>Ga0114996_10002009_pt1 | contig 26723 bp, 23 predicted proteins | sample ArcticOcean_MG_C_4_FD_87039 | JGI IMG/M metagenome (GOLD analysis project Ga0114996, IMG submission 87039) | Marine microbial communities from western Arctic Ocean - ArcticOcean_MG_CB4_134 | ecosystem: Environmental > Aquatic > Marine > Oceanic | place: Arctic Ocean: Canada Basin | collected... | reverse complement strand
GATTAAGAAGGTGCGGGGAGACGAGGCGGCTCTACGCACGGACGTGGTACGGCTGGCGAGCCGGTTCGGTCGCTACGGATATCGTCAGATCACGAACCTGCTGCGTATCGAAGGCTGGCAGGTCAGTTCGCGGTCGACGGCGGCTTCCACGCGATCTAACGAAGCGTCCTCCCGCGTCGCCTCCAAGGTCTGCTGAGCCGCCTCGATCACCGCGTCTCGATCTCGGTCGAAGTACTGCCAAACGAGCGCCTCAGGGTCGTTTGCCTCCTCGAGAGAGGTGACGACCCGCCGAACGATCAGGTCATGGTGGTCCGCCATCCTATCCAGCCAACCCGGCCACCCAGCTCAGCAAAGTCCCTTCGATGTATTCCGCGACCCCGGGTACGTAAAAAACGGTAAGAACGACTCCGATGATGATGCCGACAATGGTCCAATAGAGTCGCTTCACAGCGGGGCTCCGGTGGTGTTCAGGTCTCGTGGGGCCAACTCGAAGAGCCAGGTGTTGCCCGCCTCGATGTCCTCCGGGGTGGTTGCATACCCATACTTGCGGCCGAGCTCGGCTATGACGCCCTCCACCACCGCGCCCGCCCTGATGCGGACGAGCCTGCGCTCGTACCGTTTACCTGCAATTCGGACCACGGCCCGCCCGTCTCGTTCCGCTTGGGCAGGCCACCGTTTCCAAAGCCGTCCGATGGCGCTGTCCATGTATCCCGACACGACGTAGATCTTGCCTTCATTCTCTATGATCCAAATCAAGCGGGAGCGTGCCGGGTCGAGAAGCTGCAATTCAATGGTCTGAATATCGCGCGCGAAGCTCCAGTCCGGCTCCGGACCCTGTGCCAACTCGCCGGCCACGAGCGAACCACCACCCAGGAACGCCGAGGGACCGTCGGAACTACCCGACGCGATCGCGAGGGTGGCGATCGCGACGATGGGGATGAGGACCAGGACTCCGACAACTACGAGGACTTTACGGGCAACGGTCATGGATCCCGAGCCCTTTCGAGCTTTTCCGAGGGAAGACCTGATTCCCCCGAGCGTACCGGCTGTTTTAGAGAGTGTCAATTCACTTCGTCCATCTGTCTCTAGGCCGGGAGCGGGTGTACATTCGGGTTGAAGTGTTGCGGACCGAAAACTCGTGTGTCGGAATGGCGAGGACTCGCCGATCGCAGAAATCAAGGAGAGTGAGGATGAAGGACACATCAGGCTCGTTGCTTTCCGGACCCTTCGCGTACCTCGCGCCAACGGTGGTCATTTTTGCGTTGGCGATTGGAGGGGCTCCAACGGAAGTCGCCGCTCAGGCCGAGCTCGCCGCGGTACCCGACTTGGTTGGAGTCTGGAACGGGGGCGGTCGAGTACGTCGGGTCAACGGACCGAATATGCCTTGGGTCCCGGGGGAAAACTTCCCGGTGCTCAACGAGCGGGCCCTCGCCTATCAGGAGGTCTTTGACGAGGCGATTGCACCGAAGTACGACTGCGTTCCTTCGGCGTCGCCCGCGCTCCAGTACGACCCCTATTTCATGGAGGTCGTGCAGTGGCCGGATCGGGTCTTGCTCCGGTACGAGAAGGACGACCAGCTGCGCACCGTTTGGCTCGATGGGCGCGAGCCGCCCTTGAACGAACACACCATCCAGGGTTTCTCGGTCGGTCGATACGAAGGCGATGCGCTCCTCGTCGAAACGACACACTTCGTCTTCGATATCACGGGATTCGATGACTACAACGGGATCCCGTCGTCGCAGCTGAAGAAAGTGACCGAGCGGTATTGGCACGAAGGCGAGGAGCTGCGCATGACCTTGACGGTCGAGGACCCGATGTTTCTGAGGGAACCCGCGTCCTACACGACACGGTGGCTCCCCGCCCCGGAGGGATACAAGCTCAATCCATACTTGTGTGATGCGGTAGACGCTCGCCGCGCCGTGAAATACATGATTCCGGAATACCGATAATTCCCAACGTCTATGAGAGTTTCCAAGTACCTATTGGAACTCTCCATAGGAATTTCCCAGTACCGATAAACGAGGTGTGGAACCTCAAGGAGACGGACCGGTGAAACAAATTGCGTGGATATCGACCCTCACCGCTGTTGTCGTCCTCGGACTCGTGGTCACGGGTTTCCCTGCCGAGGCTCATCATAGCAGCGCCCCGTTCTACGATGGCGACCAGGAACAGGAGATTGTCGGTACTGTCCTGAGATTCAACTTCCGGAACCCGCACTCGTTTCTTTATATCCAGGCGGAGAACCCAGCGGGCCAGATGGTGGAATACGAAGTCGAGTTGGGCGCCGCCGTGAGTATGTCTCGTAATGGCTGGACCCGCGAATCCGTCAGCGCTGGTGACCCGATCAGGGCCGTGGGTAATCCATCGCGAGCTGAGGGGACGTTTGGCATGTGCTGTGCCGAGCTCACTCTGCCGGACGGGAGCCCGATCCAACTCGTGCGGCTCGAGGTCGATGAGGCGCCTCTGGGGCTCGTTACGTTGGTCCCGACAGCGTCCGCGGAGGAGTAGTCCCGGAGTTTCTCGGCGGTATTTGGAGGAGAGGACAGGAACGCCCCCGCCCGGTCGGGGGCGTTTTCCGTAGTACGAATCGTCCCAATTCGTACGGAATCCGCCCCCGACGGCCATCCGCAAAGCAAGCCGGCGTAGCCAAGCGCGGAATCAGTTCTTGTTGCTCTTCTTACTCTGATCGCTCTTCGCGCTCTTTTCGCTCTTGGTGAGGCGGGTGATGGAAATGGTCGCGACGGGGTCGGTCCATCCGTGAATCGCGGGGTTCAGGTCGTCGCCCCCCTGGATTCCTGCGTGCATGCCGATGACGCCGTTCTCCGCGAGGGTCGGGTCGCTCGTGCCGCTGCCCATGTCCATCGACACGACTCCCGTCAATGGGGGGCAGGGCTCACCGATCCGACGCGGGAGTCGTGTCGACGCGATACCGGTAAAGCCGTCGTTCGTGCAGATGAGCATCGAGACGAACGAAAATCGATCGCCTCCCCTGGCGATGATCGTGAACGTGCGAGAGGCCCCCGGAATGATCGGGGGCGGGCCGGCGTCCGGGAGGGCGATCACCAGATCGTGCACGTGTTCGTTGCTCCCCAGGGCGTCCGCGAGGGGAGGGAGATTTCCATTCTCAGCGATTTCTCTTACTCCGAGGCTTGCGGCCTCGCCGACCTCGAACACGGTGAGCGCCCGCTTGTGTGTGACCGCGAGAGGCGGGGTCAAAGGCTGCCCGCCAGTCAGATTGGTGATGGTGACCTCGTAGGTTGAGGGACCACCGCGACTCAAAGCCGTGCTCGACACGGCGAGGGTTCCCTCTGGTCCGACAGGGTCGGCCCCTTCGTCTTGGCAGGCGGCGGTCGCGGCCAGCACGACCAACCCCAGTACAGTAAATGTCCGACGCATCTCACTTCTCCTAAACCCGCGAGAAATCGACCCGGGCGGCGTGCCCGGAGACGTTACACGCTGGTTCTTATAGCAATCACCGTTCCCAATGGAAGCGTCGGTGGCCGTAGGCCCAACACGTTGTACGCGAACAACTTAGGTGTATGCTGAAGGCTGGGGTTGGGATACGTGGGTGTTTCATGGGACGTTCTTTGGAACGTCCGAACGTCGCGATGAAACATCGCCTGCTTAGCCCGTCGCCCCGCCTGCCTCCGTCCTTCAGAACACCGCGATGGGGTTGAGTGGGGACCCGGTGCCGCCCGTCACGGGGATTGGCCCTGCCGTGAGCATGAACTCCCAACGGTTCTCACGGGCGGCCGTCTCGGCGAGTGCTTCGAGATCCATGTTGTCGAAGATGTTCGAGCCGAGGCCGGCGATGAGAAAGGTATGGAGCGGCTGGGTGATCCCCTCGACCATCGAAGGCATCACATCGGTCGCCGCGTCGCTCCCGACGAACGCGACGTCGCGCTCCTTGATCCAGGGGAGTACAGACGCGTGTAAGCCCGCGCTATTTCCCGACACCGCCCAAGGTCCGAGAGCTTCGCGTCGCGCCCAACGGCCTGTGTAAACGAAGATCACGTCGCCCGACGAAACTGTGACACCGGCTTGCCGCTCCCAGGCTTCGATGTCCTCGATGTAGATCGGGGTCTGTGGCTCGAGGTAGGGCACCCCCTTGAGGCGCGGGATGTCGAGCAGGATACCACGTGTGACGATGCCACTCTTAAGGTTGTGGATACCGTTCTTGCCGCACCCCTCGGACGTGCTCGCCGACGTGGGAACGTCGTTGTAGAGTCTGCCATTGTGGGCGAAGTGGCAGAGCGCGTCGATGTGGCTGACCCCGTAACCGTGATACCTGAATCGGTAGGTGTCGCTCCGGAGATTTTGGCCCATGACGTGTTCGAAGGCTGTGGCCGGGTTGTCGGGAGCCTCTTCCGCGATCGGATTGTGCGCCAGCGACACGGTGATCCCGCTGCGCACCAACCCGGCGGCTTGCCGGGTTTTGGCCGGCGTGATCAGATTCAGCGTCCCGCGCTCGTCTGATGCGCCCCAGCGCCCCCAGTTGGAGAGTTCGCGGAACATCGTATCGAACTCCTCGAGGTTGCGCGGAGCGCGGGGCGCGTTCTGGGCTTGAACCGTCGCCATCGGGCCGCCTAAGCATAGCGTCGCCGCAGCTGCCGCGATCACCGCCACCCGGCCGGTCAACGAACCAACCCCAGGGTGACCAACGTCGTGAGGCACCCGCCCTTTCCAGGCTCTGAATCCTTTTTGTCGCCGTCGCCAGGTCGAGGCGGCTTGGGCCGTCCGTCGCCGGAGTCCCGCTCTTTGGCATCGATTCCTACAGCCGACCACCCGGTCCGCACAGCCTGACTTTCCCGGCTCCCTTTGCCGAACTCACCTTGTGCGACGGAGTACGTCAGGTCGGCGGCGTCCCAGCCTTTGAGTTCCGAGCGCAGCTGTCTGTTGAGTTTCTCCGAACGGAGCGGTGAATTCTCCACGTCGAACAGGTTCTCGACATTCCACCACGCGACGAAATGGTCCGCCATGGGTCTCGACTCTCCTTTGGGAAGGAACAGGTCGTGCCGCTGCTTTGTTGTGGCTCTGGTTTCAGCCATCAACCACTCGACGTTATACCGTGTGTTTGAGCGTATGAAAAGGTGCTTCCTCGTTTGTCGAGGGCGGCGGGGGCGAGGAGTCGACTAAGTGTCGTGGAGGTTGAGCGGGTGGCCCAAGCGCTCTGAGGCCGCCCCCATCTCCCGCTCGGCCGCGAACGCTACACCGAGCAGCGCCTCGTCTTGTCCGCCGCGTGCCACGAGCTGCAATCCGATCGGCATACCGTTTCGATCGAGTCCCACCGGGATGCTGATCGCCGTGAGCCCGAGTACGCTGATCGGGTACGTGGGCCGGAGGATCGCCGCGTTCACTTCGCTGTAACGATCGGGGTCGGCAAGATCGGCCACCGGTGGTGGGGATATGATGTTGCCGGGTAACACCAGGATGTCGACGTCATCGAAGAGTTTGTCGGCTTCCTTCGCCATGCCCCGATGGGAGTCGAGCGCAGCCAGATATTCAGGGTCATCGAGTGTCAGCGCCTGCGCGACGCGACTCCCCACGATCGGGTGGAGGATATCGAACCATCCGGGCAACTCACTTTCGAGGAAGGCCCGGCATTCCGTCGAGGCGATCGGACGGCGGCCCATGGAGAGTCCGAACGCGTCGTCGAGGAGTCCACCGTCGATCTCGACGAGGTTGCGGGCGTGGCCGCTCAGGTGAGAAACCACGCCATCGAGTTCGATGCGGATGTCGGGCTCGCAGTCGTCCCAGATCCCGCAACGCGGGAACGCCAAGCGAACGTTCGCCAGCTCCGTGGTGGCGACTCGTTCCAACAGCGTTCGCGGGTCACCCCACTGCGGGTCCACACATCCGAAGAAGTAGATGTAGTCTTCGACCGTGCGGGTGAGCGCACCGACCGTGTCGAACGTGTGACTCAGCGGCACAACGCCATCCGTCGGCCAGCGTCCTTTGGTCGTCCGCTGGCCGACCGTCCCGGTAAGCGCCGCCGGAATACGGATCGATCCACCGGTATCGGAGCCGAGAGCGATAAGTGCCGAACCCTCCCACAGGCTCACGCCAGCCCCCGATGACGAGCCACCGGGTATCCGGTGCGTCTCGCCGTCCCATGGATTCCACGGGGTGCCCCAGTTCGGATTGATGCCGACTCCTCCGAACGCCATCTCCACCATGTGTGTCTTCCCGACCGTGATCGCGCCGGCCCTACGGAGTCGAGCGACCAGCCAGGCGTCGCGCGACCATTTTTCGGGAAGCTGCCGTGGCGTTCCCGCAAAAGTCGGCAGGCCGTCGACACCGTACAGATCTTTGACGGAGATCGGGATGCCGGTGAGGGGCGGGGCGTCCCCATGGCTCGCCAGGAGCTCGTCCGCCACACGCGCCGATTCGAGGGCCGTCTCTCCGTCGAAGAGTTTGTACGCGTGCAGGAGTTCCCCGAACTCGGCGTGCCGATCGAGGGCAGCCCTCATCAGCTCCGTCGCCGAGAATTCGCCGTCCCGCAAGGCTGACGCGATGTCGGCGATGGAGCGTGAGAGCATCTCGTTCATGGGTGAGTCTGTCGCGTGGCCGGACCGAGAACAAGTAAGGGTGCCGCAGGCACTAATTCAGGTTGGTGATTCCGACTATCGCCGGGCCCCTTCACGGGGCCGGTACGAAGCCTCCCTCGAACGGAGCCTTGAAGAAAGCGTTGGGAATGGAACCTCAGGTCGACGACTGTCGGTTCAGCATGTTATTGTGACCGTCCAACCTGCCGATCAACGAGGAGCGATTATGAGAGCCAGCGTAGCGATTTTTGCCGGTGTGGTAATCCTGCTGTCACCTGTCGTGGCGAGGGCCCAAGCCCCGACCACGGCCACAGACGTGACTCGGGCCGAATGGCAGGCCGTGCGCGACAGCCCTGACGGCCGTACCGACCGTCAGGTCAAGGTCGTCGATCTCGGTGACACGAACGTGGCGGTAGGAATCCTTCAGCGAGGCAAGGTAGAGAACAATGGAGGTCCGCCGCGCGGGATTGTGCACGCCCTGGTCACGGAGGTTTACTACATCACCTCCGGGGGCGGGACGCTGATCACGGGCGGCACCATCGTCAATCCGACCGAACCCTCCGGGCCAGATTCATGGCTCGCGCCGGTAGTCGGGACCAGCTTCAACGGCGAGTTCAGGGATGGCCAGATCCGGACGGTGTCGGAGGGGGACCTCGTGGTAATTCCGGCCGGCGTGATGCACGGATGGATCGAAGTGCCGGATCACGTGACCTACCTCAGCGTCAGGCCCGATCCCATGAAGGTTTTGCCCGCGGGGTATGTCAACCCGGCCATTCAATAGGGCGTGAGTGGACGAGCAAGCAATGGGACATGAGCGGACGGGCAAGAGGGTTCCCTGGTCGCTGGCGGTCCAGGGGCGGGCAGCTATATTGCGTTTTTGTCACACTTTGGGGAGGGACGCACCATGAAATTGTCGCGGCGAGATGCCATTCGAGTCTCCGGGACGACGGTAGCGGGATTCTCCGTTGGCGCCCTAACAGCAAAGGACGTGCTCGCACAGGCCCAGCCCCAACAGGAGTGGCCGGACCGCCTCGTGGAGTTACCGCTCCGAGAGCGCGTCCCGCTTCCGCTCAACGCGGACGGATCCGCCCCGGAGTACCCGCCGGGGGACGCGGGCGAGATCACGGGCGCCATCTGGCGTTATACCGGCGGTGAGCCCCCCGACATCGACTACGATTTTCGAAACTTGGAGGTGAAGCTCGACTCGCGCGGGTTCGCGCGTTTGGGAGGGACTCTTCGGTTCAGTGATATCGAGGACCTGCCTCGTCATTCGATCACGACGCTGCTCCAATGTGGTGTGCCGGAGCCGACTGGGATCGTGAAGTGGACCGGCGTACGATTCAGCGACTTCGCGGAGATGATCGGGGTTCAGCCGCCCGCGCACTACTGCAGGGTCATATCACACGACGGCTATTTTTCCGACGAAGAGATGCCCACCATGATGCATCCCCAGGTCATGCTTGCGTGGCTGTTGAACGACCGACCGATCCCGCCGATCAACGGTGCGCCGCTTCGGCTCATTATTCCGTTCCGCTACGGGGCGCGTAACGTGAAGGCGATCTCGGAGATCACCTTCGGCTCACCGGCGCTCCCGATGCGAGGGCCGCCCGCCTGAGTTTGGGCTATCAGCTCACGGTCGAACGCGGGCGATCCGCGTTCGGGCAAGCGGGTCTTTCGAGACTCTGCTAAATATACTGTCAGAATTTTTTGGGGAGGACCGATAATGATATGTACGTTTCGGGTGGGAATGGTTCGTTCGCTCTCTGCGACGATTTTGATTTTTCTGGGCTGTGCCGGCGGCGACGGCGGCGACACTGCCGGGACCGCGGCCTCCGCTTCGGCCTTGGCGGATCAAGTGCCCACGTTCGAGGTCGATCCGAACTGGCCGACGATTCCCGACGGGTGGGTTCTGGGGGTTGTGGCCAGCGTGGCCGTCGATAGCAGGGACCACGTGTGGGTGCTGCACCGGCCTGGTTCGCTCGGGCCCGAAGAGGCGCCGATGGCCGCGCCGGCCGTGATCGAGTTCGACCCTGCGGGTAACGTCGTGGATGGGTGGGGCGGGCCGAACCCGGACTACCACTGGCCGCAATCGGAGCACGGGATTTACGTGGACCACAACGACAACGTCTGGGTCGGGGGTAATGGTCGACAGGACGGGGTGCTCAAGTTCACGATGGCCGGGGAGCTCCTCATGCAGATCGGTCAGCCCGGTGAGGAGACCCAGAGCAACATGGACACGCAGAACTTGGGCCGGCCGGCGGACGTGTGGGTCCACGAGCCGACGAACGAGCTTTTCATCGCCGACGGTTACGGCAATCGGCGTGTCATCGTCTTCGACGCAGACACCGGGGAGTACAAAAGGATGTGGGGTGCGTTCGGCGAACCGGTGACCGAGGGCGTCGAGGCGGACGCTGCTTGGGCCCTTGAGCAGGAGGGCGACGGCCCGCCTCACTTCGCTCAGCCGGTGCACGCGGCCAAAGTTTCGGACGATGGGCTCGTTTACGTGTCCGACCGTGGCGGCAAACGTGTACAAGTCTTCACGCTCGCTGGGGAGTACGTCTCTCAGGTGTTCATCGGGCGCGAATGCCTGGCGCCTGAATGTGGCAACGGTACGACCGCCGCCAGCACGGCGTTTTCGGCGGACCCGGAGCAGAGCTTCCTCTACGTGGGAAACCGTAGTCAGGCCCGGGTGATGGTGCTCGATCGCAAAACGCTGGAGATCCTGGATTCGTTCGGAAAGTGGGGCTCGGCACCGGGCGACTTCGGCACCCTTCACCACATGGACGTGGATTCGAAGGGCAACCTCTACGTGACGGAAGTCACACCCCTCGAGCCCGTGAACCGGCGGGTCCAGAAGTTTACGCTTACGGGAATGAAGCCCAGGGCCGCGATGTAACGGCCCGATCGCGGCAGGAGACCGTGGCCTCGTTCATCACTGCTTCGTGATGAACGAGGCCACTCGTCATTTGTGAAGGGACCAACGTCGCCAGCTGCCCTCCGGTCGTGAAGAGAAAGGCCGCCCCTCGTGGTGCCGTGGCTGACTCAAGCGGGCGTCAGTTTAATGGAGCGAACCTCATCAGCTTCTTACCCGCATTCTCTCCACCGTAGATGTTACCTTGCGCGTCCACGGCCACGCTCTCGGCCACTCTGGCGGCCCCCCCGGACTCCGGCACGGGAGCCTTGATATGGTCGGTCACCCTCCCATCGCGCGCACTCCCGATCCGGATGCCTTCCGCCAGGTCGGCTACATACAGCACATCGTCGGGGCTGATGAAGAGCCCGCTCGGCGCCCCGAACTGGGTCCACGCGTCGATGAAGCCCCCATCCTGGTCGAAGATTTGGATTCGCGAATTCTCCCGGTCGGCTACGAACAATCGTCCCCTGGAATCGAAGGCGACCCCGTGGGCACCGTTCAACTCACCGGGCGCGGCCCCCTTTTTCCCCCACTGCTTGATGAAGGTGCCTTCCTTCGAGTACTTCACGATCCGCATGTTCGTGTCCATACCGGTGTGCCCGTCGGCCACGAAAATGTCCCCGTTCGGCGCGATCGCGACGTCGGAGGGTCGGTTGAAAATGTAGGGTCCTTCGCCGGCGACACCGGGTTGGCCCAGGGTCATCAGGAGCTCCCCATCGGGGCTGAACTTGGTGACCGTATGACCCTTTCCGTCTTGGCCTCGACCGTCGACCACCCACACATTCCCCTCGTGGTCGATCGCGAGACCGTGGGGAAAGATGAACATTCCGGCACCGAAGCTCTGGAGTAGCCTCCCGGACGCGTCGAACTTGAGCACCGCCGGGAGGTCCGACTCGGCGCAGCCAGGACCGGAGTAGTCACCACACCGTTCCAGTATCCACAGAGTGCGCCGGTCCGGGTCCATCTCGACGCCGGTCGGGGCACCCCAGGTCCGTCCATTAGGCAGCTGTCCCCAGTCGGACGAGCCTTGATACGGATGGACCGTGGGCGTCGACTGGGCGTTCGCCTCGCCGGCCGGGATCCAAGCCCACATTGCAAGAAAAAAGACCGTCGCAATCCTGAGTAAGCCGTTCGCGAGCACGCCGTTCATTCGATCGCCAGGGCGCATCGTAGATCCTCCCCCAAAAAAATGTGTATCACCGTCCAGGTGGCCAGCCCCTACAGTGGCACGGTTGGCACGGTCAGGCTAGAGGCCTACTGCATCGCCTCCTCGTCGTTCCTACTCTGAGCTCCGCAAGACCCCTGCGCGCGACCCACTGTACTTCTTCAACAGGCCTCTAGAGGACGGCGACGGTTCCAGCAACCCGTTGTTAACTACACCGTAAGAGCGAGGTGGTCTCGAGTGCATTGCCAACCAGCGTGCTGGAGAGCATTTTCTCGGGTGGTGTGGTCGGCATCGTATGACGCTGGATCGGAGTCTCGTGGCTCCGACCTGGAAGGACTCTCGAAAACTCAGAAGCGGGGACTAAGAAGACATGAGCGAGAAGACACCCAAAGACCAAAGCAGAAGAGAATTCGTCAAGCGTAGCGCGGCCGTCGGTACTGGGGCTGCCGTGGGCATGCGTGAGAACCCGTTTTCGGAGAGTGCCGACCAGCAAGCGTGGGACCAGGAAGTAGACGTCGTAGTGGTCGGGGCCGGAGCCGCCGGATTCGCCGCGGCGATCGCCGCGCGCGATGGAGGTGCGTCGGTCCTGCTGGTGGAGCAGAACTTCGACATCGGCGGACGAGCCATCCTCAGCGGCGCCGCGTGTTACCTCGGTGGCGGCACGTGGATTCAGAAGGAGGCCGGAATCGAGGATTCGCCGGACGACATTTTCTACGACTGGACATTGCAGGACCACCCGATGAACCGCTTCAACGATCGGGAGATCGTTCGTACGTATGTCGACAACTGCGTTGCGACGTTCGACTTCCTGACCGAGAACGGGGTCGACTGGTCCCCGATAGGAGCCGCGAGCCGTCTCGACTCCGTACCCAGACGGCCTAGGCCCCATCAGTGGCCGATCGCGAGCGAGGTCATCGTGCCGTCCCAGAGGGGCTCCGGTCTGATGAGGCCTCTAGAGAGGAGTGCTCGGGCCAAGGGCGTCGAAATCCTGCTGCAGCATCGAATGACGGAGTTCGTGCGAGAGAGTCAGTTCTCGGGCAGAGTGATGGGCATGCGGGCTGCGGAAGTGGACCGGATGTACGAGCCCACGGGTCGGACCATCTCGATTCGAGCGAGAAATGGTGTAGTCTTTGCCACGGGTGGGCATTCGAACAACATCAACTTCCGCCGGATGTTCGATCCGAGGCTTACCGAGGAGTATCAGGTACACGGGGACGGCTGGACGCCACAAAACGCCGACGGTGAGTTGGCCGCGATGGCCATCGGGGCTCAGCTGTGGGGTACCGCCAACCAGACCAACCAATCGGACGGCCAGCTCTCCAAGGGCCGGCTCGCCACCCGGTCCAACTACCACGGGCTCGCGTTCACCCCCGAAGCGCCAAACTTCTTCCGGGAGAAGGCCACGGGACTAAGAGTGCGGGACTGGCAGGACCTGATTCTCGTGAAGGAGACCGGTAAGAGGTTCCACGACGAGACGGCCGATATCCGGGACTATGAGTATTTCTTCTCAGCCATGCAGTGGACGGGGGACCTCAACAAATTGAACGGAGGGGGACCGATCTGGGCCGTCTTCGACGCCGACGGCGTGGAACGGGAAGGGTGGGACGTGAAACCGCCTTATGTGGATCCGGACGGATACTTCTTCCGCGCCGATACACTCGAGCAGCTCGCTTCGAGCATCAAGAGCAAATATCAGTGGCGTCCCATGCCGGGCCAGGACCTGCGCGAGACCGTCGAGAGGTACAACTCCTTCGTCGACTCGGGGGTCGATGAAGATTTCAAGAAGCCCAGGCCCATGTACAAAATCCAGCGCCCACCGTTCTACGCGGCGTGGGCGACCCCGTGCGTCCATGACACGTACGCCGGCATCCGTTCGAATACGAGCGCCCAGGTGCTCGACACGAATGGTGAGATCATTCCGGGTCTCTACGTTGCGGGTGAGTCGCAGGGCGGCTTTGGCCAGCACGGGTTGGGAAGGTCGTTCGTGTACGGCCGCATCGCCGGCATGCACGTGGCCAAACACGGTCGGGCTAGCTGACCCCGGGCGGTGGGCGGGGATCAAGCGCGTTCGATGGTGAAGGAAGGGTCTCCGCCCGTGCATGGGCCGCACCTGGAAATCGATCGATGGTTTCCAGCGGAGGTAGCGGCGGGTGCAGAGTTGATCTTCACCGTCCGGGTCAACTGCCCGTTCGGATGTGACTTGCGGGGGATGGAAGTCGTAGTAGAGGCTCCCGAGGGTCCGTTAGTGACGGAAAAACTCGTCTCGTGGGGTGAGGGGAGCAACGCCACGGCGGAGATCGTGATCAGGGCTCCTTCCGAGATCGGCGAACACAAGTGGAGCGTGTCGTATCGACATCAGGCGAGCGACCCGCCCGAACATACTGGGATCTCCCTGCCCGTGCCTTTCAGCACCGTAGCCCACCAAACCAGCCTCGCGGTCTGGGACCTGCCTTCGCCCGCGGTGATGGGTGAGGCGTTTAAGATCAAGATCGGCGCCAGCTGCGCGCAGCGTTGTGATTTACGAGGCCGGGGCATCGAGATTTACGACGGTGCTGGAGAAAGGCTCGGGACTGCGGAGTTCGGTGAGGAGGCCTGGCCGGGATCGGAGGCACTTCATTGGGCCGAAGTGGAGTTGGTGGCCCCGGTCGAGGAGGGCGTGGTCTCGTGGTCGGTCGGATTTTCGGCGGCGGATCTGGAGCTGCCCCACCAGACATCGTCTTCCAAGTTCAGCTTCGTCGCGACCAAGCCGCCCAAACACCAACTCACTGTCGAGGTCGTGGAGAGCGGATCGGCCGTTCCGGTCCCCAACGCCGAAGTGAGCCTCGGGGTGTACCGAGCTTCCACCGGGGAGTCGGGGCGATCGACCGTGTCCGTGGCGGAAGGCACCTACGAACTGTTGGTCTGGAAAACCGGATACGAGGCTCCCGCGAGAGCGCTGGAGGTGTCCGACGATCTTACCGTCCGGGTCGAAGCCGAAGTGCTCCCGGACCGGTCCAGCTGGGAAGACGATTGAAGCCGATTTTTTTGTCTTTGGGTGGACAGGCAGTGGCGTTCGGGTCGACACTGGCGGTGGGTCAGGAACCGGCGACCCTTGGGTTGGGTACTTCTCTTCTGTAGCGCGTACGGCTTGGATAGCCGATCCGCTTACGGATCGTTCCGGGCTCGCGTGGTCGTCGGAGGGCAGACCATGATTACCCCCACGTTTCAAAAAGCTTCGATCGTACTCCTCGGGATGCTCTGTGGAGCCCTGTTCTCTTCTACATATTCCCCGCTGCACGCCCAGACTCGTCCCCCGCTTGTGGGCATCGTATTGAGTGGGGAGAACGACGAACTGTTGAAGGGTGCGAGCGTGACGTTGCTCGAGGGTGATATTCAGACCCAGACCGATGACAGGGGGCGGTTCTTCCTTTTCGACGCTCCTACCGGTGAAGCGACGGTGAGAGTCGAGTTGGGCGGGTATGTTTCCGTTGTGGAGAGCGTTGGGGAGACGCTGGCGGGAGGCGTGCTTCAATTCAGACTCTCTCCCATTTGGGCGAGCCTTCCGGAGATTCAGGTTCTTGCGAACGGGTCCGCTTCCGCGTCAGCCGATCTCGCCGTAAGCAACGATGACGCCAGGACCGTACTCGACCTACTCGCCGACAGGATCCCCGGTGTGGGTGCGAGCGTGAGCCAAAGCCCGGCGCAGATTGGGTCCAGGATCCGGATTCGAGGTAACCATTCGATCAGTTTCAGCAGCGCCCCCTCCGTTTACCTAGATGGAGTCCGCGTCGATGCCTACACACGGTCGGGGCTTCAAACGCTGGACCGTATCCCCGCCAGTGACGTGGCTGGCATTCGAGTCCTGAGGGGACCCTCCGCCACGGCTCAGTACGGAGACGCGGCAAGTGGGGTGATTCTCATCGAAACGCGCGGGGGCGGACGGTAACAGTAGTCACTGCTAGTCAGTCCCCGGTGGTCACCCTCTGACGGTCACGTCCTTAGGTCACCCCTCGACGGTCACCCGAAGAACAGGTGGACGACCGTTCCTCCGGAGTAGGCCTGACCCGCTGTGAAGTCGCCTGGATCCTCAGGCGGTGGCTCGGTGATCGGACCTACGGGGTCCTTGCTTGCGACGCATGCCGTCAGGCTCAATCCCACCGCAATAACCAACGTGGCGAATATCGGTCTCCGAACGAATCTCATCTTATGTCTCCGATCTGACGGTGTGAGCCTTTGTGTCAATTTCTTTTAATGTGGCAGTCCGCTCTGTACATGGGTCAGCGCAGCCCTCAGTACACCCATAGTATTTCAACGTGCCCATAACGAAATACAGAAGAGCTCTTTTACGGTGCCCCGAGCCGGAATACGTAAAGGGCGTTGGCCTGAGGACGACTCACGAACTCGGTGGCGAGGAATGTTGCGATGCGCCAGGGACTCCCGCCCTCGCGCGCCGCGGTCATCGCGACGTACTGCACGCCGTCCACCTCGAACGTCATCGAAAAGCCTTGAGCCGACGTACCCACGCGGGTCTGCCAGAGCACGTCTCCCGTTTCGATGTCGAACGCCTTGAACCACCGGTCGTAACTTCCCGCGAACGCTAGTCCACCCGCCGTCGTCAAGGCCGCCGTGAGGAAGGGTGCTCTCTGCTCGACGCTCCACACCTCCTCCATCGTCTCCACATCGAACGCCGCGAGCTTGCCGAACATCCCGTTCGTGCCGGGCATCTCCATCCACGCTCGCTCACCCCCACTTCCCCCGCTCCTGCCCGGCTCGCGCACGACTTCCCGGGCCGTCATCTCCATGCAGCTTTGGCTGAGCGGGATGACGATGAGGCCCGCGTCCGGAGAGTAACTGGTCGCCTGCCAGTTATGTCCCCCCGCCGTGGAGGGACACACCGACACCCAGTCGCCGATTCCGGCATTGGCGATGTCGTCCCTGTACTGGACCGCGCCTGTCTGTTCATCGATCGTGAGTATGTTCTGGTACACCGTCTCCTTCATGCCCAGAAACGTCCCGTCTCGCCGGTCGAGCTTCCAGAGCACGCCATGCTTGCCGATCGCCAGCAGAGCCGGCACCCCATCGATGTCCGCGAGGACCTGCTCGAACCCCTCGTCCATGTCCAAAGATTCGCCCGGTACGTGCTGACGGTACCAAACCAGTTGTCCCGTCTCGGCATCGAGCGCCAACGTCGAGTTCGCGTAGAGCGTCGAATCGGCCGTGGTGATCCCCCGGCTTACCGCCACCCAGGGTTTGGCCTGCGCCGTACCGATGTAGACCAAGCCGAGATCGGGATCCCAACTCAAGCCATTCCACATGTCAGCCCCGGCCCGCATCTCGAATGAAAGATCGCCCCACGTGTCTCCGCCCGGCTCACCCGGCCGGTTAATGACCTCCGTCTGCCAAAGAAGCTCGCCGCTGTTGACGTCGTGAGCACTGACGAAACACTTCTGTTCGATGAATCTGCCGCATCCGTTGACTCCGTTGATCACCTTCCCGTCGGCAACGATCGGCCCCGCCGTGTTGCCGAACCCCATCTGTGGAGTCTCCCAGCGAACCACGCCGGTCGGGGCGTCCAACGCGACGATCGCCCCGTCCGACGTCGACACGAGAACGAGATCCTCCCACAGAGCGACACTCTGCACCCTGTCGCCGCCGCTGGCGTCCCTTCTGCGGTACTCCCACAGGAGGGTGCCGTCGGTAGCGTCGAGCGCCTGCACGATTCCCCCGGCAGCCGTAAGGAAAAGAACGCCGTCCCTTTCGAGCGGCGCCGTCCGGTACCGACTCCCGTCGGGCAACGCCCAGACCCAGGCGAGTTGGAGGCGGTGCACGTTCTCTCTATTGATCTGAGTCAACGGGCTGAAGCCGTTCGACCCGGGAGAACCACGCCAGTGCAGCCAGTCGCCATCGGGAGGCGACGCCAAATCGGCGCCCGACACCGGTGTGTATCGTTCGGGCGCACGAAACGTCTCCGTGACTCCCATGGCGGTCTCCGATATCGTCCCCAAGAATTCTGGCGGAGCTTGGAGGGTCTGTGGCGAACGGACGGTCCCAACCCGACCGGGGATCGGCGTGACGGCGTTGGGGTCCGCAGCAGCCACCCGCGCCGCACCCGGGATCACCGTCGCGTTGGACGCGAGTGTCAGCGCTGCCCCGCCCGACGGGACTTCGTTCGCTCGCAGCAGATACGCCACGACCGATGTGACCTGCTCCGCGCTCAGGGAACCGGCCGCCTGCGGCGGCATCGTGGTCGAGATCAGCTCGAGGATATCACTCGCTGGCCGACCACCCCACGTGTTCCGGAAGTTCGGGCCGGCCAACTCCGGGGCTTCAAACGAACCCTGAAAATCTGCGAGGTGACACACCGCGCACGTCGTCGAATAAACGTTCGCTCCTGCTTCGGCCTGTGCGTTGGTGTAGGACACCGAGGCCTGCTGTCCCGAGGCCGGGACCGGGCGCACCGCCGTACTCACCACACTCAGTGTGAGTGCCAGGGCAGCGCCGAGGCAGGCGGTCCGGGGTAGACCCAGAAGTCTGTGTCGGGCTCGCGCTCTCCCCGCCGACGCTCGACCGCCTTCTGATGTTTCTTTGAATGAACGAACGGACGCTACGTCGGTGTGATTCATCAGTTTTCCCGCCTCCAACAGAGGTTCAACGGTGGGATGGGCTCGTTGCAGCGCGTCATGGCCCTACCCGGCGTAAGCTCGGCGGCCCATCGAGGCGCGCTCAAGACAATGGCAGATTGAGCGTCAACGTGCCACTCCAGTCACCTCGAACGAAAGAACACCGCGCTGTTGTTGCCCAAATTCATCCTCGCTTTCAACCACCGCGCTGTGTATTCCCGGTGCGAGGTTTTGCGGTAAGTCAAATTCCCAGATGTGGCTCGAAACCGCCGGGCGCGGAAAGGCGTCCCGAGTTTCAGCGAGCCGACTGTACGCTTTTTCCATGAACGGATCGGTTCGTACCACGTAACGCATCGGCGTCGTGGGACCGCCGTCCAGGGACAATTCTACTCGGTCGCGTTCACCTCCGTCAAAGAGGTTGACGACCACTTTGGTACCGGTTCGCAGCATGCCCCGGTTGATGCTGCCATCCGCGGCGTCTTCGAGCTCTGGATCCAACACGATTCTTAACCGTTGTGCCGCGTCTCGACCGTAAGGGAACGGAATGAACTCCGGGACCAACGTTACGTCGTCGAACTTCAATAGATAAAAACCGTTGGGGTTGCCGTCCTCCATCATGGCGTCCGCAACGCCGCGAAGGTCCCTGGGACCTCTGGTCCAGCCACTGCCGCGGACTTCGGCCAACGTGTGGGCGATCCATGGCTGACCCGTCCAGCCATGCTCATGGTTGATCTCGACCTTCCAGCTATTGCTGGTATCGTGTCCAGCAAGACCGAAGACGTTGGCGAACGGCTGGAGGAGTTCCAGCAGTCGGTCGAAGTTTTCGGTCCTGGGGCCCGTTACATCATGGGATGGATCGCCGTCGGAGGCCTCGGAGACCAGGGAAATGTGGGTCGCAATCACAATGAGCTTGTCTCGAGCGACGTTGGCGAGGTCCTGCTCGAGCCAGCGTATCTGATCCTCCGAAATAAACCCGCGGTAAGGCCCGGGGCCGGAGCCGTCTTGTCGCGCCCCGGCGTACTCGACGTTGTTGAGCGCAACGACGTGTGCGTTTCCGTAGTCGAAAGAATAGTAGGTTGGGCCAAAGTGCTTCTTGTAGGTCTCGTTGGCGTAGTGGGCGTTGGGAGACTCGTAATTCATGTCGTGATTGCCGGGCAGATTCCACTGCGGTATTCCGATCAACCCGATCATTTCTTTGTGGCGATCGTAAAGACCGAGGTTGTCGAAGACCACGTCGCCCACGGTGATCGAAAATTTTGCTCCGTACGGATTGCCCAGCAGCGTGTTCACCAGCTCCTCGCGTAGCATGTCCTCGCCGAGATCACTGCGAGCTTGGGGATCCGCGAAAGCGTGAGCCGTAAACCGGGATTCTTGGGCACCGAGTCCATGCAGGGGGAAATCGATACGGGCGGGAAGCGGACCGGTGGGTTCTATGACCGGCCACAGCCATTCGACCGACGCGCCGGCAATCGTCGTGGGAGTCCCGTCCGGATAGTGACGATAAAAAAACAGAGGGAGGTTGTGGTCGTCGACGGGCACCACGTATCCAGTGGGTTGGGAGACGAATAAAATCTGTCCCGCCGCCAGACCGATTTCGTAGCGGCCGTCCGAGTCGGTCAGGACGACGTCGCAGCCGTTGCTGACACTGACGAGAGCGACTCCGGGCTCCACGGAGTCGGGCTGTCCGTCTCGATCGAGGTCGTCGTAGACCACGCCCGAAGCCGTCTCCGAGCTCTCGGCCTGCGTTTCACACTGCGCGTGGAGTCCGGGCGCAGTAGAAAGCAAAAGCAGCAAGCTGATGACCGTTGACGCCGCTGAGGCGGGAAGTTTCATAGGGGCTGTCAAATCCATATCACATATAGAGGACCGGCTATATATGGGACCGGCTCCTTATATATAGGACAGTCGAATCTATCGGACTGGCGAACCAGGGTGCCCTTCACCGGTCGGGTCAACGTGAGGGGAAGGACCAAGCTGGTCAACATGCGGTCCCTCGCCCGCTCTCAGCTACGGGTGCACTGTACGACCACCCCTCTCGCAAGTTCCGTGTGGTCGGGGCTCCATGGTCGGTGGACAAACCCCAGGGTTCATGTTACGGTGCGCGTTGGTCCCGCCGGGCTCGCCGGTCGGTCGGTTCCGTCGAACGCTCGAGTTGCGGTGGTTGGTTGACTGCATGTGGTGGGTCACTGCGGTTGGCGGCCCGATGCGGCGTTGGCGGCCCGAAATGCCGGCGCGCGGTGGGTGCGTGTGGTTGTATAGCCGGTCGCTCGTTAAATTGAGTAGGTAGTAGTGTCCGGTCGCCTGTCGGGCGCCAATATTGATGGATTAAGGAGGGTTAGAGCATGCGAAGAAGTGATCCACGACGTCAGCGGGCTGTGAAGGGCCTCGGGGCTATCGCGACCTTGACCATTCTGATGGTGCTTCAAGGTGGTCCCGCGGAGGCACAGGAAGTCACGTTCACCAGAGACGTGGCGCCGATCGTATTCGAGAACTGCGTCCAGTGCCATCGGCCCGGTTCGTTTGCGCCGATGTCTTTGCTCGACTACGAGACCGCCCGGCTCTACGCTCCGCTGATGAAGATGAAGGTGCAAACGCGGCAGATGCCCCCGTGGCACCTGGATCGGACCGTTGGCATTCAGGCCTACGAGAACGAAACCGCGCTGACCGATGAAGAGATCGAGACCATCGCCCGCTGGGCCGATGGCGGTGCGGTCAAGGGCGACGACGCGGACATGCCGCCCCTTCCGGTTCTTGGCTCGGGCGCTGAGTGGCAGCTCGAGCAGATGATGGGCCGTCCGCCCGACGTGGTCGTCCAGTCGGACCCCTACGACGTCATCGCGAACGGCCAGGACCAGTGGTGGGGCCCCACCGAGAAGTTCGACGGCTTCGACGAGCCACGATACATCAAAGGGTACGAGTTCAAGCCCGCGTACCCTGGGGGCCTGAAAGTCGTACATCACGGCCACGCCACGATGCAGTTCGCGGATCAGAGTGTCGGGATCGCCCACTACGGTGTGGGGAAGCGTTACGAGACGTTCGCCGAGGGTGTTGGGATGTTGCTTCCGGCCGGTGAGGCCGAGGTGAATTGGAACATCCACTACTTCCCGATCGGCGAGGCGGTGCCCAACGACGTCGTCGATGTCGGTCTCTGGCTCTACCCCGAGGGAGAGGAGCCGGAGGTCATGACTCGCGGCGAGGTTCTGATGCGAGTCGACCGGATGAATGGGATGCCCAGGGGAGGCGATATTCTCATTCCGCCCCACGGGCAACAAGTCCTCCAAGGTATACACGTTTTGGATCAGCCGACCCTCATCAACAACTTCCGACCCCATCTGCACATGCGTGGTAAGGAGATGTCGATGGAGGCCGTCTATCCGGACGGACGGAGAGAGTTGCTGGGCAAGGTTTCGGACTACAGGCACATATGGCAGCTCTCCTATCAGTTCGAAGAGGATTCCAAGCCGTTACTTCCTGCGGGGACCATGTTGCTGTTCACCTCCGTCTTCGATAACACGGCGTCCAATCCGCTGAATCCAGATCCGAATCAATGGGTCGTCTTCGGCCGCCGCGGCGTCGACGAAATGTCCCACATGTGGGTGGGCATCACGGAACTCAAGCAGGAAGAGTATGAGCGGATGCTTGAGGCGCGTCAGCGGGATCGGCAACCCATTGCCGAGCAAGGGGGCTGATCCCAGGATCGACTCTAGCTTGACTCTGGAGCGGGCACGCCTTGAAAAGGGCGCGCCCGCTTTTTTTGCGGGAGTCCGGGCATCGCCCTCGATCTGAATCTGAATTAGAGACCGTTGTTCCTTGCACACGCTGGCCTTACGCACTATCATGGGAACCATTGTGAATATTCGGTTTCTGCAAGAGGCCGGGCGCGCTGGTAACAACGGGCCCTCACACTGACCAGTTGCATGAGGAAAAGGCAGTTCCTAGTATGAAGTACCCTAGGTAGCTCGGCGCAGTTGTTATCGTTCACGCAGCAAGAGGAGATTGAGATGCGGTATTTAAGGTTAGGTGTAATGTTTATGGCGGCGCTGGTGGTGTCGACTGCACAAGCCGACGCTCAGATAATTGCCGGGCGGATTACAGACGCCCAGAGCGGGCAGGCGGTTGCCGCCGCTCAGGTGTTCATCCCGGCGCTGGAGCTCGGAGCACTTTCCGAGGGGAGCGGGGTCTACACGCTCCTGAACGTGCCGGCTGGCGTTCACACGGTGTCGGTTCTGCGTCTGGGCTACCAGGCGGTTGAACAGTCCGTGACGGTGGGGGCGGGCCAGACGGTCCAGCTCAATTTCACACTGGAAACCGAAGCCCTGTCTCTCGACGCGATCGTCGTGACCGGGACCGCGGGTGGCTCGCAGCGGCGCGCCCTCGGTAACGTGGTCTCCCAGGTGACTATGAATGAGCTCACCTTGGTGGCTCCGGTCTCGACCGTGGAGGAATCGCTCGCGGGAAGGACCCCTGGGGTCATGTTGTTGCCTTCCACCAACGCAGGTGGCGGCGGCAGGATTCGCATCCGCGGGAACTCCAGCATCGGGCTGGGGGGAGATCCCATCATCTTCGTCGACGGCGTTCGGCTCAACGAACCTCAGGCGAATAGAGACCGTTTTTACTCACAGTCCAGACTCGCCGACTTCGACCCCGCGGACATTGAGAGCATCGAAATCATCAAAGGGCCTGCGGCCGCCACGTTGTACGGCACCGAGGCGTCGGACGGGGTGATCCAGATCGTCACCAAGAAGGGTCAGGTCGGGGCGCCGGTGTTCGAGGTCAGCACCGAGCTCGGGCAAAACTGGTTCCCGGACTGGCCGAGCTACCGCCGGACCGCATGGGCTCCCATTCCCGCCCTGTGTCCGACCCTGCCTTGCGGGAGCGAGTCCGACTTGAAGGAAATCAACTATGCGGAAGAGGACATTAAGAGGGGCCTGCCGGCGACGTTCCAGAGCGGGCTCATCCAGCGGTATAACATGTCGGTCCGAGGCGGCACTGACTTGGTCCGGTATGCGTTCGGTGCCAACCGATCCGATCAGGAGGGCTACGTCTACTGGAACGAGGACCAGCGCAACTCGGTCCGGGCGTCGATCGGCGTTACCGCAAACGAGAATTTAAACGTTGAGTTCAACGGAACCTACGTCCAGGGGATGTATCGTCCGCCCGAAGCCTTCTGGGGTGGGGAGTATGGTTGGGGCGGGAGACCGACCACCTTCTTCGACGGCACCACCGGGCTTCAAGATTTCGATGACGACTCGAAGAGAGGATGGCGCGACGGGGGACCCGAGAGGTATGACATCTCGCGGTACGACCACAGCATTACCACCAAGAGGAGCACTTGGAGCATCTCGGCGAATCTGGAGAACTTCGGGTGGCTCAACCATCGCCTCACGACCGGGCTCGACCAGGTGTACGAGCGGGAATTGACGTTCATTCCGTTGGACGTGGTGGACGGCAGAAGATGGTGGGGCACCAACGGACGGGAGGGTGACAGGAACGTACGTCAGCTCGACTCGCCGGTGTACACCGTGGACTTTTCGGGAACCGCCACGTTCCGCCTCATGGGCGGCTTGCTGGGGACCGCCACGTCGTACGGAGTGCAATACTACAACAAGCAGGAGATCTTCACGGGCACGCATGGCGAGAACTTCGCCGTCCCCGCGCTGGCAACGGTCGGCGCCGCTTCGTCGACCGATGCGACCGAGCGCTTCGTGGAAAACACGACGTTTGGCGTGTACATCCAGCAAGGGCTCGATTGGGACAACCGGATGTTCCTGACCGCTGCGGTCCGTTTTGACGACAACAGCGCGTTCGGGACGGACTTCAACCGTGCCGTCTACCCCAAGCTTAGCGGCGCATGGGTGTTGTCGGAGGAGGACTTCTGGAACTTTGACCTCCTGGAGCAGTTCCGGTTCAGGGGCGCGTGGGGCGAGGCCGGGAAGCAGCCGGACGCCTTTGCGTCCACCAGGCTCTACGCTCCCCAGACGGGCCCGGGAGGGAATCCGATCTTGTCGCCCGATCAGTTCGGGAACGCCGCGCTCGGTCCCGAGACAGGCTCGGAATTCGAAGCCGGTTTTGAGACTTCGATGTTCGACTCGAGAGTCGCGGTCGACTTCACCTACTACAACCGGACGACGAAGGACGCGATCGTAGGACAGACGCTGCCGCCCTCGCTCTGGCCCGGAGCCGCCGGTGCTTTCGCCGGTGGGATCCAGTTGGTGAACATCGGAGAGGTGAAGACATGGGGGACCGAAACCGCCCTGAATTTGCAGATCGTTCGGGAGGGACCGCTACAGTGGGAAATGGATGTCGCCTTCACCACACAGGGCAACAAGATCACGGACATGGGTGGTATCGATCGGATCCAGGTGGGCCGGACCAGGGCCCACTACGAGGGCTTCTCCATCGCCTCGCAGTCCGACAAGCGGGTCATCCACGCCGAGTTCGTGAATGGCGTGAACGGGGCCGTGACGAACGTCCTGTGCGATCCGGGTTCCGGAAAACGGAATCTCGAACACACTGATCTCACCGGAATGAGCGAGGCCGCGATCATCGGTATTGGCCTCCCCTGCGACGACGCGCCGCTGGTGGTCTGGGGTCACAGCAGCCCGACCAAGCTGCTGAACGTCAACCAGACGTTCACGTTGTTCGAGAATTGGCGTGCGTCGGTCAACCTGGACGGCCAGTTCGGCCACGTGATGGGCCACGACTACGCGGGCGCCCGGTTCACGAGCCACCCAAGCGCCCGGCTCGTGTGGCTGCAGGACCAGGCCATCCCCCAGGCGTATCGGGATGTCACCCGCAACGGCCTCTCGTACGCCAAGGGGGGCTTCATCAAGCTCCGCGAGCTGGCGTTGGCCTACAGGGTGCCTCCGACCATGGCCGCGAGGGTGGGTGCCGCCTCGGCCAACCTCCGGTTCGGGGTTCGCAACTTGTCACGCCTGTGGCTCGAGCAGCCCATGGTTGGTCGTGAGTTGATGGGCGATCCTGAAGTAACCCGTGACACGCACGACTTCGGTGGGGAATCTGGAGGAGGCTGGCCTGCAGGAAGCCAGTGGACCGCCCGGCTCACCCTCACGTTCTGATCGGAGGCTAGGAAGTGGGCTGTTGGCAGTGCCTCGGGACTTCCGAGGCACTGCCCAGCCCTCTTTCCAGAACTCCAAATCGATCAACGAAACTCAGAAGAATATGCGACTCATCATAGGAGGTCAGAATGTGGTTCTCTAAGAAGAATCAGGCGGGAGTCCGCGCAAGGAAGCACCGGATGTCGGTGTCGGGCCCTGTTCTTTGTGCCGTTTTTACACTCACGTTGGCAGCGTGCTCAAACTTGTTGGATGTGGATCTGCCCGGATCGGTAACCGCGGAAACCCTCGACGATCCCCGGCTCGCGCGGACGCTGGTCAACACTGTCATAGGCGACTTCGAGTGTGGACTCGTGGATCACTACTGGGCAGGGCAGTGGATGGAGGAATTTCTGAACTCGAGTACGGGCCGGCCGAGCGCACTCATCGGAGCCCGGGCTACGCTTTCCGAAGTGTACGCCGACCCCTGCGACTCCGGTACGGGCCCGATCTGGACCATCTTTCAGGTGCCCATCCAAGATGCCGTACTCGCAATCGAGCTCATCGAGGGCTTTGACCAGGCGGACGTCGCAGAAGACAAGGCTCTCCTCACTGCTACGGCTCGGCTCTACGAGGGCTTCTCGATTCAGCTTCTCGGGGAGGCGTTCTGCGGGGTGAGTTTGGTCGGTGGGCCGCTATTGACGCGTGCGGAGGCGTACGCCCAAGCAGCGGACCGCTTCACACAGGTCATCGGAAGCGCCGCGCCGGCGTCTTCCGCGAAGGACAAGCTCATCGCCGCCGCCTTGATCGGCCGAGCGAGGGCCCGGCTTTTCCAGGGCGACAATGCGGGGGTGATCGTCGACGCGTCTGACGCAAGGATTACGGAAGGGTTCGTGCTGGAGGCGACGTACGAAACCAGCCCGGGTCGGCGCAACAACAGGATCGCCGAGCGGAACAATGTCGGCGACGCAATGATGCCGCACCGGGACTACTTGGATCTGACCATCGATCCGGTGACCGGAGTTTTGAGCCATTCGGACGCGGGGGATTCGGATCCGAGGGTTCCGATTAAACTGACGGGGGACGGGACAGATTTAGATGGGCCCCGTGGGCTCCTGAAATACCGGGAACAGCAGAAGTTCCCGAGCGAGGGCTCAGACATTCCGTTCGCCACGTGGCGGGAAGCGCAGACCATGATCGCCGAGGCGCAAGCGCTGATGGGGAACACGGCGGCGTCCATTGTTGCGATCAACCATTTGCGCTCGAACAACGCGGGGTTGGGTGACGATCTCGATTCGAGCGCGTGGCCACTGACCGCCTATGCCGGCGGGACTGCAGCCCAAGTCAGGGCCACGGCAGTCGAGGAGCGACGGAGGGAGCTCTGGATGCAGGGTAACCAGGCCGGCGACAAGCTCCGCTGGAGCGCGTCAGGCGACCTGACGGCCGGCGACCCCAATGCCGCCAAAAGCACCAACGACGGCGGAACGGATTGGGAGACCTACAACGAGTACGGTGAAGCTGTCGCGGCTGGTACATGCCTAAGGGTTCCGCGACTCGAGGTATTGGCGAACGACAATATCTCGTAGGTAGGAGAGGCACGTCGCAGCCGAATCGCGGCGGTTGATGTGAGCCCCGCGCACAGGGACCGACACGGTCCATGTGCGCGGGGCTTCGCTTTGCTGGTCCCCGTACGCTGTTACCCGTTATGGGAGGGTGCCGCGCGGGGGTGCGGCGCGCGCCACCGAGTGGCGTGGCCGCTACAGGCCCGTCGTGCCTCCCGCCGAAGCGCACTGGGCCTGCCAACGGGTCCGCATCGCCGGCCGGTCGATCTCGGCACCCCTGAGGTAGACCCGAGAGATCCTCCGGGTATTGCGAAGGTCGTCCAGGGGATTGGCATCGAGCACGACGAAGTCCGCGGACTTGCCGCCCGCCACGGAGCCTAGGTCACTGCGCCCGAGCAACTCGGCGCCTACGCTGGTGGCCGCCACGATGGCTTCGTCCGGGGTCATGCCGAGCCAATTCACGTAGGACTCCAGCTCCATGTGGCTTCCCCACCCCAGGATCCGGTTCCCCCCAGCGTCGTGGCTTCCCAAGGGGAAACGCACACCCGCTTCGAAAAAGGTTCTCGCGTTTTCGCCGCCGATGCCGCCCGTAGGAGACGTCCCCGAAGCGCGGCTCTCGAATTGCCGGCCCCAGCTGTCGAGGAACGCGGGACACTTGATCGCCCCGAGGAGTGGATCATCGAGCCAGTCCGGGCGTTCTCCCGCGCTCCGCAGCTCCCCCCGCCCGGTGCCGGCCGGCGTGAGAACTGGGAGGTACCAGTGGTCGGGGCGCTCTTTGATTGGAGTTTACCCCGTAGGGTGGACACCTAGTCTCTTGAGAGAGAAAGGAGTCCACGATGCCCGGAACAAGACCGGCGTATCCGCCGGAGTTTTGGCAACAGAT
>Ga0114996_10002008_pt1 | contig 26724 bp, 25 predicted proteins | sample ArcticOcean_MG_C_4_FD_87039 | JGI IMG/M metagenome (GOLD analysis project Ga0114996, IMG submission 87039) | Marine microbial communities from western Arctic Ocean - ArcticOcean_MG_CB4_134 | ecosystem: Environmental > Aquatic > Marine > Oceanic | place: Arctic Ocean: Canada Basin | collected... | reverse complement strand
GGTTTAATGGATAGACGATTAAAAACAGAAAAAGATGCAATATCACTTGCAATGTCGGGAATTTTAAAAAAATATAAAACAGAATCTGATAAAATTGAAACATTAGAAACAAAATATGATGATGATGCAGGTGATTGGTATGTTGCATTAGGATGGGAGGATAAACGTGCAATTATAAAGATGGATTCAGTATTAGCGAAAATAACAGAGATTAAAGAGATTTAATTCAATTTTTTAAATTCAACATTTGGAGCATCATCTTGATTTGGGATAAGTAGTAATCCACCTTCATGAAGTTGTTTTAATAATTGCATAACCTCTTTTTCAACTTGTGTTCTTTGCAAGCCAGTTTGTTGTGCAAACAATTCTACCAGTTCCGTAACTTTTCTTTGTCCATTACATGATTTCCAAAAGTCGATAATTGCTTGATTCACCATAAATCCTTGTTCATGTTCATTTGCAAGAACTAGAGAACCATCTTCTTGTTTTACCAGATTTCCTACACCTTGTGGAACTGCAGTTTCATAATTTATAGGAGCAGGAGTATTTTGAGAACCCATTGTTTTCATCATGTCTTTTGCAGTATCAGACATTTTATCCATTGTCCATGGAGGATCCCAAACAATTTCTACATCAACATTATTCACGCCAGAAACTTTTTTTGTATATCTTTTAACATCATCAACCATTGTTTCATGTAAGGGACAACCTTTGGTTGTCATTGTCATTTTGATGTTTACATCATTATTTTCAGTTACATTAATTCCATAAATTAAGCCCATATCTACAATACTTAATGGGACTTCAGGATCCATACATTTTTTCAGTGAATCACGAACATTCTCCACATTAACAGTACTCATGAGAAAAAGTAAGATTAAATGAATAAAAACTTTCTATTAATTAGCTTGGAATAATTTTTTTATAGATTCTTCAAAAGGTGCTTTTGCAACACCTTTCTCAGTAATAATTCCAGCAATTAATTCAGGAGGTGTCATATCAAATGCAGGATTAATTACATTGATTCCATCAGGTGCAGTTTTTTTATCACCTATTCCAGTCACTTCAGAACCTTTTCGTTGTTCAATTATTACATCTTCAGGATTACTTTTCATGTCAAATGTAGATAGTGGGGCTGCAACATAAAATGGAATGTTATGCTGATTTGCCATAGTTGCTACCTGATATGTTCCAATTTTATTATACACATGACCAGTTCTTAGAATTCTGTCAGCGCCGACAATAATTTTGTTTACAAGTCCATTTGCCATAATATAGCCAACAGCAGTATCAGGAATTAAACTAACATCAATTCCATCATGTTTTAATTCAAATGCAGTTAAACGTGAACCTTGTTGAATTGGACGAGTTTCTGTAGCTATAACTTTGATGTTTTTACCGCTATCTCTTGTTGCACGAATAACACCTAAAGCAGTACCATAACCCACGGTTGCTAATGCACCAGCATTACAATGAGTCATTATAGTATCATTATCACTAAATAATTCAGAACCAATTTTTCCCATTGTCATATTGGTTTGTATGTCATCTTCTGCCATTTTTTTTGCACTATCAATAACATTGTTCCTTATTTCATCAACAGTTGTTGCATTATTTGCAACTTGCATAATTTTTTCTAATCCCCATGCAAGATTTACTGCAGTAGGTCTTGTTTCAAGTAGAATTTTTTTGGCATTTTGTAAATATGAGATTAATTGATCTTTTTCTGTTGCGTCACTTTGTAATGCGGCTAATGCAAGACCAAATGCCCCAGAAACACCAATTGCCGGAGCGCCTCTAACCACCAAGGTACGAATTGCATTAGCAACTTGATTAAAATCAGTGTAAGTAACATATTCTAGAATATTTGGTAATTTTGTTTGATCAATCATTATAACAGAATTATCTTTCCATTCTACTGTTTTTAGGGTCATAAACACAACATTTTTGCTGCGGTTATAATTTTTCGCAATTTTTTTAATGATAATTTTGTAGTTAACTATTTTATTGAACATCTATCAGAATTCTTGTCATGAAAATAGAAGAATTAGAAAAAATTGATGATTCTGGAATGTATAAAATTTATGATAAATGGCCTGAAATTGCTAAGGAGAGTTACAATACTAAAATTAATGAATTTGATGTGAAAGATATTGATCATGTTGTTTTTGCAGGAATGGGAGGTTCTGGAACAGTTGGAGATGTAATGAAATCAATTTTATCAAAAGAAGATATTCATGTTTATGTAAATAAAGGATATACACTTCCAAATACTGTAGATAAAAATACATTAATTGTGATAATCAGTGTGTCAGGAGATACACAAGAAACATTATCAATTATAAAGCAAGCATATAATTCAGATGCAAAAATTATTGCATTTTCATCAGGTGGAAAAATTGAAGAGTTTTGTAAAGAAAAAAACATTGCATTTAAAAAAATTTCAATGGAGCATTCTCCACGAGCTTCATTTCCTAGGTTTTTCTTTAGTATTTTAAATGTATTAAAAAATATTATTCCTATAACACTAGAAGAAATTCAAGAGAGTATTACTATACTTGAAAAAACAAGATCTTTAATTCATTCAGAAAATCTAAATTCAGATAATATTTCATTAACAATAGCAAAATGGATTAACAGCACTCCAGTAATATATTATCCAAGAGGCTTAAATTCTGTAGCAATACGTTTTAAAAATTCCTTACAAGAAAATGCAAAAATTCATGTAATTAGTGAAGAATTGTTGGAATCATGTCATAACGGAATAGTTGCCTGGAATGAAAATGAAATATTCCAACCAATTTTGATTAGAGGTAAGGATGATCATATTAAAACAAAGGAAAGATGGACTGTATTAAAAGAATTTTTTAATACTAAAAACCTAAAATTTTTTGAGATTGATTCTGTTGATGGAAATATTTTATCAAAAATAATAAATTTAATCTATATTACAGATTTTGCATCAATCTATCTTTCAGTTTTAAAAAATGTTAATCCTTCACCAGTAAAAGCAATAGATTTTGTAAAAAGTAAATTAAAAGATTAAAGTGAATTAATTTTTTCTAAAATTTGTAAAATATCATTTTTACTAATTGGTAAAGGATTATTATCCAAATGTTTTCGATCTTTTAGAATTAATTCTGCTGCTGTTTCAAAATCTTGTTTGAGATGTATTTTTTCAAATTGAAATTCACCAACAATTTTTTTAAATCTTTCATAATATTTTGATGAATTAAAAATATGAGCAAATTGAGTTGTATATGCAAGAGCATGGCCATGTGAAAATCCCTCGTTAGAATAAACATATGATAGAGCATGGCCAAACGTGGTAGAAGAATTACCAAAACCAAGCCCAGAAATTAATGATCCTAAGGCAAGTTTTTCATTATTTCTAGTTAATATCGCATCTTCCAATGTTTCAAAAGCCACGTTACAAAGAAATTTTGTATATGGATTTGAAATTTTGCTGTCAAAGGCTTCACTGCATTGTGCACATGCATCAATTGCAGAATTTTGTAATATTTTTGGATCAGTATTCATAGTAAAGTTTGAATCAATTATTGCAACATCAGCAAACAATTTGTCATCATGAAAGCTTTTTTTAATTCCTTTGACTTTTAGAACAGATATTCTTGTCACTTCACTACCACTTCCAAAATTTGTTGGGATTAAAATTTTGAATTTATCTAATTTAGAAGCAACAAATTTTGCTACATCTAAAACACTACCACCACCTAATCCAATAATTGTTGTAAAATCAGAATTTTCAAAGTTTTTAATTATATTTTCAACTGTATCAATGGACGGATTTGACTCAACTTTATCATAAATTAGTGATGAATCCAAATTTAGATATGAAATCCAATCACGTCTTTTTGCACCAGATGATGTAATCAATAATGATTTTTTGGGATATTCATAATTCGAGGCAGAATTTTTTCCAAATAAAATATTTGATGGTTGTTTAATTGTATACATAGAATATGTTAATGGAATATTTTTTATAAGTTAAAATGTTGTGATAATTAGGATTTTATGATGCAAAATTCAGATATACTCCATGATTTAATTGAAACAAAACCAATCTTAAGAGTAGGAGGTGCATTTGATGCAATGTCAGCAAAACTTGTTGAAATTAATAAATTTGATGCAATTTGGGCAGGAAGTTTTGCCATATCTGCAACACATGCATTACCTGATGCAAGTATTCTAACAATGACAGAATTTTTGAATGTATCAGCAAATATTGTAGAATCATGTGAAATTCCTGTTATTGCAGATTGTGATACAGGATTCGGAGGACCAACAAATGTTTCACATACTGTTAGAAAATTTGAGGGTTCAGGAATAGCTGCAATTGCCATTGAGGATAAAACATTTCCAAAACAAAATAGTTTATTGAAAAATGGAACGCATAAATTAATTTCAGAGAGAGAGTTTGTAGCAAAAATTTTAGCTGCAAAAGATGCAAAAATTAATAAAAATTTCATGATAATTGCAAGAACTGAAGCATTAATAGCAGAATTAGGAATGAAAGAGGCAATACAAAGAGCAGATGCTTATGAAAATGCTGGTGCAGATGCAATATTGATACATTCTAAAAAAGAAACACCTGATGAAATTTTAGAGTTTTCAGAATTATGGAAAGGGAGCATACCACTAGTAGTTGTTCCGACAACTTATCCTACAGTATCTATTGAAGAATTAATTAAAAATAAAATTAAAATGATTATTTATGCTAATCAAACTCTAAGAGCATCATATTTGGCTATGAATAATACACTAAAAGAAATAAAAAATACAGAGAAAATTATTGATATAAAACAAGAAATGTCATCAATGGAAAAAATTTTTGAATTACAAGAAATGTATGAGATAAAAAACCAAGAAAAAAGTATAGAGGAAGATTTAAAGAAAATGGGATATATAGATGAATGAAAAAATACAGAGAAAAATTTTTCAATATTTTAAGAAAAATAGAATAGAGAATTTTATTGGAGTTCCTGATTCAACATTAAAACATTTTATTGATGAAGGATTGAAATCTAAAAAAATTCTTATTGTAAATAGAGAAGAAGAAGCAATAGGAATTGGAGCAGGTATGATTCTAGCAGGAAGTTCTACGATTATGTTTATGCAAAATGCAGGATTTGCAAATTCGATTAGTACAATTACATCACTTATTCAGTTATATCAGATTCCAATGATATTTTTGATTGGTTGGAGAGGATATTTGAAAAATGATGCACCAGAACATGAAAAAATTGGACAGATACAACCAAAATTATTAAAAAATCTAAATCTTGAAAATAAAATTTTAACAGATAAGACATGGGAAAAAGATTGCAAGTGGGCATTATCAAAAATGAAAAAAAATATTCCAGTTGCATTAGTAATTAGGAGAGAATTTCTTGATTAGGAAAGATGCCGTAGAAGTAGTATGCAAATATGCAAAAAATGATGTCATAGTATCAGCAAATGGATTCATTAGTAGAGATTTACATTCAAGTTTGGAAAAAAATACAAATTTTTACATGATTGGTTCAATGGGACTTGCTTCATCAATTGGATTAGGAATCGCATTAAAAAAACCAAAAAAAAGAATTTTTGTTTTTGACGGAGATGGAAATATTTTAATGAATTTAGGTTCATTAGTTACAATTGGGTCATTACAACCAAAAAATTTAATTCACATAATTTTCGATAATAAAATTCATGAATCAACTGGTGGTCAACCAACATTTGCAGATAAAATTAGTATTTCAAAAATTGCTAAAGCTACCAATTATACTGTTTTTTCAGTTAAAACAAAAAAAATACTCGAAAATGTTTTAAAGAAAAGTCATAGATTAAATGGTCCTATTCTGATACATGTACTTGTAACAAAAAGTAAAGAAAGAAGTTCTCGTGTAGAAATATCCCCAAAAAAAATCAAAGACAGATTCATGAATGCAATAAAATGAATGCAATAATAATAGCTGCAGGTTCAGGTAAACGCATTAGTAACAATTTAAAATCAATACCAAAAGCTTTGATAAACATTAATGGTAAGCCAATAATTAATTATCAAATTGAAGTTTTGAAACAATTAGGAATTGAAGATATAATTGTAATTACTGGAAAATATAGTGAGAAATTTATGATAAAAAATGTTCGTTACATTGATGATAAAGATCATGAAAAACATGATATTTTAGGTAGTTTGATGGAGGGTAAAAATTTCTTAAAAGGTGATGTCATAGTTTTGTATTCAGATATTATCTTTGAATCTAAAATTATTCAACAGATGCTAAATTCAAAAGGAGAGATTTCAATTGCTATCGATATGGATTGGGAAAGAAATTATGAAGGAAGAACGGATCATCCAAAATCAGAGGCCGAAAATGTTCTAATTAACGAAAATGGAAATATTTTACAGATTAAAAAAAATATAATAAATGATAATTCTTCTGTAGGAGAATTTTTAGGAATAATTAAATTTTCTAATAACGGCACAGATGTCTTTGTAGATAAATATGAAAAAAATGTCGAAAAAAATCAAGGTAAGTTTCAGGGAGCTTCATCAATTTTAAAATCATATTTAACAGACATGTTACAAGAATTAATTGATTCTAAAATTAAGTTAGAACCTGTTTTTATTTCAGGAAAATGGTATGAAATTGATACTATGCAAGATTTGAAAAATGCTGAACAGAAATTTACAGATTAATCATGTTTGTTAATTAAAGCAGTTAGTTCATTCCAAAGAGGTTCTTCTATACTTTCTCCGGTATTAATTAAATTATTTTTTTCATCTGGATCAACTTCAAGATTGTATAATTCTTTAGAATTATCATGTTCATTGAATATTAATTTCCATTTTGAAGAACGTATTGATTTTACATTTGGTTCTTTTGGAGGAGATTTTTCATATAATGGGTTTCCAGTTTCAGTAAATGCATAATTTTCAGGAGCTGATTTTTCGATAAATAACGGCAATAATGAAACACCATCTAATTTACTAAAATTTGCATCTTGAGGTATATCCAAGTAATCAAGAATGGTAGGCATAAAATCAACAGTCCTAGTTTGTTGTTTTATTTCAAGTTGAGATAATTCGCTTGATAGAAAATATGTAAATGTTCTAAGTGTATAATCATAACAAAATGCCCCATAAGCGTGTTCACCAAATCTTTCACCAGTACTAACTCCGTGATCAGACATTATCAAAATTAAGGAATTCTTATCTAATTCTAATTTTTTTATTTCATTTAAGATTAATTCTAGGTAATTTTCTGCTTTCTTAAATAATGTAGCATATCTATTCTTATTTTTATTTACATTATCAAAAAATTCTTGACTGTGGTTTCTATATACATTCAAAACTTCATTTTTAATTCCAGTATGAATATCACTAAAATGCAAATAGACAAAGAAATTTTTATCAGTTAGTGATTTTAGTTTTTGAAGTATTTCTTTATGTCTAAGTGTTAAATCATCATTATCTTCGTCATGTACAACAAATTTATCAAAACCCTGTTTTGGGATAATTAATTGATTTATGACATCTGCTTGAGTATAATAATTATTTTCTTGTAAATATTCAGTTAATGTTTTGAATTTATCTTTTTTAAATTTAAAAGTGGACCAATAGCTATTAGTTCCAGTTCGTGAACCATATGAACCACTAAAAACAGCATGCATTGCAGCTATTGTGTGAGGACCATAAGTAATTGATTGTGAAAGAAAAATAGAATCAGATTTAATTTTAGAGAAAAGCTCTGAATTTAATGCATAGTCTAAACGTCCACCATCTATCATTATTATGATAATATTTTTTTTATTCATAATTATGAATAACCGTTAGTTTTTTCCTTTAGGATCAAACCATTGTGTACTTTCATCAATAGCTCTTTGAGTATTTCGTTTTCCGAGAGTAGATAATTCTCTTTGTGAATCTCCAGGTATTTTACCTCCAACTCTTAAAACAACTAATTTTCCAATACCCAGAAAATTATGTTTTAAAAATGGTTTAATGTATAATGAATCTCCAGGTTGAATTTTTTGAGTATATTTTTTATTATCAAATTCCCAGTTTAAGTCAATAATTGTATCACCTACATTGTAAATAAACTGATGAAGACCAACTTTTAATTCACTTTCTATATTATTTGGATTTTTAATATTTATCTCAAATGTTTTAGAAAATGGTAAAGTTCTAGTTGATGCTAATTCTACAAACTCATAAATTATTGAATTATCAGGATAAGTCCATCTTCTAGCTTTATCATAATAATTTACAATGACTTTATCATCTATTAGATCAGGTGGAAGTAATTCTCGACTATTGATATTAAATGAATTTGCAAGAATAGTTAATTCTTCAGAGGTAGGCAATCTTTTTGATGATTCAAGATCATGAACAATATTTTTTGGGATTTTTGTTCGAGTAGAAATCTCATCTAGTGTTAAACTAGAAATTTCTCTATGAAATTTCAGAAGGGAACCACTCGCAAATTCTCTTGTAGAAAAATCTAGTGAAAATTGAGATCCATACTTTGCAGATAAACTAGATAATTCTTGTTTTGCATCGCCAGACAATTTATTTCCATAAGTCAATGCTAAGATTAATCCATTATTTGATTTATTTCGTGAGGTAAATGTATGAGGGACAAATGGTGAAATATACATCGAGTCACCTGTTTTCATAATTGCAATTTGTTTTTTATTATTTTGATCTAAATAGTAAAAATTTACATCTCCAATGAAATATGTGAATTGATGCATAAAATGTCCATTATTCCATTTTGCATCTAAGTTTTCAGGGTCATTATTATCAACATAACATAATTCCATAATCCATTCAGGTCTAAATGGTGCAACAGTACTCATTACTGTATCACGATATTCATAATATGGTTTTCCAGATCTATTCATAGTTCTTGAAGTAAGTTTCGATTCTTCTGCAGTCATAATTTTAATTCCATTTATAGTATCATCAAAAATAATGTGAAAATCAGAGACATTTACTGGCCAAATTTTTATTGCTTTAGTTATTATTTCCGTAGAGAGTAATTCCTTACCGTGAATTATATCAATAATTTTTTCTAAAGGCACGTCTAATTCGTTGGATGCATCTTCCGGACGACGTTTAAGATCATTTAAAATTCCTAAAAAATTCTGTCCAACTTTTTTCATATGAAATGATTCATTTGTAAGATCTGGATTTTGCATATACAAAGATAGATTTGGGTAATTATTATTTTATACTATTTTTAAATTATACATATCTCTAGATATAGCCTAAATCGCCAAGTATTTTTTTTGCTTTCTCTATTTCATCTTCTTCCATGGTTTCATTAGTTGTAGAATTATATTTTTCATTTAGAGTATTCTGAAGAAGTTGTTCCAATTCAGAGACGGCTTCTAGATTTAATTCAGCAATATTATGTTTTTCTAATGGATCATTTTTTAAATCAAAAAGACGAATATTTTCTTTTGAGTCATTTCTTGAACGATAATATTTGAATTTTGATGTTCTAATACCTATAGATTTTCCAGTTTTTTCATTTAATTGTGGGGTACCTTCAAAATATGCAGGAAGAATATTTGTAGAATTTTTTTTAAACAATGAAAGAAGACTTATTCCATTCATATTCAAATTAGTAGAGAGATCAATTATTTCAAAAACAGTTGGAAAAATATCAACTTGTCTAACTTGTTGTGATATAATTTTTTGAGAAGGAATTCCAAAGCCTGAAAAAATTAATGGAATACGTAAACATTCATCAAATAACTTATCATGACCTCTAAGTGTCATTCGTCGAAGTTCATTTTCAGTCATATCCTTTTGAATTTGTTTTAATCTTTTTTTTCTTATTCTTTCTCTTATTGATACAAAAAGTTTAGTTCCAATAGGTTCAATGAATTTAGGAGAAACAGATTTTATTCCTCTAAATGTTTTTTGTAATGAAGAAACATCACCAAGTTCATAATCTAATTCAGGATCAAATTCACCATGATCAGAAGATAGTACAACTAAAGTTTTTGTCATATCTATATGTTCAAGAATTTTTCCAATCCAAATATCAATTATTGATAATCGTTTGTCAAAACTATCATCGCCAATACTTTCATTAAAAAATTCATGTGGAATTGGTTTAGTTACATGTAAATCCATTATATGAGTAAAATAAAACCAAGGTTCTTTCATTTTTTTTGAAGATAATCTATCAATGATTTTATCACCAAATCCTTCAAAGGTTCGCAGATATGGTCTACCAGTAACAATATCATTTTCGTGAAAATCAGCAGTCATGGTTTTAAAAAAATGATGATCTGGAGTAGTAGCATACAAAAAATATCCATGATTTTTTAATTTATTAAAATTAATTTTTGCATTTGAATGATTTTCAAATGTAGAAATATTATGATTGAAAGGATGTTGCCCAGTAAATATACTTCCTAAGGAGACATGAGTTCCATCTGATGCACTAATTGCTTGAGAAAAATAAGAACCAGAATTGATTAATTTATCAATATTTGGAGTTTTAGCAGTCTTTTTTATTCCAAAACACTTGTCTGCACGTAATGAGTCTATTGTGATAATTAAAATATTACATTTCATCTTTTAGTATTAAATTAAATATTTATGATATAAATCATCTACGAATAAAAAATACTTAACCAGTATTTTCATTCAAGTTAGTACTTATTCCAGTTTCTTTAAAATGTTGGAGTAAACGTTGTTTAAAATTTATAATTTCATCTAAATTTTCATCATAGATATTTTTTAATTCATTAGGATCTTTCCCTAAATCATAAAATTCCCATGTTTGAGGAACATCATTGTAAATTAATTTTTTATTATTTTTTACAATACAAAATACGTTATGTTTTTCTGGCGATGGCCAAGGACCATATAATCCACCAGTTTCTACAAAAGATTCTCGATCATCAGTTTCTTCAATTAAATGAAAAAGACTTTTACCCTGAATTTCATTATTAAGAGTTGATAAATTTTTTCCTGAAATTTCTAAAATAGTTGGAAAGATGTCTATTGTTCTACATTGAGTGTTTACTGTTTTTGAAGGAACGTTAGGAATTGAGAGAACGCAAAATACGTTAATCGTGTATTCATAAGTAAAAACACCATAAAATTTTTCACCATATTTTTCACCAATACTTGTACCATGATCAGCAAAAAATATCAAGATAGTATTTTTATCTAAATGAAAATCCTTTAAATTTTGTAAGATTGATGACACATATTCATCTGTTGAAGGAAGATAAGAATTATAACGTTCATCATTTTCTTTTTGTGATGCAGAATATTCATCATCAATAGAATCCTGATTATATTTTTGAATAACAGCTTCAACCAAATTTTTATGAGTTTCTGTATGATCTAAAAATAAAAAGAATTTTTCCTTTTCTGAAAGTTTTTTTATCATATCTCTATGACGTTTTTTAAAATCTACCGTCTTTTCGTCAAAAACATGTCTTTCATTAAAACCATTTTTGGGAATTAATTTTTCGTTTATTATATCACATGAAGTATAATAATTCGATTCTTGCAAATATTGAGCCAGAGAAGTAATTTCATTTTCTTTAAATCTAAACATTTTATAATATCCATTAACACCATGACGAGATGGATATACGCCAGAGAATATAGAATGTAATGAAGCAATTGAATATGGTGCTGCAGTTTTCATTCTAGAGAAAAATAAACTATTTTCTTTGAGAGAATTTAGTGAAGGACATAATTCAACTTTATCCCTTCTTAACCCATCAAGATTTATCATGATAATGTTATAATTTTTAAATTGTTCCAGATTAGGAATATTTTGCATTTATAAGTAATCCATCACTAGTTTCCAAATTAAAACTTATTGTGTATGAAATTTTTATGAATTATTGATTTTCATTATCAACTTTAACAAAAAGATTTCTTGCTTTAGAAAGATCTTCATGAGTATCAATTTCCATGGTGGAATCAGACAGATAAAGTGGTTTTAATTTTATTTCCTCTAAAATTTTGTTTAATGCCTCAGTTTCATATACATTGATTTTTCCTTCTTGAATTAATTCATCAGTTTTTTCTAACCAAATAGATACAGCATTTTTAGACATTTTGATTAACGGTAAACAGAAAAAAACATCCGAACCAGATTCATCTACTCCAACACTTTTGACTAAACCATTTTCAATTCTTGCTTTAAAATCCTTTTCTGGCAATTCATGTTCTTTGTTAACATAAATTAAATTTTTTTCTTGAGAATCTAAAAATTTCTTTATTACTGAAATATCCATAATTATATCTGCAGTCATATAGATTACATCATCATTCAATTGTTCGCGCGTTAGCCATAGACTATACAAACAATTAGTTGATGAAAAATCAATATTTTCTATAAATACTACACGTAATTCTGGAAAATTTTCTTTTACATGTTTTTTAATTTTATCTCCAAAATAGCCTATAACAATAACAATATCTTTTATTCCACACTTTTGTAAAATACTTAATTCAATATCAATAATTTTTGTGTTTTGATATATCTCAATCAAACATTTATGACATGTATTTGTTAAAGGTTTTAAACGAGTTGATTGTCCTGCGGCAAGTAAAAGAGCTTTCAATCTTTAATTATCCATGTTCTCAACAAAATTCGCTGTTTTTTTGGATCTGGAGTACCATCCACACCAGTATAATCAACGAATTGTGTTCTACCATGAAGAGTATGGGAATTAGTTGAAATAAGAAGTTCGCCTGGTTCTAACAAAATAGTTTCTGCTAACGAATCATCATATAATACAGAATCCATTGCATCTAAAGCAGAAATATCATCTTTTGTTTGAATATTTCCAGCTTTTTGATATCCATCATCAATGTATTGACGTAGATATTCACAAGTTAAAGTATTATTTTGATCTGTATAAAAATCAGTTCCTAATGTCAACATATGTGCAGCAGTAGAATAATTGAATATTGGTTTCTCAAATGTCTCTTCACCATTCGGTCCAAGATCACCTCTTCTATCCCATATGAAATTTTCATGTAATCTTTTAAGAGATTCAGGATATTTTTCTAATAATTTAGTATGAACTTGGTTTGCGTTGATAATTTTAAATTCTCCTCCAGATTTAGATTTTTGAATACACGCTAAAGTTAAGAAATCAGGAAGTGGTGGAGGTATTTCTGCACCATCAGTATGATAATTTCCACCGTATTTTGATTCACTGTATCTACTTGTTGAATCATTTTTGAATGATTTACTTCTATCTTTAACTTCTTTAACTAAAAGACCGGTTGCGTTTTGTTGTATTACTTTGCCAAGTAATTGGGAGAAAATAAGTAATCCATTTTTTGCTTGATCAATTGAATATTTTGTATTCCAAAAATTTTTCAAGAGTACATAGCCTATATTTTGTTCCAAATAGTTTTGGTGAAAATTTAAAGCATCTTTTAAAAGGGATTCTAAAGTGAAATGTTCAGAATTAAGAGTAGGTTCAAAATAATCATATTTTGTATAGATTGAATCTAATTCCATTAAAGATTTATTATTTAATTCAAAGGTTGGTAAATTTAATAGAGATTTAGACATAAATTTGAAATAAATTTATAGATTTTATACTTATCTTATGATTAATATTAAATAAAAAAATTAAATATCCAGCCTTACTAGTAAAAAGATTTTTTCATTGATTTAATGTTCTGCTTAAGTAAGTTAGATATATTTTTACATTTAACAGAATACTCTGACGTTAAATATAACCCATTTTTTTAAGTTCTTCTTTAATTTTTTCATCATACTCATCTTGATTTTCAGTAATCAAAGGACTTGTGTCATGTTTTCTATATTTCATAAGTAAATCTTCCATTTTACTTACAATTTCTGGTTTTTCAGAAGCAATATTTTTTTGTTCTTGTGGATCATTTTTTAGATCAAAAAGACGTAATTTAATATTTTTATTATTAATATTTCTAAAATATTTGTAATCAGAAGTACGTATTCCAATAACAATATCAGTGTCATCAGGATCAAGCAATTGATTTTCAATCAATGCTGGTTTTTCTATCATTTTTTCACCATTAATTAATGAAAGAAGACTTTCCCCTTCAATATCTTCAGGAATTGATTCAAAATCTATAATTGATAAAATAGTTGGAAAGATATCAATTTGCCGTACTTGATCATTTATGACATTACCAGATTTAACATTGTATCCAGAAAATAATAATGGAGTGCAAACTACTTCATCAAAAAGCTCCCAACCAAATTTAGTCCCACGTTCATTCAATGTTCTCATATCCTTTACAGATAATTTTTTTTTAAGAAGAGATTTTCGTAATGGGACCAAAGAATTACGAATCTTAACAAAAGTTGATTCACCAGTAGGTTGTAATTTTTTAGGAGTGACTTTTTTAATTTTTTGACCAAATTTAACTAAAGAAGGCATGTAACTAATTGGTTGATCAATACTAGAAATTGGTATAAATTCACCATGATCAGATGTAATCACAATCAAAGTTTTTGTTAAATCAATTTTTTCAAGAATTTTTCCTATCCAGAAATCAATTCCAGAAATCATTTTTTCATAAGTACTTTCTCCAAATTTCTTATCTTTGAATTTTTCAGGTAATGCATAATTTACGCTTTTATGTAAATCCATCACATGAATATAATATATCCAAGGTTGTAATCCTTTTAATTTGTCCAATTGTAATAAAATTTTTTCTCCTGTCCCTCCAAATAGATATTCATATGGTTTTGGTATCATATCCTTCGTATCAAAATTTTCTGAAAGAGTTATCCAAAATTCAGTGTCAGGTAATGTTCCAGCTAAAGTGTATCCATTTTTTTTAAATAAATCAAAAAATTTTGTAGCACTTTGATAATTATGAAATGTGTTTAAACCACTTTGAAATGGATATTGTGCTGTCAATATACTGCCAACACAAGTACGTGTTCCATCAGAACTACTTATTGCATGACTAAACAAAGTACCCTTAGCTAATAATAAATCCAAGTTTGGAGTAATAGAGGTTTTGTTGGTCCCATAAACTTTATCATTTCTTAGACCATCAACTACAATGAATAGAATATTAGAGTTCATAAAATTAAGAGATAAAATTGATTTATTTATATTGTTATTTAGTTATTAGAATTCCTTACCTTAAAAACATATTTTATAAAAAAACTGTGATATTATGAGTTTGATAGTTATGAGTAATATTCGTTTTATACTAAACTTTTATTCGAAATTTAATTTTAACCGATCAAAACTGGAAACATTTTCTACCTTCAGGAACTACTCATATTTTATTTGAAATCACTATATCATTGCCACTAGTTTTTGATTATAGTTTGGGTTATATGTTTGGATTCTCCAAAAAGATAGTACGTGATCCCAAAAAAATGTTAACAGATAATCAAAAAGTAATTAGATTTTTAAATAACAATCGTGATAAAAAAATAATTCTTTATGGTGCTGCAAGTAGAGGAATTCGAGTTTTTTATAATCTTTTACAGAATGGAATTAATAAAAACCAAATACTATTTTGTGATTCAAATAAAAAAAAATGGAATACAAAGTTTTTAGATAGAAAAATTATTTCAATACAAGAATTACTTTCATACCCGAAAAATGTATGTATACTTATTTCAAGTTCAATGCATTATGAAATTTTACCATATTTGAATAACTTAGGTCTCTCAAATGTACACTATTTTCATTCATTATTATTTAAAGAACAAATGTATGAAAAATATGAATTAGAATTCTTGAGAATTATGCAGGAAATAGATGAACGACGTTATTTTGATTATGAAGAAGGTTATACATTGTATTCATCAATGAAAGCAGTAAGTAATTTAAAAGGAAGTGTTGCGGAGGTAGGAGTTTATCAAGGTAGTTCTGCTAAATTATTATGTGAAATGAAAAATAATAAGAAATTATATTTATTTGATACATTTGAAGGATTACCAACCACATCATCTCATGACGAAGTGCAATCTGGATGGCTTTCTAATACATCATTAGAATCTGTTAAACAATATCTTTCAATGTATAGTAATTTATCTTTACATCAAGGAATTTTCCCAAAAACTGCGAACTCAATAAAGGATAAATTCTGTCTTGTACATTTAGATACTGATTTGTATCAAAGTACGCTTGATGCATTAAAGTTTTTTTGGCCTCGTATGGTGAAAGGTGGACGGATTATAACACATGATTATAACGCAGGTGATATTGGCGGTGTAAAACTTGCAGTTCAAAAATTTTTTAGGGATTCGCCTGAAAAAATTATCGAAGTAGCAGATACTCAATCAATAATAATAAGATGTGACTTTAAAAAATGACTGCAATTATTGCTGCAAGGACCGGCTAATTATGCATAATAAACTTTAAACTTTAATTATAATTCAATAATAGAATGAAGATACTTTGTGTAATTCCTGCAAGAGGGGGATCAAAAGGAATCAAAAAGAAGAATATAAGAAAAATAAATAATAAACCATTAATTGCATATACAATTGAATCAGCGTTATCATCAAAACTTTTTGATGATGTGGTTGTATCAACTGATGATAATGAAATTGCAGAAATTTCAAAATCATATGGTGCACAAGTTCCTTTTATTCGTCCAAGAGAATTAGCACAAGATGATTCAAATTCAGATCAGGTAATATTACATACAATTTTAGAAATGAAAAAATTAGGTTTTGAATATGATATAGTTGTATTACGTGATTGTACTGTTCCATTCATTGATGCTGTTGATATGGAAAAAATGTTAGATTTATTTAAAAAATCTGATTGTGATGCAGTATTTGGAGCAATCAAAGCTCATCCAAACCCATATTTCGGTATGATGGAATGTGATGATAATGAATTTTTAATTCCATCCAAGATTCTAGAGAAGGAGGTTACAAGAAGGCAAGATGCACCAATTGTTTATGATGTTGACGGAATTTTTATTTTAGATAGCAAAAATTTCCTAAAAACTAAGAAAATTTATTCCGGAAAAATTCTTCCATATGAAATTTCAAAGGAACATGGTCACATGATTGATTTTGAATTTGATTTCAAAGTAGCAGAATTATTATTAAAAAATAATTAATTTGTTTTAGAAATATTATCCTCAACGATTTGACAAATTGCATGAAGTATAATTCTATGCACTTCCTGAATTCGAGGAGTAGAATTTGATGGGATTACAATTGGTATGGTAAGATGATCTTTAACGTTTCCACCATTGCTACCAAGAAGACCTACTGAAGTAATATTCTTTTTTTTGGCAACTTTTGCACCATTTATTACATTAGAAGAATTTCCACTGGTAGAAATTATAAAAACTATATCATTTGGTTGGATTAGTGCTTCGCATTGTCTTTCAAATATTTTATCAAATGAATAGTCATTAGCAAGTGAAGTGATAATTGATGAATCAGTGGTTAGTGCTATTGCAGGAATAGCATCTCTTTCTTTTTCGAAACGACCAATAAATTCTGCTGCAAAATGTTGAGCATCAGCAGCGCTACCACCATTACCAAATATTATTATTTTACCATTGTTTTGCAATGATTTCAGAATTGCATCAATTGAATCGGAGATTCTGTCACTAAGATCTTTTGAGTTAGATATAATCTCAAGACTTTTATCAAAAATTGAATCAATTATTTTGTTATTTGTATTAACCATTTTATCACATATTACGAAGTTTTTTCATTACAGGAATTTCAGAATCCCAAATGACTTTTTTCCCATCGCCCATTATAAGATCTAATCTTCTTATGTCCTTTACTAATCGCTTTAGACCTTGAGGCTCTAATGAAGCAGATTGATCTGAACCATACAATGCACGATCTAAAGTAATGTGTCTTTCAATAGAAGTTGCCCCAAGAACAGTCGCTGTAACACATACCAGATATCCTAAAGATTCATGTCCACTGTAACCAACCTCACACCCAAATTCATTTCGTAGTGTTTTAATACAATTCAGATTTGCTTCTTCAATTTTCATTGGATAAGAGCTGTTAGAATGTTGTAGTTCAAATGGACAATTGATTTTTTTGAAAATATCAACTGCAGTTTTAATTTGATCCAACGTGCTCATTCCTGTTGAAATAAATGTATGTTTTTTTTCTTGAGCAATTTTATTAATCAATTCCATATTTGTCAACATAGCAGATGCAACTTTATTATATTTGAGATTATAATGTTTTAAAAATTCTAAACTTTCTAAATCCCATGCCGATGCATACCAATCAATTTCATTAGTTTTACAATAATTGTCAATAATATCATATTCATTCTTAGAAAATTCTAATCCATTTTTTTGCTCTCTAGTTGTTGTACCCCATGGACTATCTCTATGTGAATCTAGTACTTCCTTAGAATAGACTTTTTCAATAGTTCTTTTTTGAAATTTTACAGCATCACAACCTGCAATTTTCGCAGTGTCAATTAGTTTTTTAGCAATATCAATATCGCCATTATGATTGATTCCTAGTTCTGCAGTGATAAATGTCATATCTTATTTACTTGAGTTTTTATCATTTAATAAAAATTGTTAATCAATGTTATGTAATATTATATCTGCAACTTCTCTAAGTACACCATCACCACCTTTTTTCTTGCAAATATAATCAACTATATTTTGTGCATCCAAAATTCCATCATTTGGGGTTACAGAAAATCCCACTTTTTTCAGCAATTCTATATCATTGATGTCATCTCCAATATAGGCAATTTGTGAAGATGTAACAGAATATTTTTTACATATTTCTTTTAGTATCTTTTCTTTTTGTAGTATTCCATCATAAATATGACTGACATTCATTTTCTTTGCCCAACTTCTAACCATTTTTGTTTTTTCCTTTGTGACAATAATCGTTGGGATTCCAGATTTTTTCAATAAGTTTACACCCATTCCATCTCTAGTATGAAATTTTTTCATGGTATCACCAGTAGAAGTATAATACATTCCACCATCAGTCAACACACCGTCTACATCAGTAAGAAGAATTTTGATATTTTTTGATTTCATAATTTTTTTCAATAAGTATGATAGATAAATATCATTTATATCGTTATTTATTTAAAAAGGATTAATGTCATATCTTGAAAAAATTTTTTCTTTAGATAATAAAGTGGCAATTGTAACTGGAGCGGCAAAAGGGAATGGAAAAGCAATTTCCGAAGCATTACTCAATTCAGGTTCTAGTGTGGTTTTAGTTGATATTAAAAAAAAGGAGCTTAAACAAACAGTAAAATCATTTTTAGACCAAGGTTTAGACGCAATAGGATTTGAATGTGATATAACTGATAGTAAACAAATTTCAAGACTTTCAGAGTTTGTAATAAAAAAATTTCAGCGATTAGATATTTTGGTTAACAATGCAGGTGTTTCTTTTGCTCATACAACAATAGATTATCCAGATAAATTTTGGGATAAAACTTATGAAACAAATCTAAAAGCGCCATTTCGTTTATCAAAAGAATTTGCAAAGATTATGAAGAAAAAAGGAGGAGTGATAATTAACATTACAAGTTTGAATGCAGAATTGGCATTTCCAAATAATCCAGCATATCAAGCATTCAAAGGTGGATTAAAGCAACTTACAAAATCACTTGCTTTAGATTTTTCAGAATATAATATTAGGGTAAATAGTATTGGTCCAGGATATTTTAGGACGGATATGACTGAAAAAAGTTGGAAGAATTTGAGAAAGAGAAAAGAGAGAACTAACAGAACAATTCTAAAAAGATGGGGAGTTTCAGATGATTTAACTGGAGTAGTTATTTTTTTGGCATCGAATGCTTCGTCTTATATCACTGGACAAGACATCTATGTTGACGGTGGCTGGTTGATTAAGGGATTAAATTAAGATTAGCATATGAGTTTGTGTCATAGAGATAATTTATAAAAAAATATGCAAAGTCATTATAAAATAATGAAATTTAATTATTTAATTGCTGTATTTTCTTAACAAATTCATTAGATAACTTTTCTAATTCAGATTTATGGTTAAAAAGAAATTTTTCCATTTTAGTATTGGTGATTACAGTATCCACAGTATTTGCATTCATATAAAACCAGTGTAAATAATCTTCTTCAAAATTCATTAATTCAAAAGCAAATGAATTTTCTTCTAGTGTTTTTACATAATTAAAAACAGGAATAGGACTTACATGAGATTTCAGACTATTTTCAATTCCATCTTTTAATTCATCATATGAATTTAATTTTTTTACCGAGGGTATAATCGAATATCCTAAATCAGCAAATATTATAGAGGGTTTTCCGAAAAATGCAGCTTCAAAACTTGAAGTACCTCCTACAGAAACTACTATTTCACAATTTTGTAGTAAAATTCTTGAATCAAAATTTGGATGAAATAGTTTTACATTAGGCGTATTAATAATTTCCTCATAAAAAGAAATATCTCTCCATCCTCTAGCTGGTCCTTGTGTAGGATGTTCTTTAACGTATAATTCATAATTTTCTGGTAAATTTTTTGAAACTTCTTTTATTGTTTTAATTTGATCTGTAAATTTTGGTGCAGCTAGTAATAATGATCTTTCAGGTTCTTGATGTAAAGGCAAATATAAAAAAGGTTTTTTATTTTCAAGTTTTTTAATCAAATTAGATTCAATAAATTTCTCTCGTTGCTTTTTCTTTATCACATCCATAATTTCAGTATACAAAACATTTAGTTTTGTTCGACCAAAATAGGTGTAATGTGTTTTAATATTTTTATTTGGATAGAGAAAAAAAGTTAGAACTGTATTTAAAAAAGATAATTTAGAATTCTTAATATATTCAAAATATTTTGTATGCTGTTTTGAAACTTTATTTTTTTCCCATAAGTTTTGTAAATAATTAAAATTAGCATTTGGGTGTTCTTCAGATTGGAGTTCATTAAAATTATCTATTTTATGACGCGTTTCAGAAATATAACAAAAATTTTTCCAATTTGCATAATTTAACATAAGAACTTTAACACCATGAGATTTACACATTTCAGAAAATAGATGGTGTTGTTGCAATGTAGTTTCGCCAATTATAAAATAATCAGGTTTCACTTCATCCAAGATTGTTTCAAATAATTTACACTCATTTTCAAGAATAGAATTAATTTCTTCTTTAGAAAAATCATAATATGGATTGTATTTATTTAAAATTCGATCATTATTGGCAAGTTCGTTTAGATTAATATTAAATTTTTTTTGAAAGTTTTGGATATAATTAAGATCAACTTTCTTGTTAATTTTCATATAATCATGATAAAACCAATTTTTTGAGAAGTTTACAAATTTTTGTTCCTCAAAAAACTTTCGTGGATTATTTGTAATATCAGTTATAGAATAAAAATCCCCAATGTTATATTTTTGAAGAAAATGGGACAAACAATACGTAAGTAAATCTGCATTAATCCAAAAAATTATTTTATTCACAAAAAAAATTTCTAATTTAGGTAAATATGTATTTAGTAGAAATTGTAAAATGATTATAATATTAAATTTTTAAAATAGAGAATTAGTAGGAACAGTTTATAATATCTTCAATAAAATTGTTATACTTGAAAAATGTTTTATTTCGTTTAGATGTAAATAAAAGATTGGGCATGGGTCATATGTCAAGATGTCTAGATTTATCAAGTAAACTTAAAAAATATAATATTGATTCTTATTTTCTTTTAAAGAATAACTCAGATATTTCAAAATTTAATAATGAATTACAAGAAAGAATTTTTACTTTTTCAAATTCTAGTTTAAAAAGTGAAATTACCAAAATAAGAGAATTAAATAATAAAATAAAATTTGATTGTCTCATTCTAGATTTAAAAAAATTACCAGAAAAAAATTTCTTTAAACAATTAAAAAAAAAAATTAAAATTATTGTAATTGATAATACGGAAGAAAATAGTTTTTTGGCAGATTTAGTTATTTGGCCATGGGCAAATGAACAGTATGTTAAAAAAATTGGTAATCAAGATTTAAAGAAATTTTTAATTGGAACAAAGTTTATGCAATTAGGCTTTACAACTAAAAAAATAAGTAAGAATAAAATTCCAAATTCTATACTAATTTCAATGGGAGGTTCAGATAAAAGAAATTTAACTTATAAAATTGTAAAATCTTTTAAAAAATCCAGTACAAAATTTCATTTAGGAATTGTCATCGGAGATTTTTTTACAGATTATAAGAAAATTTTTCAGATTATAAGAAATGATGATAGGTTTTCTATAATTAAAAATCAATCCGGTTTATTATCTATCATGTCAAAATATAAAATTGGTATTTTTTCATTTGGAATAACAGTTTGTGAAGCATTTCATTCAGGTCTTCCATCTATTGTTTTAAGTCATTCGCATGAAAATGACATTTATGCTAAAAAAATTGCAATGTATGATTGTATGACATATTTAGGATATTTTCAAAAAATAAATTTTCACAGCATACCTGAAGAAACTTTTTCACTTATGAGAAATAGAAAATTATATAAGAAATATTCAGATAATGGTCATAAAATAATTGATGGTAAAGGAAGTATACGTATTGCAAAAAGAATTGCACAACTAATAAGATAATTTTGGATAAACAATGTTAGGAAGAGATAGAGTATTAATTATCCAAATCGCTTTAATATCTTAAAATCATAAAATAAACAAATGTATTCTATGAAAATTATATTTATGGGTATGATGGGAAATAATCATGGCAGGTTCTAAAAACTCTAATTTTGCAGAAAAATTAACCCCATATTTACAACAAAAACTTGTTGAAACCAGTGAAAAATATGGAATTGATTCTGAAGAATATAGAGCATTTGAAAAACAATATTTAAAATCTAAAAGTGAAGATGAGGTTAATCATGAAGATCGTCTAAGACACTATCAATCTGAAGTTCATGTTCATTATGAAGGTAAACCTTTGAGAGGGGTTGAGAGATTGTATAGAAGAACAATTCTTTTAGAACCAACAATGGTTTGTGCAGCTCATTGCCGTTGGTGTTTAAGAGGACAATATCCACAATTTGGTTTGACTGAAGATGAAATTACAAATTTTGCAAGATATGCTGGAAGTGATGAAGTAAAAGATGATTTAAAAGAAATTTTGATTACCGGAGGAGATCCATTTATGGTTCCAAATAGATTAAAGTTCATTTTTTCACAAGTGAATAAATTTGCACCAAATATTGATATTGTAAGAATTGGAACTCGTGTGCCAGTTCAAGATCCTTCTCGTGTAAATGATGAATTAATTTCTATTTTGAAATCTATTGATCCAATCAAATTAGAAATTGGTACTAACATCAATCATCCATCAGAACTTACTGTGGAATCAAGAAAAGCATATACGGATATTTACAAAGCAGCATTCAAAATCTATGATCAATCTGTTTTATTAAAAGGTGTTAATGATAATGTAGAAGTTCTAAGTGAGTTGTATGATGGTTTCAGATATCTTGGTATTGAATCACATTACCTTTTTCATTGTATACCTATGCAAGGAATGGAACACCATAGAACATCAGTTCAAAAAGGTTTAGAGATTGCATCTCAAATAATGAATTCAGGGGGTGTTTCAGGTCGTGCTAAACCAATGTATACATTAATGACTGATTTGGGGAAAATAACATTATACCATGGAACTATTCTTGAACGAAATGAAAAAAATGAATTATTAATTCAATCTCATTATACAATAGATGATTTTAAGTATAGAAATCCTTCATGGGAATTACCAAAATCCGCATTTGAAGATAAAAATGGATTTTTGAGAGTGTGGTATCCTGATGGAAAAGACGATAATGATAGTCTAAAAATATCAAATAAAAAAGCAGACATGGAACATTATTTTTCTATACCAATCAATCGTGTTAAAAAATAACTAATTTTTATTTCTTAAATTACATAATGCAGATGCTGCTGCAACCCAAGTTCTAAGATCATCATATACAGGAATTTTATGTTTTTCAATTAATTTAGACATTTTTTCAGTATAAACACCTCCATTTCCACCTACTAAGATTGGTTTCTTTTTCTTTTTTGAAAAGTCAGCCAAATATTTGACAATTGTTTCTTCTAATGGGTTATCTTGGAACACAAACCATGGCATTATAATATCCACATTTTTGTCAGCAAAGAACTGTTCTATAATGAATTTGTAATCATTTGCGGTTGCACCACCAGTTATATCAATAGGATTTCCATTTTTTGTAATCACATATGATTTAGGAAAATGTCGATTGATTTTTTTGGATGTTTTTTGTGATAAATTAGGAACAAGCATTTTTGCTTTTTCTAAATAATCAATACACGAAATCATTGGACCTGCACCATTACTACACATAGCAACACGATTACCCTTTGCAGTAGGTTGCCATGTTAGTGCTTTTAAAACTCCAACTAATTCCTGATAACTATCAACTGAGATAATTCCTGCCTGTTTTAATGCACTCATAATCATTGCGTTAGAACCACCAAGAGAACCCGTATGTGATACAGCTTGTTTAGCACCAGAAGTAGTTCGTGCACTCTTCCAAACAACAATCGGTTTCTTCTTTTCTTTTATTACACGTTTTGCAGCATTGATGAATTTTCTACCATCACCAAATCCTTCAACATACAAACCGATAACTTTGGTTTGAGGATCATTTGCCGCATACCATATCATATCAGCTTCATCTACATCACAACGATTTCCATAACTAATCATTTTTGATAATCCGAATGAATCAGCACTTTCCAACATACTAATTCCCATTGTTCCACTTTGTGAGAAAAATGCAACATTACCTAATTTAGAACGAATCATTCTTGTATAATCAAAAAATGTTGTATCCAATCTATTTGCAGCATTGAACATTCCAATACAGTTTGGACCTACAACTCTAATCTTGTGTTTAAGTGATAATTCTTTGATTTCAGATTCTATTTTTGCTCTATCGCCACCAAGTTCTTTTCCATTTCCTGAAATTATTACTACATTCTTAACATTTTTCTTTGCACAAGATTTCATAACTGATGCACATTTTGAAAGATTAACACAGATAACTACAAGATCAATTTTTCCAGGTATTGCTTCTAGTGATGAAAAACATTTGAGACCAAGAATTTTATTTTCTTTAGGATTAATTGGATATACTTTTCCTTTGAAATCTTGTTTTCCTAATACATTAAGAACAGAATTACCAATTTTTCCAATTTTTCCAGATGCACCAACTAAAGCAACAGATTTTGGCGAGAAAAATGTTTCCATTGATGTAATATTTGGTTTTTCTTTTGAAACTGAATTAATTTTAGGTTTTTTATTAAGAATGATTTTTGCATCTACTACACAATATGTTTTTGGATAAACAATAATTGGATTAATATCAATACTATTAATATAATCTGCATTTTCAACACCAATCTTTCCAATTTGTACAAGAGTCTTTGCAATCATGTTTGTGTTAATTGATGGGCGCCTTCTGAATCCTTTGAATAATTTAGAACCTTTTAATTCATTCAACATTGATTTTGCATCAGAAATAGTAATCGGAAGCATTCTAAATGCAACATCATTAAAAACCTCAGTCATTATACCACCCATTCCGACCATAATCATTGGACCAAATTGTGGATCATTTTCTATACCAACAATTAGTTCAATACCTTCTTGCGGAGCCATTTTTTCCAGAAGAATTCCTTTTACATTAACACCTTTTTTCTTTGATAAACGAGCATACATGTCATTAAATGCTTTTTTCACATCCGCTACATTTTCTAATCCAACTTTTACACCATCAACATCAGTTTTATGTATAATTTGAGGCGATACAACTTTCATTACAAGTGGGAATCCAAGTTTTTTTGCTTTTCTCGTTGCTTCGTCTACAGATTTTACTAAAGTAAATTTAGGTATTTTAATACCATATTTTTTTAAAATTGATTTTGATAATTCTTCGGTAATTACTTTATGATCAGTTTTGATTGTTTTATCAAAAATATTTTCTACATAATTCATTTAATCACATTTTTTCGTAATAATTTTGCAGGTGAACCTACAATTACAGAATTTTTAGGAAAATTTTTTCTTACTAAACTAGATGTGCCAACAAAACAATTATCACCAATTTCACATCCAATATCAACTACACAGTGAGGAGAAATCCAGCAGTTCTTACCAATTTTTGATTTACCAACCAAAACACATCCGGCAGCAATTTGTGAAAAATTTTTAATTATTGTGTTATGACCGATTTGTACCAAATCATCAATTTTTACATGATCTTCTATTATTGTTTCATCAATGTGAGATTTTTCAACAGTACTGTTAGAACCTATCCAAACATGATCACCAATAGAAATTGAACCAATATGTGGAAGATGATAAAGTTCTTCATTAACAGGAATAAACCCAAAACCTTCACTTCCAATTGTAGTATTGGACTTAATTACAGAATTTGAACCAATTTTTGTTTTACCATAAATACAAGTATTTTGAAGTATTACAGAATTATCACCAATAGTTACATTGTTTCCAATATAACAATTTGAACCAACAAAAACATTTTTTCCAATTTTTGAATTTTTTTCAATTATAGCAGTTTTATGAATACAATTAGTGAATTCATTTACTGAAAAAAATTTTTGAATCACACGATAAAAATCAAATTGTGGATTCTTTGATACCAATATAGGAATATTGAATTTTTCTTTTGATTTTATATCACAAATTATT
>Ga0114996_10002006_pt1 | contig 26735 bp, 19 predicted proteins | sample ArcticOcean_MG_C_4_FD_87039 | JGI IMG/M metagenome (GOLD analysis project Ga0114996, IMG submission 87039) | Marine microbial communities from western Arctic Ocean - ArcticOcean_MG_CB4_134 | ecosystem: Environmental > Aquatic > Marine > Oceanic | place: Arctic Ocean: Canada Basin | collected... | reverse complement strand
GGCGTTCGCCTCGTGCCCACTGCTCCCGATCGTGTAGAAGCTCTGTCCGTCGTCTTTCAGTCGGCGCGCTTCGAGATCCTGGAGCCGCGACTGAAGCGCCGATTCGAAGAGGCGAACCGCGGTGCGCTTGGTCAGTGTCGAGCCGGTGGCGATCGGCACATCGAGGTCCGCATCGCCGCCCGCCGCTCCTGGATGCGCCTGGATTGCATCGAGGAGTCGGTCTCTCACCAGTGCTTCGCGGCGGATCGACATGCGATTACTATGTCGGAAGCTCGACACGATTGCCCTGAATCGTGCCTTCGAGTTTCCGGGGTCAGTGCTCTTCGAAGCGCGGAAGCGGGCCGGTCTTGCCGGTGATCAGGCGGGCACCGCGCTGGAACGTGATGTAGGACCACGCCCAACTGAACATGACCAGGAAGCGGTTGCGGAATCCGATCAGGAAGAAGACGTGGACGAGCCACCAGAAGATCCAGGCGAAATAGCCGGAGAAGCGGAGCCTGCCTAGGTGGGCGACGGCGGCGGAGCGGCCGATCGTCGCGAGCGTGCCTTTGTCCCGGTAGCGGAAGGGTGCGGTCGAAAAGCCATCGATGCGATTCGCGATGTTGGCGGCGGCGTGGCGGCCGGATTGGAGGGCCGCGGGGGCGATCCCGGGTACCGGCTTGCCGCCGCTCTCCATGGCCATGAGGTCGCCGATGACGAAGACTTCGGGATGGTCGGGGATCGAGAGATCGGTTTGGACGTGCACTCGCCCCGCGCGATCCAGGGGTACGCCCAGGCTCGTCGCGAGAGGTGACGCGGCGACGCCAGCGGCCCAGAGAACGGTGCGCGCTCCGATGCGTGTTTCGCCGAACTCGATGCCGTCTTCGTCGATTGCGGTGACCAACGTGTCGGTGAGCACTTCGACGCCGAGCCTTTCGAGTTGAGTGCGTGCCTTGGCTGAGAGTTCGGTGGGGTACGACGGGAGCACGCGGTCCTGTCCTTCGATGAGGAGGACACGCACCCGCATCGGGTCGATGCTGCGGAAGTCGCGGGCGATCGTGTGCCGACCGATCTCGGCGAGGGCGCCGGCGAGCTCGACCCCGGTCGGCCCGGCGCCGACGACGGCGAATGTCATCCACTCGCCTTGCTTCTTCGGATCTGTTTCACGCTCAGCGGCTTCGTACGCGAGAAGGATGCGGCGACGAATCTCGAGCGCGTCCTCGACGCTCTTCAGGCCCGGAGCATTCGCGGCCCACTGGTCGTTGCCGAAGTATGAGTGCGTCACGCCGGTCGCGAGGATGAGGTAGTCGTAGCGGAGCGAACCGTTCTCCAATTCGATGGTCTTCGTCGCGGTGTCGATCGACTGCACCGAGGCGAGCAGCACGCGCACGTTCTTCTGTTTGCGCAGCGCCGCGCGGATCGGATACGCGATGTCGCCAGGGTTGAGCGCCGCCGTCGCGACCTGGTAGAGGAGCGGCTGGAAGACGTGATGATTGCGGCGATCGAGGAGCGTCACCCGACACCCGACACGACGCAGCCGCCGCGCCGCTGCGAGTCCACCAAACCCACCGCCGATGATGACTACTTCCGGTCTGCTCTGCGTCACGACGCTGGCAGACTATCAAACTGACCAGGAGTCAGTTTCGATGTTTCAGCGAATCAGTTGGACGCTGACGGGGTTGGAGATGTTGTCGACTGGGTAAAAGAGGGCGGTGGCGAAGCTGAGTTTGCTCGGAACCGGGAGCGAATAGATGCCCTTGGGCAATGGGAGCTTCACGGTCTTGCGGCCCGAGTTGTCCAGGGTGCCGAGGAAGCCGGGTAGGGCGGATCCCGAGCTCCAGAACACGGTCCAGAACAGCGAGTCGATGTTCAGCGGGAAGTGCTGGTTCGGGGGCAACGTGAACCCCGGGGTCGTGCCCGAGTTCGAGGCGAGGAGCATGTAGACCCGGCCGGCGTTCCCTGTGCCCTGGTTGATGACGAAGGAGAGGTCGCCGCCCGTGGCGACCGGCACCGTGCCATTCGAAACCCACAGCCTGTCCTTGGTCACGGCGATCGAAGTGCGCGGCGACAGGAGCACGGGCCCCTGGCCGGCATCTGCCGTGATTCGCAGGTTCGCCGTGCCGACCTTGGCGCCCGCCTTCAGGGTGAACGAGTAGGTGCCGTCCTTGTTGTCCACGACAGTCCCGATCGTCAGCGGCGCCGTGCTGCTCGGATCGACAGTGATCTTGATCTTGGCGCCGCCCGCCGTGAGTTGCTTGCCTTCGAGATCGCGAAGAACGAGCCTGGCCGTCGTCATCGTGGACCCGTCGGCGGGGAGGTTGCCGCTGGGAATCGAGACCGTCGACAGGTTGTGGTCGGGACGACCGCCGTGGTCCTTTCGCCACTTGTCGAACAACGTCTTCAGCGTCAGCACCGGGTCGGGGTTTCTCGCGTAGCCGATGACGTTGAGGTTCATGTAGTACTTGCCCGTCGCGCAGCCGACCGTTCCGTTGCACGTGCCGTCCGTGTCGCCCTGGCGCCCGATCATCATGAAGCCGATGTCGGAGGACTTCGTGAAACTCTTTGGTGGCGCACCGCAGCTCGTCGGAGATCCGGTCTTGCACGAGCAGCGCCCGTCGCCACCCATCTTCCGCGCGGCTTCCATCGCGGCCATCAGTTTCGCTGCCAGGTCACCGTTGGTGTTCTTGAGTGCGGTCTCTGCTGCATTGGCGACCGCGGCACCGGTCAGGATGTTCCCCTGAATGGCGTAGACGAGCGTGCCGATCTTGCCGGTGAGATGACCCTTCCAGGCGCTCGCCATCGAGCCCGTGAAACCGATCGCGCGCCCCTGGGTATCGACCATGCCGTACTGCCGGGTCTGGTGGTTGGGGTCGGCCTTCGCGAGCGCGGCGAGGATGTCCTTTGGATTGGTCCCGTTCTTGAAGCCGTTGAAGATCAACAGGCGGTTTCTGCCGCTGAAGTCGACGTATGACTGCGCGCACGCGCCGCCTTTGCCGATGACCAAGACCGCGGTCAGCGAGCGCAGGTCCCAACCAGGCACGCAAGTCGCGGAGCCGATCGCGACTTCACCCGTGCGGGTGTCGACGATGATGATCGACCAGGTCGCCGACAAGTTGCCGCAGACGAGGAAGAGAACGAGAGCGCGCAGGAATGACATGGGGCATCACCGGGGGTCGAGGAGGCGAACACCAGGATGATAGCTTTTGAATCCGTGCGGGGCACAGATTCAAAAGAATCACGCCGCGTCGTTCAGGCGTTGGCCTTCTTTTTCCCGCCCGTAATCATTCGCCAGATCCTCTTCAACGGATCGTAGAACTCGTCCACGACGCGCTCCTTCAGCGGGATGATCGCGTTGTCGGTAATCGTGATGTGCTCGGGACACACGACGGTGCAGCACTTCGTGATGTTGCACAGCCCGATGCCAGCGGCTTTCTTTAGATCTTCGAGCCGGTCCTCGGTGTCGAGCGGGTGCATCTCGAGCGCCGCCGCGTAGACGAAGAAGCGCGGTCCGACGAACTCGTCATGGTACTCGTGCTCGCGTAGCACGTGGCACACGTCCTGGCACAGGTAGCACTCGATGCACTTGCGGAATTCCTGGACGCGGTCGACGTCCTGTTGGTGCATCGTCCACGTGCCGTCCGCGTTGTCCGGCTTGCGCGGCGCGAACTTCTTGATCTTCTTCTTCACCCGATAGTTGAAGGACACGTCGGTGACGAGGTCCTTCACGATGGGGAACGCCTTGAGCGGCTCAATCGTCACCGGCACATCGTTCGGGATGTCGCTCATCCGCGTCATGCACATCAACCGCGGGTGGCCGTTGACCTCCGCCGAACACGAGCCGCACTTGCCGGCCTTGCAGTTCCATCGGCACGCCAGATCCGACGCCGTCTCCTGCTGGATCTGGTGCACGGCGTCGAGCACGACCATGCCCTCGGTGATCTCGGTCTTGTAATCCTGGTACGCGCCGTTCTTGCCTTCGCCGCGCCAGATCTTGAAGTCCACTTTCGCCATGGTCGTCTACTTGTTGTCCTCGATGATCTGTTGCAGGTCGGCGGGCCGGTCCGGGAGCGTCTCCTCTTCGAGCTTCATCTCACCGTCCGCGCCCTTTCGGATCACGTGCATGATCTTGCCGAAGGCCTCGTCCTTGTCCGGATAGTCCTCCCGGAACTGCGCGCCGCGGCTCTCACGTCGAGCGAGCGCTGCCCGCGCCGATGCTTCGGCCACGGTGACGAGGTTCTTGAGGTCCATCGCACCGTGCCATCCCGGGTTGAACTCGCGATTGCCCGGGACGACTACGCCGTTGGCGCGCTTGTCGTAGGTCTTCAGCTTCTCGATTACCTGGGAGAGTTCGTCTTCCTTGCGCACGATGCCGGCGAGATCCTGCATGTCGACCTGCATTTCTGCCTGCACCATGAACGCGTTCTCGTTGCCCTTGCTCTCGAAGAAAGCGAGCGCCCACGCCGCGGCGTCGTCGATTTGCGATTGGTTGATCGATACGTCGCCTTCGTCCTTGGAGAACTTCGCCGCGTAGCCACCGGCGCGCTTGCCGAACACGAGGAGATCCGAGAGGGAGTTGCCGCCGAGTCGGTTGGCGCCGTGCAATCCTGCGGCGCATTCGCCGGCGGCGAACAGCCCGGGCACGGTCGACATTTGCGTATCGCCATCGACCCGCACGCCGCCCATGACGTAGTGCGTCGTCGGCCCGACTTCCATCGGTTCCTTCGTGATGTCGAGGCCTGCCAGCTCCTTGAACTGGTGATACATGCTCGGGAGCTTCTTCTTGATGTGCGCTTCCGCGTTCGCGATCTTCTCCTTGATCCACGCGATGTCGAGGAACACCCCGCCATGCGGACTGCCGCGACCCTCCTTTACTTCGCGCACGATGCAGCGCGCGACGTGGTCACGGGTGAGGAGCTCCGGCGGGCGCCGGCACTCCTTGTCGCCCTGCGTGTACTTCCAACCCTCCTCTGGGTTGTCCGCGGTCGAGCTTTTGTAGTTGTCCGGGATGTCGCCGAACATGAACCGCTTGCCTTCGGAGTTCTTGAGGACGCCGCCTTCACCGCGTACGCCTTCGGTCACGAGGATGCCGGCGACGCTCGGTGGCCAGACCATCCCCGTCGGGTGGAACTGGATGTACTCCATGTCGATCAGATCGGCGCCCGCTTCATACGCGAGCGCGTGTCCGTCACCGGTGTACTCCCAGCTGTTGCTCGTGATCTTGTAGGCCTGACCGATCCCGCCCGTCGCGAGGACGATCGACTTGGCCTTGAAGAGTCGGAAATGCCCGCGGTCCCGGTCGTAGCCGAGCGCACCACAGACCCGGTCGCCGTCTTTGAGGAGCTCGAAGACCGTGCACTCCATGTAGACGTCGACGCCCTGGTGGATGCCGTGGTCCTGGAGGGTGCGGATCATCTCGAGGCCGGTGCGGTCGCCGACGTGCGCGAGCCGCGGGTAGCGGTGGCCGCCGAAGTTCCGCTGCATGATCTTGCCTTCCTTGGTGCGGTCGAAGACCGCCCCCCAGGCTTCGAGCTCGTTCACCCGTGCCGGAGCTTCTTGCGCGTGGAGCTGGGCCATCCGCCAGTTGTTGACGTATTGCCCGCCGCGCATCGTGTCGGCGAAGTGGGTCTTCCAGTCATCGCGGTCGTCGACGTTGGCGAGCGAGGCGGCCATGCCACCCTCGGCCATGACGGTGTGCGCCTTGCCGAGCAGCGACTTGCAGACGAGGGCGACAGTGGCGCCCTGGGCCGAAGCCTCGATCGCGGCGCGGAGACCGGCACCGCCCGCGCCGATGATGATGACGTCGTGCTCGTGGGTCCGTTCGGGATGGATTTCGACGCTCATCCGATCATCCTCCAGTCACTCCAGGTGCCCATCGAACAGAGGCGCACGTAGACGTCGGAGAATCCGACCCAGAAAAGGCTGAACCAGGCCCACATCTGGTGGCGCTTGTTCAGGCACGAGACGCAGCTCCAGGCCTTGGTGCGGACCGGTTTGCCCGTAAACGTGTCGACGTTGCCGCCCACGAGGTGGCGCAGCGAATGGCAACCGAACGTGTAGCCGCTGAGCAGCGTCACGTTGAGCGCCAGGACGAGCGTGCCGACGCTGATGCCGAACGTCTCGGTGCCGCTGGCGTCCGTGAACCAGAGCGCCTTCCAGACGTCGTGCGCGAGGAAGGCGATGACGACGATGGCGATGTAGAGCATGTAGCGGTGGACGTTCTGCAGGATCAGCGGCAGCGAGTTCTCACCCAGGTAGCTCTTGCGGGGTTCGCCGACGGCGCACGCCGGAGGATCGGCCCAGAACGCCTTGTAGTACGCGCCTCGGTAGTAGTAGCAGGTGAGGCGGAATCCGGCAGGGGCCCAGAGGATCAGGAACGCTGGCGACCAGGGCAGCCAGGTCGGCCACCAGGACTCGCCGTTCAGGCCCTTGCCGAACAGGGCGTGGGGGCCGTCGCCGAAGAGCTCAGGTGAGTAGAACGGCGAGAGCAGGCCGGTTTCCGGGACCCAATAATGGGCGTTCTGGAACGCCGCCCACGTGGAATACACGATGAATGCGGAGAACCCGAGGAAGACCAGCAGCGGTTTGATCCACCAGGCATCTCGGCGTGAGGTCACCCCCAGGCCGCGGCGGGTTACAGACGGCGTAATCGACGACATATCTGCTAAAGCGATAGCGTCTGTGTTTTTGATTTCAACGCTGCGCGGCGCTAAAGTGGCGAGCTGCGGACTCCGGCGTGCATCTCGCGTTGGCGGCGTGGGTCAGACGTCGCCGCTCAAGCTCCCTGGGAGCGAGATCCGACGCAAGAGGACGAGCGTAGGCTTGGGAATGGATGTTTCGCCACGTAGCGGCGAATCCGGCGCTAGTTCCCCTGCGCTCTCTCTGGCACACCGGTCGTGCGCAGGACTTCATGACGCTCGCAATCGCAGAAAACGGACTGGACCACATCCTGGTGGATCTGGTCGTGCTGTTCGCGCTGTGCATCCTCGTCGTGGTCTGCTTCCATCGGTTGCGCATCCCCCCAATCGCAGGATTCCTGGCCGTCGGCGCACTGATGGGGCCAAATGCGCTCGGGCTGATCCACCAGGTCGAGATCGTGGAATACCTCGCCGAGATCGGGATCGTGGTGCTCCTGTTCACGGTGGGGATGGAGTTGTCGCTGCGGGACCTGTTCAAGATGCGGCGGTCGCTGCTGGTGGGCGGGGGATTGCAGATCGGCCTCACGATCGGGTTGGGAGCGGCGGGAGCGTTGTTGGGGGGACTGGAATGGGGGACGGCGATCTTCCTCGGGTTCCTGCTGTCCCTGTCGAGCACGGCGGCGATCGCGAAGTTGCTGCAGGATCGGGGCGAACTGGGCGCACCGCACGGTCGGTTCGCGATGAGCCTGTGCGTTTCACAGGATCTGTCCGTCGTGTTGATGATCCTCTCGCTACCGCTGCTGTCGGGGGGCATGGGTGGTGCCGGGGAGGGTGAGTTTGGCGCGGTCCTGATCAAGGTCGGTCGGTCGTTCGCGCTGCTGGCGGTGACGATGGCGGCGGCCTGGTTCTTCGTGCCGAAGATCCTGGATCTGGTCGCGCGGACGCGGAGTCGCGAGGTCTTCGTGTTGACGATCTGCACGATGTGTCTCGCCGCGGCGTCGGTGACGGCGATGTTGGGGCTGTCGCTCGCGTTGGGCGCGTTCCTCGTCGGGTTGATCCTGGCGGAGTCGAAGTACCGGCATCAGGCGACGGCCGAGGTGGAGCCGTTTCGGGATGCGCTGAGCAGTCTCTTCTTCGTCAGCATCGGGATGATGTTCGATTTCTCCGTGATCGCGGAGTTCCCGTTGGTCGTGTCGTTGGCGCTGGCCGCGGTCATTCTCGGCAAGGCGGTCGTGGTCATCGTCGCGGCGCGGGTCCTGGGGTTGCCGGGGTGGGTCGGGATCCGGACCGGATTGCTGGTAGCGCAGGTCGGCGAGTTCTCGTTCGTCCTGATCCAGGTGGCGCGGGGCAACAACCTGAACCTGGGCAGCATCGAGTCCGTGTTCATCGTCGTCGCGGTGTTGTCGATGGCGTTGACCCCGCTGATGTTGTTCGTCGGTCGTCGGTTGACGCGGCGGACGGCGAAGATCGGGAGGATTCGGGATCGCGAGACGAAGAGCCCGCTGCAGGACCACGTTGTCATTGTCGGATTTGGACCGGGGGGTCAGGCGGTGGCAGGTGCGCTGCGGAATCAGGGGATTTCGTACGTGGCGATCGAGCTGAACGCGGAGACGGTGAAGCGGTGTCGGGAGCGGGGGGACAAGATCTTCCTCGGGGATTCCACGCGGGAGGCGGTGCTTCGGGCCGCGGGCTTGCCGCGGGCGAAGGTGTTGGTGATGACGATCAATCACGCCGGCGCGACGCTGCGGACGGCGGATCTGGCGCGACGTCTGGCGCCGGAGGTGCGGATCGTCGCGCGGACGAACTTCATCGGTGAGGTTGCGACGCTCCAGCGGATGGGCGTGCAGGAGATCGTTCCGGCGGAGTTGGAGACCTCGATCGAGATCATGGTGCGGGTGTTGCGGCACTTCCTGGTGCCGGCGGAGGAGGTCGGGACCGAGGTGACGCGGGTGCGTGAGGGCGTGGATCTACCGGACCATGCTGCGCGACCCGGCGCCGATGACGCGCACCGGCTCGCGAACTTCCTTCCCGGTTTGAAGGTGGAGACCTTCCGCGTGGGCCCCGGCGCAGAGATCGCGGGATACTCGCTCCAAGACTCCGACCTGCGACGCCTCTCGGGGTGCACCGTGGTCGCGGTCCGTCGTGGCAACGTGACCGACATCGCCGTCCGTTCCGACACCGTCCTGGAGGAGGGCGACGTCGCAGTCCTGATCGGTCCCTCGACCCGAATCAGCGAAGCCGCGTATCTCTTCCACTCCGTGTCAGACACAAAGTCAGAAGGTCCAATCGATACTGAGTCGGACTCAGATGCGAGAGAATCGACCGAGTCTGCGGAAGGGAGTTCGATCGGTATCGACGACGTGGTTCCCCCAGTGGATCCACGCACCTCGATCAAAGAGGATTGAGGGTCACGGCGCGTGGCACCACGCGATGTCTCAAGGTTGGCGCCAGCTGCGGCGCTTGTGCATGAGGTCGCCGGCTTCGGTGGGGCCCCATGATCCGGCGGGGTAGGGGAGGGGTGGAGGAAGGTCTCGCCAGCCCGCGACGATCGAATCGACGATGCGCCAGGCTTCTTCCACTTCGTCGCGCCGCGCAAAAAGCGTCGAGTCGCCGAGCATCGCGTCGAGCAACAGCCGCTGGTACGCGTCGGCGATCTCATCGCCGAAGGCTTGCTCGTAGTCAAAGTCCATGCGCACGTCCTGCACGTTCACGTTGGGGCCGGGCACCTTCGATGCGAAACGCAGACTGATCCCCTCATCTGGCTGAATGCGCAGCAGCAAGACATTCCGACCGCGTCGCGCGCCAGGGAACAACCGGTGCGGCGGACGGCGAAAGTGAATCGCCACCTCCGTCACCCGCTTTGGCAGCCGCTTTCCCGACCGGAGAAAGAACGGCGTCTTGCCCCAACGCCAGTTGTTCACCTCCAACCGAATCGCCGCGAACGTCTCCGTCGTAGAGTCCGGCGCCACGCCGGGCTCCTCGAGATAGTCGAGCACCTCGGCGTCTTCGAGGCACGCCCGCGCGTACTGGCCCCGCACCGTGTTCGCCGCGACGTCCTCCGGACTGAGGCTCCGGATCGAATGCAACACCTTCACCTTCTCGTCGCGCACCGCATTCGCTGCCAACGACACCGGCGGCTCCATCGCGATCAGCGTCAACAGCTGCAGCAGGTGGTTTTGAATCATGTCTCGGATGATTCCGGATTCCTCGAAGTAGGCACCCCGCCCCGACACGCCGATCGACTCCGCCACCGTGATCTGCACGTGATCGATGTGGTGCACGTTCCACAGCGGCTCGAAGATCCCGTTCGCGAACCGCATCGCCAGGATGTTCTGCACCGTCTCCTTCCCGAGGTAGTGATCGATCCGATAGATCTGATCCTCCGCGAACGCCGTGGCCACTTGTTCGTTCAGCGCCCGCGCCGACTCCAGGTCGCGACCGAAGGGTTTCTCGACGATCACCCGCGAATAGCCACCGTCCTCCTTCGACAGTCCGCACGCATTCAAGTTCGCGAGAATGCCCGAGTATGCGCTCGGCGGCGTCGCCAGATAGAACAAACGGTTAGCCGTGGCGCCTCGCTCGCGATCGATCTGATCCAACCGTTCACGCAGCGCCGCGTAACCGGCCTCGTCCTCGAACGTCGAACGCAGGTATGTGATCGAATCCCGTATCGCCGCGAATGCCTCCGAACCGCGTTGCCGACCGAACTCCTTCACGCCTGCCAACAACTCTCCGCGAAACTCCTCGTCTGACTTGTCGCGCCGAGCAAAACCGATCACCGCGAAACTCTCAGGCAACAGCTTGTCGCAGTACAAACTCGTCAACGCCGGGATGAGCTTGCGCCGCGTCAGGTCACCAGTCGCGCCGAAGATGACCAACGTGCACGGTTCGGCCTTTCGCGGCTTCGGAGGCTGGGTGTCTTGCGCCATTCGCTCGCCTACACCGCGAGCATCCGCAACAGCGGCTTCGCCGCCGCCGCCCGTAGTGTCTCGTTCATCTCGATCCGCGGTTCGAGATCGCGCAGCGCGACGTAGATTTTTTCCAACGTGTTGAGCTTCATGTGCGGGCACTGGTTGCACCCTTCACACCCGGCGCTGTCATCTACCGGCACTGCGATCAGATCCTTGTCCGGCGCCGCTCGCTGCATCGTGTGCAGGATGCCGATCTCGGTTCCGACGATGATCGTCTGTTCGTCCGACTCCCGGACGTACTGCAGGAGCTTCCGAGTGGACCCGATGAATTCCGCATGCCTGAGAATGTTCGGCTCGCACTCCGGATGCGCGATGAACTTCGCGCCGGTATGCCGCGCCTTCAGCGCCAGGATCTTCCGCTCGGAGAACGTCACGTGGACCATGCAACTCCCCGGCCAAAGCGTCATCTCGCGCCCCGTCTTCTTGATCAACCAGGCCCCGAGGTTCTTGTCCGGTGCGAACAGGATCGGTCGGTCTTTTGGCACCGAATGGATGATCTCCTCGGCATTGCCCGACGTGCAGATAATGTCCGACTGGGCCTTCGCCTCGGCGGAACAGTTGATGTAACTGACGACGTAGTGATCCGGGTTCTTCTCGCGGAACGCCTTCAAGTCCTCTCCCGAGCACGCGTCCGCCAGCGAGCATCCAGCGTCGAGGTCCGGCAAGATCACGATCTTTTCCGGGTTGAGCAGCTTCGCGGTCTCGGCCATGAAGTGCACGCCGCAGAACAGGATCACCTCGGCGTCCGACGCATCACGTGCCGCGCGCGCGAGGTCTAGAGAATCACCCAGATGATCCGCCAGGTCCTGGATGTCCGGGTCCTGGTAGTAGTGCGCGAGGATTATCGCTCGCCGCGTCTGCTTCAAGTCTTCGATTTCTTCGAAGACATCGGTTGCGGGGTCTATCGTCGTCATGAGAGGACGCGAGATTGTCCAACAACGGCTGAGATTCGCCAATCCACTGCCTGAGATTCCGGTGTGTTTCCCGGCTCGGCTAGAAGGGCTGGCACTCGCTATTCAGAAGGGACTTTCTTGCTGCTCTTCTTGGTGGCCTTTCCACCCGTTTTCTTCTTGGCGGCCTTCTTCTTCTTCTTGGCGGCCTTCTTCTTCTTCTTCGAGGGGCCGGCAGCCGCCCGCGCCGCGAGCAACTCGATCGCCCGGTTGAGATCGATTTCTTCGATCGGCTCACCCTTCGGCACCGACGCGTTCGTCTCACCATCGGCGCAGTACGGTCCGTAGCGACCGTCGAGAATCTTGATCTCGACTTCGGTCTCCGGGTGCTTGCCCAGCTCCTTCAAGACCTTTGGAGCCGCGCGCGCAGTTCGCCCGCGAGTCTTGGGTTGCGCAAACAACTCCATCGCCCGCTCCAACGTAATCGTCAACGGCGACTCACCAGCGGGAATGCTGCGCGTCTCCTTGTCCCACTTCAGATACGGGCCGAAGCGACCGTTCGCCGAGAGCACCTTCGCTTCCTTGCCAGGTTCTTCGTCGGTGCCCTTGGTCATCTTGACGCCGAGCTCTTTCGGCATGTTCAGGGTCGCGATAGCCTCTTCGAGTCCGACCGTCTCCGGATCCATGTCCTTCAACAGCGAAGCCATCTTCGGCTTCTCGCCCTCGGGCAGACTGTCGGCGTCGCCGCGTTGGAAGTAGGGACCAAACCGCCCTGTCTTCACGAACACGTCGAGACCCATGTCGGGATCGATGCCGAGCGACTTGGGTCCCTGGGCGCCCTTCTCGATGAGCTCGAGCGCGTATTCCAAGGTCAACTCGTCCGGCGCCGTGCCGTCTGGCACGCTGACCCGGAGATCGCCGCACGAGAGGTAGGGCCCGTAGCGACCGACGCGGATCTCCACGAGGGTTCCCTCCGGGTTGTCTCCCAGCGGGATGCTGCACACGACCCGAGGATCGATCTCTGCTTCGACCTTCTTGATCGTCGCGTCCAGGCCCGGGTTGCCGTTTCCGTGGAAGAACGTCTTCAGGTACTTCAGCCGGTCTCTCCGACCGTTGCTGATCTCGTCGAGGTCGTTCTCCATCTTCGCGGTGAACGCGTAGTCGACCAGATAACCCAGATGCCCGGTGAGCAGGTTCGTCACCGCGAATGCCGTGAACGTCGGGACCAGCGCCGTGCCCTTCTTGTAGACGTATTCCCGGGCCAGGATCGTGTCGATGATCGACGCATACGTCGACGGGCGACCGATGCCGCGGGCCTCCATCTCACGTATCAGACTCGCTTCCGTCAGCCGCGCTGGCGGCTGCGTGGTGTGCTCATCCGCCTGGACACCCTTGGTCTTGACCGCGTCACCTTCTGCGACGTTGGGCAACAGCCGCTCAGCCTCCGCCAGCGCAGCCTCCGAGTCCTCTGCGGTTTCGACGTAGGCGAGGCGGAAGCCGGGGAACTCGACGGTCTTGCCCGTTGCCTGGAATTCGGTTTCGTCGATGCCCAGTCCCAACACGGTCCGGTGCCCGCGCGCGTTTTTCATCTGACTCGCGACGGTGCGCTGCCAGATCAACTCGTAGATGCGCTTCTCGTCTGGGCCGACCGACGACTCGACTTCCTTCGGATGCTTGAACTTCGAACCCGCGGGTCGGATTGCCTCGTGCGCTTCCTGCGCGTTCTTGACCTTGGTCTGGTAGATCCGCGGCTCCTCGGGCAGGTTCTCCTTGCCGTACGTGTCCGCGATCAAGTCGCGTGCCCCCGAGACCGCTTCTTTCGAAAGCGTCGTCGAGTCGGTTCGCATGTAGGTGATGAAACCGTTTTCGTACAACCGCTGTGCTGCCTGCATCGCGCGCTTCGCGGTGAAGCGAAGCTTGCGACCGGCCTCTTGTTGCAGGGTGCTCGTCGTGAACGGGGGCGAGGGCTTCTGCGTGTAGGGTTTCTTTTCGAGGCGCAGGACCGTCGCGTTCTTCTTGGCCAGACGATCCTGGAGTTCACGCGCCTGCTTCTCGAGCAGGTGCAGCGGCGTCTTGTCGTCGCCCTTGTCGATCAGCACGCCGGTGTCGGCGTCGAAGTCCTTGCCGACGGCGATGCGCTTGCCGTCGACGGTGATCATGTTCGCTTCGAACGGCACCTCTTTCTCGCCATCGGCGAGGAACATGCCCTTCAGACCCCAGTAGTCCGCCTTGACGAACTTCATCCGGTCCTTCTCGCGTTCGACGACGAGCTTGACGGCCACGCTCTGCACGCGACCCGCCGAGAGCTTCGGCTTGATCTTCTTCCAGAGCAGCGGCGACACCTCGTAACCGTAGAGCCGGTCGACCAGGCGACGGGTCTCCTGGGCCTCGACGAGGTTGGCGTCGATGTCGCGCGGGTTGTCTAGCGCCTCCTGGATCGCGGTCTTCGTGATCTCGTGGAAGACCAGCCTGCGGATCTCGACCTTCGGCTTCAGCTCCTTCAGCAGGTGCCACGAGATCGACTCTCCCTCGCGGTCTTCATCAGTCGCCAGGTAGAGGATCGAGGCGTCCTTCACGAGGTCCTTGAGGCGACGCATGTGCTCGCGCTTGTCCTTCGGGACGACGTAGAGCGGGGCGAAGTCGTTTTCGATGTCGATGCCGAGCCGGGACCACTTCTCCTTCTTGTACTTCGCCGGGACCTCGGCGGCATTGGCGGGCAGATCCCGCACGTGGCCGACACTCGCCTCGATGACGTAGTCAGAACCCAGGAAACGAGAGATGGTTCGGGCCTTCGCCGGGGACTCCACGATCACGAGGGGCCGTCCGGACTTGCCCGTCTTCTTCTTTGCTTTCGACTTCTTGCTGCTCTTCTTGGCTGCCATGGGCTCGGGGGCGCCTTGTTAGGGGGCTTTCGGTCTGGTTGTCAAGACTTGTCGGTCACAGCCCTTCTCCAGGTGGAGCCGCTCTCGATCGGATTTTGCCGCGGCAGATTGCCCCCCAACCCCCTGGATCGGAATGTAAACAATTTGATGAAAGTGGCTTACGGCCTGTTCGCCCGCCGTCCTCGCAAGTCCTCGAGTGAAGGGATTTTCAACGCCGCAGCATCGAACTCGACCCCCCGGGGAGCCAGCACTTTCGGATCGGCGCTGGCGCAGATTCGGAACACACTCCGAACGGACCGATACGAAGGGCGCTGGTATGCTTCTCCATTCGCCCGCGGCACGAACCATCGAATGACCTCCCTCGAAGAGAAGGCCCAGGCCCAAACCGCCCCTGCCACGGCACCCTCGACCCTAGACCTCCCGCGGGAGGAGTTTGAACGGGGCCTCGAGGTCGCGCGCACCCAGCGCGTCGCGATCTTCGTCGTGGCCTACAACGCCGAGGCGCACATTCGTGAGACCCTGCGCCGGATCCCGGGCGAGCTGCTGCCCCTGATCGACACGATCTACGTGTTCGACGACAGCAGTTCGGACGCGACGACGGAGCGGGCCCGCGAGCTCGAGACGGAGATCCCGAACCTGAAGGCGTTCAAGATCCCGGTCAACCAGGGCTACGGCGGCAACCAGAAGCTCGGGTACAGCTACGCCATCCAAGCGGGCTTCGACGTCGTGGTGCTGTTGCACGGGGACGGGCAGTACGCTCCCGAATACCTGCCACGGATGATCGCCCCGTTTGCTGACGACGAAGTCTCGGCGGTGTTCGGATCGCGCATGATGGTCCCCGGCGCTTCCAAGAAGGGCGGGATGCCGTTCTACAAGCGCATCGGCAACCGCGTGCTGACGTGGATGGAGAACAGGCTGTTGAAGGCGAACCTGACGGAGTTCCACTCCGGCTTCCGCGCCTACCGCGTCGCCACGATGGCGAAGATCCCGTTCTCCTACAACACGAATGACTTCCACTTCGACACCGAGGTGATCATCCAGATCCTCGGTTCCGGGTATCGCATCGACGAGGTCCCGATTCCGACCTACTACGGCGACGAGATCTGCCGGGTCAACGGCGTGGTTTACGCGTGGAACTGCATCATGACGATGATGCGTTACCGGGCCAACCTCGTGTACCTGGTGCATCACCCGAAGTTCGACCTGAAGAAGGAGAGCAACCGCTACCAGTACAAGGAAGCGGGGACGTCGCTGCATCAGCACGTGTTGGGACTCGAGTTCCAGGACGGTTCCAAGGTCTTGGAGCTCGGCGCCGGCGAAGGCGACACGAGTCTCGCGATGCACGCGAAGGGACTGAAGGTGATGTCCATCGACCAGCAACGGCCCGACCGCGACCTGCCGTTCCCGTTCATGGAGAAGGACCTCGACGGCGGTTTCGCCGATGAGGTAATCGAGAAGATGGGCAGCCAGATCGACGTCGTCGTGGCGCTCGATCTGATCGAACACCTGAAGAATCCGGAGAGCAGCCTGCAGGAATTGCAGAGCGTGTTGCGACCGGGTGGTCGGTTGATCGCGAGCACCGGTAACATCGCCTACATCGTGCAGCGGATGGGGCTCTCCGCCGGCCAGTTCAACTACGGCAAGCGTGGCATCCTCGATCTGACGCACACGCGGCTGTTCACCCTGCGCTCGTTCAAGCGGTTGATCGAAGGCGAGGGCTTCAGCATCGAAAGCGTGCGCGGCTTCGGCCCGCCGATCGTCGACATGGTCGGCAATTCGCTCGTCTTGCGGGTGCTCGATCGGATCTCGAGTCTGTGCGCCAGAGTCTGGCCGACGATGTTCTGCTACCAATTCGTGGTGGTTGCGACGCGGCTGGATGACTTGGATGACATCCTGAGGCGGACGTTGGCTACGGGGTCACCGAAGACGGCTTCCGACCGCAACGGATCGGACTCCTAGGCGCCGACGACGGCTTCGGTTTCGATGATCAGCGACGCGACGGTGCGGCTGTGGGACGCGAAGTCGTTCGAACAGGTCGCGTTGCTGCGAGGCACAAGGGTTACGTGCACTCGGTCGCGTCCAGTCCGGATGGCACGCGGATCGTGAGCGCGTCCGGGGACAGGGCGTAGCGGTCGTGGACGGCGAAGTGAGGCGTGCTCTGCGGAGCTTCCGGGAGAGTCCCACTGCGGTTGACTTGCCGGAATCCGCTTCTTAGACTCGATCTGTTGGCGCCCCAAGCCGACCTCGACTCGCTTCCTCATCCAAGACGAACGGATCCCGTATGACCGCAGAGGTGCTTCGCAATTACATCGGTGGTGAGTGGATTGCCGCCGAAACCTCGAACCTGTTGCCGGTACACAACCCGGCGACCGAGGAACTCATCGCCCAGGTTCCGCTCTGTGGTGCAGCCGAGGTGGACGCTGCGGTGCAGTCCGCGCAGACCGCGTACGAGTCGTGGCGCAAGGTTCCCGCCGCCGAACGCGCGCGGTACCTCTTCGACCTGAAGTACCTGATGGAGAAGCACGCCGATGAGATGGCGGCCATCCTCACGCGCGAACACGGCAAGACCCTGTCGGAAGCGCGTGGCAGCGTGCAGCGCGGTATAGAGTGCGTGGAAGTGGCGTGCGGCGCGCCCTCTCTTTTGATGGGGCAGACACTCGAGGACGTCTCCCGCGGCATCGACTGCCAGGCGATCAAACAACCGATCGGCGTGTTCGCGTGCATTGCGCCGTTCAACTTTCCGGCGATGGTGCCGCTGTGGTTCTTCCCGTTCGCGGTGGCGTGCGGCGACACCTTCGTCGTCAAGCCGTCCGAACAGGTGCCGATGAGTCAGAAGTTCCTCTTCGAACTCGTGCACGAAGCCGGCTTCCCGCCCGGCGTCATCAACCTCGTCAACGGCGGCAAGGAGTGCGTCGAAGCGATGGTCGAGCACCCGCTCATCAAGGGGATCTCGTTCGTCGGCTCCAGTCCGGTTGCGAAGATCGTCTACCAGGGCGCCGCCGCAACCGGCAAGCGCGTGCAAGCGCTCGGTGGCGCGAAGAACTTCATGGTCGTCATGCCCGATGCAGATCGCGAGGCGACAGTGAGTGCGCTGTCCGCGTCGGCGTTCGGGTGTGCCGGCGAGCGCTGCCTGGCGGGGAGCATCGTCCTGGCCGTAGACGACAGCCACGCCTGGCTGCGCGAAGGCCTCGCCGAGAAGGCCCGCGCCGTTGTCGTCGGCGATGGCACGAAGAAGGGCGTGACGATGGGCCCAGTGATCTCGGCGCCACACCTGGAGAAGGTGAGAGGCTACGTCGACAAGGGTGTCGAGGAAGGCGCCGACCTCCTCGTCGATGGCCGCGAGGTAGAGGTTCCAGAGAAGGGACACTTCATCGGCGCGTCGCTCTTCGACAACGTCACCCCCGACATGGTCGTCGCCCAAGAGGAGATCTTCGGACCGGTGCTCTGCATCATGCCCGTCAAAGACCTGGAAGAAGCGATGCAACGCATTAGCGATCACCCGCTCGCCAACGCCTGTTCGATCTTCACGGACAGCGGCAAGGCCGTGCGCAAGTTCAAATACGAAGTCGACGCGAGCATGGCCGCCGTCAATATCGGCGTGCCGGCACCCATGTCCTACTTCAGCTTCGGTGGCGCGAAGGGATCGTTCTTCGGTGACCTGAAGGCGCATGGTCGCGAGTCGTTCGACTTTTACACCGACCGCAAGGTCTTGATGACTCGCTGGGACTGAGAGCCGAGAGGTAACACGTGACACGAATCCTGAAGGGTGGCCTGATCCAGTGCGCCAACCCGATTAACGACGAGACTCGCCCCGTCGCCGAGATCCAGGCGGCGATGTTCGAAAAACACATCCCGTTCATCGAACAGGCTGGCGAGGCTGGCGTGCAGATCCTCTGCCTGCAGGAGATATTCAACGGCCCGTACTTCTGCCCGAGCCAAGACGCGCGCTGGTACGACGCAGCGGAGCCGATCCCCGGTCCTTCGACCGAAGCGCTCGCGCCCTTCGCCGAGAAGTACGGCATGGCCATGATCGTGCCGCTCTACGAACGCGCGCAAGCCGGCATCTACTACAACTCCGCCGCGGTCCTCGACGCCGATGGCACGTTCCTCGGCACGTACCGCAAAAACCACCTGCCGCACACGTCCGGCTTCTGGGAGAAGTACTTCTTCAAGCCCGGCAACCTTGGCTACCCGGTCTTCAAGACCCAGCACGCGACCATCGGCGTCTACATCTGCTACGACCGTCACTTCCCCGAAGGTGCGCGACTGCTCGGGCTGAACGGCGCCGAAGTCGTCTTCAACCCGTCCGCCACGGTCGCCGGGCTTTCGCAATACCTGTGGAAGCTGGAACAACCTGCACACGCGGTGGCCAATGGTTACTACATGGGTTGCATCAACCGCGTCGGTGAGGAAGCGCCATGGAACATCGGCAAGTTCTACGGTAACAGCTACTTCGTCGATCCGCGCGGCAACTTCATCGCGCAGGGTTCCGAGGACAACGACGAGCTGATCGTCGCCGACATGGACCTCGACATGATCGAAGAGGTTCGCCGCGTGTGGCAGTTCTACCGCGATCGGCGTCCGGAGACGTACGGCGACATGACCGGGCTGCTACCCTGAGCCCACGCAAGAGAGGTATCCAACCGAGGAGCACTCCATGGGCATCCTAATCAAGAACGGAACGATCGTCACGGCTCTCGACCAATACGTCGGCGACGTCTACTGCGACAACGGCAAGATCACAGCTATCGGCGCGAACCTCGACGGCAGCGGAACCGACACGACGATCGACGCGTCCGGGCAGTACGTCTTCCCCGGTGGCATCGATCCGCACGTGCACATGGAACTTCCCTTCATGGGCACCGTCGGGTCCGATGACTTCGAGACCGGCACCGCGGCGGGCGTCGCGGGTGGCACGACGTCCATCATCGATTTCGTGATCCCGTCGCGCGACCAGGATCTCATGGAAGCTCTCGCCGCGTGGCACGACAAGGCGGCGAAGTCCGTCGCTGACTACGCATTCCACATGGCCGTCACCTGGTGGGGTGATCAGACCGCCGAATGGATGCGGCGTTGCATCCAGGAAGAGGGCATCCCGTCGTTCAAGACGTTCATGGCGTACCGCGGCGCCATCGGCGTCGACGATATCGAGCTGATCGAGGTGATGAAGGCCGCCAAGAAACTCGGTGGGCTCGTCACCGTCCACGCCGAGCACGGCGACATGGTGGTGGCGCTGCAGGAGAAGCTCATCGCCGAAGGCCACACTTCCCCGAAGTACCACGCGCTCTCGCGACCGCCCGCCGTCGAAGGCGAGGCGACGAACCGCGTCGTGATGATGAGCAAGATGACGGGCCAACCGGTCTACGTCGTCCACGTCACCTGCCGGGAAGCAGTGCAAGCCATCAACGAGGCGCGCCACAACGGCCTCACGATCTACGGCGAGACCTGCACTCAATACCTCCTGCTCGACGACTCCGTCTACGACAAGCCGGACTTCGAAGGTGCGGCCTACGTCATGTCCCCGCCGATCCGTCCCAGGGGCCACCAGGAGGTGCTCTGGAATGCGCTCAGGGCCGGCACGCTGCAAGTCGTCGCCACCGACCACTGCCCGTTCAACCTGCAGGGCCAGAAAGATCGCGGCAAGGACGACTTCCGCTCGATCCCGAACGGCGCGGCGGGCATCGAGAACCGGCTGTCGCTCCTCTTTACCCACGGCGTGCTCGAAGGTCGCCTCAACCTCAACGAGTTCGTCGACATGACGTCGACGCGCGCCGCGAAGATCTTCGGTTTGTATCCCCGCAAGGGATCGATCACCATCGGCGCCGACGCCGACCTCGTTGTCTGGGACCCGACCGCGACCGCCACGATCTCCAAGGACACGCATCGCCACCGCTGCGATCGCAGCATCTTCGAGGGATTCAAAGTGAAGGGTCTGCCGTCGCACGTGATCGTCAACGGGCGGGTTCAGTTCAAGGACGGCAATCTTGATGTCGAGAAGGGTGCGGGCAAATACCTGCCGCGTAGTTTGTCGAAAGGGAGTCTTGCGTGACAGATAGCGAAGTCGAAGCGCAGCGAAAAACCGCGGAGATCCAGGCGAAGCACGCCGAGTTCCTGTTCCCCTCGGTGGCGAACTACTACGAGGAACCGGTCGTGCTCGACAGCGGCGAAGGATTTCGCGTCAAGGATATCGACGGGCGTGAGTACCTCGACTTCTTCGGCGGCATCCTCACGCTCTCGCTCGGACATTGCGATCCGCGCGTCACCACTCCGCTCAAAGCGCAGATCGATCGGCTCGGCCACGTGTCCACGCTCTACCCGACGGTGCCGATCGTCGAGCTCGCCGAACGCCTCGCGCGCATCACCCCCGGCAAGCTGAAGAAGAGCTACTTCACTGCGAGTGGCACGGAAGCTGACGAGACCGCTGTCGCGCTCGCGCAGATCTACACCGGCGCGCAAGAGATCATCGCGCTGCGCCACGGCTACGCGGGGCGGAGCATGTTGGCGCAGTCTCTCTGTGGGCAGGCGCCGTGGCGCGCGCTGCCGTCGCAGATTCCCGGCATCAAGCACGCGGTGTCGCCGTACTGCTACCGCTGCCCGTTCGGCCTGACCTATCCGAGCTGCGAGTTGAAGTGCGCGACCGATGTCGAAGAACTGATCGAGACGACGACGACCGGCAGGATCGCAGGCTTCATCGCGGAGCCGATCCAGGGTCTCGGTGGTTTCATCACGCCGCCGCCTGAGTACTTCCAGATCGTGGCGGACATCGTGCGACGCTACGGCGGCGTCTTCATCTGTGACGAGGTGCAGACCGGATTCGGTCGGACCGGCGAGAAGATGTTCGGCATCGAACACTGGGGCGTGGAGCCCGAGATCATGACGATGGCGAAGGGCATCGCGAACGGCATGCCGCTGGGCGCCACCGTCGCCACGCCCGAAATAGCCGACGCGTTCCAGAGCCTCACCGTCTCGACCTTCGGTGGCAATCCGATGTCCTGCGCCGCAGCGAACGCGACGATCGACGTCATCGAGCAGGAAGACCTTCTCACCCACGTGGCGAAGATGGGCAAGAGGCTGCGCGAAGGCCTCGACGAACTGCAGCGGCGCCACCCGAAGAAGATCGGCGACGTGCGCGGCAAGGGTCTGATGCTCGGCCTCGAAGTCGTCGCGGACGAGACCGCTGGCGACCGCACTCCCGACCCGGTGGCGACCGCGAAGATCTTCGAAGAAGCGAAGAAGCGCGGCTTGCTGATCGGCAAGGGTGGGATGAAGGGTAACGTCTTCCGCCTGTCGCCGTCGCTCACCGTGGGCGAGAGGGAAATCGACGAAGCGTTGGCGGTGTTGAACGAATCCTGCGCACAGCTGGAGAGCTGAACTTGACGAGCTACGAGATTCCCGCTGGTCGTCCAGAGGAGAAGTTCACCGAGAAGTACCCGCTACTATCTCGCACGGAAGCGATGTTCGAATCGGCGCGGTGCATCTACTGCTTCGACGCGCCGTGCATCAAGAGTTGCCCGACTTCGATCGACATCCCGACGTTCATCCGCAAGATCGGCACGGGGAACCTGCGCGGGTCGGCGCGGACGATCTTGAAGGCGAACTTGCTCGGCGACAGTTGCGCGCGGGTTTGCCCTGTCGAGGTGCTGTGCGAGTCGACGTGCGTCTTCAACGATTCGGAGAGACCGCCGATTCCGATCGGTAGGCTGCAGCGCTACGCGATGCAGCACGGGTTCGCCTCCGACCTGCTGCCGAAGGCGGACCCCACGGGGCATTCGATAGGTCTCGTCGGCGGAGGACCGGCTTCGCTCGCGTGCGCCGGGACGCTGGCGCTGCTCGGGCACAGCCCCGTGATCTACGAGAAGGACGCCTGGCCAGGTGGGCTCAACGCCACCGGAGTCGCGCCGTACAAGCTGAAGCTCGAGGACAACCTGGACGAGGTGGAGTACATCCGATCACTCGGCGTCGAGATCAAGACTGGCGTCGAGATCGGCGTGGACATTGCCGCGGAGGATCTCCTCGGGAAGCACAAGGCCCTGTTCCTCGGCGTCGGGCTCGGCGCGGATTCGACGTTGGGCGTTCACGGCGCAGAAGGTGATGACGTGGTCGGCGCGGTGCAGTGGATCCGGCGGCTGAAGACTGACCCGACGCTCGCGATCGATGGCGTCATGCACGCCGTCATCGTCGGCGGCGGCAATACGGCGATCGACGCGATGCGCGAGCTCATCGGACTCGGCGTGCCGTTCGTGTCCATGGTCTACCGGCGCAGCCGCGACGAGATGTCTGGCTACGATCACGAACTCTCGCCGGCACTCCAAGATGGAGTGTCCCTCGTCGAGAACGCCGCCGTCGCGGAGATACAGCGCGAAAACGGAAAGGTAACGGGAGTGCACATCGTCGAGACAGATCCGAACGGGAAGCCGACGGAAACCGACCTCGGCATTCTTCCTGCGGACCTGGTCGTGATGGCGATCGGGCAGGGCAAGCTCGCCGATCTGGTGAAACAGTTCCGCGGCGTCGGGCTGACCGCGAAGGGCAACGTCGTCGTCGACGACTTGATGGTCACCGGCAACCCACGCATCTTCGCCGGAGGCGACGCGATCAACGGCGGCAAGGAAGTCGTCAACGCAGTGCACGATGGACAGGTCGCGGCTCGTTCCATCGACGAGTTGCTTCGAAGGAGTGACCATGGCTGATCTGGCAGTCGACTTCGCTGGCATTCGCAGTCCGAACCCGTTCTGGTTGGCGTCGGCCCCACCGACGAACAGTGGCGACCAGGTGATGCGCGCGTTCGACGCGGGCTGGGGTGGTGCGGTATGGAAGACGCTCGGCAATCCGATAGTGAACGTGTCCGGTCGGCTGGGCTCGATCGATCATGGCGCGCAGCGGATGATGGGGCTCAACAACATCGAGTTGATCACCGACCGCCCGCTGGATGTGAACTTCAAGGAGATCACTGAAGTCAAGAAGCGCTACCCGAACCACGCGGTGATCGTTTCGCTGATGGTCGAGTCCCGGGACGAGTGGATTGACATCATCAAGCGTTCGGAGGACACCGGCGCGGATGGTCTCGAGTTGAACTTCGGCTGTCCCCACGGCATGTGTGAGCGTGGCATGGGTTCGGCGGTGGGTCAGGAGCCCGACGTGCTCGAAGAGCTCGTGAAGTGGGTGATGGACGCGGCGAACATTCCGGTGATCGCCAAGTTGACGCCGAACATCAGCGACGTGCGCGATCCGGCGATGGCGGCAGTGCGCGCGAAGGCTGACGCGGTGTCGCTGGTCAACACTTTTCAGAGCCTGATCGGCGTCGACCTCGACCGGTTGACGCCGCTACCGCGTGTCGACGCGGCGTCGAGCCACGGTGGTTACTGCGGCCCGGCGATCAAGCCGATCGCGTTGCGGATGGTCGGGCAGCTCGGTCGCGAGGAAGCGTTTACGCTTCCGATCAGCGGCATCGGTGGGATTTCGAACTGGCGCGACGCAGCGGAGTTCATCGCGCTCGGCGCCGGCACCGTGCAGGTGTGCACGGCGGTGATGCACTACGGCTATCGCATCGTCGACGACATGATCGAGGGGTTGAACGACTACCTCGACGAGAAGGGCATGGCCGGCGTCTCGGACCTGGTCGGCGCCGCGGTCCCCGCGTTCAAGGAGTGGGGAGACCTCGACCTCAACTTCCATGTCGTCGCCGAGATCGACGCCGAGAAGTGCATCGGCTGCGATCTCTGCCACGTGGCGTGTCACGACGGCGCGCACCAGTGCATCCACTTGCCGGACACGCAAGACCAGGGCATTCGCGTCCCGTGGGTAGACGAACCGGAGTGCGTGGGTTGCAACCTCTGCGCCCTCGTCTGCCCGGTCGTCGATTGCATCACGATGGTCGAAAAGCGCCGCGCCCCCGAACCCGAAACCTGGAACGACCGCGTCGCCGCCGGCCGCGGCCAGATCCCCGGCGGCCTCGCCGACCTGAAGTAGGGAATCCTTCCTTTCGATTCTGTGCCAGGCACAGAATCGAAAACGTCACGTCTTCCACGCCGTGAGACCGCGTTCTTCGTCGGTGCCGGGGATGACGTTGTCGAGGCAGAGCGCGGTGATCGCGCCGATCGCCATGCCGGTCTTGCCGAGGGTGACGAGGATGTTCTCGAGCCAGTCCAGATGCTGCGGGAAATCCAATGCGTTCTTCGGATCTCCGAAGTAGTGGGGAATCGCCAGGCCCATGAAGAGCGCGAAGCCCAGCACGAACAGGTTGCGCGCGGAGTTCAACGACACGAACTGCAGGTTCGACAGGCCGACTCCAGCGATCATGCCGAACATCACGCAGTACATCCCGCCGACGATCGGCGCGGGGATGGTCGTGAACAGTCCGCCGAACTTCCCGAACATCGCGAGCCCGATCATGATCACCGCGCCGCACTGCACGACCCGCCGGCTGCCGACGCGCGTCAATCCGATCGCGCCGATGTTCTCGCTGTAGGAGGTCGTGCCGTTGCCCGTCCCGAAGACGCCGGCGATAAGACAACCGATCCCCTCCATCCCGATGCCGCGGTTGACCGTCTTCTTGTCGGGAACCGGCGCACCGGCCAGCCGCGCGCACGCGTAGTAGTCGCCGACCGATTCGACGATCGAAGCGAGGAAGCCGGCAAACATGCCGATGATCGCAGCCCCCGCGAACTGCGGCGTGCCCCACTGGAACGGATAGGGGAACGCGAACATCGGCGCGGCCTTCAGGTTGTCCATCGACACCGCCGCAGGGCTGCCTTCCGCGAAGACCCCCGTGATTGTGCACAACCACGCGATCAACCACGCTGCCACGATCCCGAGCAGGATCGGAAACATCATGAACACCCGCGAACGCAGCGCCAGGATCTGACTGAACAGCACGATCAACCCGATCGTCGTCGCCGCCAGCCCCCAGTGCGTTCCCGCTGTGTCTGCTCCCGCGCCGAACAACGCCAGCCCGATCAGGATGATCGTCGGCGCGATCGTGATCGGACCGACGAACTTCAACAGCTTCCCGACCAACCCCGAGTATCCGACGATGATTTCGACCACGCTCCCCGCGATCACCGCGCCTTGGATGTGCTGCAGCTTCACTTCCCAGCCCGTGCCCGCGAGTTCGCTCATCCCGATCACCGCTGCCGCCGGCGCGAGGAAAGAGAAAGTCCCACCTTGTACCAACGGCAACCGGTTGCCCCATGTCGTCTGCAATAACGTCGTGATGCCGCTGACGAAGAACATCGTGCAGATCAGCCAAGCGACGTCCGCCGGCTGGTCCTTGATCCCCAACTTGTCGGCGAGGAACAACGGGATCGCCACCGTCGACCCGAACATCGTCAGGTAGTGCTGCAATCCGAGAATGAAGACTTCGCGTTTCGGCGGGATGTCGTCGATGCCGTAGATCAGTTTTTGTTCCACGTTGCCATCCACGAGATCACATCGCGCTCACGCGAACCAGCATTACAGTGCAGCGATGGACGAGTTTCTCGAAGCAGCGATCGAAGAAGCGAAGAAAGGCCGCGACGAAGGCGGCATCCCGATCGGATCCGTGCTGGTGCTCGATAACGCGATCGTCGGTCGCGGCCACAACCGCCGTGTCCAGAGCGGCAGCGCGATCCTTCACGCGGAGATGGACTGCCTCGAGAACGCGGGCCGTCTGAAAGCCGCCGACTACCGCCGTGCGACGCTGTACTCGACGCTGTCGCCGTGCGACATGTGCAGCGGCACGGCCCTGCTCTACGGAATCCCAAAGATCGTCATCGGCGAGAACCACACGTTCCGGGGACCCGAAGACTACGTCCGTTCTCGCGGTATCGAACTCGTGGTGGTCGACGACCCTGCGTGCCGCCAGTTGATGGAAGAATTCATCGCGGCACACCCCGACCTGTGGAACGAGGACATCGGCGAGTAGCCGACACGGGTTCTAGAGTCCGATCCGACGCAGTACCGCGCGTGCCCGGGCAGCTTTGCCCTGGTCCTTCGCCAGGATCTCGAGGGGGTCCTCCGCGGCAGTGGCGCGTGGGCGGAGCATGCCGAGCCGGGGCGCCGCGGTCGACGCGTCCGCGTGGATTCTCTTGGTGGCATCCGCATCGCCGAGGGCCATGACGAGCTCGAATGTCGGGTCGCGTTCCTGTGCAGCGCACGGCGAGAGAGCGAAGAGCAAACCGGTGATAATGGCCTCGGGTCGGACTCTCATAGGGACCCGGGAGGATAACCGTTTCTCTGGGACGGAGCCCGCCGCTACGCTGAATGTCGGCGGTAACGATGGACCCCCAACCCGAGGCACAACAAGTTCAACAGCGGCTCTTCCCCGATCTCGAACCGGTAGAGAGAACCGACCCCGACGGGCTGCACGCGGCGCTGCGCGAGTTCGACGAGTTCGGGTCG
>Ga0114996_10002005_pt1 | contig 26737 bp, 38 predicted proteins | sample ArcticOcean_MG_C_4_FD_87039 | JGI IMG/M metagenome (GOLD analysis project Ga0114996, IMG submission 87039) | Marine microbial communities from western Arctic Ocean - ArcticOcean_MG_CB4_134 | ecosystem: Environmental > Aquatic > Marine > Oceanic | place: Arctic Ocean: Canada Basin | collected... | reverse complement strand
CGATCTCACCAATGTCGTTCGTAGCCCCTGCCACCTCGACGCCATGCACGAGCGTGCCCCACTTAAGCGGGTCATCATCGACAATGGCAACCGGAACATATCCCATGCGTGAGCGCAGCATTTGGTGCACCATTGACTGCCCCGCCTCGCCCGCTCCAACGACGAGCACTCGACGCCGGTCCGTCGCCTGCCGGACCACCAGCGACTCGTATGCAAGCCGGTACAGCACCCAAACGCCACCCGTCGCGTATCCGCTGAGAACCCACTCGAGCAGAATCACCGATCGAGGCACCGACGGAAGCCCTGGGGCGCCCCAGGTCAACGCCAAGAACAACCCCGAGCCCACCGTGGTCGCTGCCAGCAATCTCAGGAAGTCGCGAGTTCCCGCATACCTCCAGCGACCAATGCCGAGGCGGAAGACGTAGTTGACGCCAAGTCGAATCCCTACGAGCAGACCTAGAGCTTGGCCAAAGGTCCACCCAAAGAACGCGGATGCCTCGAACTCGAAGCGCGCGAGGTAGGCAAGCGTGAGCGACCCGCCAGCGACGATTCCGAAAACGACAGACGCGACGAGGCGGCGGTGCCGCCTGGCGAATCTGAGACTGCCTTGTCCAGCCAGATCGACCAGTGACGTAGGCATCATGGAAATGTGGTCGGGGGAGTGGCCTTCAGCGAACGCATCTCCAGCCTGTTCGGCCGGTTCAGTTGCCCGTGCCGGGGGGGAGGCGATAAGGGCTGATCGCCATAACATGATGCGTCATCAGTCATTGCGATAGGCTCTCATCGCAACGAAAGACTGGTCGACGAGCGAGCGTGACCGCCTAACTCAGGGGCGACGAGCTGCGCGCCCGCACCCCCCTCACCGCCCGTGACACTTCTTGTACTTCTTGCCACTCCCACAGTGACAGGGGTCATTCCGTCCCAGTGTCTTCTCCACCGACACCGGCTTCCGCTCAACCTGCTCATCGCGGTTGGTCGCCAGCTGCCGCGGATCCGGCCCGCCCCGCGCCCGCGCCGACATCCCCAACTCGTCCGGTCCACCACCACCCACCGCCGCCGTCTGCCGCTGTTGACCCGCCTGAGCGGCCTGCTGCGCCAAACCACCACCACCCGCTGCACTCTCCGACGGCCCTGAGTACGCCAACTTCTGCGGCACCCTTCTCCGCGGCTGCGACGGCCCGAACTGCGCTCGGAAGAAGAAACTTCCGACCGTCTTTCTCAAGTCGGTCATGAGGTCCACGAACATGTCGTAGGCCTCTTTCTTGTACTCGACGAGCGGATCCTTTTGGCCCCATCCACGGAACCCGATCGACGCTTTCAGGTGATCGAGGTCGTAGAGGTGGTCCTTCCACTTCTCGTCAATGACCGAGAGCATGACGAAGCCCGCGACTTGCTCTTGGTGTTCGCCGAGGCTGTCCAACTTCCTGTGGAAGCCTTCGCGTAGACCCTCGCTCACCCACTCTTCAACCTCGTGACGTTCGATCTCGTGCTCGGGGTCGTTCTCTTCGGGCAGCTGGTTCACCATCACGAAGAAGTCGATCAGGAGCCTGCGCCTGAGTCCCGCGAGGTCCCACGTCTCCGCATTCTCGCCGGCGGACGCGAACTCGTCGATCGCCTCCTCCGCGGCATGTTCGATCATGTCCCAGATCTCGCCCTTGAGATCCTCGCCTCCCTCCAGGGCGAACAACCGCATGTCGTAGATGACCTCGCGCTGCTGGTTCATGACGTCGTCATAGTCCAGCAGGCGTTTGCGCGCCTCGAAGTTGTTGATCTCGACCTTCTTCTGCGCGCGCTCGATCGACTTCGTGACTAGGCCGTGCGTAATCACCTCGCCTTCTTCGGCGCCCCAGCGGTCCATCACGTTGGCGATGCGCTCGGAGCCGAAGAGCCGCATGAGGTCGTCCTCGAGCGACAGGTAGAACTGCGACGACCCTGGGTCACCCTGACGACCCGCGCGACCGCGTAGCTGGCGATCGATGCGACGGGAGTCGTGGCGCTCCGATCCGAGAATCTGTAATCCGCCGCTCTCCAGTACGTCGTCGTCCGCGGTCACTTTGAGCTTTTCGGAGCGCACCGGATCGATCGGCCACACGTCGTCTAGGTCGATTCCACGCTCGTTCAGCCAAGCAAGCGTACGCGGCTCTGTAACCCCTTCGCCGAGTTTGATGTCGGTGCCGCGACCGGCCATGTTGGTCGCAATCGTGACCGCGCTCGGCTGACCCGCGTCCCGCACGATCTCGGACTCGGACTTGTGGTGCTTTGCGTTGAGTACCTGATGCTCAACTCCGCGCCTCTTGAGCATACGAGAGAGCGTCTCTGACACGTCCACGTTCGTGGTACCGACGAGGACCGGCAGCTCCATCTTCTTGAGCCGCTCGATCTCGTCCATGATCGCGTTGTACTTCTCACGCTTCGTTCGGAAGATGAGGTCGTCGCGATCGTCACGGACGATGGGCCGGTTGGTGGGTACGACGAGCACGTCCAGCTTGTAGATCTGGTGGAACTCGGTCTCCTCGGTTTCCGCAGTACCCGTCATGCCGGAGAGCTTGTCGTACATCCGGAAATAGTTCTGGATGGTGATCGTGGCGAGCGTCTGCGTCTCGCCCCGGATCTCGACTCCCTCCTTCGCTTCAACCGCCTGGTGGAGCCCGTCGCTCCAGCGCCGCCCCGCCATCTGACGACCCGTGAACTCGTCGACGATCACGACCTCACCGGTCTCGCCGATGATGTACTTCTCATCCTTGTGGAAGAGCGTGTAGGCCTTCAGGAGCTGGTGGATGACGTGGATCTTCTGGCTCTTGGCAGCATATTCGGCCTCGAGCACTTGCAGCTTTTCTCGCTTCTCCTCGACGGAAAACGTCTCGCTGTTCTCGACCTCACCGATCTCGGCGGAGAGATCGGGCACCGTGAATGCCTCCGGGTCGTTCGGCGACAACTCGTCGAGTCCGCGGTCGGACAGGTGCACATTGTGCCCCTTCTCGTCCATCGCGAAGTAGAGCATCTCGTCGACTTCGTGCAGGCGTTTCTCCCGCATGTAGTCGCCCTCGACCTTGTTCACCAGCGTCTGCAGCGACGGGTCATCGGCCATCAGCTTCATGAACTTGCGGTGCTTCGGTGCGCCACGCTTCACCGCGAGCAACTTCTCACCCGCCTCGAACTGCTCGTCCTCCGCCTCCAGATGCTTCTGTGCCTCGCTCACCATCTCGTTGGCGATGCGCATCTGCTTCTTGTACAGGCTGCTGACGAGCGAGTTGTACTGCTTGAAGGGGGTCGATGTATCGCTTCCTACTGGACCTGAGATGATGAGCGGCGTCCGCGCCTCATCGATCAGGATCGAGTCCACCTCATCGATGATCGCATACGCGTGATCCCGCTGCACCCGCTGCTCGAGCTGGTGCACCATGTTGTCGCGCAGGTAGTCGAACCCGAACTCGTTGTTCGTGCCGTACGTGATGTCCGCGCGATAGGCCGCCTGCCGCTCGGGAGAGCCCGGGTCGTACAGGTCGATCACGTCGACTGTGACTCCCAAGAAGCCAAAGATCGTGCCCATCCACTCCGCGTCACGCTGAGCCAGGTAGGTGTTCACCGTGATTAGGTGCGCTCCACGCCCGGCCAGAGCGTTGAGGTACAGGGGCATCGTGGCGACTAGGGTCTTTCCCTCACCCGTCGCCATCTCTTCGACCTTGCCGCGGTGCAGCGTGATGGCACCGAGCAGCTGCACGTCGTACGGGATCATGTCCCACGTCAGCTTCTGGCCCGTGACGGTGATCTCCCGCCCGCTCAGCCGGCGGCATGTGTCCTTCACGACCGCGAAGGCCTCAGGCATGATCTCCGCTAGCGTGTCCTCGACGGTTTCGAGCAACTCTGAGTCGAGTTCACCGATCTGCAGCGAGAGCAACTCCCGCTCGGATCCGTCCTCGGAACGACGCTTTTGCTCACGAAGTTCCGCGATCTCCGCCTTTAGATCGGCAGCCGATGTCTCGACGCGCTGCTTGAACTCCTCGGTTTTCGCGCGGAGCTGCTCGTCGGAGAGCGAAGCGAGCCCTTCGGCGAGTTCGTTGATCTCGTCGACGAGGGGCTGAAGCCGCTTAGCCTCACGCTTGTGCTGGTTGCCGAGAAGCGTCTTGATTGCTGATTTGAGCATGGATAATGCAGATTTGAGCATGGATAATGCAGATTTGAGCTTGGATTTCGCAGAGATACGACGCGCACGCCGGTCGAGCCGAACCGTCTACACCCGTCCGGTGGGAAAGATCGGGCTATGACCGTCAGTTGGGAACGTGCGGCCGCGACACAGCCACGATCCTTTGATGCGGGTGTCGAGGGTCGTAGAGCGCCAGTTGACCTTCGCGTTCATTTCGAAGTGGAGTGTGAGATCCTCCTCCGCGAGCACCGTCAACCCGCGAGCCTCCAGCTCACGCCGTCCTGGAGGCTGTCGCGCAGCCAGTATCGCAGGATATCCCGCGCATGGTTGGCCGGTTGAGGGTCTTTAACCGGTTGAGGGTCTTGACAGGTTTTCGGGCGCAGTTTCGCGGTCGTCCGGCATGGGGCCCTGGCCCCATGCCCTAACGCGCGAGCTTCGACACTGGCGCACGATCTCCGCGGGTGGGTGCTCGAACGTCCTGGCTCTGCCCTCCTGCAAGCCAGCACTCACGCCAGAGGGCCAAAAAGCCCACCGTTATATTTTCGGGTTGTGTTCGGTGTCGTTCTCACCCCTAGCTGCTAGCTGAGCGGAAGCCCTCCACCATGGTTCGTTACGCCCTACGCCGTGCCCCACTGTTCCTCGTGCGTGAGCGCGTGGAGAACGTGAGAAGGTGCGTACGGCACGAGCACTGTCGGATCTGCCAGTGACGAGTGCCTCGATGGCACGGGGCGAACTGTCGTTCTCCGCCGTGCGTGCGCTCACACGTATCGCCGATCCGGAGAACGAAGCCGATCTGCTCGATCTCGCACGCGGCTGCACGACGCAGCAGCTCGAGCGCATGGTACGGGCCTGGAAGCGCGGGAGCCGTAAGGACGAGGCGACGCTCAAGCGTGAGCGTCACGAGAGCCGGACCTTCTCGGTGTTCCCAGACGACGACGGTATGTATGCAGTGCGGGGACGACTCGATCCGGAGGTCGGTGCGCTGCTCATGCGTGCGCTCGAGGCTGGGAGCGACGCGCTATTCCGGGAGCAGTCCGTACCGGCGGAGCTGGAGAGCGAAGCGGCCCGAGCACGGGCCGCAGCGCAGCGGCGTGCCGACGCCGTCAGGCTCCTGGCGGAGCGTGCACTGGCGGCAGGCTTCGGTGGCTCGTCGAACGCGTTCTTGAGCGGCACGCGTGCCGAGCGTTACCAAGTGGTACTACACGTGGACTCGGACACACTCGCGTGCGACGGCGAACCGGGCCGCAGCGAGCTCGAGGACGGCACACGCGTTTCAGCTGAAACGTCCCGACGCCTCGCCTGCGATGCTGCGGTGGTGTGCGTCGAGCACGGCGCGAAGGGTCGGGTCCTCGATGTCGGCCGCAAGACGTGCACGATCTCGCCTGCGCTACGCAGGGCTCTCGAGATCCGTGACCGAGGGTGTCGGTTTCCTGGCTGTGGATCGAGGTTCACCGACGCACATCACGTACGGCACTGGGCGGACGGTGGCGAGACCAAACTCGCTAATGCGCTGTTGTTGTGTGGGCACCACCACAGATTGGTGCACGAGGGTGGATGGACCGTCGAGTGGGGGGGCGAGGGACAGCCGGTCTTCTTCGATCCCCGGGGCGGAACCCATTTCGACGGGCGTTGGGCGACGACCCGGGAGGCCCAGGAGCCCAACCGACCGGTCGAGGCACTCGTTGCCGAGAACCACATGAACGGGGCCAGCCCCGACGGTTGGACCGCCGGCGCACGCTGGAAGCGCGCGCACGACATCCCCGACGACGTCTACTTCCGTGCCCTCGAGGCGTTGGAGTAGGTGCCCCATCCGACCCCAGAAAGCCTCGGCTAGGACCCGTACTGCTGCTCGTGGTACTCCCAGTATTCTCCGCTCTGCACCCGGCGCCACCACGCCTCATTCGCCAAGTACCACTCGACGGTGCCCGCGAGACCCTCCTCGAAGCTCACGACGTCGGGAGTCCACTCCAGCTCGGACTCCGCACGCGATGCGTCGATCGCGTACCGTCGGTCGTGTCCGGGTCGGTCCGTAACGCGTTCGATTCGATCTTCAGGCTTCCCGAGCACCTTCAACACCGCACGGACGACACTCAGGTTCGTGCGTTCCGCATTGCCCCCGAAGTTGTAGACCGCACCTGGCTCGCCTCGATGCGCGGCCGCAAGCAAAGCACGGCAATGATCCATCACATGGATCCAATCCCGCACGTACAGACCGTCCCCATAAACAGGCAGCGCGCGATCCTCGAGCGCATGCGTGATCATCAGGGGGATCAGCTTCTCGGGAAACTGGTGCGGCCCGTAGTTGTTCGAGCAGCGTGTGACTACCACGTCGAGACCATGCGTGGCGTGATACGCCAACGCGAGATGGTCGGCCGCGGCCTTGGTCGCGGAATAAGGTGACTTCGGCGCCACCGGAGTCTGCTCGGTGAATCGATGCGCCTGACCCTCCGGGTCCTCCGGATCGAACCAGGGCAGCTCCCCGTACACCTCGTCGGTCGAGACCTGAACGAAGCGCCGCACACCGAGCTCGAGCGCCGCCGCGAGCAGGGTTTGTGTCCCCATCACGTTCGTCCGTACGAACGGGGCATCGGAGAGAATCGAGCGATCCACATGGGACTCGGCCGCCAGATTCAGCACAATGTCGACCCCGTCCATTGCTTGGCGGACCACGTCCTCATCACAGATGTCACCGTGGATGAACGTGTAGCGGCTGCCCTCTTCGATGCCATCCAGACTGTCCAGATTGCCGGCATACGTGAGCGCGTCCAGGTTCGTGACTTGGGCGTCGGAATCGCTACCGAGTAGGTGGCGCACGAGGTTGCAGCCGATGAAACCGGCGCCACCGGTAATGAGATACTTCATGTCGTGGAGGGGCCGCCGTCTCCGGAAACGTCACCGCCAGTTGCGGCGCCTGCCCGAGGGTCGTCTGCTGGCCGCATCTGGCGCAAGACCGAATTCCCGCGCTCAGCGGCGACCAACGTGCCCGCCCGGTACAACGACTTCACGGTGCCGGCATCGGTCCACCACCCCTCTACCACATGGTGCCGCAGGGCCCCGCGCTCGATATAGGCACTGTTCACATCAGTGATCTCGAGTTCCCCGCGCTGGGAGGGCTCGAGCGCATTGATGATGTCGAAGACCGAGCTGTCATAGACGTAGCAGCCAGTCACGGCATAACTCGTCGGCGGATCCACCGGCTTCTCAATGATCTCGACCACACGATCACCCTCGAGGCGCGCGACGCCGAAGCGCTCAGGGTCATCCACATCCTTGATGAGGATCATCGCGCCCTGCGGATCCGTCGCAAACGAGTCCACCGCGGCTCGGATGGGGTGCTGGAAGATGTTGTCGCCAAGCATCACAACCACCGGCTCGTCACCCACGAAGTGCTCGGCAAGCCCGAGCGCCTCCGCGATCCCCCCTTCCCCCTCCTGGTATGCGTACCGCACGTGCTCGAGCCCAAACTCGTGTCCGTTACGCAGCAGGTGCAGAAAGTCGCCCGCGCTGTCACCTCCAGTCACGACCAGGATATCGTCTATACCTGCATGCGCGAGCTGCTGCAGCGGGTAGTAGATCATCGGTCGGTCGTAGACAGGGAGCAGGTGCTTGTTGGTCACGCGCGTCATAGGGAGCAAGCGCGTGCCGAGACCGCCTGCGAGCACGACGCCCTTCATGGTGCACTCCCAAGCAAAAAGGATCGAAGCGCCTCAGGCCATGACACCATAGATCTCCCGAGCAAGGATTCCGTCTCTGTAAGATCGAGCACCGAATCACGAGGTCTGACCGCCGCGGCCTTCCACTCATCGCTCGATACGGGCTGGAGATCGGCCTCCACCCCCGCCACTTCGAGTGCTGCCCTAGCCAATTCGCACCATGTAGCCGTTCCTCCGTTTGTCACGTGTACGACGCCCATCGCCCCGCTGTCGACGAGTTCCGCCGTGGTCACTGCGAGGTCGCGCGCCCAAGTCGGGCTTCCTCGCTGGTCGTCCACGACACGAAGTGGCACCCCACTGCGCGCCCGCTCCAGGATCGTCGAGACGAAGTTCGCGCCGGCCGTGCCAAAGAGCCAACTGGTCCGCACTGTCAGGCTCTCAGCCTCGGAGCTGGCGACCGCCTCCTCACCAGCCAATTTCGATCGTCCGTAGACGGACAAGGGGTGCGGATCATCGTCCGTTCGATACGGGGTCTCACTGCAGCCATCGAAGACGAAGTCTGTGCTGAAGTACACGAGGCGTGCCCCGGTCGCGGCACACGCCCGGGCGACGTTGTGCGTGCCGTCGCCGTTGGTGGCAAACGCCTGCTCCGACTCCGACTCGGCGCGATCGACCGCAGTGTAGGCGGCGCAGTGCAGCACCAGATCTGGTGCCTCCGAGCCGATGCGATCACGAACACCCGACGCATCGGTCACGTCCAGCGCTCTGCGGTCGCACTCCACGACTCGAGCACCGCGGCCTCGGTACGCCGAGACCAACTCGCTGCCCAGTAGCCCGCTCGCGCCCGTGACGAGTACCTTCATCCATGGCCTTCCACTTCACACGCCTCTCGCTGCCCGACGTTGTGTTGATCGAGCCCACACGGCACCGCGACGATCGAGGCTTCTTCAGCGAGACGTTTCGAGCCTCCGCGTTCGAGTCGCACGTGCAGGGCCCGTTCGTCCAAGACAATTTGGCGAGGTCGGCCGCAGGCGTTCTGCGCGGACTTCACTTCCAGTTGCCGCCGAAAGCTCAGGGCAAGCTGATCCAGGTCTTCAGCGGCGAAATCTGCGACATCGCGGTCGATATTCGCCGTTCCTCGCCAACGTTCGGACACTGGGTCAACACTCGTCTCTCCGCCGAGACCGGACACATGCTGTGGGTCCCCCCGGGTTTCGCTCATGGCTACGTGGTCACCAGCGACGGCGCCGACGTCGCGTACAAGGTCACCGCGGAGTACGAACCGACGCTCGACCGCGGGATCCGTTGGGACGACCCGGACATCGGGATCGAATGGCCGGAATTGGGGCTGGCAGAGCCCATCGTCTCCGAAAAGGACCGTCGCATGCCACTGCTTTCTGAGGCGGAGACCCTCTTCGCTTAAGGCGACACTCACGTCTCGTCGCCGCTTCAGCCCTTTACGATCCAACCGCCGACACCATTGTCCGGCACTGCCCCAGCCGAGACCACAGCGTGCCTCGTATCAACGAGCGCCGTGGCTGTCTCCAGAATCCACGGATAATCGAAGTCGGTGTGGTCGGTGAGAATCACGACCACGTCGGCGCCGCTCAGCAGCTCATCCGTGAGCGCCTCCGACTGCCGTATCACCCCGTCCTCCCTCCACTCAGGCACATACGGATCGTGGTAGACGACTTCGGCTCCATCGGACTCGAGCAGCTTGAGCACGTCGAGCGCCGGTGATTCACGCACGTCACCGATGTCGCGTTTATAAGCGACACCGAGCAATACGATCTTCGATCCATTCACGGCCCGACGCTTCCTGTTCAGCACCTCGCGCACCTTGTCGACCACGAAGATCGGCATCTCGGCGTTGATCTCCGACGCCAGATCGATGAAGCGGGTCTTGTAGTTGAGCGTCCGCATCTTCCACGCGAGGTAGTGCGGATCAACCGGAATACAGTGCCCACCCAAACCTGGACCCGGGGTAAACCTCATGAACCCGAACGGCTTGGTGGCGGCAGCATCGATGACCTCCCACACGTCGACCCCGAGTAGGTCGGCAATGATCGCGAGCTCGTTCACCAGTCCGATGTTCACCGCCCGAAAGGTGTTCTCCAGGATCTTCGTGAGCTCCGCCGCTTCGGTCGACGACACACGCACCACGCTGTCGATGAACCTCTCGTAAAACGCAGCTCCAGCGTCGCTGCACGCGGAGGTCAGGCCACCGATGACCTTGGGCGTGTTCTTGGTCGTCCACGTCTCGTTTCCAGGATCCACGCGCTCCGGGGAAAAACAGAGGTGGAAGTCTTCTCCTGCCACGAACCCCGTTCGCTCCATCGTTGGCTGCATCACCTCTCGGGTCGTGCCCGGGTATGTGGTCGACTCCAGCACGATGAGTTGGCCCGGGCGCAGAGCAGCTGCCACCGCTTCAGAGGCGGCAATGACGTAGGACACGTCCGGATCCCTCGTTTTCGACAATGGTGTCGGCACGCAGATGGAGATCGTGTCGCACTCGGCGAGCCGACTCATGTCTGTCGTCGCCTCGAGCAGGCCCTGCTCGCGCAGCGACCTCACGTCGGCGTCCGTCAGGTCCTGGATGTGGGACCGGCCGTCGTTGACGCCGGCGACAACCTCGTCGTTGACATCGAATCCGATGACCTTCAGCCCGCTACGGCCGGCTTCGACGGATAGCGGTAAGCCTACGTAGCCGAGGCCGATGACGCCGAAGCTGGCGATATCCCGGGACATGGGGTGCTGTTTAGAGGATGGAGGTGGGGGTGCTGTGACCAGGTTGATCAGTAGGCGGGTAAGATATCACGGTTCTATGTTTTCATATCGTGATAGCGAAGCTCTTGTTTCATCAAAGTGCAATCCTTTGTGAACGGTATGAATGTCACCGACGAATAAGTCGACGCCAGTGACCCTCCTAAAATAGTTTGATAATGCGACTGTCGAATAACCAAACTCTACACCGAATTCAATGCACTTATCGCCATCGAGGTCAAAACGATCCACTATATCTTGGATAATTAGTTCCAGACCTTTCCACGCGGACTCGACAGCCAACATTATAGGAGGCTCCACCAAACACCTTGGTTGATAGAGTTTCATTCCTTCGCTCCGCTCATACGCAAGGCGTTCTTTCAGTAGTCCGAGCGAGCTCAGAAACCTCATGACGTATTATCTCTTTGTGATGTTGAGCCCAGGGACATCGATGGTGACGAACGGGTCGACAGACGGGTACGAACGGTGAGGGCCAAAACAAGAAAAAGCCTCCCCGGCCACAAAACCAGGGAGGCTCTCTCAAGCCAAACAACACAACCGGCAGAAACTACCCGCCCACCACCACCTTCGGAGCCTTCACAACCTTCCCAGCCGAAATACAGCGCGTGCAAACTCGCACCTTCCGACGCTGGCCCTTCTCATCGACGATCTTGAACGTCTGGAGGTTCGGCAACCACCGCCGCCGCGTCTTGTTATTCGCGTGACTGACGTTGTTGCCCGTCGCGGGACCTTTATTGCACACGTAGCAAAGTCTAGCCATCAGTAACTTCCTCAGTCATCCGAAATCGGGGCGGCGATGCATCCTGCTCACCACCCAGTGACAAAAAGCTTCTAGTTCTCCGAGCCACTCGCTGCACCCTCACCACCACTTCCGGCCGCCATCACAATCTGATCGGCTTCCACGTAGTGCGTCGCAAACTCGGCAACGAGTTGGTCACCCTCGCTGACGGTGCCGGCGGCAGCCCAGGCTGCGACAGCGGAGTCGGTCCTGACGAGCAGAGTCCCGATCACGCTTGCAGGCTGCCCTAGGGTAACCGCGATCCCCTCCGCGATCACCTGCTCGGACATCGAGACCAAGAAGGGATTGCCGTTGGGTAACCCTAGCCAAAAGCCCTGCGTCCCGAGCATACTCACCGCCGTCAACCCAACGATCCGGACATTCTGACCCTCGAACTGCGTGGCATCCGCTTGCAAGTCGACGGCCGAAATCGTGCTCGCCGTACCGAAATCGTCTTCGGCGACCTCGGCGGTCTGCTCTTGCAATCGGAGCTCGTCCTGCAGGCGGGATTGGCCCATGAGCCAGTACATGAAACCACCGATGACGGCAAACGCCAAGACCATCAGTGGTAGGCCGAAATCGACTGCGCCGCGTCGGGAAGCGTTATCCACCATGTGCAAACTCTGTCCAGTTAAGTTTGTTCGCCAGAAACAGCTGATAAACTAGTTCACGAGCTCGATGAGCGACATCTCCGCCGCATCACCTTTGCGATGGCCCAGCTTGAGGATGCGAGTATAACCACCCGGACGCTCCGCAAAACGCGGAGCGATGTCACCAAACAGCTTCCCCAGCACGTCTCGGTCCTGAATTTTCGTGCCGGCAAGTCGGCGCGCATGAAGGTCCCCTCGTCGCGCGAGCGTGATGAGACGCTCGGCGTACGGGCGGAGCTCCTTGGCCTTGGCCGTGGTCGTCTCGATTCTCTCGTGACGGAACAGCGAGGTCGCCATGTTGCGCATGGTCGCCTTTTTGTGGCTGGCGGTACGGGAGAGCTTTCTCCCTTTCTTGCGGTGCCGCACGGCTACTCCTCCCCGGCCGCAGCGGCCTCGGCTTCTTCCTCCACGAAGAACAAACGACCCTCCTCGCCTTCCTCGAGCTGCATACCGAAGCGCAGCGAATGCTCCTCGAGGAAGTCCGAGATCTCCTTGAGCGACTTCTTACCAAAGTTCTCGATCTGCAGCATATCTTCTTCCGAGCGCTGCACGAGATCACCCAAGGACTGGATGTTTTCCTTTTGTAGCGAGTTCCGGAGCGCACGGACAATTCGGCGAGGTCCTCAATAGGCCGCTCGAACAGATCCTGCAGTTGTTCCGGTACCGCAACCGCTCCGGGAGGCGCAACCTCGGGAATGCCGCCCTCACCGAAGTAGAGCATGTACTCGAGATGCTTACGCACGAGGGCGGCGGCGTAGGCAACCGCTCGCTCGGGGTCGATCGATCCATCCGTCTCGATATGGAGCGTCAGGCGATCGAAGTCGGTGCGTTGACCGACGCGCGTCTCTTCGACCGTGAAGTTCGCGCGGCGGACCGGATTGTACATCGCGTCGATACGTACGAGGTCTACCGGAGCGCCCCTCGGAATCGGGTGCGCGCTCGCCAACACAAAGCCGCGCCCCTTATCGACGTGCAGCTCCACATTGACGGAGCGTTTTTCTTGTAGCGTGAACAGGTGGTGATCTGGATCGATGACCTCCGCGCCCGCGCTCGGCTGGATGTCACCTGCCGTGACCGCACCGGCCTTATCGATGTGAATCTCGAGAACCGCCTCGTCGACGTCGTCGTCTAGCTGGATGACGAGCCCCTTCAGGTTCTGGATGACCTGATGAACGTCCTCGCTCACGCCCCCGATCGTTTGGTGCTCGTGCACCACGCCGTTGATGCGGAAGCCCCACACCGCAGAGCCACGGAGCGACGACAATAGCACACGACGCACAGAGTTACCCAGGGTATGGCCGAAGCCGCGCTCGAGCGGTTCCATTACGAACCGTGCATTTCGCGGGTCGCCCGGGTCGCCGATGCCTTCGAGGCGCTCGGGGAGTACCAGTCCGGTGAGATCCAATTCCACGTTGTCCTCCTGCTTAGCCTTAGACGCTGGGATCTGCCAAAGCGATCCCCGCGATCGAATTATTTCGAATAGAGCTCGACGATGAGCTGCTCGCGCGCCGAGAGCGGAATGTCCGAACGGGTCGGTTCGCGAACCAAGCGGCCCACACGCGCTTTCTCGTCGAGCGCGAGCCAGTCTGACAACGCCGGACGCGTGCGTGCTTCGAGAGCCATTTGTACCGGCAAGACATCCTTCGACTTGGACTTCACCGCGATCTCGTCACCCGCCTTCACGTGGAAGCTCGGGACGTCCACGGTGCGGCCGTTCACCTCAACATGACGGTGACGCACCAGCTGGCGCGCGGCGTTACGACTAACCGCGAAACCCATGCGGAATACGATGTTGTCCAGGCGCGTCTCGAGTGCCACGATGAGGTTCGCACCGGTGATGCCGGGCACGTGGGCCGCGCGCTCAAAGAGCGCCCGAAACTGCTTCTCATGCAGCCCATACATCCGCTTGACCTTCTGCTTCTCCCGAAGCTGAACGGCGTAGTCGGACTGCTTGCGCCGGCGTGCCTGCGCGGGGCCGTGCTGACCCGGCGGGTATTGGCGCCGCTCGACGGGGCACTTTTCGGTGTAACACTTCTGTCCCTTCAAGAAGAGCTTCTGGCCTTCGCGGCGGCAGAGCTTGCAAACGGGACCGGTATAACGAGCCATGGCTTAGTGATATTCCCTGTCGGCGCGACTAGACGCGGCGCTTTTTCGGCGGCCGGCAACCGTTGTGCGGCAGCGGCGTCACGTCTTGGATGGACTTGATCTGGATACCAACGGAGGCGAGCGCCTGGATCGCCGATTCACGGCCAGATCCCGGGCCCTGAACGAGAACGTCGAGGCGCTTCATGCCCAGACCCGCGGCCTCACGCCCCACCTGCTCAGCGGCTACGGTCGCAGCGAACGGCGTCGACTTCTTGGAGCCCTTGAAGCCGGCTTTACCGGCACTGGCCCACACGATGACGTTGCCTTGGCTGTCGGCGATCGTGATGATCGTGTTGTTGAAGGTCGCCTTGATGTGAGCGACGCCTTCAGCTTCTACGACCTTCTTCGTTCGCTTGGTACTGGTTGAGTCTGCCACGTTTTGTCACCTAATCCCTGGTTCCTGCGCTTCTAACAATGCGGATGCGGCAGTCCGGGGCGTCTGCCTCGGCTTACGCCGCATCGAGTGATTCGCCGGCTCAGCCGACGGCTCAACCAGCGAGCCTGTCGAGCCGCCTACTTCTTCGGCGGCTTTTTCTTTCCGGCGATGGACCGCTTGGAGCCCTTGTGTGTGCGCGCATTGGTATGCGTACGCTGACCTCTTACCGGCAAGCCACGCCTGTGCCTGACTCCCCGGTAGCAACCGATGTCCATGAGGCGCTTGATGTTCATGGAGGTCTCGGTACGCAGCGCGCCCTCAACCTTGTAGTTGCCCTCGATCTGACGACGGAGGCGATTCACATCGTCGTCATCGAGATCCTGGGTGCGGCGGTCTGCATCGACACCACACTCTTTTATGATCTCCTTCGCGCGCGTCGCACCGATCCCATAGATGTAGGTCAGTGCGACTTCGATTCTCTTCCCGCGCGGAAGGTCTACGCCAGCGATACGTGCCATTCTCTATGCTATCCTTGGCGTTGTTTGTGCTTTGGATCCCGCGAGCAAATAATCCGCACGACACCCTTCCGGCGGACCACTTTGCAATGCTCGCAGATCGGCTTTACGCTGCTTCGAACCTTCACTTCAACATCTCCACGTCGTTTGTTGCAGAGCGTGATAATGTAACCAAGCGTCGGCGGAGCTTCAAGCGCCGTTCGAGGCGCCAGAACCCGCGTGAATAGGTGACCCAGGAGCAGTCAGCACCCTTGGGCCATCTGCCGTAATTCCAATAGTATGTTCGAAGTGGGCTGACGTCGTTCGATCGGCAGTCACCACCGTCCATCCGTCATCGAGAGTCCTGATACTTGGCAAACCAGCTGAGAGCATCGGCTCGATAGCCAGAACCATGCCTTCCCTCAGCAGGGGGCCGTGACCGGCCCGTCCGTGGTTCGGCACCTGAGGCTCCTCGTGCACGTCTCGTCCCACGCCGTGCCCCACGAGATCCCTGATGATTCCAAAGCTCGTTCCCTCCACCGTCCGCATGACCGCCGCACCGATGTCCCCAACGTGATTGCCAGGCACGGAAGCCTTGATCGCAGCCCACAAAGACCGCTCTGTGACGTTCAGTAGTCGCTGCACGTCGTCGCTCACCTCACCGACACGAAAGGTCCAAGCCGAGTCGGAGCACCAACCGTCGATCTTCACACCAACGTCGATCGAGACGATGTCACCCTCGCTCAGCTCGCGCTCCGCGCTCGGAACTCCGTGCACGACCTCCTCGTTCACCGAGGTGCACACGCTTCCAGGGAAGCCATACAGCCCCTTGAACGCCGGCACCGCGCCCTCGTGCGAGACGATGTACTCGTCGCACACGCTGTTGAGATCCTGGGTCGAGACGCCAGGAACGACCCGCTCATCGAGCTCCCCGAGCAGACCGGCGATGATCGCACCGCCACGCCCAACTGCGTTCATTTCCTCGGGGGTCCGTAGATGGATCATCCCGGCTCAGGTCCCGACCGCAGCGCGGACGTCGGTATACACGTCGTCCATGCTTCGGTCTGCTCGCACGCGAACCAGGCCTGCTTCGTGTGCGTCGTAGTGGGCCACCAGAGGGGAAGTCTGTTCCTGATACACATGCAGGCGGTGGAGCACGGTGTCCGGCTCGTCATCAATCCTGTGGATGAGTGGGCCGCCGCATTCGTCGCAAACGCCGTCACTTTCCGAGGCCTTCATGTGCACATTGAAGATCGCCCCGCAGTCCATGCAGCTGCGCCGTCCACTCAAACGCTCGACGAGCGTGTCCTCGGGAGCCTCTAGAAGCACGGCTCGGTCCACCCGTCGACCGACTTCCGACAGCACGGAATCGAGTCCGTCCGCCTGCGTGGTCGTGCGGGGGAATCCGTCGAACAGAAGACTCGCCTCACTGGGGAGACCCGCCAGATGATCGCGAACGAGATCGAGGATCAGCGCGTCGGGAACGAGTTCCCCGGAATCCATAAAGCCCTGAGCCTGTTTGCCGAGCTCGGTGCCATCACGTCGGGCCGCGCGCAGCAGATCGCCTGTGGAGATGTGCTCGCCACTGATAGCTTCAGCGAGGCGCGCCGCCTGTGTGCCTTTTCCCACACCCGGCGGACCGAGCAAAATGACAACCATCGACATCTACATGTACTGCGAACGGCCCCGCATCTTCACGCGACCTTTCTTCATGAAGCCGTCATAGTGACGGAGCATGAGCAATTGTTGCGCCTGCTGCACGGTGTCCAAGCCAACGCCCACGACGATCAGCAGACTCGTGCCGCCGAAGAAGAAGATGTTGCCCAAGCCGAAGATCTCTAGAATCCAGAATGGGACGAGCGCGACGAGCGCCAGATAGATCGAGCCGGGCAGCGTCACGCGCGTCAGCACGCGATCGATGTACTCAGACGTGCGCGCACCCGGTTTTACTCCGGGGATAAATCCGCCCTGCTTCTTCAGGTTCTCCGCGAGGTCGATCGGGTTGAAAATGATCGCCGTGTAAAAGTACGTGAAGAACACGATCAGGAGGCCATACGTGATGTAGTAGGGCCAACCGTTCGGTTGGAAAATTTCGTTAATGGTCGTGAGCACCGGCACATCCATGAACGCGGCCAACGTGCCGGGCACGACGATGAACGACTGCGCAAAAATGATCGGCATGACGCCCGCGGAGTTGATGCGCAGCGGGATGAAGCTCTTCTGGCCCTCTCGAATCCGGCCACGACCCACGACCTTGCGCGGGATCTGAACCGGGATCTTTCGAGCCGCCATCGTCATCGCGACCACCGCCGCGGTAATGGCGACCACCGTGAAACCCAGCGCCGCGAGCGCGAACGCGTTGATCTCGCCGAGGCGGAACGATTCGTACGAGCGCACGACCGCTGCCGGGAAGCCCTGAATGATCGAGAAGAAGATCATCAGCGACATGCCGTTGCCGATCCCGTGCTCGGTGATCTGCTCGCCGAGCCACATGACGAAGATCGCGCCCACCGTGAGCGTGATGACCGTCGTGAACGTGAACAGCGCGCCGGGCGTACTGACCGCCCCTGGGATCGCCTGCAGGAACGACGCATAGCCGTACGCCTGCGCAGCCGACAATCCGATGGTCGTATAACGCGTCCACTGGGTCAGCTTCTTACGGCCCTCTTCCCCTTCCTTCTGCAGCTTCTCGATGGTTGGGAAAACCGCGGCGAGCAGCTGAAACATGATGCTCGCCGAGATGTACGGCATGATGCCCAGCGCGAGGATCGTCGCACGAGACAAGCCTCCACCCACGAACATGTCGTAGATGCCGAAGAACGTGCCTTCGAGCTGACCGAACTGCTCGCGAAGCGCACCCACGTCCAGGCTCGGCACCGTGATGTGCGATCCCACCCGGTAGATGAGCAGGATGAACAAGGTGAAGAGAACCTTGTCCTTGAGCTCCGGGACGCGGAAGAGGTTTTGTACGGGATTCGCCATGCTACGAAGCGTTCTCAGACGCAGCACTAATGACGGTCGCCGACCCACCAGCCGCTTCGATTTTTTCGCGAGCGCTCTTGCTGAACTTGTGCGCGGTCACATCAAGCGACTTCTCCATGTCCCCCTGCCCGAGAATCTTCACGGGCTTACGGAGGGACGTGATGAGTCCGGCCGCCTTGAGCGCGTCCGGGCCCACGTCACCATCACAGCGAACGAGGTCCCGCACATTCACCACTTGGTACTCGACCCGATTGATGTTCTTGAAGCCGCGTTTTGGAATCCGGCGCATGAGCGGCATCTGGCCACCCTCGAAGTCGCGGCGAATGCGCCCACCCGAGCGGGACTTCTGACCATCCTGTCCGCGCCCAGCCGTCTTGCCCAATCCTGACCCCTGCCCGCGCGCAACCCGCTTGCGCTTGCGGGTGGAGCCTGCGGAGGGGCTCAAGTCATGTAGTTCTGCCATTTGTTATGCCGTCTTCGGGGCTTTTGATGCCGTTCCAAGTCCAAGACCGATCAGCGGTCAGGCCTCTTCTTCAACACTCACCAGATAGGAGACCTGATTGATCATGCCTCTAATCGCCTCATTATCCTCATGAACCACGCTCTGCTGGTGACGCTTAATGCCCAGCGCGCGAAGCGTACGGCGGTGCTTTGTAAGCCGACCGATTCCGCTCCGAGTCTGCGTGATCTTGATCATCTTCGGCGCTTTCTTCTTAGCCACGATGCGCCCCCAACTCTTCGACCGTGATACCCCGTTCTTCCGCGACGCGCTCAGCCGTGACCAGCCCGTTGAGGCCGTTCATGGTCGCACGCACGACGTTGATCGGGTTGTTGGTGCCCAGGCTCTTCGTGAGCACGTCCTTCACGCCCGCGGCCTCGAGCACAGCGCGTACCGGACCACCCGCGATCACACCGGTACCAGGGGCAGCGGGGCGTAGCAGCACGCGGCCAGCTCCCCACCGACCCACGATATCGTGGGGTAGCGTTCCGTTCTGGATCGGCACCTTCACCATGTTCTTGCGTGCCTGCTCGAAGGACTTCCGAATTGCTTCGGCGACCTCGTTCGCTTTGGCCAGCGCAATGCCGACGTTGCCTTTCTGATCACCCACGGATACGAGGGCCGAGAAGGAAAATCGCCGTCCACCCTTCACGACCTTGGCAACGCGGTTGATGAAAATGACGTTCTCGACGAGATCGCTCTCGCGACCCCGCCCCTGCTTCTTCTTTTTCTTCTGGTCTCTTCCAGCCATCAGAACTCCAGACCTCCCTCTCGGGCGCCGTCGGCAAATGCCTTCACGCGTCCGTGGTATTTGTATCCGCCGCGATCGAAGACCACGGTATCGATTCCCTGGGCCTTTGCGCGCTCACCGAGAAGCTTTCCGGCAGCGTAGGCGTGCTCGACTCGGCGGTTCTTGCCTTCGGCCGCGAAATCCTTCAAGTCGGCTGTCAGCGTCGAAAGCCCAAGCAGTGTACGGCTGGCATCGTCGTCGATGACCTGGCCTTCGATGTTCTTCAACGAGCGAAAGACGGCCAGACGCGGACGCTCCGCGGTACCGCGCACTTTGTTGCGAACGCGGAAGTGACGCCGTAGCCGCTGAAGTGAACGGCTCTTCCTGAGCTTGCTCTGTTTGATAATCGTCATATCTCTCTATACCCCAGCGGTCTTACCGGCTTTGCGCCGGACATGTTCACCCTGGTACCGGATTCCCTTGCCCTTGTACGGCTCGGGCGGCCGGAACGCTCGGATGTCAGCCGCTACTTGGCCAACCTTCTGTTTGTCGATGCCAGACACAACGATGGTCGTCTGGTTCGGACATTCCAGATTGACACCGTCGGCCGGCTTGTAGTCGATGGTATGGCTGAACCCCAAGTTCAGGGTCACGCTCTTCCCTTTGACTTCTGCGCGATAGCCCACGCCAACGATTTCCAACGTTTTGGCGAAGCCATCGGTCACGCCGGCCACCATGTTCGCGATCAGCGAACGGGTGAGCCCATGCAACGCGCGGTGTTCCTTGGCGTCGGACGGTCGCTCGACTCGGACCTGTCCTTCGTCGAGGACAATGCTCATGTCAGGGTGCGCGCTGAAGTCCAAAGAGCCCTTCGGCCCCTTCACGTTCAGCGTGCCGTTCGCCTGCTTGACCTCGACTCCCTTCGGGAGTGCGACAGGCATCTTTCCAATACGGGACATGGTCTCTCTCTAGTCGCTGCTTACCAGACCCTAGCCATCAACTCGCCACCGACGCCCTGTGCACGGGCGTTACGGTCGGAGAGCATACCGGCTGAGGTCGACAGGATTGCCATGCCGAGACCGTTCCGTACGCGAGGGATCTCGTCCTTGCCCACGTACTTACGCTGGCCGGGTCTCGAAACGCGCTCAATGTGACGGATGATCGGCTTGCCTTCGTAGTACTTGAGGTAGACCCGGAGAACACCGAAGCGTCCATCCGCAAGCACCTTGTGGGCATGCACGAAATGGCTCTCTTGCAGGAGCCGGGCGATCTCGATCTTCTTCGTGGACACGGGCATGTCCACCCACTTATGGGCCGCCTGGCCGGCGTTCCGTATGCGGGTGAGCATATCCGCTATTGGGTCGGTCATCATGACTGTCTAATTCCTCCTACCAGCTCGACTTGCGGACACCAGGGATCTCGCCCTTGAGCGACATCTCCCGGAAACAGATCCGGCACAGTCCAAATTTACGCAGGAAGGCACGAGGCCTCCCGCAACGCTGACAGCGGTTCCGCTGTCGTACACCGAACTTCGGTTTGCGCTTGCACCGCTCTATGAGCGCCTTTCTTGCCATTCGAAACTCTCTCTACTAGGCGGTTGCGCGGATTTGCACCGGCACCGCTCCGCGGAACGGGAAGCCCAGCTCACGCAGCAGGGCGAGACCCTCGTCATCCTTGTCGGTGGACGTAACCACCGAAATGTCCATCCCGTGAATCTTCCGAACTTGTTCGTAGTTGATCTCGGGAAAGATGATCTGCTCCTTCACGCCCATCGTGTAATTCCCACGACCGTCGAACGATCGTGTCTTAAGTCCGCGAAAATCACGGACACGTGGAATCACCGTGCTGATGAGGCGGTCCAGGAAGTACCACATCTTGTCGCCGCGCAGCGTCACGGAAGCACCGATCGGCATCCCCTCCCGCAATTGGAAGTTCGAGATCGAGCGTCGTGCACGGGTCAACAAGGGCTTCTGGCCGGTGATCATGCCGAGCTCCGTCACGATGCTGTCGAGCAGCTTCTGGTCCTTAGCACCTTCACCGGAACCTACGTTAAGCACGACCTTCACGACCTTCGGGATCTGGTGCGAATTCGTGAACCCGAAATCCTCTTGGAGCTTCGGCCTCACGTGTTCGCGATAGTGACTCTTCAGTCTAGGCATCGTCATTGCGGTTTGGGGATGGGATTGCCGGTCTTCACAGCGATCCGCTCCTTGGTTCCATCTTCTTCGACGCGCGTGCGCACGCGACTGGCATCTTCACTCGTCGGATCGACCAGCATCACGTTCGAAACGTGGATCGCCGCGGCGAAGCTAATGATGCCGCCGTCAGGATCCGCCTCGGACGGACGCGTGTGCCGCTTGCGAATGTTCACGCCTTCGACGCGCACCCTCGCCTTCTCTTTCAGGACTTCGAGCACCGTGCCCTCGAGGTCCCGGTCGTTGCCGCGAATCACTCGAACGCGGTCGCCCTTCATAATACGATATTTGGTCCCGGCCATCACAATACCTCGGGCGCCAGGGAAACGATCTTCATGTACTTCCTCTCACGTAGCTCACGGCCGACGGGGCCGAAGATACGGGTGCCGCGTGGCTCACCCTGTTCGGTGATGATCACCGCGGCGTTGTCCTCAAACCGGATGTACGTACCATCGCGACGACGCGTCTCCTTCGCGGTGCGTACGACCACTGCTCGCACGACCTCACCTTTCTTGATACCGGCATTGGGGATGGCGTCCTTCACCGTCGCGACGATGACATCGCCCACCCCCGCATACCGACGTCGCGACCCACCCAACACCCTGATACAGAGTGCAGATTTGGCTCCCGTGTTGTCGGCGATCCGAAGGATCGACTCCTGCTGAATCATCTCTCGCTTCCTCTATCGTTCCGTTAGGCCTGGCGCGTGGCTCGACCGGTGACGCGCCAACGCTTTGTCTTGGACAGCGGGCGAGTCTCCTCAATCTGCACAGCGTCACCTAGCTGATATTCGTTGTTCTCATCGTGGACCCGATACCGCTTGGTGCGCTTCACGCCCTTCGTGTACAACGGATGGGGGAAACGACGCTCCACCACTACGGTCACGGTCTTGTCGCCCTTGTCACTCACGACCATGCCCGTGCGTACCTTGCGGCGGTTCCGCACATCCACTGCCTCGGCTTCTCCCGCTGCGGGTGCCTCTTCGGCCTCCGCCTCTGGGGTCTCTGCCTCGACTTCCTCGATCTCGTTCTCGCTCATGGCTTCCTGGCTCACGCGTTCTCAGCGGGGTTCTGCGCGAGCTCACGCTCGCGACGCACGGTCTTCAGACGCGCGATATCGCGCTTAATCTGCCTCGGCAGCCCCGCGTTTTCGAGCTCCATCATAGAGCCCTGAAAACGCAACTTGAACTGCTCCTCCCGGAGCTCTTTGATCCGGGCTGTGATCTCTGTGTCATCCCAATCGCGGATGTCATCGGCCTTCATCATTCTCTCCTAAAGCTGGCGGTCGCGAACGACGAACCGGCATTTGATCGGCAGCTTCGCAGCAGCCAGTTGCATCGCGCGCTCTGCCGTCTCCTCGTCCACGCCCTCGAGCTCGAACATGATGCGACCCGGCTTGACCACGGCGACCCAACCCTCGGGGTTGCCCTTACCCTTACCCATGCGGGTCTCGGCGGGCTTCGAAGTGATCGGCTTGTCTGGGAAAATTCGAATCCAGACCTTACCACCACGCTTGATGTGACGGGTCATCGCGACACGAGCCGCTTCGATCTGTCGGTTGGTAATCCAGGTCGGCTCCAGCGCCTGCATGCCGTATTCACCGAAGGACACCTTGCTTCCCCGGTGCGACATGCCACGCATGCGACCCTTGTGGGTCTTCCGTCGCCGTACCCGTTTTGGAGCTAGCATCTTTTAATCCCTCGCCTCAGGAGCCGGTCGAGTAGGTGCGGCCACGTCGCTCTTCAATGACCTCGCCATGGAAGATCCAGCACTTCACGCCGACGACACCGTACGTCGTAAAGGCAGGCACCTGGGCGTAGTCTATATCCGCGCGCAGCGTATGCAGCGGGACTCGGCCCTCGTTGTATCCCTCTGTTCGCGCGATCTCGGCGCCACCCAAACGGCCGGCGCACTGAAGCTTAATACCCTCGGCTCCAGCACGCATCGCGGACTGAACAGCACGCTTCATCGCGCGCCGGAAGGAGATACGCTGACGCAATTGGTGGGCGACATTCTCGGCCACCAAGTACGCGCTAATCTCCGGCCGCTTGATCTCCTCAACGTTCACGGAGATCTCCGCATTGGTGAGCATCGCGAGCTCATCACGCAGCTTGTCGACCTCGGCGCCTCGCTTGCCGATCACGACACCCGGACGAGCTGTGTGCAGCGTGACGACGATCTTGCTCGGCTTCCGCTCGATCTCGACCAACGCCAGCGCGGCATGAGCCAAGCGTCGACGAAGGTACTTGCGGATTGTCTCGTCCTCTTTGAGGAGGCGCGGGAAATCCTTCTCGGCATACCAGCGAGACGTCCAATCCTTGACGATCCCGAGCCGGAACCCAACGGGGTGTGTCTTCTGTCCCATATCCTCAGGCGTCCCTTGTGTCGACGACCACGGTAATGTGGCTCGTGCGCTTACGAATCGGCGAGGCCCGGCCCTGCGCGCGCGCGCGCCAGCGACGGAGCGTCGCGCCCTCGTCCACGAAGGCTGCCTGAACGATCAGATCGTCCACATCAACTAGGCCTCCCTCGTCCTGTGACTTGTCCTGTGCGTTCGCCACCGCCGAGCGGAGCGTCTTACCGACGGGCTCCGCAGCGGCCTTTTTCGAAAACTGAAGAATGGCGTACGCCTCGTTCACCGATTTGCCCCGAATCTGGTCCACGACAAGCCGAATCTTGCGAGGGCTCATGCGGACGTACCGGGCGATTGCTAGTGCTTTCATTGGGTCTACCGTGCGGTCCGTTTGTCAGCCAGTCTGCCACTGTGCCCGCGGAATAAGCGGGTTGGCGAGAACTCACCGAGTTTGTGCCCGACCATGTTCTCCGTGACGTACACCGGAATGAACTTTTTGCCGTTGTGCACAGCCACCGTGTGACCGACGAAATCCGGAGAGATCGTCGACGCACGGGACCAAGTCTTGATGACCTTCTTCTCATTACGAGAGTTCATGATCTCGATCTTGAGCAGAAGCTTGTCACTGATGAACGGACCCTTCTTTACACTACGCGGCATAGTTGATCAGCCTCCGATCACTGAGTGGCTTTGCCGCGCTTGCGGCCGCGCACGATGTACTTAGTGGATTCCTTCTTCTTATTTCGCGTCTTCTTTCCCTCAGGCTTGCCCCACGGCGAGACCGGTGGTCGGCCACCTGACGCCCGGCCTTCACCACCACCCAGTGGGTGGTCAACCGGGTTCATGGCGACACCGCGCACCTTCGGGCGCTTACCGCGCCACCGGTTTGCACCGGCCTTTCCGATTACGGTCAACTCGTGATCCGAATTGCCGACCTCTCCGATGGTAGCCATGCACTCCTTGCGGAAGCGCCTCATCTCCGTCGAAGGCAGACGTAGCGTTACGAAGTCTCCTTCTTTCGCCACGACCTGGACAGAAGCCCCAGCCGAACGCGCCAGTTGGCCACCCTTGCCCGGCTTGAGCTCGATGTTGTGCACCGTCGAGCCGAGAGGAACGAGTTCGAGCGGCATCGCCGAACCGATGCGGACGTCGGCCTTGGAACCCGACATGACCGTGTCACCGACGTTCAGGCCTTTCGGATGCAGGATGTACCGCTTCTCGCCGTCCTGGTAGAAAACCAGCGCGATGTTTGCCGACCGGTTCGGGTCGTATTCGATGTGCTTCACGATGCCCGGCACGTTGACCTTGTTCCGCTTGAAGTCAACGATCCGATACTTCCGCTTGTGGCCACCACCCCGGCGTCGAACTGTTATGCGCCCGTGGTGGTTGCGTCCACCGCTGGAGCTCAGCGATTCCGTGAGCGACTTCTCCGGCCCCTTGCGGGTCAGCACCTCGTTGTCGAGGACCGAACGAGTTCGCTGACCGGGCGTTATCGGCCTGAATTTCTTGATTCCCATGATCAGCCGGCCTCGTAGAGCTCAATGTGGTCGCCCTCAGCGAGCTGGACCACTGCCTTTTTGAACGACGCACGACGACCCGTCACCGGGCTCTTGGCCATGCGTCCCATATGCGACTTCCGCGCCTTGCCTGCATAGCGCATCGTGCGGACGCCCTTCACGGTCACGTCCCAGATCTGTTCGATGGCCCGCCCGATCTCGATCTTATTGGCCTGCTTGTTCACGATGAACGTGTAAACGGTGTTCAGCTCCATCTGCTCGCTGGTCTTCTCCGTCATGACCGGCGCGTAGATGATGTCGTAGGCGTCACGCATCGTCGTCTTCCTCCGTCTCTACCTCAGCGGATGCTTCTGGCTCTTCGGCTGCTGGCTCGGCTACCGCTGCTGGCTCGTCTACGGCTTCGGCTACAGGCGCCTCGGCTTCGTCCGCGGCGGGCTCTTCTACAGTTTCCGCGGCGGGCGCGGCCTCGGCTTTCTCAGCCTTGGCCTTAGTCTTCTTGGCTTTCTTGGCCTTCGGCGCTGCCCCCTCGTCGAGCGCCGAGCGCTCGATGACGACCGTGTAGGCCCAAAGCACGTCGTATACGGATTCCCCACCGAACTGTATGACTGACACGTTCGGAAGGTTTCGCGAGGACAAGTACAGGTTCTCGTTCTTTCCATCGGTCAGCACGAGTACCTTGCCCTCCGGTGCGATCGAGCCGAGGAAAGCCACCAGATCACGAGTCCTCGGAGCCTCCATTTCAGGCAAGTCGGCGAGCACGACCCTGTCGCTCTCTGCCCTGTCATTGAGTGCGGACCGCCGCGCCAGTGCTCTCACCTTCTTGGGCAGCCGCAGCCGCCACGAGTGAGGAATCGGTGGGAAAGCAACGCCACCGCCCGCCCATATGGGAGACCGGATGGTTCCCGCCCGAGCACGACCGGTGCCCTTCTGCCGCCACGGCTTACGGCCACCGCCGCGGACGTCGGAACGTCCCTTGGCTGCCGCAGTGCCTTGCCGCTGGTTCGAGAGGTACGTCTTCACCGCCTGGTGCATGACGCCCTCATTCACGACGCCATCGAAGAGGGTGTCGGGCAACGCGCGCGCCTTCCCCTTCTTGCCGTCAGCCTTGAAATACTCCGCCTTGTACATGGTCATTTCGAGATCAGGACGTAGCCGTTACGGGCGCCCGGAACGCCGCCCTTCACGAAAAGCAGGTTCCGCTCACCATCGACGCGGACAACCTGAAGATTCCGGATGGTCGTGCGAGTCCCGCCCATGCGTCCGGGCAATTTCTTGCCCTTGATGACGCGGGACGGGTCTGTCCCCGGGCCCATCGAGCCCGGCGTACGAGACTGGGAGTGTCCGTGTGAAGCTGGACGCCCAGCGAATCCATGGCGCTTCACCACGCCCTGGAACCCGCGACCCTTCGACCGACCTGTGACCTTCACTAGGTCACCGG
>Ga0114996_10002002_pt1 | contig 26757 bp, 28 predicted proteins | sample ArcticOcean_MG_C_4_FD_87039 | JGI IMG/M metagenome (GOLD analysis project Ga0114996, IMG submission 87039) | Marine microbial communities from western Arctic Ocean - ArcticOcean_MG_CB4_134 | ecosystem: Environmental > Aquatic > Marine > Oceanic | place: Arctic Ocean: Canada Basin | collected... | reverse complement strand
CTCAGCATCGTGCGATCCTCCAATGCGAGACGTGGCTATGGTCCTTTGCCGCTCCCACCATTGTGCTTCTTGTGCCATCGGTCCCTATAGCTGTGAGTGGCGGGTTGGTCAAGAATGGCGTATCTAGGATACGCGGCCACCGCACCTCCGCGTCAAAGATCGTTGGCATGTAGCTAGCCGGGACTCAATTAGAGAGATCCAACGAAATTTCTTCTTCCGCGGGAATGGAGTGCCCAGCCGCGTGTAACACGGGGCGGATAGAACGTTTTCCAAAAGACAGTCGACTTGGAATTTCAAAGGAAATCAATAAGTCAGCACTTCTTTCAATGAGTAGGGTCACCCCGACAATGGCTCCATAAATTGATATTCCTGCAATCTCAATTGAAGGCGGCGGGTCTAGCCGTACTGGTGGATATGTAACCTGCACCACGCCTTTTAGGTAAAAAGTATATCCACCTGCCTCCCCTCGCCCAAAGATGGCGTCTGACTGGTTAACCTTCTGTAAGCCCTCTGCGTGTGCCCACCACTTTAAGGGTGGCGGTAGTGGGAAGCGACCGACCGCTAGCGAAGTATTGGACTTTACCCGTGAGAACACAAAGGATGTCACCACTCCCATTAGAACCACGCTGCCAAGAATGAAAGCGATTTTGGGCAAGACAAGATAGGAGCTTCTTGCAACTGCCCCCATAGCGCGAAGGCAAGTCCGTTTACTAGGGCATTGCCTCCCAGCCATGCGACGAGGCCATAAGCTTCCCAGGTACGCCAAAGCCACTTGCCAAGAGCCGATGCTTTTCGGATACTCAGCCCTCCCCTTGCAGCGTGTAGCCATCCTACCCTCCCTACTCACAGTTCAGCCCTAGAACTAAGCGGATCAATCCGCATTCGATTGACCGGCTCCCACCAAGGGGGATACGCTTTGCAGAGCACGATTTTCACATCTTCCGCGTGAACAAATCTCACGTTTAGGTAGGTTACATGTTCGAACGCACCGTCCTAGATAATGGACTCAGGATCGTCACATCGCCGATGCCCCACACCAAGTCCGTATCCGTCATGCTTCTGGTGGGCACCGGCTCCCGCTACGAGACGGTGGAGGAGATGGGGGTCTCCCACTTCCTGGAGCACATGCTCTTCAAGGGTACCAGCCGGAGGCCTCTGCCTCAGCAGATCAGCGAGGCTATCGAGGGCGTAGGCGGGGTTCTGAACGCCAGCACCGATCGAGAGCTGACCGTCTATTGGTGCAAGGTGCCTGAACAGCATTTCACGGTTGCCCTTGATCTCCTGGTCCATATGCTCAGGGAGTCGCTTCTCAAGCCCGACGACCTGGAGAAAGAGCGCGACGTGGTGGTGGAAGAGTTGGCCATGACCAACGACTTTCCGACTGACAGAGTGGCGGTGATTCTCGATGAACTCATTTGGCCCAATCAGCCCATTGGGCGGGATGTGGGGGGCACCAAGGAATCGGTGCAGGGCATCACCAAAGAAATGATGGTGAACTACCTGAGCCGCCAGTACGTCCCAAGCAATGTCGTTGTTTCCGTGGCCGGGGCCGTTACTCACGACGAAGTTACTAGGCTTGTGGAAGGGCACCTGGGCTCCTGGGAAGGTGCGCGGCCTTCCCCTTGGTTCCCGTCTGAAAACGGACAGACGGAGCCGAGGGTGGGCTTGGAACATCGACAGCTGGAGCAGGCCCATCTCTCGTTGGGCCTGGAGGCGTACTCCGCGTTCCATCCCGACCGCTACGTGTTGGACCTCCTCAGCATCATCCTGGGCGAGGGTATGAGCAGCCGGCTTTTCGTGGCGCTACGGGAGGAACAAGGCCTTTCCTACGACATCGGTTCAGGCGTTCAGCATCTGCTGGACACGGGCGCTTTCATTGTTTCCGCTGGAGTGGACCCGTCCAAGTTGGCTCAGGCGGTAACCTCCATCATGGAGCAACTGTCCAAGGTCAAAGAAGGCGTGTCCGCAGAGGAGTTGGCCAAGGCAAAGGAAGTGGCCAAGGGCCGGATGCTACTGGGCTTGGAGGACAGCCGGAGAGTTGCTAGCTTCAACGGAGCCCAAGAGTTGTTGATGGACCGTGTCCTGACGGTGGACGAGGTGCTGGAACAGGTGGACGCCATCACGGCAGATGACATCCAGCGTGTGGCCAGGGACGTCCTGGTGGAAAAGGCGCTAAACCTAGCGGTGGTGGGGCCGGTGGAAGACGAGGGCGCACTGAAGGAATTGCTGCGTTTGCCATGAATGGACGTTTCGCCCCCCCAAGCTAGAGGGGCGAAACATTTACAAAGGTCACTAACCGTAGGGGCGTTTAATTAAACGCCCCTACGGTCGTTTGGTGGCGAGAATTGTTATCCATTGTCGCGGTCCCCTGATTTTGGAACGGGCTCAGCTGGGTCGCCCCTACGTTTCCTTGCGAGTCTGGTCATGGGGTGGAACATCTTCAAGACAACCATATTTGTCCCACGCTAATCGTCCAGTCTCGCAATTCTGTCGGCGGCCTCTTGTAGGCGGCTTTCTCTGAGCCTGAGAGCGCCCACGAGTAGTGCTACCCCTCCCGCCACTCCGCATATCACGCCTATCCCCCCGTAACCCCATACGGCAAGAGCTACGCCTCCTAGAACCGGCCCGAGTGTCGTCCCGGTCTGATTGCTGAGTGCAGGAATACCCTGGACGGTGCCCCGCCGCCTGGGACCACCGATGATCGACAGGAAGGTGAGGAAGGCCGTAAAGGGGGCCGAAGTCGCTGTTGTTAGCAATAGGCCAAGGGCAACCGTTATGACCAGATGAGGGCCCACCCCGAAAAGAGCAAGCCCGAGCAATCCACCAATCGCAGTGCCTGCGGGCATGACCCAGATTCTGTATTTGGTGTCGGCAAGGTAACCACCACCTGCTGACGCAACGATGACGCCGATGCCCGAAACAGCTACGGGCAAAGCGGCCTGAGACGTTGAAAGGCCGTATTGCTCAATGAGGTAGGCTGCGAAGTAGGTGTTGAAGGCGAAGAAGGCAAGCCGGTTGCAGAAGTTGGTAATGCTCAGGTCCCAGACGAAGCTGAGCTTGAACAAGGGGATAAAACGGCTCAGGATCGTCCCTGGAACTACGTTTGACGGCTTGCCCGTTGGCAGCAGGACGAATATCAGGAGCCACATGGCGGCCGTCAACCCTGCTGCTAGGTGGAAGCTCCAGCGCCACCCGAACGCATCCCCCACGATGGCCATCACCGCAACGCCCACGACTCCGGCGAAGCCCATGCCTGTGCTCATCAAGCCGATGGCCCTGCCTCGTCGCTCCGCCGGTACGTAGTCGCTCATCAACGCCAAGAAACAAGGTGGTACGGCACCCATTAGTCCCGTAATGGCGCGGAAGACCAAGGCTGAAGAGAAGTCCCAGGACAGACCGGTGCCCATAAGGCCGATTGCCGCCCCGCCGATGCCCACCAAAAGGACCGGCTTTCGTCCGTACTTGTCAGACAACGTACCCGCGAGCGTGGCCACGAATAGCCACACGAAGGGCGTGGGCGCGTTAAGTTGCCCAGCCACGGCTATGGTCACACCCAAGTCCTCCGCCATATCGACCAGCAGCGGGCCGATCATAAGGATAGTGAGCAGAGCAGTGAATAGGCTGGCTGCGGCTAAGAGGACTAGAGGGGTGAATGCGGGTGCGCCTCCAGAGCGGGCTAGCATAAAAATGAGTCCTTAGACAGAGAGATTGACGACCTTGCCTGTGGTCAACGCCTAAGCAACGTTGATCTTCTCCCAGGCTGCGTGGGAGGCATTACGAGTAGCGATTCGTTCGATTGCCTGACGTCCGCTGGACAATATATCAACGCGCTGGCGTGTGCTGAAGCCATGTTCGCCCTACTAGTCGTCTAGGCGCGCTATGGTGTCGGCCGCTTCCTGCAGGCGGCCTTCTCTGAACCTGAGTGCGCCCACCAGTAGTGCTACGCCCCCCGCTATTCCGCATATCACGCCTATACCGCCGTAACCCCATGTGGCCAGTGCGAAGCCGCCCAGTATTGGTCCCAATGTGGTGCCGGTCTGAATGCTCAATGCGGGAACGCTCTGGGCCGTGCCTCGCCGCCTAGGGCCGCCAATGATGGACATGAAGGTGAGGAGGGCGGTCAAGGGTGCCGAAGTAGCGGTTGTGAGCAAGAGGCCGAGCGCTACCGTTACAACCAAATGGGAACCCACTCCGAAAAGCACCAGACCCAGTACTCCTCCTATGGCGGTTCCGATGGGTATCACCCAGATCCGGTAGCGTGTGTCCGCAAGGTAGCCGCCCCCGGCCGATGCCACGATGACGCCGACGCCGGAAACGGCTATTGGCAAGGCAGTCTGAGCCGTCGACAGGCCATACTGCTCAATGAGATAGGCGGCGAAATAGGTGTTGAAGGCGAAGAAGGCCAGCCGGTTGCAGAAGTTGGCTATGCTCAGGTCCCAGATGAAGCTGAGCCTGAGCAATGGAATAAATCTGTTGAGGATAGTCCCGGGAACGATGTTCGAAGGCTTGCCTCCCGGCAGCAGGACGAACACCAGCATCCACATAGCCGCCGTCAGCGTTGCTGCCAGGTAGAAGCTCCAGCGCCATCCATACGCGTCTCCCACGATGGCCATCACCGCTACGCCCACCACGCTGGCAAAACCCATGCCCGTTGCCATCAATCCGAGGGCCTTGCCGCGCCGCTCCACCGGTATGTGGTCGCCCATTACGGCCCCGAAGGTGGGCGGCACGACGCCCATCAATCCGGTGACAGCTCGAAAGACCAAGGCTGACGAGAAATCCCAGGCATGGCCGGTTCCCAGAAGGCCGATGGCGGCGCCCCCGATGCCGACCAGCAGGACCGGTTTGCGTCCATACTTGTCGGAGAGCGTTCCGGCTAGGGTGGCGACGAACAACCACACGAAGGGCGTGGGGGCGTTGAGTTGACCTGCTACCGCCACGGGCACGCCCAAATCCTCTGCCATGTCGACCAGCAGGGGGCCGACCATGAAAATGACCAGCAGAGCCGTGAAAAGGCCGGCCACCCCCAGGAGGACTAGTGGGGAGAATGCTGGGGTACGTCCTGAGCGGGCGAGCATAAGAAAGACTGTCCTCAGCTGGACAGATCGACGGCCTTACCGGTGGTCAACGCCTCAATCACGCGCTGATCCTCTCCGAGGCTGTCTGGGTCGAGTTGGCAGCCGAGGCCGTCGGCGATGCGGTCGATGAAGTTTCGATAGGCAGCCAGCACCGCGATGGAGAGGATATCTCCATCTTCGAACCCCACTGAGCGGAGCTTGTTGATGTCGCCCTCGTTGATGCCTGGGGCATCAAAAGTCATCTTCTCGGCGTACTCCAGCATGGCGAAGTCCCGCTCGGTGATATCGGCCTGACGCCAGTCTGTGGCCAACTGCACCACTAGGTCAGAGTTGCCACCGGTCGCTCGACGGAGAAACTCTCCGTGGCCGACCCCTCAGTATGTACACCTTGAGATGGACGCAACCACCACGGCAATCATCTCTTCCCGGTCCCGTCCCAGGCCGGAGGCCCCGTCCTTGATGGCGGTGCGGAATTGCTCAACCCCTTCCAATATGCCTGGCTTGATACTAAAGACTTTGACGACTTCACCTACCTGGCCTAGCTCTTCGTAGGCCAAGTCTTTTCGGATCCTGCCGGTGGCATGAGCGTAGACCTCCCTCACCTTTCCGGTGGCCTCCTTTTCAGAAACGGTCTTGATCCAAACCATGGAACGCCTCCTTTTCCGTTGTGGTTGCCTGATAGGCCCGACGATACGCCTGAAGAGGGTTGCGCTGTCAAGCCTTCGAGTTGTCCATGAGGGATGATGTTGGCGGCTTTATTCGAGGCCCAACAGTCGAGCAGCATTTCCGCCTTCGATGAGACGGTGCTCCTCTTCAGTGAGGGGTTGTCCGGCAAACTCGTCCAAGCTGCGCTGCTGGTCTAAGAGGGGGAAATCGGAGGCCCACAGGACTCGTTCAGCGCCCACAAGACCGGCGACTGTTGCGTAGACGGAGGGCCGGTACAGGAACGGAGAGGCCGCAGAATCGAAGTAGACGTTCTCCAAAGCCCTGCCAACCTCTGGCATCAGGCTATAGAAGGGTAGGCCGCCGCCCCAATGGGCAAGAATGATCACATTGGTTGGGAAGTTCTGGACGAAGTCCCAGAGCAGGCGGGGAGTGGTATTGCCCTTTCCGTCGTACGCATGTCCCACAGGCTCCGAGGCATGGACCAAAACGGGGAGTTGGGAGCGCTCCGCGATCTCCATGAGGGGAGCCATCGTTGTTTTGTCCGAAAGATCGAAGCCTTGGCTATCCGGGTGTAACTCTCCGATGCCCGCAGCGCCTGCTTCTATGCAACGTTGCGCTTCAACGACGGCAGCGGTTCCCCAAGCAGGATTGACGGAACAGAAGGCCAACAACCGTCCGTGGCTGTCGGTGGCGGCCTTGAGGAGGTAGTCGTTCACGCTGCGGGCCAAGTCAATGTCGGTCCAGCCGATGCCCGCCATAACAGAAGCGTCCACGTCTGCCCGGTCCATCGATTCCAGCAACTCTTCAGAGGTGGACATGCGGGCTTTTGGCGAGGCATACAGAGCGGCGAACGTGGTATCGCGTTCCAAATGCCCTGCGCGCTGGTCGCGCAGCCAGGTTGGGAATACATGGGTATGGGCGTCAACTCTCACGGGGGCGCATTCTACGGGTGCTTGGGAGGAGGGTCAAACACCGGAACTTGGGGGCCTTGATCTGGTGCCTGAGTACCGATGCGCCAGATTGACAGCGTGCCGCCGCGCTACTAGACTTTGCATCGCTCTATTATTCGATCTCGGTTAGCATCCGAGGCGCACCACGACGTCGATAAGACCGTCACTCTCTCCTTCTCAACCAGTCCACAATCTCACTCCCCGCTCCCCTGCGCTCTTTGAAGCTTGCGGACTCGGACAAGGCGCCCTCATGCCGAGGGCCTAGCAGGCAACAGCTATGCGAAGGCGCTGGCATCTCCCCGCTGGAGAAAGGGTCGTTCACCGGCCCCGGCGAGAAGAGTTGCGCCCAATCCATCTGAGGCTGCTTGCCCCGCGAGGCCCCAGAAGACCGCGCGCCACTTACTGGACGGTGGCCCTTCTATTCTTCTTCCTCATTGCAGGCGGGACCGCGCTTCTCATGTTGCCCTGGGCAACAGAGCAGACGACATTCACCCCCTTCCTGACCGCCTTGTTCACGGCGACTTCCGCTGTGTGCGTCACCGGGTTGGTGGTCGTGGATACAGCCGGGTATTGGACCACCTACGGTCAGGTGGTGATTGCCCTGCTCATCTTCTTGGGTGGCCTGGGCATCATGACCAGCGCCACGCTGCTGTTCATTCTTATAGGCCGTCGTATCACTTTGGCCAATCGGCTTCTCATCCAAGAGTCGATGGGGACGCCAAGGCCGGGTGGCGTGGTCCGGCTGGTGGTGAACATCGTCGTCATCACTATTGCCATTCAAGTAGTGGGCTTCTTTGTCCTGTGGGTCATATTGGCGACAGGCGCTGGAGGGTTGACGCGAGCGCCCCTGGAAGCGATGGGATACGCGGCCTTTCACGCTGTTTCCGCTTTCAACAACGCGGGCTTCGACATCTTTCCTCACGTTGAAGGCGGGCTGCCGAGTGTGACCAGGTTCCAGACCCACACTGGCTTCATGTTGGTCACCATCCTGATGGCCTTTCTCGGCGCCATTAGCTACACAGTCATGCGGGACGTGGCGATGGTGAGGCTTCGCGTAAAACGCTATCTGTTGGACACTAAAATCGTGCTAGTGGTGACTGGCGTTCTTCTGCTAGTGGGGACTCCCCTCATCTTCATCACCGAGTTCTCGAATGACGCCACGATGGGAACGCTTTCCCTAGGCGACAAGCTGCTTAACTCGTTCTTCTTCGCGTCCATTTCCCGGACCGCTGGCTTGGCCAGCGCCAGCTTCGCTGACTTCCATCTGGAGACCGGTTTTTTCATCATGGGCCTCATGTTCATCGGAGGGGCCTCCGGTTCGACGGCCGGTGGGATCAAGGTCAATACCTTCGCCGTGCTTCTTATTGCCGTTTTGTCTTCAATCCGGGGCCGATCACAACCAGTCGCCTTTGGCAGGAGCATAGTGCCGGTGCAGGTGTACCGGGCGTTGGTTGTTGTGATGGTTGCTGGCGGCATCGTGTTCTTTACGGCGATACTGCTCACGATTACCGAAGACGCCGCCTTCTTTCCCATCTTTTTTGAAACAGTCTCCGCTTTTGGCACCGTGGGACTTAGCAGGGGGATCACGCCTGACTTGTCTACGGTCGGACAGATCATCATCACTGCCGCAATGTTTTTTGGGAGGCTCGGGCCATTGACCCTAGCGTTGGCGTTGGCCCAGCAGGAAGAGCAGTCCAGCTACCGTTACGGTGAGGAGAGGGTTAAGATTGGATAGGAGGCTCTTATGCCCAAACAAGTTGCCGTTTTAGGCCTTGGCAGGTTCGGTTCCACGATGGCGCAGGCTCTCTACCGGGCTGGCCACGATGTACTGGCGCTGGATAAAGACTCGGCCCGGGTCCGTGAGGTCACGGGTGATGTGACCTATCCTGTTGAAGGTGACGCCAACGATGAGCGGTTCCTCCGGGAAGTGGGGATACTGGACTATGACGTCGCCGTTGTGGCAATCGGGTCCGACATTCAGTCCAGCCTTTTGGTTACTGTGCTCCTCAACAGCCTAAGAGATGAGGAGCACCAGCGAAGGGTGCGCCGTCAAGGGCCTCAGGCCGAGGGGGAGGAGCGACGGCCTTTTATCATCGCTCGGGCCCAGGATAGTCTGCACGCCAGCGCGCTCTCCCGACTTGGTGCGGACAAGGTGGTGCAGATAGAAAGTGAGGCTGGCGAGGAGCTCGTTCACCTCGTGGCTATGCCCTATCGCCTGCGCGAGTTCGTGGACAACTACATGAGCGTAGCTCCAGACTTTAGTATCACTAAGTTGCGTGTGCCCTCTAAGCTGGTGGACTGCACTCTGAGGGAGGTCCGGCTTGGCCGCGCTCGGGACAAGTACGGGCTCGTTGTGATAGCCATCCGCCGGGACAAAGAGATCGTGCTGAATCCGGACGAGGACGAAACGCTGCGCGAGGGCGACGTGATTATCGTGGGTGGACGCGCAGAGTTATTGGAAAGACTGCTGGAGTCGGGGGAAGAGGTTGCCGTTGAGACGAGGCAATGATATTTCTCACCTTGCCTTGCTCTGGGTAGAAGTTCATACTTTAAACGCTATCTACTAGTGACAGTCCAAGAGGAGCCAGGATCCTATGGAAGCGCGAAACGTCTTGGTGCCGGTGAGTGGACATCCCAGCGATGCCCAGGCTATTGAAGTTGCCAGCAACCTGGCCCGCTCCTGTAAGGGAAAGGTTCACGTCCTTTACGTCATCGAAGTGCCGCGCTCCCGCCCAGTTGACTGTGAGCTGTCCAGTGAAGATATCAACAAGGGTGAAGATGTTCTGAGGGTGATGGAGAAACGGGCCAAGGACTGCAAGTGCAACGTGGTTGGGGATCTCGTGCAGGTACGCAATGCCGGACCGGCAGTTGTCGAAGAGGCTATTCAGACGGGCGCTGACACCATTGTGGTATCAATGCCTTTCAGGCCCCAGTTCGGTGTGGCTGACCTCGGCAACGCAGTACCGTACGTATTGCGCAACGCTCCGTGCAAAGTAATCGTACTTCGAGAACCGGCGCCAACCGCCAACGGCACGTTGGACTGGTAGGAAGGAAGAAGTGCGAGTCCTAGTGATGGGATGCGGCAGGGTAGGGTCATTGGTGGCCACCCAGCTCCTGAAGGAGGGCCACGAGGTGCGCATCATGGACCTCAGCCCTGAGAGCTTCCTTCGGATCCCCCCCGAGTACCGCGACAGCATAGCGTTCCAAGGTGACGGAACCGTTCAAGATGACCTTCACCAAGCCGGTATTGACGACGCCGATGTCTTCATCGCTGTTTCTTCCCACGACACGCAGAACGCCTTGGCGGCACAGATGGCTCGAACCCTCTTTAACGTGGAGCGAGTGATCTGCCGTATGAACGACCCGGCCCGGCAGCAGATGTACGAGTCTCTAGGGCTGGAGGCGGTTAGCCCCATTACCTACCTCACCGAAAGCATTCTCAACGCCGTGCACCGCTAGGACCAGGCTTGTATATCCTCGTTGTCGGTTGCGGAAGAATTGGCTACCACCTCGCCAAGGATTTGGCAGCGGTCGGTCACGAGATCCTGGTGATCGAGCGAAATCCCAGGCGTGCCGCTCTCGTAGCCGAAGAGATCGGAAGTATGACCCTGATTGGTGACGGCAGCGAGGTGGGAGTTTTGAGAGAGGCCGGGGCCGAGCGGGCCGATCTGATGGTGGCGACCACGGCAATCGATGCCGACAATTTGGTCATCTGCCAGGTGGCCAAGCACGTCTTCAATGTTCAGCGGACTGTTGCCCTGGTCAACAATCCCAGCAATCAGACGCTTTTCAAGCAGCTGGGCGTTGACGTCCCGGTGAGCAGCACCGAGATCATCATGAAGAACATTGAGGAAGAGATACCCACTCACTCGTTGGTTCACATATTGAACTTGGAAAGCTCCCATATGGAAGTGGTGGTTATCCGGGTGCCGGCGGACGGTACCGTCTTGGGGCGCCTCATACGAGACGTGCAATTGCCTCCCACCTCACATGCAACTCTGGTCATTCGGCACGGGGGCACGGTACATACCCCCGACGACGACTTTCTGCTTGAGGCTGAGGATGAGGTGGTTTGCGTCACGACCCAGGCTGAAGAGGAAGCTCTTCTCCGAACCCTCACTCAGGTGCACTAATTCCGTGAGCCACTCTATCGCTTACCTTGGCCCTGCAGGCACGTTCACGGAAGAAGCGTCCGTTCGTTACGACTCCGAAGCTACTTTGGTCCCGCTCCCCTCGATCGCCGCGGTTGGGTCTGCTGTGGCCAGCGGTGCTTTGGAAGAGGGTGTGGTTCCCATTGAGAACAGCCTTGAGGGAGCGGTTAACGACACCCTAGACCTCCTGATTCGAGAGTCGCTGCTGCGCATCCGCCGAGAGTTGATCCTGCCCGTAGAGCACTGCCTCATGGTTCGCTCAGGCGCAGTTGCCGAAGAGATTCAGGTTGTTATTTCCCATCCTCAGGCCCTTGGCCAGTGCCGCGAGTACATTGAGCGGCGTTTTCCCAAGGCTAGTGTGATGGCCGCCCTAAGTACGGCGGCAGCAGTGGAGCAGATGAAAGTTTCCCAAGTTCCGGCCGCGGCTATCGCGCCGCGCCGAGCGGCAGAACTCTATGGCGCTGAGATTATCGACGAAGGGATTCAGGACCGGCCAAACAATGTGACCCGCTTTGTGGTGCTCGCTAGAGATGACCACCCACGCACGGGACGCGATAAGACCTCTCTCTGCTTCTCATTCGCCGAAGACATACCTGGGCAGCTTTACGGGGTTCTCAAGGAGTTCGCAGACCGGGATATCAACCTTGCCAAGATTGAATCTAGGCCCACGAAGGATGGCCTAGGCAGGTACATGTTCCTTATCGACCTCGAGGGCCACAAACAGGACGCTATGATTGCGGAGGCCATCTCTCTGCTGCAAGCCAGAGTGTCCATATGCAAGATTTTCGGTTCCTATCCCCGCTACGAAGAAGCCCGTTTGTAGGGTCTGGGACCGGTAGGGGAGGGTCTGTGACCCTCCTTCACAAGGCGTGCGTGCGCCAGGAGGGCCGGTCTGAGACACGGCCCCTACCGAACGCTTCTCACAAAGCCGATCGCGGGATGATCACCAGGGCGGATGTTATGAGGATTGGAGTCGGGCGAGCGGAGCCTTTCTAGGCCGTCTTGTTTACTCGGTCTCGGAGGACGCCCCAGGGGCCCATAACCCGTAGACCTGAGGGGACCAGGCCTAGGAAGTTTGGCAGCAGCCTGCCAAACTTGAAGAACAGCGGCGACTGGAAGTCGATGTCTCCGTAGCGCCGAATCAACATCTGGGCGCCGGGAATTCTCAGTAATGACGTGGCTCGTTTGAAGTCGGCGTCCTTAAGACGAAGGAACAAGTGACGCATATCGGCTTCGCGTTCGAACTCCGCGCCTAGTTCTCGACTCCAGGCTGTGTCGTAGCTGGCAAGCCGACTGGCTGAGAAGTCTCCCTCGGCGTGAGCTTCCAGGGCGGTCCGTGAAGCGTGCATTGCCGCCACGAGCCCAGGATAGATGCCTCCGCCCGATGTGGGTTTGGCCTGACCGGCGGCGTCACCAATCAGCATTATGTTGTCGCTGTAGGGCAGACGGGAATGCCCGTTGTTCCCGTTCCCATTGCTATGAATGGGGATGAAACCACCCACTTTGCTCTCCACCTGGAACTTTGCGAAGTCTACGTCCAACGCCTTGAAGAGGCCGGGCAATAGGTCTGTTGGGCTCGATCGGTGCAGAGACGGGTCGCACCCAACCCCAATTCGAACCTGGTCATTGCCAAGCGGAATGAGCCAGCCGAACCAGCCAGGCGCCAGTTTCTCTCCAACGACCACCTGCGCTAGTTCATGAGACAAGCCGGGAAGGTAGCCGTCCACGCTTGCGCATCGGATGGCGTGGCGCCGGGGGAATCCCATCCATTTAGCAACCGTTGAGTACCAACCATCGGCGCCAACAAGCAGAGGGGTTTTTACGGAGAGCTTCTTCCTGTTAGGTCCCCGCCAGAGATCCAACTCCAGATGGCCGTTGACCCGCTGGATGTCTACAAGCCGGGTTTCTTCATAGAGCGTCGCGCCGGCCTTCGCTGCGTCCTGAGACAAGCGCTGGTCTAGCTCCACTCGGTTCAGCGCTAGCGCCCTAACGCGGTCGCCTCCCAGGGTGAGAGGACGAGAGCCCGGAACGCGGACTACAGCACCCTTGATCTCGTTCTTCACAAGTCCGTCTGCGGGAACATTTGCGAGTTCAAGAGTGCGGGGCGTTACAAATCCGGAGCATTGGAGAGGAAGACCCACCTGGCGATGTTCTTCGACGAGGAGTACTTTGAGGCCCGCTTGGGCGGTGGTTCGGGCCAAGGCGGAACCGGATGGGCCGGCTCCCGCCACGACTATGTCAAAATCCATCAATCTCCCGCGGCTCCAGGGAATAGTGTTGTTCGGCAGCGGGGCACGACCCAAACAACGTGCGTGCTTCTGCTAACCAACGTAGGAATGGTATCTCGTGTGAGCCCCGATAACAACACGTGCCGCTACGACGATGACGTTCGCGACAGCCGCCGGAATATTGCAGAACGGTAGCGCAGGGGCGTAACGATCACATGGCGGGCCAACGCCATGGAGATGCCAAACGGAGCGTCCCCAAAGCGAGCTTCAACCGGCACCTCAACGATGGTCTGCTGACCCCGCGATGTCAGAAGCGTGAGGTCATGAGGATCAAAGGGGATTCCGGTCCGATGGACTTCTTTGATGAAGGAGAGGAGGGCCTCCCGCCGGAACAGTTTGAGTCCAGACCTGGGGTCACGGAGCGAATTGCCGGTCAGGAGTCTGAGGTACTCCCGAACCATGGCAGTGAGGAGGCGATACCTCCAGGGATGGCTACTCCGGGAGCCTGTGCCATACCGCGCCGCTACCACGACTTCGGCTGATGTCTCTTCCTGGCGTCTCAGCATCAGCGCGACTTCTTCGGCGGCTAGCCTAATGCCTCCGCTAGCCAGCAGGATAAGGTCAGCCGGGCAGTAGGATAGACCGAAAAGCATGGCAAGGAAGGGCGTGGTTGCGGATGGAAGCCGACAGGTGCGATAAGAAGCAGCGGATGACGGGGGCTCTACGACCGAGCGATTGTCTTGAGCGTTGGACTCTACTCTAACGACATCTGCCTGGTATCCCAGGTCAAGAAGCCCATCAACAAGGTCTGGGTCTACAGATGCCCGGTATGACGGCAGCACCAGCACGGAAACGGCTTGTGGTGCGGAGGGTGACCTTTCCGTGTTTGATTGTGCTTGGTGAGCCACACCAGGTCTCCGAATACCAACTGTTTGAGCCGACTTCTAGCACTATAGCATAGAGGTTCCAGCTTGCTTTTCGCCTTGACACGGTTGGAGTGGCTCGCCTAGCATGAGGCTCACCCAGCGAGGGGCCAAGCACCATTGGCAGAGGAGCCTCTGCTTGGATATGAGGCCCGCTTTGTGGAGGAAGGGATGCAAGTCGGCGCCTTCGATTTAGTGGAACCGCTACCTACCCTGGACAAGCCCCACCTGCTATTGGGGCTGCGGCCTTGGGTAGATGTGGGTTCTGTCGGCACCTTGGTGCTGGGCTACCTGGAAAGGCGTCTGGGCTCCCAAGACATTGGGCAGCTCCGCCGCCCCAGTTCCTATTACGACATGACTCGTTATCGCCCCACCATATACAGGCCGGAAGGCGGTAGAAGGGTGGAGCTTCCCAACACGATGATCAGATCCGTCCATAGAGAGGATGGTCAGGATCTCGTTTTGATGCATGCCCTAGAGCCTCACAACGAGGGAGAAGAGCTCGTCGAGTCCATCGGGAAGGTAATGGAGGTCCTGGGCGTTCAACGGTTCTGTATGATCGGGGCAATGTACGGACCAGCCCCGCATACTCGCCCATTGAAGGCGAGTGGCTCTTCGACGGATGAAGACTTGCAGGCTGTACTGGAAAGCCTCGGCGTGCATTCAAGTGCCTATGAAGGTCCCACCAGTGTTATGACGTTGGTGCATGAAGAGGCAGCGAAGCTGGGCATTCCCGCATTGGTCATGTTGATGCAGCTTCCCAGCTACGCCCAGCTCGAAGAGGACGCTACTGGCCAACATGCAATGATTTCCCTGCTCAGCGAAATATATAGCCTCGACTTGGATACCGAACCACTGAAAGCCAGAGGCGAGCGCCAGTACCGCCGTCTCGACGAGTGGGCCCAGCGTGACCCCCGCCTCAAAGAAGCGATCAAGAAGCTGGAGTCTGTGTATGACAGTGACAGCGAGGAGAGTCCGGAGGAGCAAGCATCTGCAGAAGACTTGCCGCAACTATCTCCGGAAGTGGAGCGGTTCCTCTCGGACGTAGAGGGCTGGACCAAGGACGAAGAAGGATCAGGGTAGCAAGAGACCGACAAATGAAAAGAAGCCCGGCGCATTGGCCGGGCTTCTTTTTTCTCTGGCTTTTCGCTTGCTGCACCAACCGGGGTCTAGGCCTTCTGTGCGGCCGCCTGGACCTTGTTTGCAACCGTCTCACTGGGCAGTGCGTCGATGATGTCCTTCGATTGCACCACCACACCGAAGTGGGTCTTGATGGCTCGTAACGCTCCCTCATGGGCCTCCGGCGTGACTGCCCCGCTGCAGTCGTCGACGAAGACAACGTAATAGTCCAGCATGAAGCCATCCCTGGCCGTTGACTCGACACAGGCGTCAGTGGATGTGCCTGTGGTAATGATCGTCTTGATCCCCTGCGAGCGAAGAATGAGGTCCAGGTTTGTGTTGATGAAGGCGCTGTATCGGTTCTTGGTGATGATCTGCTCGCCCGGTTCTGGCGCTATGCCGTACCATTCAGCGCCCCAGGTGCCTTCCTGGCAGTTGGACCGGTATTTGCCAAGGTGACGCTCTTTGCGTGGGTTTGAGTCTGTCCACTCGTTGTGGACTGCCCTGGCGAAAATAACGGGCATGCCCGTCCTGCGCGCCTCCGCGATCAGGCGATTCATTGGGGGCACGATGTCCTGAACCCGCTTCACGTCATACCCGTGCTTGCCGAGAGCACCCTCGTCGTGACAGAAGTCATTCTGCATGTCGATGACAAGCAAGGCCGTGTGTTTAGGGTCGACCTTTTCTGCAAGAGAAGTGAGCATGCTGTGCCTAACTACTTACGAGCGATGACAGGCTTGGTTCAATGGGATAGCAGACCATTTAGGCCTTGGTTACAGCCCCTTCTGACGCCGATGTTGCCAGGCGGGCGTACTTGCCCAGAGCTCCGGAGGGCAGTACGGGGGGCATCCAGTTGGCCATCCGGTCTCGCATGTTCTCTTCGGTCAGGTTGACGTTCAACTCTCTCTTGTTCACATCGATGGTAATGATGTCGCCGTTCTGGACAGCCGCGATGGGGCCGCCTACCGCTGCTTCTGGGGCTATGTGACCCAGGGTCATACCGTGGGTTGCGCCTGAGAACCGGCCATCCGTTATGAGGGCCACGCTGTCTCCCAAACCTTGCCCGACGAGGGCGGCAGTCACTGCCAGCATCTCCCGCATCCCGGGTCCACCCTTGGGCCCTTCGTAGCGAATAACGACCACATCGTTGGCCTTGATCTGCCGGCGCATGATGGCTTCGAAAGTGTCTTCTTCGCTGTTGAATACCACGGCTGGGCCTTCGTGGAGCTTGCGGTTACTGGCGGGAATCTTCAGCGCTGAGCCCTCAGGAGCAAGGTTGCCTCGAAGAATAACGATGCCTCCGGTGGGCTTCAGGGGATTGTCCAGAGGCCGGATGATGTCCTGGTTGGGGATCTCGCGGACGTTGGCAAGGTTCTCTGCTAGCGTCTTGCCGGAAACCGTCATGGTGTCACCGTGGAGCAGTCCGGCGTCTAGGAGCCGCTTCATGACGAAGCCCACGCCTCCTATACGGTCCAGGTCCGCCATAACATACCGGCCCACAGGCTTCATATCAGCGATGTGAGGAGTCCGGCTGCTGATGTTGTCGAAGTCGTCGATTGACAGTTCCACCCCTGCCTCGTAGGCAATGGCGAGCAGGTGCAAGACCGCGTTGGTGGAGCCCCCCATGGCCATGACGACCGTAATAGCGTTCTCGAAGGCCTTCCGGGTCATGATGTCTCTTGGCAGGATGTTCTCCTGCATGAGGTTGATCAGCGCCACTCCGGATTGAAGGGAGGTAGCGTCTTTGCGAGCGTCTACCGCCGGGATGGCGGCCGTTCCAGGCAGTGAAATGCCCATGGCCTCAGCGACAGAAGACATCGTGTTTGCCGTGAACAGGCCGCCACAAGAACCTTCTCCTGGGCAGGCCCCTAATTCCATGAGCTTGAGGTCGTCGTCGCTCATGCCTCCAGTTGAATGGCTGCCCACAGCCTCGAAGACATCCTGAATCGTTACGGGCCTTAGGTGGTGGTTGCCGGGCAGGATGGTGCCGCCGTAGATGAAAATGGATGGGATATTCATACGGGCCATGGCCATCATGGAGCCGGGAAGGCTCTTGTCACAGCCAGCCAGCGTCACCAATCCATCGAAGCACTCGGCCCTCGCCATTAATTCAATGGAGTCTGCGATGACCTCTCTGCTGACGAGTGAAGCCTTCATGCCCTGGTGACCCATGGCGATGGCATCGCTGACGGCGATGGAGCCGAACTCGAACGGCGTCCCTCCGCCCATTCGTACGCCCTCCTTAACCTTCTTGGTAAGGCGGCTCAGGCTGATGTTGCAAGGAGTCACATCGTTGAAGGTGTTGGCGATGCCAATCATAGGCCGCTGAAGTTCGTCGTCCGTCAGGCCCATGGCGTGGAACATCGCTCTATGAGGTGCTCGTTGGGGCCCGTCGGTGACTTGCCAACTGTTTCGTTTGAGGCTGGCCAAGTCGGCTCGGTCGAGGATGCGGGTCATGAGTAATGCTCCTTAGAGGTTTGCTTCAGGAAGGTTAGGAGAACAGCTTGGGACGGAAGATGCCGAACGAACTGGTATAGCCGTGTATGTAGGTCGACCCTCCAACGGGACCGATCTCTCCGTTGCAGAAGAAGCCGCCTAGCGGCAGCGATCCAACGGATGAGAAGAATGCCTTGGAATCGTGGCCAGCCTCTCCGTAGAGCCCAATGCCACGGCCGTTGCAAGAGAATAGGACTGCGCCTGCCGCTGACCTGTCCTCGCTACGCCCGGCGTAACGATCGAGTTGCTCGGTCAGGTCTTCCGCAGAGGTCTGGGCGTCGCGGAGATGAAACTGGACGGTCTGGCCTTCGCGAAGGTACTCACCAACAGCCAGCGCCCCGCTCTCTGGGTCAATACCCAGGAGATTCCGTATGAGGAAATCGCCTGTAGTCCAATTGTCCTTGAGGGGGTCAGTGACCACGCCAAGGAATAATGAGTGCCTTGCCAACCTTTGGTCGCTGGGGTTCAGAGAGGAGAATAGCTCGCGCAGTACCTCCATGGGGTCTCTATCATCGAGCGCTTGAAGGAGATTGCCTTGAGCCTTTGTTACGAGCAACGGCCTTCCGACTGGGCGGCAGCCCTGGGCCACTACTGTGTCGATAACCACGTTGCCGATGAAGGCCACACCCGCGGCTCCGTCTGGATAGAACTGGCCGTCCAGAAAAAGGGCATGATTGCTTGGAGACCCTCCACTCACTAAGCCGCCTATTTTGGCGGATTGAGGAAATGCGTAATCCAACCCTGCTACGAGAGTATCGGTCGGGAATGAGTAGGGGTCGGCTAGGAGGAGGAAATGCGGCTCCTCTCCCACAGTGACCCCCACGAGGTCTTCCCACGCTTGAGGAGGAGCATCTGCGTCCGGAATTCCATCCGATTGGAGGCGGAATGGCCGAAGCTCGGCGCCGGGAAGGATAGCGGCAGTGAGGGATATGGCCGGCTCGTCCTCCAACTCGGCGCCTCCGCCGATAACACCGCGGCCACTGCAACCGAGGATCAAGGCGTCGCCCAAAAGCTCGCGCACAATGGAGGGGAGCCGGTGGTAGGAGGAGGCAAAGTGAGGGGATGCGAAGGCGAGAACCAGATCGGGCGATTCTCCTTCCAAGTCCACCATCAAGCTGGAGGCGCAGGCATCCAGAGCGGCGTCTAAATGCGCTTCCCGGGACACCGCCGATGCCCATTTCATGGGCCTACCTCCAGAGGTGCTTGGACTGCGAATCAGCATACCATAGGAAGCGAGAACGAGGACACGGAGGCCCAATAGGGTGTGGCTACTGCCCTCTGCGGAGCCATTCGCCAGATTCTGCGCGGGCCATTGCGAAATGCTGACTTTTAGGAATCTCGCGCTGCAGATCATGTACAATTAGGGGGTCTGAGGCCCGAAGAGCTTTTCATAGACTCGGCTCTTCGAGATGGTCTTGAAGGGTGGGCCGTCCACTATGGGCGAGGCCCCAGTTTGGAGCCAAACATGAACGATGCAATCGTTTTAGGCGCTTTAGCGCTCAGTGCATATCTGGCGGGATCGGTCCTATGGGGAGACCTAATTTCCAGGCACTACGGCGTGGATATTTGGGCAATGGACACCCATAACCCCGGGGCCGGGAATGTAGCCCGAAGCGTTGGTAAAGCACAGGCTGTTGCCGTGTACGTTGCTGACGCCATGACTGCAGCGACGGTGATGCTCGTGGCTGGAGCGTTGCCCCAACCCGAGGCCAGGATCATCGCAATCGCAGGTATCTTGCTTGGGACCTTCTTCTCGCTCTACCGAGGATTCAGAGGGGGCATAGGCTTAGCCAAGTTCATGGGCCTGGCACTTGCCATGAACCCGGCGGGATTCATGCTGGTGGCTCCTCTGGGTATCCTGGCCGTCGCCTGGCTCAAGAATCCTGGCCTGGCGGGTGGCATCGTTGTGGCTGGCACCGTGCTTTTCTCCACGCTTATTTACCATGACGTGCCAACCCTGGTTTTGATAGCCGGGGCGGGTATCACGGTGTGGGCGCGATCCCGGATGCAGGCCCGCTTTGTTGAAGGACGACCCTAGCTTTTCGTCTGTTTCCTTGGACCAATCGGTCTGCTTCCTTGCCGTGCGGTCGCGCTCCATGGTGCCGTTGTTCAAGGCTAAGCCCTTTCTGAGGCATGCCTGTGTATGCTATACTTCAATGGGATTTTTCGGAGTCCCTATCCCCCCGTTCAGTCGGGGTTAAGACCAGGTGAATAGGTCTATGCAACAGCAAGTTATCGAGCAACCAGAGGCGAATCCTGAGCCATTAACGATGAAGTCGCTTCTAGAGGCTGGGGTCCATTTCGGGCATCAACCACGTCGTTGGAATCCCAGTATGAAGCGGTTCGTCTTCGCTCAGCGTAACGGCATCCACATCATTGACCTGCAGCAAACCCTGTCCCTGCTTCGCAAGACGCAGGAGTGGGTTTCTGACCTAGTGGCTCAGGGTGAGAAGCTGCTTATGGTCGGAACCAAGAAGCAAGCCCAGGAGGCCATGACTGGAGCTGCCCAGCGGGCAGGCCAGTTCTATGTGACGCACCGATGGCTTGGCGGTACGCTCACCAACTTCAGCACCATTCAGGCTCGCATCGACCATCTCGTGAACTTGGAAGAGCAACGGGCCCGCGGCGAGTTCCAGCGCCTGACCAAGAAGGAAGGCCTGAAGCTGGAAGAGCGGATCTTCAAGATGAACCGCTTGTTTGGTGGAATCAAAGAGATGACCCGGCTTCCGGGCGCACTCTTTGTTGTAGACGTATGCAAAGAAGAGATTGCAGTTCTTGAAGCCCGGCGAATGGGAATTCCCATCATCGCTCTGGTTGACACCGACGCCAATCCTGACCTTGTAGACCATCCCGTTCCCGGGAATGACGATGCTATACGCTCCATTCGCTTGGTCACCGGGCGGATAGCTGATGCAGCCGTGGATGGTCAGCGCCGGCGGGAGACAATGATGATGGAAACAGACGCCGTTGCCGATGAAGAGCCTGTGGCAACGTTTGATGACGGAACTGATTCAGAAGAGTAGGAGGGCCTCGTGGTTTCGGTTGACTCAATAAAAGCTCTGCGCGAGCAAACTGGCGCAGGAATCATGGACTGCAAGAGGGCCCTCGCTGACGCAAACGGCGATTTGGGCAAGGCTACTGAAGCTCTGAAAGAAAAGGGGCTTGCCAAGGCAGCCAAGAGTGCCTCCAGAGAGACAAAGGAAGGGGTCGTTCACTCCTATATCCACGGAGGCGGTCGTGTTGGTGCGCTGGTCGAGATAAGCTGCGAAACGGATTTCGTGGGGCGCACCGCTGACTTTCAAGGGCTGGCCCACGACGTCGCTATGCAGGTGGCCGCTATGGCGCCGAAGTACATCGACGCCAGCGATATGCCCGCTGATGACGAAGCTAACCCAGATGAGGTTTGCCTTCTCAGGCAACCCTTCATCAAGGATCCCGGCAAATCGATCGCAGACTTGGTTACCGAATTGGCCGCCAGGGTGGGCGAAAACGTCCGCGTTAGGAGATTCTCCCGTTTCGCCTTGGGTGAAGACGAGGAGGCCTAATGGCTCGGGCGGTCTATCGTAGGACACTGCTCAAGCTCAGCGGAGAAGCGCTGGGTGGGTTAGACAATACGATAAGCCCTGAATCCCTTGGGCACCTCTCCGACGAGCTTGTCGATGCCCTCACCATGGATGTTGAAATAGCCATCGTGGTCGGAGCCGGCAACCTTTGGCGAGGCGCCACGATGGCGGACCAAGGTATCGATAGGGCCACCGCCGACTACGCCGGGATGTTGATGACTGTGGTCAACGCCCTTGCCCTCCAGGATGCCTTGGAACGGAGGGGTGTCACCGTCAGGACTCAGAGCGCAATCGCAGTCGAGGCGGTTGCAGAGCCTTACATCAGACGCCGGGCCATCCGCCACTTGGAAAAGGGCCGGGTGGTCATCTTTGCCGCTGGAACGGGCAATCCCTACATGACGACGGACACCGCCGCGGCTTTGCGAGCCATCGAAGTGGGCGCTGAAGTCTTGCTTATGACGAAGAACAGGGTGGACGGAGTCTACGACGCCGATCCTAACTTGGATCCTAGCGCACGTAGGTTTGACAAGCTGGGGTATATTGAGGCGCTGAACCGGAGGCTATCGGTCATGGATAGCACGGCCCTCACGCTCTGTATGGAGAACAACCTTCCTATTCGAGTCTTCGACATGTTCCGTCCCGGCAACCTTCGCCGGGTGCTTTCCGGGGAACCCGTAGGTACATTAGTCGAGGGAGACGGCGAGCGGGTTTCCAAGTAGGGAATCCTGGCGGCCTTTCCAGGCTCGCTTATCGGAGGATGAAGTCATGGCCAGCGATGTCATATCAGTAACTGAGACTCGGATGAAGAAGGCAGTCGAGGCCCTCCGCACCGACCTCTCATCGGTTCGGACCGGGCGGGCGCATCCTTCTCTGGTTGCCAACCTGACGATTGATTACTACGGCACGCCCACGCCCCTCAGCCAGTTGGCGAATATCTCCGCGCCTGAGGCTCGGCTGCTTGTTATACAAGCCTGGGATCAGCAGGCTGTCAACAGCATCTCAAAGGCCATTCAGACATCAGAATTACACTTGAATCCTGCTATTGAGGGCAATACCTTGCGCATTCCCATTCCTGCGCTGACTGAAGACCGGCGCAAGGAAATGGTTAAGACGGTCAAACAGAAAGTAGAGCAAGGGCGCGTTGCTGCTCGCAACACCCGCCGGGACGAGGTTGAGAAGATTCGGGGAATGGAGAAAGCCAAAGAGATGTCCCAGGACGAATCTCGCCGGGCTCAGGAACGTATACAGAAGATAACTGATGGAGCCATTGCCGAAATGGACATCCTAGGTGGCGCCAAAGAAGTCGAAGTGATGGAGGTCTAGGGAAAGCGTTGATTGACCAGTCCTTACTAACTACTTCTGCGGGTGCTAACGCAGCAGCCGAAGATCATAGCGCTGTACCGCGACACGCAGCCGTTATCATGGATGGCAATGGGCGGTGGGCGCAGCGGCAGGGCCTTCCCCGGCTGGGGGGGCATCGGGCTGGAACGGAGAACATCCGCAGGGTGGTTGAGGCCTTTGCCAAAGCGGGTGTTGAATGTCTCACCCTGTATACGTTTTCTACAGAGAACTGGCGCCGCCCTCAGCATGAAGTGGAAGGGCTGATGAGTCTCCTTCAGGAGGTCATCTTTCGGCAAACGGAGGCTCTCCACAAGAACAATGTGCGCTTGCGCCACCTGGGAAGGTTGGATCGCCTGTCCCCTGAGTTGCGTGAGGCAATAGTGGCGTCCATGGAACTGACGGCTCAGAACTCCGGCATCACATTGAGCGTAGCTTTTGACTACGGCGGCAGGGGGGAGTTGGTGGACGCCATCCAACGAATTATCCGGGAAGGAACCACAGCCGATGCAGTAAACGAGGAGCTTGTGGACCGGTACCTCTACACGAGCGACCTCCCTGACCCTGATCTTGTTATCCGCACCGCCGGGGAGATGCGTATGAGCAACTTCATGCTGTGGCAAGCGGCCTACGCGGAGTACTACACAACGACCACTCTCTGGCCTGACTTCGACGTTGTTGAAGTTGACAGAGCGCTGGAAGCCTACCGCCAGCGGCGCCGACGTTTCGGGGCACTAGACCCGGAAGAATAGCGGGCCACCGCCACTTCTGTTGCTCCAGCAAAACCTCTTCTTCAGACTTCTCACGGGCCTCGTGGCTCTTCCCTCACTTGCGTTGGTTATTTGGGCTGGCGGCTTGTGGTTCGTGGCTGTGGCCTCTGCAGTCGCGCTTGTGGCTGGTTGGGAATTTCACCGGCTGAGCCGGGCCGCCAACGCAAATTCTCCCCTTCTCCTCGTTCTTGCCTTCCCACCAGGCCTTGCCGTGGCTGCTTATTTCGATGAAGCGGCCCTTGGCGCGGCCATCGGTGGTGCATTCCTCGTATCCATTGCGTTCCTGTTTCTCAAGGGCCGTCGACGCAGCTCGCTGCGAGATTATGCCTTCACTTTGGGCGGCATAGCTTACGTTGGAATTCCCTTGGCCCTGGCCGTCATGATGAGGGGCGCATCGGACGGTCTGGCGTGGGTAACCCTTGCTTTGGCCGTTGCCTTCGCCTCTGATGCTTCGGCGTATGCAGTGGGGCGGCTCATAGGTAGGAGGCTTCTGGCGCCGTCCATTAGCGCCGGGAAGACGTGGGAAGGAGCTGTGGGTGGGCTTGTTGGCGCCGCCATCACCGCTTATGTCGTCGTTGCCCTTATGGATCTTCCCTTGCCCCTCTGGTTGGCTGGCGCTGTTGGGGCTCTTCTGGGTGTGGTGGGCCAGCTGGGTGATCTGGCAGAATCCAAGCTCAAACGCTCGGCTGGAATCAAGGACGCCAGTGGGCTGATCCCTGGCCACGGAGGGCTTCTGGATAGACTGGATTCCGTTGTCTTTACCTTGGTCGCTGTTTATTATGTAGCTCTGGGGTACTGGTAAAAATGACCAAATTGGGTCTCTCCCTTCACTGGAAGCGAACGTGAAGAACATCTCCATCCTGGGTTCCACTGGGTCCATTGGTTGTCAGACCCTGGATGTCGTGCGCGCCTTTCCCGGCGAGTTCAACATCGTAGGCCTGGCAGCCGGGAATAACCTTGCCCTTTTGGCCGAGCAGGCACGGGAGTTTCGGCCGGAATTCGTGTCCTGCCTGGCGCCTGCGCAGGAAGCCGCGAGGTCTCTTCCTGACTTCTGCCGACAGGTATCTCCTGAAGAGGTTGCCAGCCATCCTGACGTGGAACTTGTCATGGCTGCATCCGTTGGCGGCGCGGGACTCCGCCCCATCATGGCCGCCATTGATGCCGGAAAGACAGTGGCTCTGGCCAACAAAGAGGCAGTCGTCTCCGCCGGTGAGATCCTGATGAGGCGGGCGAGAGACGCTGGCGTCGACATCTTGCCTGTGGACAGCGAACCGAGCGCCCTTTGGCAATGCCAGAGGGGTGAGAACGGACGGGTCTCCCGCCTATTGATTACAGCGTCCGGTGGGGCTCTCAGGGACTACGACATCAACGACTTGGCGTCCGTGACGCCTGAGCAGGCGTTGCGTCACCCCACTTGGAATATGGGACAGAAGATAACGGTCGACTGTGCCACCCTAATGAACAAGGGATTTGAGGTCATTGAGGCTCACTGGCTGTTCGATATGCCCTGGGAGCAGATAGACGTGGTCGTGCACCCGGAGAGCATTATCCACTCCATGATGGAGTTTGACGACGGGTGCATAAAGGCCCAGATGGGGTTACCCGATATGCGGCTTCCCATCCAGTACGCTATGTTTAACGGGGAGCGCCAGGCGAATGCTGACCTGCCCCGCTTCGACCCTGTGAAGGCCGGCGCATTGACCTTCAAGCCCATGGATGTCAGCAGATATCCCTGTTTTTTCCTGGCGCTTGAGGCCGGGCGCAGGGGCAGCACCTATCCTGCGGTGCTCAGTGCTGCCGACGAGGTAGCCGTGAGCCTGTTCTTGGATCGCCGGATAGGTTTCCTCGACATGCCGGTGTTGGTCGAACGAGTCCTGGACGAGCATCGCGCTGGTGAAGATCCCGACCTAGAGGACATTTTTATCGCCGACGCCTGGGCCAGAGACGCTGCTTTGCGCCTTTCCGGTGTCTAGTTCGCATCTAATGGAAGGAGATGCATTCTCCATCATCCTTCAGCAAGGTAAGTAGACCCACAACTTATGGACTTTATCCTCGACCTGCTTCGCACCATCCTAGCCTTCATTGGCGTTCTTGCCATTCTTGTCCTGGTCCACGAGTTGGGCCATTTCCTCATGGCCCGTTTGTTCAAGGTCAAGGTCCTCGAGTTTGGCTTCGGCTATCCGCCGCGGCTCTTCGGCTTTCGACGAGGAGAGACCCTCTACTCGATGAACCTTCTTCCCCTGGGTGGCTTTGTGAAGCTCCTGGGAGAGGAGGACCCCACAGAGCCGAGGAGCCTCGCCAGTTTGGCGCCCTGGAAGCGGGCCATCATCTTGGTGGCTGGCTCGGGTATGAATGTGCTTTTGCCCATTGTGATTTTTACCGTCATCTTCATGCTACCGCAGACGATTCCAAGGGGAAACGTACTCATCACCGAAGTAGCACCAGGAGGCCCAGCGGCTGGTGCTGGGATTGTGGCTGGTGATCGCATTCTCGAGGTAAATGGCAACATCATCGATACTCATAGCGATGTTGGCTTCAACATCCAGCTCAACCTAGGTAATGAGATGACCTGGCTGGTGGAGCATGAAGGGGCCCAGCGGCAAATATCGCTGACGCCCCGGCTTAACCACCCAAGGGGTGAGGGGCCCACTGGAGTTGCGATTACAACGGCTCGGATCCAGGTTGACGAGGTGCCGCAAACCTCACAGGCGTGGGACATTGGTGTTCGTCCAGGTGACGTTGTGCTCCAGGTCGGTGGTTACTTGGTCTTCGACAAGGAGGCAATCTCACTTGCCGCAGAACGCCTGACCGAGGACGGAGAGGGAAATGCAGCAATCTTGCTTTGGAGACAGGGTGAATTCCATGAGGCCGTGGTGCCTGGCCCGGCTGCTGGCATACCTCAGGGACTGAGTGCCGTGGTCATTAGCAATATCCCTGGCAAGGTCGTTTCATACCCCCCATGGAGAGCTGTTCCAAAAGCCGTAACTCAGATTGGGCAGACGCTGGTCCTTGCCAAGAATGAGATCAGCCGCTGGATCGTGGGGTCTGCCTCGCCGCAGCTGGCTGGACCCATTGGCATTGCCCAACTGAGCGGTCAAGCTGCCAGCCTTGGATTTTTGGTTTTCCTCAATTTCGCAGCCTTTTTGAGCATCAACCTGGCGATCATCAACATCCTGCCAATACCCATGCTGGATGGCGGCAGGCTGATGTTCGTGATCATGGAATGGGTACGGCGCGGCAAGCGGGTTTCCCCGAAGAGAGAGGGGTTTGTCCACCTAGTCGGCTTCATGCTATTGTTGTCGATGATCGTCATTATTAGTTACTACGACATCGCGCGTCTGATTCAAGGGCGGAGCCTGCTGCCGTAACTCATTTGAAAACAGCCCTGCTGAGGAATCGATATGACTGAACGCAGACGCCGCCTTTCCAAGCCCGTTTGGGTCGGGGACGTTAAGGTTGGGGGCGACGCTCCGAT
>Ga0114996_10002000_pt1 | contig 26758 bp, 25 predicted proteins | sample ArcticOcean_MG_C_4_FD_87039 | JGI IMG/M metagenome (GOLD analysis project Ga0114996, IMG submission 87039) | Marine microbial communities from western Arctic Ocean - ArcticOcean_MG_CB4_134 | ecosystem: Environmental > Aquatic > Marine > Oceanic | place: Arctic Ocean: Canada Basin | collected... | reverse complement strand
TCCCCAAGACGCTCGAGACTGGTGGCACTGGGCCTGAAGGTGCTCTAGCTCCAGCTCTCGTCCGTAGCCTTGGGTTGCACCTGCACCGCTCGTCCGGCATACTGTCCTCTGATGAACACCGCTACTCGACGCACCATTATTTCCTAACGACGCCGACCACAAACCGGTCGAGCGTCCAACACCCTCTGCACAAGCAGGGGGTTTTTGTTTGGAGCAACCCACCATGGCACTAGAAATCTACGACACCACACTCCGAGACGGCACTCAACAAGAGGGCATAAGCCTCACGGTGAACGACAAGCTACGGGTAGCCGGATTGCTCGACGACCTCGGCGTCGACTACATCGAAGGAGGCTGGCCAGGCGCTAACCGCAAAGACACTGAGTTCTTCAAGCGAGCTATTTCTGAACTCGACCTCAAGAACGCCAAGCTATCGGCTTTCGGCTCCACCCGCCGACCGAACGGCGAGGTAGAAACTGACCCACTGCTGCGTTCCCTTCTCGAAGCAGAGACCGAGATCGTCACGATCGTTGGGAAGACTTGGGACTATCACGTCCAAGAGGCGCTTCGTACTTCCGAAGATATCGCCATTCGTATGATCGCCGAGTCTGTCGAATTCCTGGTCGGGCACGGCCGCCGAGTGTTCTTCGACGCTGAGCACTTCTTTGACGGCTACTTGGACAACCCTGATTTCGCTCTTAAGGCGATCCTGGCTGCACACGAGTTCGGCGCGGAAAGACTCGTGCTGTGCGACACAAACGGGGGCATGCTGCCGACCCAGGTGCATGACGTCCTCAACAAGCTCAAGACCCAAATTCCCGGAGCTGAGCTTGGGGTGCACTTTCATAACGATTCAGGCTGCGCAGTTGCGTCAAGTATCACGTCCGTTAATGCAGGTGTGCGCCAAGTCCAAGGGTGCGTCAACGGATACGGAGAGAGAGCTGGAAACGCCGATCTGTCTGTACTGCTGCCTGACCTTGCGCTCAAAATGGATCAGCCAGTGCTGGAGAACTCTCAGTTGGAGATGCTAAGTCCTATCGCTCATCACATCGCAGAGATCGTGAACATTTCGCTCGACGCCCAACGGCCGTACGTGGGTACCTCCGCTTTTGCGCATAAGGCTGGGTTGCACACATCTGCCTTGGCTCGTCGGCGAGACGCCTACGAGCATGAAAACCCAGCGGCTGTAGGAAACCGGACCCGAATGGTGGTGAGTGAACTTGCTGGCAAGGCTAGCGTGTACTCGAAGGCAGCAGAGTTGGGGCTTCCCATGGATGACGACCTCGCTTACAGGGTTCTCGAGGAAGTGAAGTCACTCGAGCATGGCGGATACCAGTTCGAAGCAGCCGACGGATCGTTCGAAATGCTGGTACGCACCATGTCCGGCTGGAAGAACGACCTCTTCGCTCTCGAGTCATTCCGAGTGTTCAGCGAGCACCATGCCGATGGTGGTGTGATCGCTGAGGCGACCGTCAAGCTCTCGGTGCAGGGCCAGCGGAAAGTCAGTACCGGAGAGGGAGCGGGCCCAGTCAATGCTCTAGACGTGGCGTTCCGAAAAGCCCTGCAAGATCACTACCCCGCCATCATGGCTCTGCATCTCACGGACTACCGAGTTCGAGTCCTCGACAGCGGTGATGGGACTTCGGCGACCACTCGAGTTCTGTTGGAGATGTCGGACTCGACCAACAGCTGGTCAACAGTCGGCGTACATGAGAACGTGATCGAGGCTAGTTTCAAAGCGCTCCAGGAAGCTCTCACCATCGGCCTCATCCGCGCCCACGAGTAGCCACTACTCGGCGACGTCAACCCAGGTGGCGCCTGCAATCCGGACCAACTCGCTGAGCTGCATCGGGAAGATCGTCGTCGGCGTCCCGCCTGCAACCCATACCTCTTCGTTCCTCTTCAACGAGACATCCACAAACGTTGGGATGTCAGTCACGTGCCCGAACGGCGGTGTACCACCAATAGCGTATCCGGTCGCCTCTCTCGCTACCTCAGCGCCAGCCCGGGCAACCCTGGCAACTCCTATCACCTTCGCAAGCTCGGCCGTGTCGACACGGAAGTCACCTGACATCAGCACGAGGATCGGGCTGTCATCTGCCGTGAGCACGATCGATTTGGCGATCTGACTCAAGGCACATCCCGCGACGTTGGCAGCGTCTTGACTCGTCTTGGTCCCTTCAGGAAACACGAGTGGCTCTGCGCGATACCCAATAGCCGCAGAGGCTTCAACGAATCGCTGAGTAGCAAGAGGTAGTTCCATCGGCACAAACCTTACTTGCGTGCGACAATCAATACATGACTGACGTTCACCAAGAAATCCTGCAGCTTCGGCGCGCAAACCAAGCAGTAGTACTGATGACCTATCGAGGGGACTGGTGACCGTATTGCTGTGCCCAGCTCGTGAAGCTGGAAAGTGAAATTCACCGAATTCACGGCAACGGAGCCGAGCTCATCGCGCTCAGCGTCAACGATCAGGTGCGCCAGATTGGGATGTACCAGCGTTGGCCCGTCCCGAACGCGCTGTTCGTCAGCGATCCAGAAGGGGAGCAATACTTGAAGGCGCTGGGACTCTACAGTCCGAATGAACGTGACGGAATAGCGATCCCTGCGTTGCTTGTAATCGCTCCCGACGGCACCGAGACGTTCCGGTACACCAGCACTGACTTCGCAGACCGAGTCGCTGACGAGGAGATGTTCGCGGCGGTAGAGGCCCTCGGTCTCGATGCTATCGAGCCACCCGAAGGTGGGCCTGAAGGCGAGTTCCCCGACGATGTCCGCGGCTACTTCCGACCAGTCAGTTTCAACGCCTACATGACAGGGAGTCGCACAGGAGCACTGGCACTCTCAAGGCGAGTCAAGGATCCAGAGGCGAAGGCCCAACTTGAGGAACACGTCGAGCAGATGACGAAGAGCCTCGCTGCATGGGCCGAAGTAAAGAATCGGGAGTAGGGGTAGCCCACGGTGGGCCAGAACCGAAGATGAGCAAGAAGAAAGGGCCCTTTCGGGCCCTTTCTTCAATACTCTTGGCTTGTAGTTCTAGACGAGGTCTTGCTCACGGATGCCGAAACTCGGATGGCGGAGGCGACAGAGCGCCAGCTTCTCGAGTTGGCGGATACGCTCACGCGTAAGGCTGAACTCGTCACCAATCTCCTCGAGAGTGCGAGGCACACCGTCGTAGAAACCGTAGCGAAGGGCCAGGATGCGGCCTTCGCGCTCTGGCAGACGCTCGATAGAGATCCGCAAGCTGTTGGCTACGTCCATCTCTTCGGTGAGCACTACCGGATCAGCGGCGTCCTCATCCTCGATGAAGTCGCCCAACTGAGCTCCGTCCTCACCAACTGGCTGCTCGAGAGAAACAGTGTCAGCAACAGAAAGAGCAAGCTCCACCTTGTCGACCGTGACACCGGCTTCCTCTGCGATCTCTTCCGGCTTTGGATCGCGTCCAAGCTCAGCCTTGAGGCTGGCCTGAGCAGCGCGCACAGCAGCGAGCGTGTCATGCAGATGTACTGGAATGCGGACGGTACGAGACTTATCTGCGATGGCACGGGTGATCGCCTGACGAATCCACCACGTTGCGTAGGTTGAAAACTTGAAGCCTTTGCGCCAGTCAAACTTCTCGACAGCACGGATGAGACCCAAGTTGCCTTCCTGAATCAGGTCTAGGAAGTCAATGCCTGCTGTGTTGGCGTAACGACGAGCGTTGGCCACAACGAGACGGAGGTTGGCGGTAAGGAAGGCATCCTTGGCCTGACGCCCACGACGTACCTTGCGCTTAGTTTCGATGAGGGCCCTCTTACCCTTGATCTCACCGGCCTCAAGCTTGGCTGCGGCGGTCTCACCGGATTCGATAAGCTGCGCTAGCTCGACCTCTTGCTCGGCGGTCAGTAGCTCGTACTCCCCAATCGCGGTCAAATACTGGGACACAAGGTCGGTGGTAAGCCGCCCGCGGTCATCGGTGAGCTTTGAAGCGCCCTTTTCCAGTGCCTTCTTCGATTTCATCTCCGCTTTAACGCGGCCTGCATTGGGAGCTGTAACAGCCATGAATCTCCATCCCCTACGAGTTGAATTGCGTTCTAGGGGGCACCAACACCGCCCAGATCCCAGGAACACTCCTCCAGTGCCCTAGGTCTTACATAATGCCATAGAACACCCTCGTTGTGAACCCCTTTTTTCCGGAGTCATCACCTACCCAGTCCGGCTAGGTAGCCGGGGATCTGAACACGGCAACCCCTAGCTGTTCGCTCCCCAGAGTTCGGCGTCTGGGAAGAAGGCTGCCCAGGCGAAAAAGAATTCATTTCGGTGCAGCGCTAAGCCAAGCGTTTCTCCCGCCAGCGGGCCGTCTAAAGCGTTCCCTAGGATCGACCAGGTAGAACCCGTCTCAATGTCTCGAAACGTGAGGTCATCGAGCGGTTCGAAGGTGAGTACCTGATCCCCCACCGTGGAGAGATACGCGGAGGCCGTGCCAATACCAGCCCCATCGCTAATTATCCGGGCGTCTAAGGCATCGGATGTTGCTTCATCGCCCCAGAAGATCACCACGGGGACGCCACCAACAACATCGTTGACAGCCCGGATCTCCGCGAGAGCTTCAAAGGCGAACCCTTTGACTTGGCCGCCCTCATCAACGCCCACGACACGCGACAACGCCGGCAATCTAGGATCGAGGGTGTCTCGGAAGAAGCTCGGGATTGGGGCTGTCGAGGAACTATATGACACGTATGGGTTACCCCCATACCTAAAACCAAAGGCTTGATCCTCAGACAGAGCCAAGCCTTCTGGGAACTCACGGGAAAACGAACCGAAAGACACAATCCTGCTCGGAAGGATCGTCAGTTGATCGCCGGCGTGCTCCCCTACGATGCCAACACCGGTGATCTGCTGCCATAACGAGTCAGTCAGGTCATCCCACATCACCATGTCGGATCTACGCAACAGGCCGGAGACGCCCAAACGGAGTGTCTCGCCTCCGAGTCGCCGGTCGAACACCAGCCCAGTGTTACAAAGCGGGCAGTAGGTCACCGAAACCGGCACATCGTCAACAGTATCGTTGACGATCTCATGGCGAGTCATAATCGACAGCGGATAGAACTTCGCTTCGTCGCCCATGATCAGCAAAACGCCGGGCTCGTTCTCAGCCAACCACTGGCTGTCCGCGACGGATGAGTAATCCGGGCCATCGAGTGGCGCAATCCTATCTCGGGGATCTGGCGCGTTGATCCCGACGAAGATCGAAGAAAGATCGACGGTTCGTTTGCCCCAGTCTGTTGTCCAGTCAAGAGTAAGGAAGGCGAGGCCGTTCGGCAGCGACTCTTGGTCTATCGGGTCGAGGATCACCTCGGCTACGACACCGTCGCCGTTGGTCCCCTCCTCCGCTGATGGGGTTACGACTGTGCCACCCGTTGGATCGGGTGAAGCCGTAGATTCGCGGACTGTGAGGGTTGGATCAGCAGTAGCTGAGCAAGCAGAAGCAACTAGTAGAAGGGCGATGAGTAACGATCTGTGTTTCATGACAGATGCAACCCTCCCCCTCTACAAGACATTCCGCCACTAGCGTTGCGCCATGACAAACCGCCTCACCAATGCCACAAGTCCGTACCTCCTCCAGCACGCAGACAACCCAGTGGATTGGTATGAGTGGGGGGACGAAGCGTTCGGCGCGGCAGCGGACCGCGACGTTCCGATCTTCCTGTCGATCGGATACTCCGCTTGCCATTGGTGCCATGTAATGGCTCACGAGTCATTCGAGGACGAAGCAGTAGCTGGCCGGATGAATGAACTCTTCGTCAACATCAAAGTGGACCGAGAAGAGCGACCCGACGTCGACTCCATCTACATGACCGCTGTCCAGGCGATGACAGGGCGAGGCGGTTGGCCGATGTCTGTCTGGATGACACCTGCCGGCGTCCCCCTTGTAGCAGGCACGTACTTCCCGAAGGAGCCTCGTCACGGGATGCGATCGTTCCCGGACATCAATGAGGCTATTGCCGAAGCATGGCGCACAGATCGGACGGGCATCAGCGGACAAGGTACCGCTCTTCTGGAGGCGATGGGGCAACTACTCCCTGTAGCCGAACGGTCGATCGAGGAATCAGACCTCCGAACTGCGTACGAGACAATCGCTTCTAGCTTCGACACCACCCACGGAGGTTTCGGAGGTGCGCCCAAGTTCCCCCAGCAGCCAGTTCTCGACTTCCTGCTCACAGTGCAAGATGAACCGTGGGCACCCCTAGCGAGGCCCATGCTTCACCAGACTCTGACAGCGATGGCAGCTGGCGGCATCTACGACCATCTCGGTGGAGGGTTCGCCCGCTACTCAGTGGATCGCCAGTGGCTCATCCCCCACTTCGAGAAAATGCTCTACGACAACGCTCAACTTGTCCGGCTGTACCTTCGGGCAGGTCAGAGCGGTGGACCCGAATACTTCACTGGGGTTGCCGAGGCGACCATCGAATACGTCCTCCGAGACCTCGGGCTGGAGGGCGGAGGATTCGCGTCCGCTGAGGACGCAGACTCCGAGGGAGAAGAAGGCAAGTTCTACGTTTGGAGCGATGAGGAGTTCAGGTCCATCGTGGGAGCTGAGGACGCTGAGGCCGCGGCTCTCATCTGGGGAGTATCTCCCCGCGGCAACTTCGAAGGGGCGAACAACCTTCACGCTGCCCAACCTCCTTCAGAAGTTTCCAGACTCCTTGGGATCTCGATCGACGACGTCCGGGCAAGTGTGACTCGGGCCCGTTCGAAGCTATTGGCGGTTCGAGCCAGCAGAATCCGACCGGGACTCGACAACAAGGTGGTTACGGCATGGAACGGTCTCATGGTGCGCGCCCTCGCCGAGGCCGGAGCTGTTCTCTCCAACGACCGGTACTTCGATGCGGCCCGTACCAATGCTCGGTTCGTCCTCGAGCATGTCCGTACTCCGTCGGGAGCCCTCGCCAGGTCATGGGCGGGAGGGCGAGCCACCACCACCGCGTTCCTCGAGGATTACGCCGGTTACGCCATGGGGCTGTTCCGGTTGTATCAGGCCACCGGAGAATACGAGTGGTACCAGTCGGCGGAAGAACTAACACGAGCTATCCCGCGAAGGTTTCTCTATGAAGGGCGGTACTACTCGAACGACCATGACGACCTCATCATCCGCCCACAAGACCAGATGGACAACCCGCAACCGTCTGGCTCTTCCCTTGCTGCCGAAGCCCTCCTCACCTTGGCGCTCTACACCGGAGAATCAGAGTTCTTCGATCATGCTGACACCGCCATCCGCGGCGCTGCGGAGTTGATAGAGCGGGCACCTTCAGCCGTGGGCCACATGCTTACTGTGTGTGCTTCGCTCATCGACGCCAAGGAAGTGGCAATAGTCGGGCCAGAAGCGCACACCCTTGCGCAGGCTGTGTGGGAGAGCTTCCGCCCTGACCTCGTCCTCGCAGTCTCCGAGGACGCTTCAGAGCCAATCCCCCTTCTGCGGGGGCGACAGGGCGCGGGCACCCTCGCCTACGTCTGCGAGAACTTCATTTGTGAGCGCCCAGTGTCCACAAAACCTGACCTAAGGCAGCTGCTCTAAGCCACCTCACTACCGTACAACGGACCGGACGGTGACCGCATCCAGCAATGCCTGATCCACCTCAACCCCGATGCCATGGCCGGTGGGTAGAACGATGGCTCCATCTTCGAGCTTCCACACGGGATCGACAACATCCTTCGTGAAGTACCAATTCGTGGTGGCTAAGTCGAAATGGTGAACATGGGGTAGTGAGGCCAAGGCGAGCATATGCCCGCGGCCCACTCCCGAATCGAGGAGGCCTGCTGCCTTCAACTGAAGGCCTGCTTCCATCGCGAGATCGTGCACGAGAATCGAGTCCCGAACACCAAGGCGGCCGGGCTTCAGCGAGAGGATGTCAGCAGCCTCCATCTCCACAGCTTTCTTGGCTGCAAGAACCGAGTCGACCGATTCGTCGAGGCAGATCGGCGTCGAGATTCGGGATCTCAGCTCGGCTGATCCAGCAAGATCGGACTTCCCCATAGGCTGTTCTAAGTACTCCAGCTTGAAGGTATCAAGTGCATCGAAGAGGGGATCAGCTGGATCGGTGTAGGAGCCGTTCGCATCTACACCGATCCGCAGATCAGGGAAGAGCGCTCGAACGGCCCCAACCGGTTCAGCGTCCCATCCCGGCTTGATCTTCAGCTTCACTCCTCTGTACCCCACGTCCACGGCCTCCGCCACAGCGGCCTCCAACAACGCCAGATTCGCGTGCATCCCAATAGCCGGGGCCGCTGGGATTCTGGAGCGGGTGCCATTGATCATTTCATGGAGTGGAAACCCAAACGCACGCGCCCGTTGATCTAGGCCAGCTTCGTCGAGCGCGGCTAACGCTGTTCTGGGAAGTTCCTGCTCATCCCCAACGTCGAACTGGGTCAAGCCGGACCACACATCATCGGAGTCTTCCACTGTGATGCCGGGCCACGGGGCAGCTTCGCCCCATCCGATGATGCCGTCGGCTTCGACTCCGACCAGAGTTACTCTGCGATCCGTCACTCTGGCGGTAGCCATCTCGAACGGGACGCGGAATGGCAGCACTATCTCAACAATGTGGAGCTTTTCCCACCTCATACCGGTACCGGGCGCTTGCCCCCAGACAACACCGCCGCACCTAGAAGCACCCAGCCAATCCACAACAGATCTGCCAGAACAAGATGAGCAAGTTGGGTGGACAGCGGGGTCAAGAGCACTACGTTTGCGAGCCCAAGGAAGAGTTGCAGCACCACAACCACGGCTACAAACTGTGCTTGGACAGGGACCACATCCTTCAGCTTAAGAGCTCGACTCAGGACGTAGGCGCCCAAGAGCACAGCCAGTATCGGGTGGATCACCCTGAGGCGCGTCAGGAAGTGGGCGGCCGATGCAAAGTCAGCGATGATGCCATCCGCAACAGAGGTCGCAGGAAACAGGGTGTCGGCCAGAGCAGCGATTCCACCGGTCACGCCCAGCAGCAGCATCCCAATCGTTCCCAAGAGCAGCGAGCGCCGGTGCGGGCCCGACCACGAGATGGTCTTCCCTGACCCCAGTAGCCATGCCGTCAAGGCAATCGCCGCGAGGAGTAAGAACGTGTTGGTGAGATGAACAGGGACAGCGACGGCTCTCATGATCGAGCTGTTCTGCTCCACCAACTCGGCTAGGACCAACCAAGCCCCGAGCAGTGACTCCACGATGATGGTGACTCCAGCCCAGAAAACGGCTCGACAGTCTGGGTCCCTTTTCCAAACTTTCTAAAGACGAGAACAACCAGCACGGCAACGAGAAGGGCGGCAACGACTGACATTGACCGATGAGTCAGCTCCGTCAAACGACGGGCCTCCTCAGCTCCGCTGACCACGGTGCCCTGACAAAGCGGCCAACTGCGGCCGCAGCCCGCGCCTGACTCGGTAGCTCGCACGACCGCCCCTCCAACGATTGTCAGCAGATTGAATCCCGCCACAAACCACGCGAAGTACGAGAGCCGTTTCATACGGCAAGCCTAGTTCCGGGACCAGAACCAAAAACCGTAAGTCTCTGAGCTGGAGGTTCAGGCTTGTGGCTGGTTCGGGGTATCTCACCTCAGAAGGTCACACAGGTAGGTGTACCCCATCCGGCTCGCAACCGAGCCTATCTTCCCCTAGGGCGGGAGAAGAAAGCGCGAGATAGCCACAAGACATACGGTATCGCGCTTCCTTACCCGATTACGAGGAAGGTGGCTGCGAAGCAGACGGATGGGGCAGCCCGAGAGAGTCACCAGTACCGAGATGGGAAGCGGGCCAGAACTAAACCCTACCGAACCGGGTATGCGAGGGGTTGTAGTGGTCGTTGTTGTTGTGGTCCGGCCCTAGAAGCCGAAGCCAGCCTTGATCGCGGACAGGACGTCCTTGACGATCTCTAGGGCGCCACTTGCGGCCCATCTGCCCACGATCGCTAGGCCAAGAAGTATCCCAACGGTCGCGACAATTCTGGCGATATACCGCACGCTCCACGCCGGCTCGTCGACAAACGAGACCGTGGCTTCGGGGCCAGGTAGGACAGGCGCGGCGATCGAAGCGAGATCCTGTACGACCGTGACATCGACGGGAGATTCGGCCGCGACTGAGGACGAATCTCCGCTAGCAATCACACTCACCAACTCAACTCCTCCATCTGTCTGTTCCTGAGGGGACGGAATATCCCCCTCTTGAACCGAAGACTTCTTGTCGGCCAAAATATCGGACTCCTTGAAGGATTCGGGGGCAACCCCGGCAACGACAGCAGGCATCTCCATCACGGTTTCATCGCCATATAAGTTCATGCCGAGGACAGCGGTCAGTGCCTCGAGCGCATGGGAGGAAGGTTCCGTTTTTCCCCGTTCCCAGGAGCGAACAGTCGAGGTAGACCGCCCTACTAACTCAGCAAGGCGAGCCTGAGACATCCCGATCGCGGCTCTCCGAGTTTGAATCTCACTTCCGAATGCTTCGCTCATTGACAACTCGCCTGTAGATGAGGGATCGAGACCCTGCTGATCGGTTTAGGTTGGCAGGGATCATCTTCTGTTGTTCGGTTATGCCCTCCTGTGTGATCCAACGTACAAGGTTCTCCGTTTAGTTCCCCGTTCTTGGGTAGCCTTCACCATGGAGGCGAATGCAGACCTGGTGGCTGCCTCGGTCTTCAAACCTGACTCCAGCCAGATCACTCGTCTCAGAGCGGTCAATAGTCCCAGTCTTCGCTTCCAAACGGGGTCACCCACTCGAACAATCGTTCGACATCGACCACCAGCCGAATCCAAATGTGATTAATCCGTGATTAATCCAGCGGATATCACGCCACAACCCCTGGCCGAAGTGCCCAACTTCCCCCTTTTCGATCGGAAGCCACGTCGGCCGGACTGGACCTTCATCGTCGCGTTCTTCGCGTTCCGTGAGCACTGTGAGGGGGCAAAGGTGTCCGCCGCTCGCCGCTAAGTAAGTAGAAGCTCCTGTGTGAAGTTCATCTAGGCACTATACCGGCATCTCGACGTCTGGGGCAACCGGAGCCTAGATTTAGCTGTCGAACTCCCCCAGCTGAGCTATCTACCGGTAGTTCTGCCTTTCCCGGCCGCTGGCGCTCCGACTTGGATGAGGGGAAGCTGATCGCCGTTCCCGTAACATCGGTCGATACCAACTCTCCTCGTCATTGATAGGCCATCTGAGACGACACGTCCCGCGTTGCGATTATCCGAGGACAGTATTCAGGGAATAGGATGCAACTATGGCACGGACCATTGAACCCCTAGTTCCTGACGGTGTATTCGAGCCACGCGGGCTCTACTTTGACACCCCTACCTACGGGCTCGCGCCAAGGGCTTCGTACGAGGCGATCCTGCACGGCGCCCAGCGGTGGCGGGAAGGCAGCGCCACCATGGCCGAGTACGACGAGGCGGTTGCTCGGAGCCGAGAACTCTTCGCTCGCATTGTCGGGGCATCCCCAGCCAGGGTGGCGATTGGTCCGAATGTTTCGAGGCTGGTCGGACCAGTTGTTGCTGCCCTGCCGACTGGGTCGAATGTTCTGGTACCCGTGGGGGAGTTCACCTCCCTCCTGTTCCCACTACTTGTCAACCGTGGGCTGGATGTTCAGTCAGTGCCCCTCGCTGAGTTGGTGGGGTCCATTGACGACTCAGTGGACGTGGTGGCGTTCAGCATGGTCCAGTCATCGAGTGGTGCGGTGGCTGACTTCGAGGAGATATCCGAAGCGTGCCGACAGCGCGGAATTCTCACATTGGTGGACGCCACACATGCCGCAGGTTGGCTCCCGCTCGACCACGTGCGTCCCGATTTCATGTTCGTGGCGGCCTACAAATGGTTGTTATGTCCGCGAGGGGTGGCGTTCATGGTCGTCAACTCGGATCTAGAACCGCCACCGATTAACGCAGGTTGGTACGCGGGAGAGGATCCGTGGGCCAGTATCTACGGCGGGCCACTTCGGCTGGCCGATTCGGCACGGCGCTACGACACCTCACCGGCTTGGATGGCCTGGGTCGGCGCTGTTCCATCACTTGAGCTGATCGACTCTCTTGGCGTCGCCAGAATCAACGCACACGATGTGGCTCTGGCGAATGCTGTCCGGTCTGGTCTCGGTATGGAGGCGTCAAGGTCGGCCATCGTCACCCTCCCGACCGATGACCCCGGTCTGCTGGCTGAGGCCGGGATTAAGACGACTGTGCGGCCGTCCGAGATTCGCCTCGGATGTCATATTCACAACTCGTCAAGCGACATCGAATCGCTCCTCGAGGTCTTGTCAGAGTCCAGCAGCCGTTGATCACTGCAGCACCTCAACGATTGGGGCTTTCGGCCTGACCACCGTTGTCGTCTGGTCTCAAGGTCACATCAAACTCGACTAGGTGAGTGGTCACGCGTCGTTGAGATGAACCGAATCGCTCTGCTCGCTCGATGATCTCCTGACCGCGCGTGTCGAGTCTGCTCTGGAGTTGGACATGATGTTCCCAAGAGGGGACTACGTAAGCCTCCGAGACCTGGGTTGAGTCGTCGAACGAGTGATTGGCATTCCAACGACGTGCCCCGGTCGCAAGCCTGAGCCTGCGGAGCTCGACGAGTACGGAGCCGAATGCTTCCATTTCCTCGGGTGACTCGATCGTCCAAGTGCCGATGACCATCAATGGGCCTTTGAGTCGGCTGGGGCGCGGCGCTGGTTTTGAGTGATCTGGGATCATTGTTGGAGGAATGATCTCTTCGAGGACGGGTAGCTTCACCCGTAATGCAATCCCTCCCACCAGTGCAACCGCCATTGAGAATATGAACAGGGAGACTCCGGCGCCGACCAGATCAGCGAGGGCGCCAGCTGACAACGCCCCGATAGGAAGAATTCCGAAGATTGCCAACACGAAGGCAGCCATCGTGCGCCCTCGTACCCAATCGGGTGTCAACATCTGGAAGATGGAGTTCATCGTGGCAAGAATCCAAGTCCACAAGACACCCGAGATGGCGACGCCGGCTGCGACGACAGCAAGGTTCTTAACTCCACCGATCGCCATACCGGCAAGTCCGAAGGCAACGATCGAAAGTGGAATCATGCGGCGACCGAGGAGTCGGCTGCCGTGGTGCCGGGTGAGCCCTCCAAGCGTCGCTCCTGCGCCAAATACGCCGAGCAGGACTCCGTAGAGCCCAGCGTCTCCACCGAGGGCCTCACTGGTCAGGTTGGGGAGCATTGCTCGAAGTGCCGCGGACGTGAATCCGAAAGATGAGCCGACCAAAAGCAGGGCGAGGTACCCGTGAGAGAATCGCAAGTACCGGATCCCGCTGGCGATAGCTGTCGGCACCGTGTCGACGTCTGAGTCCGAGCTCAAGGACTGGCCCACGTACGAAGTGACGAGCATCACCGCATACCCGCCTGTGGCAACGATGAAGGACCAAGCGGGCCCAACGGTGGCCAACATCAGACCTCCCAGCGCCGGACCGAGTGCAGTCGCCACACCACCACTGGCAGAGTTCAGGGCAATAGCGCCTGGGACCAGGTGGCGTGGAACGAGGCCGGGGACAATCGCCTGCCACGCCGGGTTGAAGAAGGCCACCCCAACACCGACCACCATCCCGAGTGCAACGAGCAGCCCGGGTGAGTCGAGACCCGCGAGAGTCACGAACACCATCCCTCCTGCGGCGAGCATCATGGTTCCCGAAGAAGCCATCAGGATGATCTTCCTGTCGAACAGGTCGGCGACCGCTCCGGCCGGTAGGGCCAATAGGAGGAGTGGAACCGTGGGAGCACCGACCATAGCGCTCACCCATAGTGGAGAACCGGTCAGCTCAAGGACCCGCCACGAGGATGCCACTACCAGGACCAGATGGCCGATATTGAACGCCATGATCGCTATCCACAGCCGTCGGAATGTCGCGATCCGCAGCGAAGCGAGTGGAGGCGACGTGGCAGTCATCGCTTTGAGCGGGTTCTCAAAGCCGGCCACCCTCACGTAGGAGAGATTCAATGCCTTCGGAGGCCAGCCGATGGATGCTGGCAAATGCTTCCATCGACAATCCAGCGAAATGCGGAGTGAGGATCACATTGAGGCGACCGGCGAGCAAGTCCTCGGACGGATCGGGTGGTTCGGGGTCCCTCACGTCCAAGCCTGCAGCAGCGACGGTGCCATCGTCGAGGGCCTGAGCGAGGTCGCGTTCGATGATGAGGCCGCCGCGACCGACATTGACGATGACGAGCCCGGGACGAGCAGCAGCGAGAGCTCCGGCATCGATGATCCCTGCAGTTTCGGAGTTCAACGAGGCGGCCAAGACGAGCGCATCGGATTCAGCAAGGAGGCGTTCGAATGGCACGTGGGGGAGCTCGGTCTCAGCAACTTCGGGTCGGCGATACGTTGCCACCGTGAGCATTCCGAAAGCCCTGGCTCGGACGGCCACGGCTCGCCCGACTGCTCCTGCACCGAAGATTCCAAGAGTCTTGCCTTCAAGTCGGCGAACGCTGTCGAGGTCAGAGTTCAGAGCGAGGTCCCAGCGTCCTTCGGCCGCAGCAGCGGTCATGGTCGGGAGTCGGCGCCACGCAGCTAGGAGCAGGGTCATGGCGTGGTCAGCCACGTCGGCGGTCCCGGCGCGGATGTTGTCTACGGCGATTCCTGCGCGAGTTGCGGCCTCTACATCCACAGCGTCCATTCCAGCGCTGTAACAAAGGATCCCGACGCATCGTTCGAGTTGGTCGACATGCGCGGCTGTGAGTTGGTCGACGCTGCTGACAACCACGACGTCCGCATCGCGTAGGGCGCTGTCTCGCGCATTGCGATCTTCGGGGATCACGGCGTCGACACCGAGTAGTGCCAGCGCCTCGATCTCCTCGGCATAGCTCCATTCTTGGACCCAGCCAACCGGATCGAAGAAGAGGACTCGCGGGCGACGGTCCATTAACGGCCTAGTTTGGGTCATGGTGGTCCTGTTGTGGTTGTCGATTTTGGAGCCGTTTGGCTTTAATTACAAAATGTCTTGACAAACAAGTTATAGCCGACAATGCTGGCGGCGTAAAGTCATTGGGACGGTTTCGTCCACACCGGAGGAAAAACATGAAGAGGTACTCAATTGTTAAGGGGCTAGCGCTTCTTATATCGCTGACAATGATTCTGGCGGCGTGTTCCACAGCCGATGCAGAACCCGATCCGGAACCCTCGGCGACGACTACTGCGCCTGCCGACGAACCGACTGCGACCACAGCGGCACCGGCTCCGGCCGATACGGCTGCTCCGGTAGAAGAAGGGCCAAGGATTCTGAATGTTGTGATTCCAACCGATCCGGTTGCGATGAACCCGTTCCCGGAGACCGCTGGCAACCGTGCAACAGTGCACGTGGCGATGTACCTTCCCCTCATCGATGTCGACAATAATCAGGCTATTCACTCTGAGATCCTTGAGTCTTGGGACGTTTCCTCTGATGCGACGACCATCACCTTGAAGGTTCGTGATGGCATTGAATGGAGTGACGGCGTAGCGGTAACTTCGGCTGATGTTTCTCTGGCTCTTCGACTCCACCTCGACTCACGCATTAGTACGCGGGCCGGGCGTCTTGGAGGCGTTTCCGGGGTACAGGCGTACACCGATGGCGAAGCAGATTCGATCTCGGGCATTACGACCCCAGACGATTCCACCGTGGTAATCACTCTTGATCTACCGGACGCTGCCTGGTTGCCAAACTGGGCTTCGTTGACCCGCCTCAACTCGATGTGGCCAGCCCACATTTTGGGTGATGTGCCGGCTTTGGACATCCCAGAGCATGAGTTCTTCGAGACGTTCCCGGTTGTGAATGGTGCCTACAAGTTTGTCCAGTATGTACCCGATCAGTAGGTGGAGCTTGCCGCCAATGAGAACTACTCATTGGGGACTCCCGGGTTCGATCAGGTCTTCTTCAAGATTGTTACTGAGTCAGAAGCCAGATTGGCGCAACTCCAGACCGGGGAATTGCATTTCACCGACCAGGTGGGAGCCGCTGACATCGAGCGATTGGGAGACGTTGATGGGATTCAGGTAGACCGGGCGACCGGCTTGAACCCGAACATCATTGGGTTCAACGACGCATCACCGGACTTTGACGACGAGAGGGTCAAGCAGGCGTTGGTTTTCGCCATCGATCGCGACGGCCTCTGTGAGTCTGTGTTCTTAGGCTTCTGTACGATATCGGACGTAAACGTTCGTTTGGTCGGAGATCAGATCCAATGGGCCGTCCCAACGGTGGCCGAGGGAATGATGGAATACGACTTCGACCCTGATCGGGCACGTCAATTGTTGGCGGATGCTGGTTGGGATTCGGACACGACGCTGAACCTGTGGCTCATGGCACAGGCTGCACCAGAGGCGGTCATCCAGGCGATCAACATCATGCAAGCCCAATGGGCTGATGTCGGTCTCGACGTGGTGATCACCAATGTGGACGTGCCTACCTTGCTTGATAACCTCGGACGAGAGGAAGTCAACCCCGATGTGCACATGTTCTGGAATGCTGGAGCCGTGTTCACGCTCGACCCGAGTTCTGTCCAGCCATACAACCTCTGTTCGACGGCTTACCCGAATGGACCGAACCTGACGCAGTACTGTGACGAATCGACCGACGCTTTGTGGGCCGAGGCTCGCCTCTCTGGCGATCAGGACGTGAGGGCGCCCCTCTACAAGGAGATCTTCCTTGCCGAGAACAAGAACCCGAACAACCTGCACATCGCGGTAATTGACAACATCGTTGCCTACGACAGCCGCCTCAAGGGTGTGTTGGTCCAGGGCGATCACTGGGCTACATACTGGAACATCTCAGATTGGTACTGGGAGGAGTAAGTAGCTAGAAACCTCGAGAGGTGGTGGGCAGGTCTACCCTGCTCACCACCTCTCACTTTTTTGTTAGGTGAGAGTTCTCCGCATGATTGACCTAGGCGAAAGGTGACCGAATGCTGGCCTACCTGATCCGTAGAGTGCTGATAGCGATTCCTGTTCTCCTCGGCATTCTGGCAATGACCTTCATTTTGGTGCACATGCTGCCGGGTGACCCGGCAACCGTCATGCTCACCCCGGAGGAGCTCCAGGGAAATCCCGAATTTCTTGAGATGCGGCGAGCCGAACTGGGGCTCGATCGTCCACTCCCGGTGCAATACGTTGCTTGGCTAGGCGAGTTGCTGGATGGAAACTTAGGGCAGTCCTTCCATCGTAAGGTTCCTGTAACAGAAATGCTGGGCCCTCGGGTGATGCCAACCGTGATCCTGTCCGGTTCAGGTGTCCTCATGGCTCTCCTTTTTGGAGTGCCCATTGGCATTGCTGCGGCGCTCCGCCAGAACACAAAATTCGATTACGCCAGCGGTGTTGGCAGTATGTTGTCGATATCGGTACCGACGTTTTTTCAAGGCCTCATGGCCATTTATGTTTTCAGCATTTGGTTGGGCTGGCTGCCGAGTGGCGGTATGAGAACTCTCGGCTCCCCAGAGACTACGTTCGACCTTGTCAAACACTTGATACTGCCAGCCGGCGTCCTTTCTGCGGTTCTGATGGGCCCGTATGTCCGCTATACCAGACAGAGCCTTCTCGATGTCCTCAGACTCGACCACGTCACCACCGCCAGAGCCAAAGGTGTGCCGCATATGGGTGTTGTCGTTAAACATGCCTTCCGTAACTCCCTCATTCCTCTAACCACGGTCCTCGCGGTTCAGATTCCAGCTTTGCTGGCCGGCACCGTCATCATTGAGTTCGTGTTCACCTGGCCTGGAATGGGACGGTTGGTGATCGAGGGTATCAATACTCGCGACTACCCGGTGATCCTCGCCGTGGTGATGATCACCGCCGTACTCGTGCTGTTCTTCAACTTCGTGGCCGATGCAACCGCGGCCATTCTCGACCCGAGGATAAGAATTTGATCAGAGACAACGGGGCACCGAAGGGAATTGACGCCGAGGCAATCGTCGAGGCAGCGATAGCGTCGGGTGAGGCCGCCATCGAAGATCTCGATATCGACGACTCAACCATGTCGCCCCCAAGGTCTCCCTTCAAAATCGCCGTTCGTCGATTCATGAAGCACAGACTGGCGCTCATCAGCCTCATTTTTGTCATTTTCATTGTCGTGGTAGCACTGCTGGCTCCACTTGTGGCACCCGCAGACCCCAACGCAGTTGACCTTTCGTCGATACGGAAGCCGCCAAGTGGGGCCCACTGGCTCGGAACCGACTCGGCTGGCCGTGATGTCTTGAGCCGGATTATCTACGGAGCGCGAGTATCGCTGACTGTCGGGATCGCAGCGGCACTGTCGGCTGCCGGGCTCGGCACGTTCCTTGGGCTAGTCGCCGGATTCACCAAAGGTTGGGTTGATATGGTGATCATGCGGGTAGTCGACATCTTCTTATCTTTTCCCTCTCTGATTGTCATTCTGCTGCTTGTAGCGATTCTCGGTCCCAGTGTGATCACCATCGTCCTTGTCATTGCCTTCTTCGAGTGGCCGACATCGTGTCGTATTGTGCGTCAGATGACCCTCGCTCTTCGCGAACATGACTACGTTCTTGCCGCCAGAGCTGGCGGCTCGTCGAACTTCCGCATAATGAGGCGTCACATCCTGGCTGGCGTGGTGTCGCCGCTGACGGTGGTTACGACCCTCTTGAGCGCCTCAGCGATTCTGCTTGAGGCGGCGCTCTCCTTTTTGGGTCTTGGGGTTCGCCAACCTCAGGCGAGCTGGGGTGGGATGCTCAACGAGGCACAGTCGATAACGGTGTTGGAGGGTATGCCTTGGTTGTGGCTCCCGCCAGGTATCGCCATTGCGGCCACAGTGCTCGCAATCAACTTCATAGGCGACGGTTTGCGTGACGCCTTCGATCCGCGACAGACGAGGTGAACGATGACTTCTGACACACCAGTCGTCGACCCACAGGCGTTACTGTCGGTCGAGGATCTTCATGTCACTTTCGAAGGTGATGAAGGCACGGTTGAGGCCGTCCGCGGTGTTAGCTGGGAGATCCGCCCCGGCGAGGTGCTTGGGATCGTCGGCGAATCCGGCTCTGGAAAGAGCGTGAGCGTTTCCAGCGTTCTTGGTCTGCTCCCGTCGCCCCCGGCAGTGATCTCGGGCGGCCCGGTCACATTTGACGGTCAGAACTTACTCGAGCTGTCGGAAAAGAAACTCCGCGCCGTCCGTGGGAAGAAGATTGCCATGATCTTCCAAGATCCTATGACTGCTTTCAATCCAGTAAAGACTATCGGTCACCAGATCTCCGAAGCCATTCGTGTCCACGACAAGTCGGTGTCACGTTCTGCAGCGAAGGACCGTTCCATCGAACTTCTCTCAATGGTGGGTGTGCCCGGACCTCATGCCCGGTTCAGCCAATACCCACACGAGTACTCAGGCGGGATGCGGCAACGGGCAATGATCGCTATGGCAATCGCAAACAGGCAGCGGGTATTGATCGCCGATGAGCCAACCACCGCCCTCGACGTCACCATCCAGGCCCAGATCTTGGAACTGCTCGAGGTAGTGCGAAATGAGACCGATGCAGCGATGATTCTGATCACTCACGACCTTGGGGTGATCGCCGAAGTGGCCGATCGGGTCGTGGTGATGTACGCAGGTAAAGTGGTCGAGTCCACTTCGGTGCTTTCCCTTTTCCAGAACCCGCGCCATCCCTACACCCTCGGTCTCCTCGGTAGTCTTCCCCGTCTCGAGGTCCGGATGGATACGCTCTACTCGATCCCCGGTCAACCTCCCGACATGGCTCACGCGCCGCCAGGGTGTGCATTCGCAGCCCGATGTTCCCTTTCGAGAGGTCGGGCCGAGTGCCGAGAGTCGGTGCCGGAGCTCGTGAAGGTCGGTGACAGCTGGTCAGCCTGTCACTTCGTTGACGAGATGGAAATAGCCACCGAGAATGTGTCGCAGGAGATCGGCTTGGACATCAGGGTTGGAAAGGAGTCCCAGTGACGACTGCATCGATGACCGAGGATATTCATATTGCGTTAGCTCCTGGAGAAGAGCTTCTGAACGTCCGTGATCTCTCGGTTGAATTTCCCATCAAATCGACGATCTTGAGGAGGAATCTCGGGAGCGTAAAGGCTGTTGCTGGCATTTCGTTCGACTTGCACGCCGGCGAGACTCTCGGACTCGTGGGTGAGTCCGGCTGCGGGAAGTCCACGACTGGTCTGGCGGTACTGCGCCTGATTGAGAACTCCGGTGGATCGATCATCTTCCGTGGACATGATCTTTCGGAGATGAAGAATTCCGAATTGCGGCAGTTCCGTCGTGAGATACAGATTGTCCTTCAGGACCCACAGTCGTCCCTTGATCCCCGCCTTACCGTCCGCTCGATTATCGCGGAGCCGATCCGAGTTCATGGCTTGGCAGAAGGCCAAGCGTTGAGGGATCGAGTCGATGAACTCTTGGAACTTGTAGGATTGCGGCCGGCGCACGGGACGAGATTTCCCCACGAGTTCTCTGGGGGACAACGGCAGCGAATCGGGATAGCGCGAGCTCTGGCACTCGGACCGCAGCTGCTCGTCCTCGACGAACCGGTTTCCGCCCTTGATGTATCGATCCAGGCGCAGATCGTAAACTTGCTGGAGCGCCTCCAAAACGAGCTGAACCTGGCGTATCTCTTCATTGCTCACGACCTCTCGGTCGTCAATCACATCTCCGACCGTATTGCCGTGATGTACTTGGGCAAGATTGTGGAGACAGGAACCCGCGATGCCTTGAAAGCGTCACCCCGCCATCCATACACCAAGGCTTTGCTTTCGGCCGTGCCCGTTCCCAATCCGACCCAACGTGGACTCGGGCAAAGAATCGTCTTAAAGGGCGACGTGCCGAGCCCATCTGACCCACCCTCTGGTTGCCGCTTTCGTACTCGGTGCTGGAAGGCTCAGGATGTGTGTGCAGAAGTCGAACCAATTCTTGAAGGGGATCCAGATCACGCCTTTGCCTGTCACTTCCCTGAAGACGCTTGAGCATTGCTCCGGCCACGCTGATAGAGGAGACTTTTTGTGACTGAGATGAAGCCGAGACGGGGCCCCGGAGGTTTCCACGGTCGCGAAGCTGTCAACGCCGTGGCGAACGGGGAAACGACGCCAGCCGACCTGTACGCGGATTCGATTCGCCGCACTGCTGAATGGGAGCCGAACCTAGGTGCGGTGGTAGAGCAAGTTAGCTATGAAGTACCGAAGGATGGCCCGTTACGAGGCATGATCTTCGGTATCAAGGTTCATCAGGACGTAGCGGGATACCGCAACTGGCTTTCGCTGCAGGCCCATGGGATGGACGGTGAAACAGCCCTCAGCGATGCCACGGTCGTCACCCGACTGCTCGAGTCTGGTGCGACGCTCGCTTGCACCACGGCATCACCGTTCATCGGTGCACCCGGAGGCGTAACTCCACAGACTGGCAATTCCCGTTCGCCGGACCGAGTGTCGGGCGGCTCCTCTGGTGGTTCTGCCACTGCTCTCGCCGCAGGGTTGGTTCACGGCGCCCTCGGTAGTGATTCGGGTGGAAGCATCCGGATACCCGCTGCCTGTTGTGGCGTGGTTGGCCTTCAGACAACGCGGGGTCTGGTTCCGCTGACCAGAGCCGGTGGATTGACACACTCGATGGGCAACGTCGGTCCGCTCGCGTCTACAGTCGAGGACGCACGCCTGATACTGAACGCCATCGCGGGTTTCGACCCGGATGATCCCTACAGCGTCGCGTCTGCTCTGAGAGACAACTGGGATAGGGAGCCCTTGAGGATCGGGCTGCCCAGTGAGTTGGTCGATCAGAACATGGACTCCGAGGTCCGAGAGATGTTCGACTCGATCGTCGAGAGACTTCGCGGTGAGGGTCACCGAGTCGAGGCCGTGTCCCTGCCCATTCTGCGTGAATCAATGGAACTTGGGCCGCACACCATTGGAATAGTCGAGTCGGGTTCAATTATTGAGGACACCCTTCTCGACGTGCTCGGAGACATTCCCGAGCTTGTCGAAGCAGTGGTTCGGTCGAAAGAGATTTCGGCCATGAAGATGGCGCGCACCTACCATCGTGTGGCCGTTCTCCGATCCGAGGTGCGACGGACCTTTGCTGAATACGACGTGCTGCTTACGCCGACGCTTCCGTGCAGAGTCCCAGACGGGTCTGCAGCACACCTTGAAGAAGAGATAGAGGTGGGTGGAGTCATTGAGACCCGGACATCAGCTCTCACCCGGCTCGTCAATCCCTGGAATCTGGCGGCCGTTCCCTGTGGGAGTCAGCCCGTCGGCAGGGACTCAAATGGAGCCCCAATTAGCATGCAGTTCATCGGTCCTCAGTTTTCGGAGTGGAAGCTGCTCGACATCATGGAGTATCTCGAAGGGTTGCTGGGCGGCCCCTGGGACACTGTTGTTCCACCTCTGATGTAGTCAATCTTCTAGTTGGATTGCTGCCATGGGGCACAGACGGGCTGCTGCCTTGGCGGTTTCGAGCAACTCTTGGGTGCTGGGTGAGGTGATTACTGTCGACAGACCGTCGTCGTTCAGCTCGAATATGACTGGGGCCACAGCAACGCACAGGCCGGTTCCGGCGCAGTCCTCTGTTACAAAGACACTCATCGCTGAATCCGTTCAGGTTTGATTGGCAGCGTTCGCAGGCCCCGATGTGTGGTGATAGCGTGCCAGTTGGGCTCGAAGCCGTCGAGAAGTTGGGCTACACCGAACCGCTCGAACAGTACTTGCAGAGCGATCGACGCCTCCAACCGGGCAACCGGAGCACCAAGGCAGAGATGGATGCCCCATCCGAAGGCGAGTTGGTGACTCGTTCCAAAAGTGCGAGTGACATCGAAGGCGTCGGGGTCGGGGAAGTGATCGGGGTCGCGGTTTGCTGCGGCTAAGCCAGACATCACCAGGTCTCCCTTGGAGATTGTCTGGTCGCCCAAGGTCAGAGTTCGGGTAGCAATTCTGCGGTCGGTTGGGAGCGGTGCCTCAAACCGGAGGACTTCCTCTACGGCGTTGGGTATTCGGTGGGGTTCATCTGCAAGCAGACGGGCCTGAGCTGGATGGCTGAGAATGTGATAGACGGCGTTCGAAATCAACGCCGTCGTGGTTCCGTTGCCAGCGATCACCAGATGCAGGATCGTGGTCACGGCTTCGTCGTTGGTGATGCGGCCTTCGTCCACCATCTCGGCGGCCTTGGTAAGCACATCGTCTTTTGGGAAGGATCGACGCTCCATCATCCAGGCACTCAGCAGGTCGTGCCATTCCTCAAGAGTCGAGGAGAATCGTTCGGCATGGCCGATGTTCAGGCTCGGAGACCCAAAGAACGCTCGTTGGTCGAGCGTCACAACCGGGATTCGGTTGCGAGTCTCACGGGGAATTCCGATGATTTCTGAAATGACCTCAACCGGAAGTGGTTCCGCGTAATCGGACACGATGTCGGGTTGATCTGGGCTGGCGTTGTCCAGCAAGCGATTGGCTGCGTCGCGGATCATGCCTTCGAGTGGCTTGACCTTCCGTGGGAGGAACTGCGATCCGAACGCTCTCCGGATTCGAGTGTGGTCGGGCGGGTCCGAAGAGACGAGTTGGAGGGTGGTGAAATGCTCGTCGACGCGGCCGGCAGCATTGGCCACATCAGGATTGAGTTGAGCGATCTTTCTGGATTCGAATCCGACGCTCGAGAAATCGTCCGGGGTTCCCAGTACATGGCTGACAAGATCCATGCTGGTGACTAGCCAATAGTTGCGTCTGTCACTCCAGTAGACCGGGGCGCGCTTGCGGAGAAGGTGATACGTGGCGTGGGGGTCGGCCTGAAACGACGGGTCAGCGAGTCGCTCCTCGAGCTCATCGATTGATTGCCGGCCCAACGGCATTGTCAGCTCCTGAGGGCGGCTGATCGCAGTCGGCCGCGGACGGCAGGGTTGACAATTGCTTCAGCCCAACCGGTGCCGAGGAAGTCAATTGTGGTCCGGCACATCTCTTCTCTGAGGTCCGCCCAAGACTGGGTTGAGTATCCAGCGTAATGCGGCGTCAGGATAGCGTTGGGTAGGCTCCGCAGGGGGCTGTCTACTGGCAGGGGCTCCGTCTCGAACACGTCGAGGCCTGCTCCGCCGATGGTCCCAGCTTGCAGTGCTTTGATCAGGTCTCCTTGGTTGATGACCTTGCCTCTCGATGTGTTGATGAGGTACGCGTCGTCCCGCATTTTCTTGAGGAATCCGGCATTGACCATGCCATGTGTCTGGGGTGTGTGGGGAACATGAATCGACAGGTGGTCAGAGCGTTCGGTCAGTTGGTCGATAGACACGGATTCGACCCCGATACTGGCGAAGTCCGCCGCTGATCGATAGGTGTCGTGGCCGATGACATTGAGACCGATCCCTTGCGCTCGGCGGGCCAGGGCCGCACCAATCCGACCTACTCCAAGCAGGCCGAGAGTTAGCCCCTGAAGACGGCGGATAGAACCAGGCTCAGGTGTGATCCAGCCCCCATCTCGCATGCTGGTCGCGAACGGGACGATGTTACGCTCAAGAGCAAGAAGCAGTGCGAGGGTATGTTCAGCAACGTCCTCGGTGCCGTAGCTGGGGGCATTGGCCACGGCGATACCCAAGGAAGTGGCGGCGTCGAGGTCGATTTGTTCGAAACCGATTCCCCAACGGACAACCAGCCTTAGCTTTGGAAGAGCCTCAAGAATGGTTTTGTCGATGTGAGGGTTCCAAGCGAGCCAAAGCACCTCGGCATCGGCGGCCCGGGCGATAACATCTTCTGGGGTCTCGCAAAACCCCTCTTCCAAAGAAATCCCTGCTTCGGCTAGCCGGGCGGATTCATAGGTGTAGGGAACCAAGACCGGGGTGTCGTCAACTTGGAGAACACGACCGCTCATCGTTCTGGGCTTTCAGTAACTTCGCGCGCCTTGGCGAAACCATCTGCAAAGTACTCTCGGATGGCTCCCAGATTGGCCCCTGGCTTGAGGTACTCGAGGACAAGTGCCTCTTCTTGACGTCGGCTGGCTTCGAGCTCGGCGAGCAACGCAGCGGGATCGACTGAGTCCGGGATCTTCACAACGCCGTCTCCGTCAGCAGCCAGGAGGTCGCCGGGAGAGACCGCTAGATCGGACACGGTGATGGGGGCATCGAACCTGGTTGTGAAGAAGAGACCATGGCCCGAAACTTGGCCATGCCCCCAAATCGGTATTCCTGCGCGACGCAGACCTCGGATGTCACGGATGGTTCCGTCTACAACCATCCCGGTGGAACCGAGCATCTTGTGCTGCTCCGCCATGATGTCACCGATCGAGGAACCCCTACCGGGTCGCGTACCAACGTCTTTGATTACCGAGATCGTCGGACCAGGCGTTGCATCCAGATAGTCGTAGTAGGCATCCCAAGACAGATCTACAAAATCACGGTTATTCGTCGTGACCTCACAGGTTGTTGCGTAGCCGACGGCCATACCCAACTCGGGAAGCATGGCGTGCATGGTGTGGTCCGTGTAGTTCACCGGTACCCCGCCTTGATGTTCGAGCCCCTCACCCTCGGCCCCGCCTCCGAGGAGCTTCCGCACAGCGTTGAAAACCGACGGAGTGTCGAAGGTCGCAATCGCGGTCAATACGTCCGGAATCGTCTTGGTCACAGGTGAGGCTCCATAGGTCGAAAGGCAGTAAAATCAAAAGTAGTTGATATTTAGTCATACGTCAATGTTTCTTTGACCCTGACGCCGCCTAATAGGTGAATTGGACCGTGAATGGGCGGTTTGGCGCAGTGAAACGGGCGTAGGCTGCCGGAGCCTCTTCGAGCGGGAATTTCTCGGCCATACCGTCGACCGAGACGTCTCCTTGAGCCAGCAATCGGAGGAAGTAGTCCATTGTTCGGTTCTCGGTCCATCGCGCGTGTTGAATGGGGTAATCGACGTTCCCTTCTTCGTACCAGGGGTCGTAGCGCCCTGCGCCGAAGGCGATCGCGTGCAGGTACGTTCGGTCGAACACTGCCCCTCGTTCGAGGGTCATGCCGAAGACACCAACCCCAACGACCCGCCCGCCTCGCCGGGTCAGACGAAGGGCCTGGTTCGCGGGCTCACTTGACTCACTGACGAGAGCAAGGATGGCCGCATCGGCGCCGAATCCTCCGGTCCGATCCATGACGAAGTCACGAGCCTCCGGCAGGTTTGGGTCGATGACGTGTTCGATACCCATGCGGCGGGCGGCTTCACGACGTTCGGGAGACGGTTCGAACCCGATAACGGTCAGGCCGGCGGTTCGGGCTACCTGTGCCCCGATTAGTCCCAGGAGTCCAAGCCCGAAGATCACTACCGACTCGCCGAGCCTGCAATCGGTGCGTCGGACGGCCTCCACGGCCACACCACCGGGGGCGACAAATGCTGCGGCGTACGGATCGAGGCCGTCTGGAAGTGGTGATGTGAGACTTCGGCTGACTGCGACGATGTCGGCGTGGTGAGCGTCCTGGCTCCCAGCGCAGGCGACTAGGTCGCCTTCTGCGATGTCGGGGACGTCAGAGCCGACCTCGATTGCACGCCCGACCAGACTGTAACCCAACGAGAACTTCCCAGGGATCGACGGAGTGGGTTCCGGCGAGTTGCGCATCCATTGGCGGATGGCTGGTCGTGGGTACGGAGGCTCTCCCGGATATTCGACATCGGGTGCGTCGGGTTGGGCGCTTCGGTGTAGGACGGACAACTCCGTCCCTGCGCTGACCGTTGAGACCATGGTTTGGACCAGTAGTCGTCCGGGCCTGCACACCGGGGGATCGAGGTGAATCAGTGTTGGATTTCCGTCTTCGGCCACGATCCGTCGCAAGTGTCTCCTCCTCGTGAAAGTCAGTGTAATGTCATTG
>Ga0114996_10001996_pt1 | contig 26797 bp, 29 predicted proteins | sample ArcticOcean_MG_C_4_FD_87039 | JGI IMG/M metagenome (GOLD analysis project Ga0114996, IMG submission 87039) | Marine microbial communities from western Arctic Ocean - ArcticOcean_MG_CB4_134 | ecosystem: Environmental > Aquatic > Marine > Oceanic | place: Arctic Ocean: Canada Basin | collected... | reverse complement strand
CGAAGGCGTTCTGGCTTCTGATTATAGCGACGGCGACCGGTATGTTTGGGCAGACCGCGGCGAATTTTCACGCGGTGGCGAATTTTCTCGATCGAGGGATGAGCGAGGGAATGGCATTCACAATCCCGGCGGTGTTCGCCGGGGTTTCGGCAGTGTCGACGTTTGGCTGGGGCATAGCAATCGAGCGCACCTCGGCGCGCGCAGCGCTGATAGTCGTGGCCGTGCTGAATACGTTGGGCATGCTGATCATCATCTGGGCGGTGTCGTACCCCGCGGCAGCTCTCTATGGAGCGGTAGCGGGCTTCGCCGGAGGTGGATTCCTCGTGGCGCAACGCTTGATCTGGGCGGATTATTTCGGGCGTTTCTCGGTGGGAACCATCAGGGGAGGCGCGTCGCTGTTTATCGGCCTGGTGGGCCCGATGGGACCGCTTGTCGCAGGCGTTCTGTTTGAGTCAACAGGTACCTACACTATCGCGTTTACGATTTCGGCGGTTCTGTTTTCCATCGGGCTCGTTGCAACCGTTTTCGCTAAGCCGCCCGTCCCACAGTCCCTAACCTAACGCAAAGGCACCCGCCAATATTGGCGGGTGCCTTTGCGTTAGGTTAGGGACTGTGGGACTCTCCTACTTGAGTAGATCGGCCTTGAAGTCGGTACGGTTTGGGAAGAACGGGCGCATGGCCGGGGTGGCGTCGTGCTTGCGGCACTCCTCCTCGAATAAATCGAGGATCGAGGGGTGCTCGTTGTGGTACTCGATCTGGTACCCGCCTTCGTCGAAGCTGGTGTCGGCACCCTGGGGCGAACCGGAGAATGGTGCCATGAAGCCGAAGCGGCCAGGGGTCAGGGCGAGGTACCGGGCGCGGCGCGATCCCGAGTTGAAGTGCTGGTGGAATGTGCCATCGGCGGGAACGATCACCAGCGATCCGACTTTCCAGTCTGCTTTGCGCATGTCGGAGCGGTCTTCCTTGGTCCACAACAGGGAGTAGCCAGCATCTCCGCTGAGGAGCATGAGATTGGCACCGGGGCCGTGGCGGTGCGCCTTCTTGTACGTTCCTACAGGGAACTCTGAGACGTGCGCCCGCGTGGCATTTCCGGCCATCTCGAACATGGCGTTGATGCCCCCAGCGCCACGCCTATCCCAGGCGTAGAGCGGCATGTCAGGTACGTTAGGGATGAAGTTCGACGCCCACACACGCCGGGCGTAGAGCTTGCCGCCGCCTCCGTAGAAGTCCTCGGCGCTGGAGTAGCGGTCGGTGAATTGGAACGGGTTGTTCCAGATGAAGTCATTGTTCATGAATAGGCGCATCATGACAGGAGCATTGGTCACCGCCATGTACCGTGCCGGCTCAGTGCCGCTGCCATTGAAGAGCTGGTAGCTGGCGTTTAGGGGGATGGTGAAAAGGCTGCCCGCCTTCCATTCGAAGGTGTGCTTCTCTTTTTCGTCGAGCCAGATAGAGGCAGCGCCTCGGCCCGCGAGTACGTAGATGTACTCCTCGTACATGTGGTGCTCGGGCTCCGACTGGCCGCCCGGCTTAATCTCGACGAGCTGAGTGTCGTTGGTGAGTGACTCGTAGGGGATGGTGATGACGGCTCCCTTCCCGCCCTTGCGCTCCCACGGCCCGAGCTCAACAGCGTTGAGGTCATCGAACGCGAACTCTTCGATCCGCATCACCCCCTCGGTTTGAATCCAGTCCACGTAGGGGTCGGGCTTGTAGAACTCCGTCACTGCGTCAGCAGGTTCCTGTGCCCGGATGATGTCCTTGTCGGCTTCGGTCGCCATATTGCGTCTCCTCCAATGGAAATCGGGTCTCGTTTCCCGTTGTGGTACTGGATGTAGTTAGATCTTGAAACCGTAGAGTGCCGCCACGTTGTCATGCACAATTTTGCGCTTGTCGTCATCGCTGCTGGCGAAGTCACGTTCAATGAATTTCGATGACTCGGGCCACGTGGACGCCGCGTGGGGGTAGTCGGATGACCAGAGCAGGCGATCGATGCCGATGTCGTCGCGGTATCTCACGCCTAGTTCTTCCTCAATGTACGTGATCCACACCTGGCGGTTGTAGTAGTCGCGCGGACTCATGGAGAGGGGCGTTGAGTACCCACCGCGGCGGCTGGAGCCAGAGCCCTGCATGGCGTCGAGCCGGCTCAACCAGAAGGGAACCCAGCCGCAGCCGTACTCGGCGCAGACGAGCTTCATCTCGGGAAAGCGCTCGAGCACGCCGGACACGATGATGACGGCCATGGAGCGTTGGACTTCCTGTGCGCCGATGATGGGGCGCAGGATGCGATTCTCGCGACCGAACTCGTACTTGGGGCGATCCATCCCCGTGGGCGGGTGGAGGTTCACCGGCATGTTCAGTTCCTGGGATTTGGCCCAGAAGACGTCGTACATGTCCAGGTTGTAGGGAACGTCCTCAGGGGGCGAAACCCAGATCATGGAGCCACTGAGTCCCATTTTGGCGCACCGCTCAAGCTCCTGAGCGGCGAGCTTGGGGTCGTAGAGCGAGATGAGCGCGAGACCCTTGAACCGGTCGGGCGCGTACTTGCAGAACTCGGCGAGCCAGTCGTTGTACACGCGGAAGCATTCGCGCTGGAGTTCGGGGTCTTCGAGCCAGAACAGCCGGAACCCGAGCGTGGTGAAGAGGACCTCGCCGGCGACGCCGTCTTGGGCAGCGTCGATGAGCCGGGCTGCGGGATCCCAGCCACCGGGACGAGCGTCGGCATAGCCCCCACCAGCCTTGATGAACTCGATCTTCTCCTCCTCGGTCCGGCTCTTGCCGCCTGCGATACCGACGGCGAGGTCGTGGGCGGGATATCCCTCGTAGACCCACCACGTACCGGGTACGCCATCCCACTCGAACTCGACGTGGGGAGCGCGGTCGCGGAGCTTCTTGTCCATGCGCTCGGTCCAAAGGTCGAGCGGCTCGCTCATGTGTCCGTCGGCGGATATGTACCAGGGTTCAGTCATTGAGGACCTCCAAAGATCGAATCGAGCAAATGTTACTTCCCGAACTCGCGACGTGCCAGGGTGAGAATGCCAAGAGGCGCTCATCGATTTGACATGAGATGGCGTTCTTTGGGCTTTACAGGCGAGGTGGGAGAGGGCAGTATCAGCCTCAAGGTTGAGTCCAAGATTGTGGGACGAGGAGGTTTGATCATGGCAACGGAAAACAAGACTGCGGTAGCGGCAAAGGTATTCACGTTCCTTGATGATGAGATTCGTGCGGGCACGGGGGACATCATCCTGCCTGGATCGGAGCAGCTCTCCGGCGTGGTGAAACGCTACGAGGTCGGAGGCGAGAACCGGATGCACACGCATCCCGCCGAGGACCACACCTTTTACATCCTGCAGGGAGAGAGTACGTTCCACTTCGAGAAGGATGAGAACGCCGTGGTCGCCAAGCAGTACGACGCGATCTTTCTGCCGAAGGGTGCTGGTTACTGGTTCGAGAGCTCGGGCGAGGAGAAGCTCATCATCCTCAGAGCCGGCACGCAGACTGGGTCGGACCGGATCATTGAAGGACGACTGATTCCTAGCAATAGGACGCCGGAAACCGGCGTGTACGTGCAGCCTCGCGAGTTGCCTTTCTAGACAGGCTCTATAGATGCGGAACGAGAGGGCGGCCACCTGGCCGCCCTCTCTGATGTTTACGCTCTGGCGTGGCCCCGGGATCGATCGAGCGCCCTCCGAGCTAAGGACGGCCAGACGCGGTGGGAGCGTGGTGGTAGCCTACGCGGCGCAAGCAGAGTCGAGGAGTGTGAGTCATGGCTCAGCCGACGGACAGCGCCGTACCGATCGAGCGTTTCGGTCGATGCGCGTTGCTGGCGTGGCAACACGCGGTTGCAGCGCGGAACGAAGCGCCGGCGGAGCGCAGGCGCCCGGCGATCATGACTGGCCACGTTTTGCTGGGCGTGCTGCAGGAGCCTACCTGCGCTGGTGGGCTGATCCTCCGCAAGATGGGCCTCGATCTTCAGTTGGCCATCGACACAACACGATTCATGCTGTTCTACGGACGGAGGCGAGATGGGGCCGAGGGCGAGATCGTGGATTGGCAGAATCAGCCCCACACGCCTGAGGCGTTGAGGTCGATCGAGGATTCGCTGGATGAGGCGAATCTGTTCCACGCTGGCTACCCGATCGGCACGGAGCACCTGCTGCTGGGTCTACTACGCGTGACCGACGGCATGGGCTTGAGCATCCTCAAGCACTTCGGGATCACGCACGACGGGGCACGCCACGCTCGCGACACATTTTGGGAAAGGCTCCAGCTGACCGAGGGCTAGGGCTTGGCGGCAGAGCGCCTAGATCTGCGGAGCCGTGTCGTTCATGAACCGCTCAGCGAGCTCGAGGTGCTGGCCCACGTCGGTGAGACCTCCCCTGCCCGTGTTGACGATCAGGTGGCTTGCGCCGAGATTCTGCCAGCCCTGAGCGCGCTCGATCCAGTCCTCCGGGCTTCCCGTGACCAGCGACATGCGTCCTTGAACGGCGACTGCGTCTTCGCTGCGGCCTGCCTCCACCGACGACTCGCGGATAGCGGCAATCTGGGTGCTCACGTCGGGACCCGCGCTGCCGAGCGCGACCCAGCCATCAGCGAGCCGTCCGATGCGCTCGAGCGGTTTGGGGCCGTGGCCACCGCCCATGAATAGTGGGATAGGTTGCTGAATGGGCATGACCATGAGTCCGCCGTTCTCGATGTCGTGCCACTTGCCGTGGAACGATAGTTCCCGCTGCGTCCATAACGCACGCATCAACTCAATCTGTTCCTCGACCCGTGCTCCCCGGGTATGGTAGTCCGTGCCCATGCCTGCTGCTTCGTCGGCATTACTGCCGATGCCTACCCCGATGGTCAACCTGCCCCCAGAGAGAGAGTCGATCTCCGCTGCTTGGCGCGCAACGAGCACGGTTTGGCGCTGCGGAAGGATCAGGATGGAATTCGAGAAACGGATGGTTTTGGTGACGGCTGCCAGGTATCCGAAAAGGACCATGGGCTCGTGAATGGTGACGTCCGGGTTGTAGTCGACACTACTGCGGACACCCAGGGTGTGCTCCAGAGCGGTAAGTTGCTTGTAGCCGAGCGCCTCGGCTCCTTGCGCAAACTCCCGAATGGCTCCGGGATCCGAGATATCCATCGAGGGAAAAGCGATTCCGTACTCCAAGGGGCACCTCTAGCTAATGGGTTTAGTGGCCAGTGAATGGCTGCGCTGACAGGCGGACGCGAGTATACCGTGACGCGTGCTCGTAGTAGACAGTGGGCTCTGCGGAGCCCGATAAGCAGTCGTTGCAATGTAGTGGGACCGGCGCCGCATGCTCGTTCTGAGCGCAGACGCGCGTGAACGTTCAATCAAAGGCGCCACGAGGTGGCATCGCGTAGTATCCTCTGCCCTCGCAACAACGATTGAATAGTTTCCGTAATCGGAGGAGGCACCATGACTGCATATGTAGGCCAGAGTAGTAAGAGCATCCAACTCACGGGGCATAACGGTGACCAGATCGACGCCTACGTGGCCACGCCTGATGGCGACGGTCCGTTCCCTGGCGTCTTGGTTATCCACCACATGCCAGGTTGGGACGAGTGGAGCACGGAAGTGGCGCGGAGGTTTGCTCAGCACGGTTATCTAGCGATCTGCCCCAACCTGCACCACCGCGCCGGTGAGGGTACGTTGGACGAGGTCGTCGCGAAGGTGCGTGACGGTGGCGGAACGCCTGACGTTCAGGCCATCGCTGACCTGCAAGCGGGAGTCGACTGGTTGAACGCTTCGCCAGCGAGCACCGGTAAGGTGGGCATCATCGGCTTCTGCTCGGGCGGGCGCATCGTCTACATGGGATCGGCGAAGCTCAATAACATCAACGCTGCAGTGGATTGCTGGGGCGGCAACGTGGTGGTTCCTCCGGGGAAGCTCACCGACGCACAGCCGGTGGCCGTCCTCGACATGACTTCGGAAATCAAGGTGCCCATGCTCGGTATCTTTGGCAACGACGACCAGAATCCGGCACCTGGGGACGTCGACACCATGGAGGCCGAGCTGAAGAAGCACAGCAAGGACTACGACTTCCACCGCTACGATGGCGCGGGTCACGGCTTCTTCGGCTGGGAGCGCCCAGGTTACCGACCCGAGCAGGCGGTGGACGCTTGGACGAAAGTGTGGGCGTTCTACGAGAAGCACCTCGGCGCGGGTAACACTGCGGCCGCTGGTGTTAGCTAACCAAACGGGCCACACGGTAAGACGCAAAAAGGGGAGAGGTTGGCCGTATGACTCAGATTAAGACGATGCATGCGGGCAGCCTGCCGCGACCGCCCGAGCTTCACTCGTTGGTAGTGGCGCGTGAGTCGGGTAAGCCATACGACCAGCAGACGCTCGATACGCAGTTGCGTTCGGCGGTGGCCGAGGTAGTGCGCAGGCAGGTTGAGGTGGGCCTGGATAGCATCAACGATGGTGAGTTCGGCAAGTCGAACTTCAATAACTACATGCGCGATCGTCTGGCAGGCTTCGAAGAGCGCCCGGTGGGCGATGGACCGAATCTTTCGATCTCGGACCGCGACCGAGCGGGCGGGTACGCGGGCTACTTCACGCGCGGTGGGCTAGCGGCGATTGGCGTCCAGGTACGCCGCTTCTTCTGCGTGGATGAGCTCTCGTACAAAGGCCAGGTTCCCTTGCAGCGTGACATCGCGAACTTCAAGGCGGCGCTTGATGCGGTTCAGGACCTGCCTGGGGCCTCCAAGGTGGAGCCGTTCCTGCCTGCCGTCGCACCAGGGACGATCGAGCATTGGCTGAACAACGACCACTACGCTGACGATGAGTCGTTCTTGTACGCAATCGCTGATGTTATGCGTGAGGAGTACCAGGCCATCGTCGACGCGGGATTCCTGCTGCAGATCGACGATCCCGACCTGGCTGACGCGTGGCAGCTGCACTCGGAGATGGACGTGCCTGCGTACCGGAGGTTCGCGGAGATGCGGATCGACGCGCTGAATTATGCGCTACGGGATATTCCGCGAGACCGCGTCCGGTTCCACATGTGTTGGGGGAGCTACCATGGTCCCCACGAGTTCGACATACCGCTGAAGGCGATTGTGGACCTGATTCTGAAGGTGAAGGCGCAGTCGTACTCGATTGAGGCATCTAACCCGGTACACGAACACGAGTGGGAAGTTTGGCGGGAGGCGAAGTTGCCGGAAGGCACGACGCTGACTCCTGGAGTGGTGGGCCATTTCTCTGACTTCATCGAGAACCCTGAATTGGTGGCCCAACGCTTGGTCCGGTACGCCGGACTTGTGGGGAGCGACCACCTGATGGCCGGGACGGATTGCGGGATAGGCACACGCATCGGCCACCCAGATATCGCTTGGGCGAAGTATGCGACTCTCGTTGAAGGCGCGCGCCGCGCAAGCGAACGACTGTAGACGAACGACCAAGGAGATAGGGCATGGCTAGTCAGTTCAATGCGGACCAGATAGGGAGCTTCCTGAGGCCGATCGGTGTCAAAGAAGCCCGCGTTAAGTTCAAGATGGGAGAGATCGACGAGGAGGTCTTGACGATGGTGGAAGACTCGGCTGTGCTGGGGGCACTGGACCGCCAGAAGCAGGCCGGGGTCGACATCTATTCGGACGGTGAGTTCCGCCGCTCAGGGTTCCAATGGGACCTCATAGAGGCGGTCGAAGGCTATGTGGACACTGAACTCCCGGTCGTTGAGCGGATGTGGCAAGGAGGGACGGGCGAGGAGCAGCCCGAGCGTCAGGGCACGACGCAGGCGGTGGGTGCCAGGCTCAAGCAGTTCCGGCGGCTCACCGAAACGCAAACGACGTTTTTGAGAGAGCATGCACCAGGCCCCTTTAAGATGACGGTGCCGAGCGCCAACCAGTTTCCGACGCTGGGATTCCAACCAGGTCTCACCGATCGGTTCTACTCGGGTCGTTCTGAGTTGCTGTGGGACATCGCGGGGATCATTAAGGCTGAGATCGCAGCGCTAGCTGATGAACGCGTGCCGTACATCCAGGTGGATGCGCCGCGCTACGCGTACTACGTAGACCCCAAGTGGCGTCAGCACCTGGTGGAGCTTGGTGAGGACCCCGACGCGTTGCTGGCTGAGGCGGTGCAGGCAGATGCATTTTGCTTCGATGCGGCCTTAGGTAGCAGCGCAACGACGGCGCTTCACGTGTGCCGGGGCAACAACCAGAGCATGTGGTACGCCCAAGGCGGCTATGAACCCATCGCTGAGCAGCTGTTCGCCAACATCAAGGTTGATCGGTTGCTGTTGGAGTACGACTCGGAACGTTCAGGATCGTTCGAACCACTGCGATTCGTGCGGCCGGAGACGGTCGTTGTCCTAGGTTTGGTGAGCACAAAGGAGGCCGCTCTCGAGGATCAGGAGGATCTGCTACGCCGGATTGACGAGGCGTCCAAGTACGTACCGCTTGAGCGTTTGGCGCTCAGCCCACAGTGTGGATTCGCGTCCACAGAGGCGGGTAACGTGCTGACCGAAGATGAGCAATGGCGCAAGCTTGAACTGGTGGTGGAGACCGCACGTAAGGTCTGGGGCTAGACGTGAGCCCTGCACCAGGCATTCCCGGACACGAGAGGCGGGCTCACGTGGGTTTGACGGCAGGCGCCTAACCTGACGTGTGGGGGGGCCAGGTGGTTCAGCTTGGCAGGAAGCAGATTGGCGAAAGGGCACGTGACGTGCGAGTTCCTATGTCATCGTCGCGCTAGTTGCGGTGTCGGGTGTGACCTTCTTTGTCACGTTGCTGGCCGGTGGCGGCTATCGGCCTGCTGCCGATAGCTGACATGAGGTCCGCATCCTAGGCCGAGACGGGGCCGTCAGCGTTTACGTGGATAGACAGTTGCGCATGCATCTGCTTAATCCCGAGCCGTATCTTGAGGGTGCGTTTGCGTTCGAGATGCTGGAGGACGACAGCACGACCTACGTGAATGAGGTCAGGGTGATCGTGATTGATCCCTTGTAAGGCCTACGGGAGGCCCAGATCTGAGGCGATGCCGTACCCCTCTGCAAGTTCCGCGAGCTTGTTCCAGGTGGAGTCTTCAACATAGATTCCGTCTACGAGTTTGCGCTGTGTGGTGACGTATTCGAGTTCCCCGGGGTAGTAGATTTCTTTGAAGCCTTCGGCCTTCGGCGTCGCCTTGAGATACTGGGCGAATTCGGTGACCTCCCGCTTGAACTGGTCGAGATCCAGGAACGCGTCGACCCTGAACGCCGCCATGAAGATGCCGTCGTTGTGGCGGCCCGACGGCTCGTGACCGAATCCGAGCCCAGGCAGGATGCCGGAGAGAATCTCTACCATGACGGAAAGTCCGTAGCCCTTGTAGCCCTCGCTGCCACCCAGCGGCAAGAGCCCCCCACCCGCTCGCAGGGCCGCGGGGTCGGTCGTTGCGTTACCGTCTTTGTCGATGAGCCAACCTTCGGGGATCGAGGCGTTGCGTGCGACCGCGACGTTGATCTTGCCAGCCGCGACGGCACTTGTGGCCATGTCCACGTACAGCGGTCCATCCAGGTTGGAGGGCATGGCGATGCAGATGGGGTTCGTGCCCAATCGGGTCTCGCGCCCACCGAAGGGAACGACCTGTTTGGCTGACCGCCCTGAATCGGCGGTCATGATGCCGATCATGCCCTCACGCACGGCCATCAGCGGATAGTCGGCGACTCGCCCCACGTGGCTTTGGCGGAAAACAGTAGCGGCGCCGAGCCCGTGGGCCTTGGCCTTCTCGATCACTCGCTCCATCGCATACTCGGAGACCACGTACCCGAAGCCCCAGTGTCCGTCCACCGTAAGCGTTGCGTCTGTTTCACGCGTTATCTCGTAGTCCGCGAGGGGCTCGATGTGATTCCTGTTGATGCGTTCGATGTAGGTCGGCACGAGCATGATGCCGTGGGAGTCGTGACCAGCAAGGTTGGCTCCCACGGTGTGCCGTGCGATGGTTTCCGCGTGGTCAGGCTTGGCGCCTGCAGCGATGAGCAGGCGTATGCCGATGGTTCGGAGGCGGTCAGCTTGGACGTTAGGCATGATGTGCTCCTAGAGATTCTTGATGTGGTGCGAACCCTTCGGTCTGGTCATCGACTCGTAGCGTCGCATCGGTGGAGGTCGAGAAACTCCAAAACGACGAGGTTGAACTCTTCCGGGGTTTCAAGATTGGGGAGGTGACCGGCGCCGTCGATCACGTGCCGTTGCGTTTGGGGGATGCCTGCGCTGAACATGTCGGCGGCCTTTCGGTAATCAGGGAGATCTTTTCCGCCAACAATGACTAGGGTGGGTGCCTTCACCTCTCCTAGGCGGCTGATCGCGTTAACCTCGACTCGTGGGTCCTCGTTTTTGCGGTGCCACCGCGTGTAGTCAGCAACGATGGATTTGAACATGGCCGCTCGCTTTGCGCCGAGGTTCGCCATGGTCTGCGCGACCTGTTCCCGAGAGGGGCCTCGCGGAACTCCAGGCGGGCGATCGAAAACGAAGCCGCTGGGCACGCCGTCGGCGCTGACGACGGCGCGCGTTCGCTCGGGGTAGGCGATGGCGAAATCGAATGCAACTCGCGCCCCCATGGAACTGCCAACCAGCGACGCTCGCGCTATGCCGAAGTGATCGAGCAGGCAGGCGATGTCCTCATGGTGACTGTAGGGGCCGTTGGGCATAGATGCGAGCCCAAAGCCGCGAAGGTCGGATGCAATGACGGTGTACCGTTCGGCGAACGGCTCAATCTGATCGTTCCATGAGCGGCGATCAACACCGAAACCGTGGATCAGGAGGACCGTGGGACCGTGCCCTGCTTTGTCGTAGTGGAGGTGGCCGCCGTCAACCTCGACCTGGCCGCTCTCGATGTGAGTCATGGTCATCCTTGTTGTAAGTGACTCCGAGATCAGTCAGGGAGCGCCCGAGATGGTACCGTGTCGCGATACGTGTGTGATACGGCAAGTAAGCGGCCGCGGCCAATCGGTGGGAGTGACCTGCATCCACCCCGTGTTTCCGGACTTGTCCCTGAATAGCAATTCTCACGAGGGACACGCACGAACTTGGCGGGGTTCTCATCGCTCAAGTCCTAGGCCAGTGCGATAGGGTGCCAATACCGGCGAAGCATCTCGCCTGCCGATGTACCTGGCCCTACGCAGGTCAAGTACTCGTTCTCTTCGTGAGTGAGCGTGGAGCCCCGCGGAGGAAGGGGGGCTCCACACTCTACTTGCCGACAGCTTCCATCGCTTCGATCGAGGCTTCACCCTCGGTCACGTAAGTGTCGATCTTGCCCTGGAAGTGAACCTGGTAGGCGGGTTGGTTCGAGCCGTCTTTGAAAATCTCGACAACATCTGCAGATCCCTTGGGGCCTTCAACCGTTGTGACTACTGAAGTTCGGTCCGCCATGCGACGCTCCTCTGACAAACAGCGTTGAGCGCACTGCCTAGGAGAACCTAGCAGGCGTCCCGTGCAGTCGCCGTGAATTAATCCAAGTAGGTTATGAACGATTCATGAACGCCCGTCAAGGGGCGTGGACCTAGGAGAAAGCCCCGCGAGCGCTGTGATGATCGCCGCGCGACGCGGCTTTCGGGGGCCAGAGACCACTGCCGAGCTAGTCCGCGACGGGAACCGTGATGGGAACGAGTACCGGGTTTGCCGTGTGTCGCGGGTTGCTGATTGACCGCGCACTATCTCCGCTGGAGCCAGGTTGCGAGCTGGCATGAAGCGAAACACGAATAGTCCACCGATGAGCGCGATCGCTGCAGTAACGATGAAACTAACCCGTAGATCAACATGGTAAGCGTGGCCGTGGAGAGCACGGCATCGATAATGTCGATGCTCCAAGCTGATGGGTTCTTGCTCTCATGGAGTAGCACTTGGCCGGCTGCCAGAGCAGTGATCGCTACCGGAGCGTCGATGATGAATACGGCGCCCCACCTGGGGCGCTCGCTTTTTTAACCGTCGGTGATCTTTATGCGCCGCCGCCGATGGGAGCAGAGCCGGGAGGCGGCGTCTGGTGCGTGTAAGCCCACTCAGGCATCTGACTTTCGGCACCCTTTTCGGCCAATTCCTCAGCGTAGGTCGCGCGGATCTGTGGGTCCTCGTCCACGTACGAGATGGCGTTACCACCATCTCGCGTGTCGACCGCGCCTGCGTCCATGGCGTTGCTGCCCGGTGCGCCACCACGTCGATAGGCTGGGCCGTAGGGTCCGTCGAAAATGAGGAACCGGATGCCCCCCGGCGACGTGCCGAAGTGCTGATGGAACCAGTCCCCGGTCATGGGAGCGGCTGAAATCATCCCCACGGGCTCGTAGGGCTGCATCTTCACCTGGTCGCCCCTCTCGCCTTGCCACGGCTGCTGTCCGAGCTTGTCGGGCCACGTGTAGCTGTAGCCTTCGCCCTTGATGCAGACGAGGATTGCACCTGACGAGTGTTTGTGTGCCTTGGAATACTGGCCGTTCTCGTACTCACCAATCTTCATGTAGAAATTGGCGCCCGCCATGTGGGGCTCCACACGCCGATAGCTGAACGAACGCCGGTTGTCCTGGGGAAGCTCGCAGTTGACGATGTCGGGGATGACGTTCGTGCGCCGCATGGCGAGGCCACGGATGGGGTCAGCGTAGACCTCCTCCACTGGCTTGAAGTAGTCCTCGGCGTCGGGATCGAACCGGGTGGTGAAGTCGTAGGGGCAATTTAGGACGAAATCGGGGTCGCGCACGAGGTTCACGATATTCGGTGCAGTGGTCGCAGCCAGCAGCATCGCAGGGCTGGAGGACGAGTTCACGACTCGGTGCCACGCGTTGAGCGGGATACCGAACAGCGAGCCGGGTCCCCACTCGAACGAGACGACCTTTTGGGGGTCCTTATCCTGCCAGACCTCGGTTGAGCCGCGGCCCTCGACCACGTAGTAGATCTCTTCGTAGAGATGGCGCTCCGGGTTGAGTGCGCCAGCCCCAGGGACTTCGACGACGTACATACCCCAGAGGTGTTCAGTGCCCAAGAGTTGGATGGCAGTGCCACGGCCGCCCAGTCGCTTCCAGTCACCCATGGGCAGGTCCTGGATCTTCCGGACGCCGACGTCCCTGTGGATGGGAATGCCCTGGGATTCCATGAATAAGTCATAGGGCGACTTAGGAGTAGTCCATTTCCCGAAGCCTGCTTTTTGACCTGCTCCCGGTTCGTTGAAATCGAATAGTTCTGCGTTGGGTTGGACCATTATTTCCTTCTCTGCGAGCTTGTTCGCGATGGCGGCGATTCTAGCGCAATGTCGACTGTGGTACGGTAGCGGACGATTCCCCCCCCGAATGGAGAGGTGGCATGGCCGACATTAAGATGGCTTTCGGAGACCGCTTGGAGACGCAGCACCTGCTGAGCGGCAGAGTGACGATCGAGGGCTTCGACATCGATTTCACGAATCCCGGAAATGCTCCGGCGCCGACGTTCAACGACACGGTGACCAAACTGTCCTACGACGTTTCCGAATTGACAGCTGCCAATTTCATCATCGCGAAAGATGCCGGGGTGCCGATTATCGGCTTGCCCATCGTCCCCAACGTGTTCTACCCGCTGACCGGCATGATGGTGAACAAGGAAGCGGGCATCGCTACCGTCCAGGACCTGACGGCCAAACGGATCGCGGTGACCACGGGTTTCGCTTCGAACCCGGCGGTTTGGCTCAGGGGCGTCCTCACCCATCAATTTGATCTGGATGTTGAAGGCATCACCTGGATTGAGGGTGACGCCGACTCCCTGCGGGGCATCGATTACCCTCGTAACCCTCGCTACCGCACGGAGAAGCTCCCCGACCTAGCATCGCGGCTCGCCGCGGGCGACGTCGACGCGTTAATCGGCGCGGGTGGCGCCGCTGCGGGCTCCGACGAGGTTGGCCTGCTCATGCCTGACGCTTCCAAAGAGTTGAACGAGTACTTCTCCTCAACCAACTGCTTGCCTATCAACACGCTCATGGTGATGCAAGAGGAGTCGCGGGTGAAGTATCCGGGGCTGGCCGAGGCAGTGATCGCTGCTGCGGACAAGGCTCACGCGATCTATGATGCCGAGGAGCCAGACGATGGGATTCACCAAGGGCTCAGCGTTGGTTTGTTGCGGAAGGCGGGTATCTTCCCGCGACCACACGGGCTGGCAACCCATGGCGATTCGTTCAAAGCGCTCGCGTTGTACCTGTATGAGCAGGGCCACACGAAGAAGCACTGGACGCTTGAGGAACTGTTCGTCTAACTCATCCGTCGTAGGCTTGGCGCTCTCAAGAGACGCCAAACTGTTCGGGGTACACTGCAAAGATGCCGCCTTTACTGCAAGCCGCTGGCTTGACGAAGCATTACGGCTCCACCATCGCTCTCGAAGATGCGACGTTCGACGTCCACGAGGGCGTGACAGGGTTGTTGGGCCCCAACGGCGCTGGCAAGAGCACAGCGATCAAGCTGTTCCTTGGGCTGATCCGGCCCACGGCCGGTTCCGCTGAGGTGCTCGGTACGAAACCTTACGAGACGGTTGAAGGCCGGACGCGTCTCGGGTACATGCCCGAGCACGAATGTTTGCCCTCCAGCGTGACGGCGTCCGAGTTCCTGATGCACATGGCGCAGGTGAGTGGGTTGCCGCCCGCGCACGCACGAACACGCACCGCGGATATCCTTCGTCACGTGGGTCTCGACGAGGAGCGCTATCGGTCGATCGGCGAGTACTCGACTGGCATGCGGCAGAGGGTCAAATTAGCGCAGGCGCTTGTGCACGACCCGGTCCTCGTCCTGCTGGACGAACCGACGGCCGGACTCGATCCGGGGGGACGCGAGGAGATGCTGGATCTGATCAACCGCACCGGGCACTCGTTTGGAATCAGCATCATGCTGTCGACGCATCTGATGGGGGACATTGAGCGCACGGCTGACCGCGTGGTTGTTCTCGAGGATGGACGCGTCGCTCAAGAGGGGCCGGTCTCCCAATTCACGAAGGCGACGACAACCTTGCTTGTTGAGGTTGATGACCAGCATGACGAGGTCACACGCCTGTTGTTGGCGAATGGCGTGACTACGACCCGCCAAGGCCAGGTGCTCGTGATCATGGACGCAGGCGACGCGGAGCTCGACGCCGTGCGCGATGCTCTCGCCGAGACCGGAGCGCGATTGCGCAGGCTCGCACCCCACCGCGGGACGCTGACGGACATCTTCAGGGATGGACCCCGTGGCGTCTGATCTCCCCGTAACATCGAGCCCGCAAGGCGAGGTCTTCGACCTCGGATACCAGCGGTACGATGGCCCACGCGAAGGGCGTTCGCGCGCTCGTAAGGCAATCTACTGGGACGGAGTGAAGCTCGTCCTTGGGATTGGACGCGGGCCGAAGGCGAAAATTCTGCCTCTGCTGCTGTTCATTAGCACCATGTTTCCCGCCGTCGTATTCGTCATCATATTATCGTTCGTTGGCGAAGGTGAGAATTTTCTGCCAGGGCCCGCTGACTACAACGGAATTATTTCATTCCTGCTCATATTGTTCGGCGCGATCATGGCCCCTGAGTTGTTCACGCCCGATCGTAAGGACCGCGTGCTCGACCTGTATCTGGTCCGCCCAATCACGTCGACCGACTATGCGCTGGCGCGGGTCGCCGCGTTTATGTCCATCGTGCTCGTGCTGGTCTACTCAGGGCAGATCGTGCTCCAGGTTGGACTGATTCTGACAGCAGTTGAGCCCTGGGAGTACATCAAGGAGAACTGGGAGGACACCCCCCGGTTCATGGCTGCGGGATTCCTGATGGCCATGTTCATAACAGTGATTCCTATGGCCGTCGCTACGTTCATGACTAGGCGTGCTTACGCGTCCGCATTCGTGATCGGCCTATTCATGGTCGGGACTTTTGTCGTGAATGGACTCACATCCGAATCGTGCGACGCCGAGGCCCGCTCCGAGGGTGGTCGGATCAAGCTCGAGGCGGTTGACTGTGAGCCGGTCACCGGTGACGCAGCAAAGTACATCGCGCTGCTGAGTTTGATAGATACGTCGCTGGCCGTGAATTATCTGGTGTTCGATAAAGAAGACGATGATCCCTCGCCAGCGATGTTGGCATCCCGCGAGCTTCATGATGCGATCCCTATCGGCGCATACGGGTTGTACACGTTGATTCCGTTGGCGGTGATCTGGTGGCAATATCGGAGGACTCGCATATGAGTTCGTTCCCGACCATCGAGATAAACAGAGTGTCCAAGTGGTATGGCAGCGTAGTCGCGGTCAACGACGTCAGTTTTCAGGTGATGCCCGGAATAACGGGACTCCTTGGGCCCAATGGCGCGGGGAAGTCGACGCTGTTGCATATGATGGCGGGTCTCGCGAAGCCGTCCGATGGCGAGATACGTGTGCTTGGTGAACCCATGCGAGGCAACTACAAACTCTACCGGCGCATCGGCGTGATGTCGGAACACGAGGCTGTCTACAGCGTGTTCACAGGGCGAGAGTTCGTGGAGTTTTCTGCCAAGATGCAGGGCGTTGATGATGTCCCTGACGCGGTAGATCGGGCGATCGGCATGGTGAATCTGGCAGACGCACAACACCGTCCCCTAGGGACGTATTCCCGGGGCATGCGCCAACGGATGCGCTTGGCAGCGACTCTCGTGCACGATCCGGAGTTGCTCATCCTCGATGAGCCTTTGAACGGGACTGATCCTAGGCAGCGGCTCGAGTTCCACGACCTCATGGAAAAACTAGCCAGTGAAGGGCGGACGATTCTGATCTCTTCGCACATCCTGGAAGAGGTCGAAACGCTCGCGGAGACAATCCTCTTGGTTGTCAGCGGCAAACTCGCAGCCGCCGGCGACTTCCGAGCGATCCGCGAGAAGCTCGACGACCGTCCATTCCAGCTACGGATCCTGTGCAGTGATTCACGCAAACTCGGAGCCGAGCTCGTGAAGCTCACGGCCATCGATTCGGTGGCGGTCGAGGATGATGGATCGCTAACCGTGTTGAGCAGGAACGTCGCCGAGCTCCAGTCATCTATCGCAGGGCTGGCCAAAAGCGTAGGAGTGCGCCTTACACAGATGGAGCCGCTGGACGAATCGCTGGAGAGTGTCTTCAGCTACGTGGTGCAGCGCTGATGGGCCCGATGCTGGCACTCTCCCTCCGCCAGCTGGCCGGGCGCCGCAAGTTGGCCATCATTGTGCTGCTGGCTGCCCTGCCCATTGGGTTGGCCGTGCTCCTGCACGTGCGCGTCGGCGACGACCCGGACTTCAACAGGAGATTCTCTCGGTTGATCATCGATGGGGTGCTGCTTGGCGGCATCCTGCCAATCGTGGTAATGACGCTGGCAACCGGGGCCTTTGGCAACGAGCTTGAGGACCGCACGTTGAACGTGCTGGTGCTCAAGCCAGTCCGTCGCATGGCAATCGTCTTGCCGAAGTACCTCGCCTCAGTGATCGTGGCTGGCGGGTTATTGGTGACCGTAGCTGTCGCCATTGTGCTTATAGCTATCATCGACGGCGGGGCACAGGCAGTGCTTGCTGTCGGCGTTGCGGTCTTGACCGGAGTGCTGGCGTACTCGGCGTTGTTCACGTGGATGGGTTTGATGAGCTCAAAAGCCATCGGATTCGCACTGGTCTACGTGTTCCTGTGGGAGCAGTTTCTGTCCCGCTTCATCCGTGGTATCCGTTACTTCAGCGTGCGCGAGTACAGCCTGTCGATCATCCATGGCCTGGATGAAGAGACGTTCGGGTTCTTCGGAACCCGAGTCATCGAATTTGAGGCGGCGGTCACAGCGTCCGCTCTCGTGGTCGTTGTATTCGTTGTGCTGACGATACGACGGCTCAACCGGATGGATATCCCCTAAATTGCTCAGATCGTGGGACGCGCCACCGCCTACCCTAGTCCGAGAGCCGTAGTAGTCGCGTCGTTGTTGGGAACAACGACGCAGGCAAGGAGATGCCGCGATGCGGAACGGTTTCACCGCTGCCCTATTGGGAGCAGCAACCCTGATGCTCGCTGCATGCGGTGGGGCTGACCCGACGGCTACCCCTGCGGCTGCGACACTGGCGCCAACGTCAGCATTTGCGACCACGCCGACACCGACTGTAGCCGCGGGGCCAACCGCAACTCCAACCGCGGCGCCCACTGTGCCCGCGACCGTCGACATACCCAACGCTCAGACGGTGACGCTGATTCCGGTCCATGATGCGACGATCTGGGAGTGGGATGCCTCCACCGCCAGCGGTGCTGGCCCCAATCTCTTCGCAGGGAATAACAGACAAGGCCAAGCGCGCCGCGCCCTGCTGAAATTTGACGTCGCAGGCGCGGTCCCTGCGGGGGCGACGGTGGTATTCGCCAGCTTGACCATGAAGACCAACAAGGGACCCAGCGGAGGCGCGGTTGGGTCTTTCTCGCTGCACAGGCTGTTGATGTCGTGGGCGAAGGTTTATCCGCCGCTGGAAGTAGCGGGGCCGGGGCGACGGCGATGCCAGGCGATGTGACCTGGGTATGGCGAGAGTTCGAGAGCCTGGGCTGGGGTGAGCAGCATGCGGGCGGTAGTTTCGCAAATGCGGCGAGCGCGGCAACGGTGACCGGCACGTGGGAGTCAACCGATGGGGCGATACGGGACGTGCAAGCCTGGCTAGACGATGGAGCAACGAACCACGGTTGGATCATCGTGGGTGACGAGGACGACGAACAATCCGTGCGGCGTTTCGACAGTCGCGAGGGTATGACAGCTCCAGTGTTGACCATCGCTTACGTGCGCATGAGTTAGAATCACTCTCGATGTTCTCCCGTTTCCGCTTTCTATTGGCCGTTAGTGTCGCGCTATTCGCTACCGTCGTTTCGGCGTGTGGTGGTGGGTCTGGCGAGCCATCTACCGCTACCCCAACGCCGACACCCAACCCCAATATGGTTCGCTTGGCACCGAGCCAGGACGCGACGCTGTACGAGCACGACGAGGGAGCGATCGCCAGCAGCGTCAGCCCTACCACTTTCGTCGGCGTGACGAACCGCCGCGAGCGACGCCGCATGCTGATTGCGTTCGACGTGACCTCGTTGCCCGCGAATCGTGAGATCACCGGCGTACGGTTGGAAATGCATATGTCCAAGTCGGCGAGCGGCGCAGTTGATGTAGCGTTGCATCGCGTGACGTCCGCTTGGGCCGAGGGTACGTCCGCTGCGTCAGGGATGGGGGGCAAAGGGACGGCGGCTTTAGCGGGCGACCCTACGTGGCTCCACGCTGCGTACCCGGATACTCCATGGTTGACCGCAGGGGGGGACCACATTGCGGAAGCGAGTGCAGTAACCAGCGTCGACAATTTCGTACGCTACTCGTGGAGCGGCCCGGGGCTCGCCGAAGATGTACGTATGTGGACCAATGGTGCCGTGCCTAATCGGGGCTGGCTGGCTATCGGCGACGAGACTCGCCAGAAGACGGCGAAACGCTTCGACGCGCGCGAGCACGCTAGCGTCGATCGCCGACCGAGTTTGGTGGTTGAGCTTGCGCCTCTGCCCTAGCGCTGGCCCGCATGACAATGGGCGCTCGCTGGCTCATACTGGATTCGCAACCCCTACCCCTGTGGACTAATCGATTGGTTTTACTCACACGCATAAAGCGACGGATTGACCCGTCGCTGCTCAGCCTGCTCGCCATACTCGCTATCGTGGTCACTATCGTTTTTGTCCTCGAGGGGGGCGACGGGATCATCGAGGGTCTCAGGGGAAGTTGGTCGCTGACCAAACGCGCCCTACCCATAACACTCCTGGGCATGGGGCTAGCAGGAACGCTTCAGGTCTTGGCTCCTCCTGGGGTGGTCGGCAAGTACATGGGCGATGATTCCGGCCTGCTGGGGCTTGGTATCGGTATGGCAGCGGGCATGATCACGCCGGGGGGGCCGTACGTTATGTACCCCATCGGAAACGCCCTCATGACCAGCGGTGCTGCGATCGGGCCGATGGCCGGCTATGTGTCCGCGCGGAACCTCGTGACCGTGAACCGCCTTGTGGTTTGGGAACTACCGTTTCTCGGCTGGCCGTTCACGGTCACAAGAATCCTCGTTTCCTTCTGGATGCCTATCGCGACAGTGATCCTTGTGCCGATCGTCTACGGGTTGCTCCCGCAGGGCATCCGGGATAAAGCTCCCCGCAAGGAGACAGGCCGATGACGCTGGGCGTGATGGCAGGACTTTTCCTGGCCTCTCTTCTGATTATCAGATGGCGCCACGGGAACGAGGGAGTCAAAGAGGGAATGCATCAGACGACCTCTATGCTCCGCCGTATAGCGCCGATGATGGTAATAGGTATGATCATCGCGGCCATGGTGTCGGTGGCGTTGCCGAGCGAGGTGATCAATCGTTGGCTTGGCGATGAATCGGGCATGACCGGCGTGTTGATCGGCATCGCAGTTGGCGCGTCGGTACCTGCTGGCCCCTATGTCGTCATCCCGTTGTTGGGGACGCTTATGGCCAACGGCGCTGGCGTTGGACCGCTTGCCGCCTTCATCACGGCGTGGAGTGTGATCCCCATCTCTCGGTCGCTGGTTTGGGAGTTACCGTTCCTGGGCCCGCCGTTCGCCATCAGCCGCTACGTGGTCGCCCTGTCGTTCCCGCTGATCGCAGCGCTGCTGGCGCCGCCAGTTTTTGCGCTGTTCGACTAACCCTGATCGCGTCAGCCTTCGTGTCCATCAGTTCAATCCATTCGAATAGAATGCAGACCGCAACTTGATCCCGTGGAGGCGACCGTGAGGGCGATACGAGTCGAAGCGTTTGGTGGGCCTGAGGTCTTGACGCTGGTGGAACTGCCCGACCCCGAACCGGGTGAAGGCCAGCTCTTGGTTCAGATCAAGGCTATCGGGTTGAACTTCATCGAGACATATCAGCGGAGTGGTGCGTACCCAATCGCCCTTCCCCGGATTCTTGGAACCGAAGCGGCCGGTGAGGTTCTTACGCTAGGCGCTGGTGTAACGGGCTTTGCGGTCGGCGACCGAGTGGTGTTCAACGGCTCCACCGGTTCGTATGCGGACCTTACGCTCGCGCCAGCAGCCGCTACGGTGAAGCTGGGCGATGACGTGCCGTTCGACACGGGCGTGGCACTCTACCTGCAAGGGCTGACGGCGCACGCACTCTGCACAAGCGTGTACCCGATCCAGCCAGGTGAGTGGAGCCTTGTGCACGCAGGCGCTGGTGGCGTGGGACTGCTGCTCATACAGATGATCAAGATGCGCGGTGGCCATGTCATAGCGACGGTTTCCACCGAAGAAAAGGCGGCCTTGGCACGTGGGGCGGGGGCCGATGAGGTGATCCTCTACTCCAAGGACGACTTTGTTGCAGGGGTCGCCCGCATCACCAATGGCGACAAGCTACCTGTGGTCTATGACTCGGTCGGCAAGGACACGTTCGATGGCAGCATCGATTGTTTGAGGTCACGGGGCTACATGGTGCTGTACGGTCAGTCCAGCGGTCGGGTCGACCCGGTTGACCCGCAGCTGTTGAACGCCAAGGGATCTCTGTTCCTCACCCGGCCTACGATGAACAACTACGTAGAGACGCGCGAGGAGCTGATGGCGAGAGCGAACGATATCTATGACTGGGCGGCCGAGGGCAAGCTCAACGCTCGCGTGGGGCTTACGTTGTCGTTGGAGCAAGCGGCGGACGCCCATCGGGCTCTGGAAGGCAGGCAGACCACCGGTAAGGTCGTGCTGGTGCCCTAGGGCCGGTCGATTAGCCCTCGTTCAACAGTGTGGCCAACGCGGCGATGTCCGTCTCAGATAAGCCACCCGCCATTGCACTCGCGATGGTCTCGCGAGTGCGTTCGACGAGGGGTAGTGCAAGGCCGTTGGCGGACGCCATGCCAGCGACGAGGTTGATGTCTTTCGCCAGCAGACGCGTGGGTGCTGCGTCGCCGTAGTCACCGCTGGCGACCTTCGGCCCGGTGCGTGTGAGCATCGCGCTTGCCCCCCACGATGACGAAAGCACATCAAGCACCTGTTGAGGCTTGGCGCCCGCTTTCATGGCGAGAACCATTGCCTCGCACGCGGCCTCGGTATGCACCGCTACTAGAAGCTGGTTGATCAGCTTGACCACCTCGCCCTGCCCGACTTGACCCACGTGATGGATGGTTGCTCCGATCACCTCAAGCAGCGGCTGAGCGCGCTCGATAGCTGCCGCTGTGCCGCCTGCCATGATCGTTAGACCGCCGTCCTGCGCGCGCTCCACGCCTCCGCTGATGGGGGCGTCAATGTAGCTCGCGCGCTTGGTTTCAACTTCAGCGCTGATACGCCGCGCGAGCTCAGGGCCAATTGTGCTGGTCTCGATGAATAGGTTCGTAGGGCGGCATGCTTCTACGAGTCCCGACGAGCCTAAGTAGACGCTCTCGCTGGTCGCCTCGTCGGGCAGGCACGTGAAGACGACGTCCGCGAGAGCCGCGACCTCGCCCGGGTTGCCTGCGGGCGCTGCCCCGGTGCGAAGCAGTTCGTCGACAGGGCCTTGGCTCCTGGAGTGAACAATGAGGTGGTGCCCTGCGCTGACGAGGTTAAGTGCCATGGACTTCCCCATGCGTCCAAGCCCGATAAAACCGACGCTGAGTGCGATCATCTGTGCCATCTGTTATTCCTAGGTGGGCCGAATGGGTGAACGGTGAAACGTGGAACGTAACGTATGGTAGCGCGCGTGCGGAGCGGCTGTGATAGGCTCAAGCAAACCAGGCATGACGCCTAACTCAGGAGAAATCGATGGTTGATGCTAAGCCAGTGGTGAACTACATACGACGCCCCTACTTCTATGACAATTGGATGGAGGAGCAAGGAATTCCGATTTACCGCGACTACTTCATTGAGGACGGTCGCACGATCGAACTCGGTGACTGGGACGCTCGCGGACACAAAGCCGCTTTCCTGCAACTCGCGGGCCAGGAAGGGGTTTCCGAGGCCCGTATCTCAGAGATTGCTCCCGGGGGCCGCATCGCCCCAGTCAAGTTCGCGCTTGAAGAAGTTGTTTATGTCCTCCAGGGCCGTGGCGTTGCGACGGTTTGGGCGGATGGTGGCGAGAAGCACAGCTTCGAGTGGAACGACCACGCATTGTTCCGTATCCCCGGCAATCACTGGGTCGAATACGCCAACATGGCCGGCGATGTGCCGGTGCGATTGCTCCACGTGAACAACCTGCCCGTGGCCATGTCCACGTTGCAGACGCCGAGTCACTTCTTCGACGTTTCCGTCCCCACCAAGAACATGGTCGGCGGGCCGGAAGGCGACTTCTTCTCGGACGCTCAGGCCATCGATAATGATCCCTCAGGCCGCGGCCAGGTCCGTAGCTATTGGGTCGGCAACTTCTTCCCGGACATGCGTGCGTGGGACAACCTCGTGCCTTTCAAGGGCCGAGGTGCGGGCGGTACGACGGTATTCGTGCAGTTCCCGGGCTCTGAGCTTACGGCGCACATGTCGGTTTTCCCGGCGAAGACCTACAAGAAGGGCCACCGCCACGGACCGGCCTACGTTATCGTGATCCCTGCTGGTGAGGGTTTCTCCGTGATGTGGCAAGACGGCCAGGAGAAGGTGTTCGTTCCTTGGCACGAGGGCAGCATCTTCGTGCCCCCGAACCGCTGGTTCCATCAGCACTTCAACGTTGGTGAGAACCCCGGACGCTACCTGGCGTTCCACCCATTGCCGCAGTTCACGGGCTTCGCGGGCGAGAACGTTGACCGCTCGGCCGACCAGTTCGAGTACCACCAGGAAGCGCCAGAGATTAGGGAACGCTTCGCGACGGAGCTCAGCCAGCGAGGGCTTACGAGCGAGATGCCTGCCGAGTGCTACACGGACCCGAACTACAAGTTCGAGAACGAAAAAGACTAACCGCTGGGCTTAGCCCCATGATGGCCATGAAAAGCCCCCTGGCGAGAAATCGCGCAGGGGGCTTTTTGCGAGATTCAAACGTCAACCTGCCAGAGGGATTGGCTTTGCAGCCATGTACATGTGTCCATAGGCTTTGCCTCGGAACGTGGACGCGGCACGTTCTCGAGCTTTAACGGCCCACTACATGTCTATATCGCCGTCAAATAGAGGGGAATGGAGGCGCTGTGGCAAGGAGTGGCATGCAGCGTTGGCATGCGGTCATCGCCGCTGCACTCTTTGCGAAGAACTACTAGTGTGGGAGAAGAATGCTATGCCTCAGGTACCAGACAACAGTGACAAAAGCTTTGTTTCGACCATGCTTCTTTGTGTTTTCGTTGGCTTTCTAGGCGTGAACAGATTTTACGTTGGGAAGACGGGGACAGGAATCCTTATGTTGCTAACTTTTTTTTGGATTGGGTATAGGCCAATCGATAGACCTGATTATCATCGCCACCCAAAGTTTCAAGGACAGCGAAGGGTTGCCGATAAAGGCCTAGCGGCGGGACCGTAAGGTTCTGATTCTGTGACTTAAAATCCGCTGCCACGAAAGTGGCGTAAGGGTTCGAGTCCCTTCATCGGCAGCACTCTCTCTCAGATCATAGCCTGGTAAACAGGCTTCCCTACCCTGCCCTGTACTGCTAGGACAGGCGTTGCAATCACGATTTCTACAACAGTTTCTATAATCACTGCTCGATCAGCCCGCCACGACAACCCTGATTTCCGCTACAAGATCGGTACTTGGCCCATCGCAGATGTAGTCGCGAGCAAATCCTCAGATCGCATCCTGTCCGCATCTTTTTCACTCTCAAATAAGGGCGGGCCTAAGCGTGCTGAAGGGCGCCTTGGTCGATGAACATGCGCATCCAGGTCTCGAAGGAGATCAACGACATGAGATAACGGCTGGGCAACTCTTCCCCGCGCTTGAATTTGTCTACTGCGGCCTCGATCTGCCGGGAGTTGTAGAAGCCTCGTTCGCGGGCGGTTTTGTCGGTGAGGAGGGAGAGCCGCTCCGAAAGCGCGCCGTTGCGGAGCCACCCCTCAATGGGCACGATGAGAGCTTTCTTTCGGCGGTAGAGAAGATCGTGATCAAGGTACTGTTCGCCGATTTTCTTAAGCAGATACTTCGGGATGCCGTCTTTCATTTTGAGGCTGAATGGGACAGGATTCACCTGGTCGAACAAGAGTGGGTTGCAAAATGGTACGCGGGCCTCTACCGACGACGCCATGGACATCTTGTCCTGGCGGTCGAGCATCGGCTCAAGGAAGCACTTCTGATCCAAGGCAGTGAGCTGGAGAAATCCTGATGTTTGGGAGGCAGCCACAGCGTCGCGGTAGGGAGTGCTCTCCGGAACGCCGACCAGAAAGGACTCCATGGCTGGCCGCTTGAGGCCTCTGGAGAGGTCGGAGATCTTGGTCTGGAGTGCCGCCTTGTATCCGCCAATCCGCCCGATGCTGGGTAGAAGACTCGGACTTATATGTGCGGCCCGGAGGTAAGAAGCAACGCGCCCGCCTGGCCGCCAAGCGCCGTCGTCGCCAAAGTGAAGGTACCGAGAGTAGCCCGCGAAAAGCTCGTCCGCACCTTCACCGGTAAGGATGACCTTGGATGTGGCTGCCGATTGCTGACAAAGGAGCATCAGCATGACGCAGCTCAAGTCGACAAGGGGGGGCATCCATGTGCCATATGGCCTTGTCAATAGCGTCCGCGAACTCATGCTCCCCGATGCCGATTTCGTGATGATTCGTGCCGAAGGTCTTAGCTACCATCTGCTGGTAGGGGGACTCATCGTGTACCGAGCCTTCTAGAGTGATCGAAAAAGTGTTCAACTGAGCGCCGAGGTCGCGCGCGAGGACGGCGGTCACGAAGCTTGAGTCCACGCCTCCGCTTAGCTGCACAGCGTAGCCAACGTCACTTTCGGTGTGCAGGGCGATACTTTCGGCCAGGGAAGCTTCAAGCGCAGGCATGAACTCACGCTCATCGGTCGGCTGCTGGGGCGTGAGAGTAGCGGTGATGTCGGCGTAGACGTGGGAGCGGGGTGCCCTTCCGGGCCGGAATCGCCAATATGAGCCTGCATCGACCTTATAGATGTCTTGGTAGGCAGTATTGCGACCGGCGACGGCCTGAAAGACAAAGAGTTCGTAGAGTGCATCTTGGTTCAGCTGGAACCTGGTTAGCGTCCTGAAGGCTTTGATCTCGCTCGAGAACAACCAGTAATCCTCTGTCTGCGTGTAGTAGAGCGGCTTTATGCCGAACCGGTCGCGGGCGACAAACACCTCATGCGTATTAACGTTGACGATGACGAGGGCGAACATGCCGATGAACCGATTGATGCAAGCCTCCCCCCAGCGGATGAACGCCTGGAGGACCACTTCGGTGTCGGATGTTGAGGTGAAGACGACGCCCTCGGACTTCAGGTCCTTTCGCAACGCGCGGAAGTTGTAGACCTCTCCGTTGTAGGCGATGACGTAAGTGCCGGACGGATCCATCATTGGCTGATGGCCATGCGCCGAAAGGTCGATAATCGAAAGGCGCCGGAATCCGATGCCACACCACTCGCTGAACCATTGCCCCGAGTCGCCCGGGCCTCGGTGGGCGATGTCTTCGCTCATGCGCTCAACCTGTTCTCTCGAAACGGGTCGCTGGTTCTTCGAGATCATCACTACGAATCCGCACATCACAGTCTCCTCTGCGGAATATTTTACAGGGGCCCTTGGTTTTCGCGGCACGGAACCGGTACCGGCTCGCTGGAATGCCCCTAGCCACGGTCAGCAAGCCATCGGCTGGTGCCAAGCATGTGATCAGCAAAAAGACGCTCACCTTCAAGCCAGCCCCGAGGCTTCACAACCTACGGTACATGCGTGAAGAAATCACGGTATCAACACCGCCATTGGTTGCCTCACGGGCGAGCCTAGCGAGCCCTGGAGAGCATCCTCCGGGGCCACATGAGTCCCCCCCCCCCCCCCCCCCCCCCCCCCCCCGGGGGGGGGGTTTTGTGGATT
>Ga0114996_10001988_pt1 | contig 26877 bp, 26 predicted proteins | sample ArcticOcean_MG_C_4_FD_87039 | JGI IMG/M metagenome (GOLD analysis project Ga0114996, IMG submission 87039) | Marine microbial communities from western Arctic Ocean - ArcticOcean_MG_CB4_134 | ecosystem: Environmental > Aquatic > Marine > Oceanic | place: Arctic Ocean: Canada Basin | collected... | reverse complement strand
CAGACATGAATTTAATCAACTTAAACCTCAAGTTTCAGATCTAGTTTTAAAACAAAAATCCCTTTTAAATAATGTGCTTGCAGAAGCAAAAAACAAAATAAAAGAAGGAAATAAAGAAGAAGGCGGAAAACTACTATATAAGGTATTTCGGGGACTGCCAAAAAACAAAGCTCTTATTAAATTTTTAAGCGAAGAAGGAATAAAACAATTACTTCAGAAGAATGAAAATTTTTATATGCAAGACAACAACCGTAATATGCATATAATTGATGAGGACTTATATTTTGTAATTGATGAAAAAAACAATCAAATAGACCTTACTGAAAAAGGGACAGAATTACTGTCAAGCAAAAGCAATGATTCAAATCTTTTTGTTCTTCCAGACATTGGATCAGAGATTGCAAATATAGAATCAAAAGGACTAAAGCCTGAAAAAGAAGCAAAAGAAAAAGAATTACTTTTTAAAGATTTCAATGTTAAAAGCGAGAGAATTCATTCGATGGATCAATTATTAAAAGCATACACCTTATTCGAAAAAGATATTGAATATGTTGTAATGGATAACAAGGTAATGATAGTGGATGAACAAACGGGAAGAATAATGGATGGAAGAAGATATTCAGACGGACTTCATCAGGCTATTGAAGCTAAAGAAAATGTAAAGATTGAAGCAGCAACTCAAACTTTTGCTACTGTCACACTCCAGAATTACTTTAGAATGTATCAAAAATTATCTGGGATGACAGGAACTGCTGTAACAGAAGCTGGTGAATTTTTGGAAATATACAAACTAGACGTTATTGAAATACCAACAAATCGTCCAATAACTAGAAGTGATGAAAATGATTTAATATATAAAACAAAACGTGAAAAATACAACGCCGTAATTGATGAAGCTACAAAACTCTCAAATAATGGTAGACCTATTCTTATAGGTACCACTTCAGTTGAAATTTCCGAATTATTAAGTAAAACCTTAACAATACGAAAAATAAAACACAATGTTTTAAATGCTAAATTACATAAAAAAGAAGCTGAAATAGTAGCTGAGGCTGGAAACCCAGGAATAGTTACAATTGCAACTAATATGGCTGGAAGAGGAACTGATATTAAACTATCTGAAATAGTTAAAAAATCAGGGGGGTTAGCAATAATTGGTACTGAAAGACACGACTCAAGAAGAGTTGATAGGCAGTTAAGGGGTCGCTCTGGAAGACAAGGAGATCCTGGAAGTTCTCAATTTTTTGTTTCACTTGAAGATAATCTTATGAGATTATTTGGGTCTGAAAGAGTTGCTAAAGTTATGGATAGAATGGGCCTTGAAGATGGTGAAGTTATTCAACATTCAATGATGACAAAGTCGATAGAGAGGGCTCAGAAAAAAGTTGAAGAAAATAATTTTGGAATCAGAAAAAGGTTACTTGAATACGATGACGTAATGAACGCACAACGTGAAGTAATCTATAAGCGTAGGAAAAATGCATTAAGTGGAGATAGATTAAAATTAGATATTGCTAACATGCTTTATGATACTTGTGAAGATATTATTGTAAGAAATAAAGCTTCAAATGACTATAAAAACTTTGAATTTGAAGTTATAACTAACTTCTCTATTACTGCTCCAATTAATGTTAATCATTTTGAAAATTCTACGGAAGATTTTTTAATTCAAGAATTATATCAATTTTTATTAAAGTATTACGATGATAAAACCAATTCAAATGCAAAGTTAGCATACAGTGTGATTAAAAATGTTTATGAACGTCCAGGAAATAAATTTGAAAGAATCGTAGTTCCTTTTTCAGACGGTGTTAAGTCGATTAACGTTGTAACAGACTTAAAAAAAGCATATGATTCAAATGGTAAAAAATTAGTTGATGATTTTGAACGAAATATTACTTTAGCATTTATTGACGAAGTGTGGAAAACCCACCTAAGAAAAATGGATGAACTAAAACAATCAGTTCAACTAGCTGTTCACGAGCAAAAAGATCCGTTATTGATATATAAGTTTGAATCTTTTGAATTATTTAAAGAGATGATTAATTTATTAAATCGAGACACTTTATCTTTTCTTATAAAGGGTAGTTTACCTTCCCAGAATGAATCTTCAATACAAGAAGTAAAAAAAACTTCTACTAAGCAAAGAAGCTATGCCACTCAAAAAGATGAAGTCTTAAATACTGACCAAACTGCTGCTCAAAACAGATCTATAGGAGCTAATGCTAGTTCACAAAGACAGCAAATAGAAACAATTATTAGACAAAAACCTAAGATTGGAAGAAATGAGAAAGTTACAATTAAACATGTGATAAATGGTAGCTCTAAAATTTTAAAATATAAACAAGCTGAACCTCTAATCACAAAAGGAGAATGGGTTCTAATAGATAATTAGAATTCTATAATAGTTTTCCTTTTTTTGTAAATTGAAATAAAAATAAAAATGGAAGCATATATCAACGCTCTTTTAGTTGCAATTCCTAGTTTTAGCCTATTAGTGCTTTTAGAAATAGCTTATGGACATTTTAAAGGCTTTCAAACATATAGTTTCAATGACACCTTAACTAGTATGACTTCTGGAATAACTCAAACAATAAAAAATTCTCTTGGATTGATTTTTATATTGATATCTTATCCATTTTTATTAGAAAAAATATCAATGATTAGCCTACCCAATACTTTTTGGTTATGGATTGTTGCTTTTATTTGTATTGACTTTGCACAATATTGGATACATCGTTTAAAACATAAAGTTAATATATTTTGGAATATACATGTTATTCACCATAGTAGTGAAGAATTTAATTTAGCTTGTGCATTAAGGCAAAGTATTTCAAACTTAATTGGATTTACAGCTGTATTTCTAATTCCTGCAGCTATAGTAGGTATACCCTATAAAATAATATCTATTTTGACTCCACTTCATCTATTTGGTCAATTTTGGTATCATACAAGACATATAGGTAAGTTAGGTATTTTGGAGTACATTATTGTAACTCCATCACAACATAGGGTTCATCATTCAATCAATCCAGAGTATATAGATAAAAACCTTTCATCAATATTTTGTGTCTGGGATCGGATATTTGGAACTTTTCAAGAAGAATTAGATGAAGTAGAGCCTGTTTATGGAGTATTAAAACCAGTACAAACATGGAATACTTTTTGGATTAATTTTCAACATTTATGGAGACTTTCAAAAGATGCATTTTACACAAAGGATTGGAAAGCTAAATTTTATATTTGGTTTAAGCCAACTGGATGGAGGCCTGAAGATGTAAAAGAAAAATATCCTATAGACATCATAAAAGATGTGTATTCACAAAAAAAATATGTAACAAAAGAGGGGTTTGAAAATAAATTATGGGCAATCTTTCAATTTATTGGCATAAATATTACCCTATATTATTTTTTAACTTTTTTTTCTGATTTAAACCCTGTAAATCGAATAGAAATTGGAGTTGTAATCATGTTGAATATTTTTGGATTTACTACTGTAATGGATGGTCATAGATGGTCAAAATTATTTGAAATCTTAAGATGCACTTCAGCTCTAATATATTTTACTCTTCCATTTCAATGGAATCTATATGGTGACTTTTCTCCAATATTTCTCTATTTTATTTTAACATATTTAATTATAACATTAATAAGCGTGTTTTTTATTTCTCTTCCTAAAAAACTTATATATGCAGACGGTTGATTATTTATTAATAGGACCTGCACACCCGTTCAGAGGAGGAATAGCTCAAACACAGAATGAATTAGCTTTAAGCTTGATTAGATTAGGTAAAACTGTACAATTATTCACTTTTAAAAAATTATACCCTAATTTCTTATTTCCAGGAGAAAGTCAGTATACTTCAGAAGCCAAACCCGATTTACTGGAAATTAAAATTGATTTACACAGTTATAATCCTTTTAATTGGATTAAAACAGCAAAAAAAATTAACACAATTAATCCCAAGGTTGTTGTTTTCAGATACTACAATCCACTTTTAGCTTTTTGTTACTCTGGAATAATTAATAATTTAAATAACAGAATTAAAAAGGTTGCATTGGTTGATAATTGGATTCATCATGAGTCCAAGTTTTATGATGGAATTTTAAATAAATTATTTTCAAAAAAAATAGACAGTTTCATTACTTTATCTGATAATGTTGCGCTAGAGTTAAAAAAACAAATAAATTCAAATATCTTTTCAGGATTTCATCCTATTAGTAATAATCTACCAAAAAAAATATCCAAATCACAAGCTAGAAAAAAACTAGGATGGAGTGTTAATGTACCAATTGTTTTATTTTATGGTTTAATTAGATCTTATAAAGGATTAGATAATCTTTTAAGAGCTTTTGCAAAAGCTCCTACAAGTATATCTAATGTTAAACTAGCAATCGTTGGAGAGTTTTATGAACCCATGACTAAATATAAATCAATTATAAAAAAATTAAAATTGGAAGAAAAAATATATCTAATCCCGAAATTTGCCAATATAGATTCTACTCAGCTTTATTTTTCAGCATCTGATGTGCTTGCGCTTACATACAAATCGGCAACTCAAAGTGGTGTAATTTCACTAGCATATCATTTTGAAACTCCAATTTTGGTAACAAATTTATTAGGATTAAAAACTCCAATTATAAATGATAAAACTGGTTTGGTATGCTCTCAGGATCCCCAGGATATTTCAATAAAGTTAATGGAGATGTTAAATTTAGACAGAAACAATTTTTTTATTAAAAACATTAAAAATTCGATTAAAAAATATTCCTGGAAACAATATTCAAAAAATATTATTAATTTTATTGAAAAAAGCAATTAAATTTAAATGAAGATCAAAATTATTTTTCTTTCGATTTTCCTTTCTCTTCAATCATGCTATGGGAAAAGGAAAAATACAAAAATTTATAATAATGAATTACAATCAAATTATTTAAAACAATATCAAAATAATGAAAGAGCTTATTTTGCATCTGGATGCTTCTGGTGTGTTGAAGCAATTTACGAATGCGTTAAAGGTGTTAAAGAAGTATATTCGGGTTATGCTGGTGGAAATACATTAAACCCAACCTATAATCAAATAAGTACTGGAAAAACTGGTCATGCAGAATCTGTAGAAGTGATTTATGATCCTTTTTTAGTGTCTTACGATACTTTAGTTGAAGTTTTTTTCGGCTCTCATGATCCAACAACATTAAATAAACAAGGTCCAGATAGAGGGCCTCAATATAGGTCTATCGCCTTTTATAGAAGTGAAAAGGAAAAAATAATCATTGAAAAATATATTAAAAAACTTAAAAAAAATAATGTTTTCAATAGTAAAATTGTTACAGAAATTAAAGAATTAGAAAAGTTCTATTACGCAGAAGAATATCATCAAAATTATGAAAGGCTTAATCCAAATAATCCATATGTGAAAAGTGTATCTATTCCGAGATTAAACAATTTTAAAGCTAGATTTTCTAAATTATTAAAATCTTAACACTAAAAGAATATTTACTTTTTATCTATCTGATCAGGATATATATATTTACCCCATAAAAGATAACCTATAAAACCTGAAAAAGATCCCATTACAGCTCCTGAAAAAACATCTAGCGGATAGTGAACTCCTATATAGACTCTACTATATGCAACTAGAAAAGCAAATAAAAATAAAAATATAGGTAGTTGTTTTAGTTCAGATGACAATAATCTTGAAAAGAAAAAAGCTAAAGCAAAAGAATTAGAAGCATGTCCAGAGAAATATCCAAAAGCTCCACCACAATTGGATTTGACTAGCCTAATAAATTCTTGAAAATCTTCTTCATGACAAGGTCTAGGTCTTGAAATTATATATTTAATAAAATTAGTGAATTGATCAGTAAATAAAATTAAAATAGAAATAGATAATAAAAGAAAAACGAAATACTTTAAATTGGTTTTTTTAAAAAAATACAAAGCCAAAATAAAATAAACGAATACATTTAAAAGTTTATTAGTTATAACAAGCCAAAAAGAATCATAAGAAGGACTCCCTAATCCATTTAAAAAAAGAAATAGTAATTTATCTAATTCTAATAAGGTTTCAACCATTACTTAATGCTTCTAATTTCAGAATCGTAAAATTTTAACGCATTATCTATCCAGGTTTCTGAAGTGTTTAGAATCTCATTTTCATCCTCTTCACTAAACTCTTCAAACCAATATATATTATCATTTGATACATTTAAAATAAAGCGTGGATACTCTGTATGAACTATATAAATACTTTCAGGGTGTTTTGAATTATCTCCAATTAGATATTTTGGTAAAAATTCATTGATAATTTTAGACATTTTTATTAATTAATTTTTTGGTAAGATATTGAAATCGAAGGAATAAAAGAATTGATGAAGAAGTTAGTCCAGCAAGTAGCCCTATCCAAATACCTGTAACTCCATATTCAATTTTAATTCCTAAAAAATATGAAATAGGTAGCCCAATTAAACCATAAGAAAAGAAAGCGATTAAAGCTGGTAAGTTAACATCTTGTAATCCTCTTAAAGCTCCAAGGACAACTGCTTGTAAACCATCTGATATCTGAAAAAAAGCCGAGATTATAAGTAAACTAGCTGATAACTTAACAACCTCATATATATCTGACATATTACTAGTATTTTCAATATCTAAATAAAGCCAAGGGAGTTGATCATTGAAAAGCAAAAAGAATAAGCAAAAAACAATATCAAAAATAAAAATCAATAAGAAAATTGAAAGAGCAACACGCCGAAGTTCAATATAATTTCTTTTGCCTTTTTGATTACCTACCCTAATCATAGCAGCGACACCAAATCCCATAGCAAACATAAAAGTAACAGTAGAGAGATTTAATGCAATTTGATTTGCAGCCTGAGGGTTTTTTCCTAATAATCCTGACAACCAAACTGCGCATGTGAAAAAAATAACCTCAAAAAACATAATTGCAGCACTTGGAAATCCAAGTTTAAAAATTTTTATAAAGAGTAATTTGTCTAAACCTTTTCGAAGCATATTTCTAACATATGGAGAGAATTTTTTATCAATAAATAAATAAGTAATCATAAAAATTAAAGCTAATAATCTTGAAACAAGGGTACCTATTGCTGCTCCTTCAATCCCCATAGCTGGAGCTCCCCAATTACCAAAAATTAGCATATAATTTAATATTACATTAAAAAAGTTTGCCAATAAGCTAGCATACATTGAGGGCCTAGTGTATGAAAGACCATCGGAGAATTGTTTGAATGCTTGAAAAATTAATAATGGAATTAAAGAAATTCCTACCCAAAACAAATATTTATATGCAAAATCAACTACTTGATCAGGTTGGCCCATTTTATATAATAATGGCTGAGCCAATAAAACAGATATCGATAAAACTATACCTAAAAAAATACATGAAAGAAGTCCATGAATAAGAACTTTTCTTCCTTTTATGATGTTTCCTTGACCATCAGCCTCAGCAATCAAAGGAGTTATTGCTGTTGAGAAACCAATACCTATTGACATAGCTACCCAAAAGAAACTATTTCCTAATGAAATGGCTGCCAAAGAAGCTGTTCCTAATTGACCGACCATTATGTTATCTACTAGCTGAACAAAAGTATGTCCAAGAAGAGCGGTGATAACAGGTATTGCAAGTTTTAAATTATAATTAAATTCCTTAGTGTAGGCAGCAAGAAAGCCCATGAAAAATTTTTCGGCTAAATTACACTTTAAAAACCAAAAATATCAACTAAATATATTAAACTACTCATTGTAGCTGCACCTAACTCAAGTTCTCTTTTATTTATTGCCTTAAAAGTGTCTTTTGAAGAATGGTGATAATCAAAATATCTTTGAGAATCAGGTCTTAAGCCAGCTAAAACAGTGCCAGTTGATTTAAGCGGACCTATATCAGCACCTCCTCCACCTTGAGTAAATTCATTTATCAGGTATGGTTTAAAATATTGTTTCCATGATTTAATTTTATTAAATACAGAATCGGATGAGTCAAAAGAAAAACCTCTTGGTGTGAAACCTCCTGCATCAGATTCTAATGCAAAAAAATGATTTTCACTTTTTTTAATAGCAATTTTAGCATATGTTTTTCCTCCGCGTAGACCATTTTCTTCGTTCATAAAAAGAACAACTCTCAATGTATGTCTAGGTTTTATCCCTAAAGACTTGAATTGATTTAAAACTTCCATTGATTGTACAACACCTGCTCCATCATCATGAGAACCATCACCTAAATCCCATGAATCAAGATGACCTCCAACTAAAATAATTTTATCTGGAAATTTACTTCCCTTTATCTCACCAATGACATTATGAGATAAAACATCTGGATAATTTTGACAATTTTGTTTAATAAAAAACCTTAATTTAGGATCTAATCTTAACATTGAACTTAAGAGGTTTGCTCCATTAGTACTTATTGCTGCAGCCGGAATTCTATCTCTTAATTTTGTAGATCCATAATACATAGATCCTGTGTGCGGAAAATCATCATTACTTAGATTCATAGATCGAACAATAACAGCTACAGCACCATATTTTATAGCTTCTTCAGCTCCTTTTGTTCTTTGATTAACTGATCCTGAATATGATAAAAATGTATTAATTTTTGTAGGATCCATTGGACGATTGAAAAACACAATTTTTCCAGCTATTTTATCTATGCCTAATTCTTTTAATTCTTCGAAAGAATTTACTTCTAATACTTCAGCTCGAATACCAGTGTTAGGAGTAGCCACTGACCCTCCGAGAGCACAAATCGAAACGTTAATTAAATTACCTGTTGAACTTTCTATGCTAGCATATTCAAAATTTCCTCTTACCCATTTAGGAACCATAACTGGTTGAAGCCATACTCTATCTAATCCAAGATGCTCTAATTCTTCTTTACTCCATTGAACTGCCCTTTCAGCATTAAAAGAGCCAGATAATCGACCTCCAATTTGATTAGATAAATGCTCAAGCCATTCATAACTTTTACCATTAGTTAGTGAATGGTTATAAAAAGATTTTATTTGAGATTCAATATTTTGATTATCCTGCGAATATAAAAAAATAGAACTCAATAAAAATAAAAAGAAATAACGAAGCATGTTTAAAATTATTTTGGTGCAAATTGATTTATATTTTCTTGAGTTATTGGATTGTTTCCTAGAATCATAAGTCTTTCTATAACATTTCTTAATTCTCTAATATTACCAGACCATGGATAATTTTTTAAAGATTTAATAGCTTTTGATTCAAAACTTTTTAACTCAAGACCTTGATCTTTTGAAAGAACCTTAATAAAATGTTCAATCAATAGACTTATATCCTCTTTACGATCTTTTAATGGAGGTACCTCAATTAATATGACCGCTAATCTATGAAATAGATCTTCTCTAAAACGACCGTTTTTAATTTCAAAATTCAAATCTTTATTAGTTGCAGCAATAACTCTAACATTAACTGAAATGTCTTTATTTCCACCAACCCGTTGAACTTTATTTTCTTCAAGAGCTCTTAAAACTTTAGCTTGTACAGCAAGGCTCATGTCTGCAATTTCGTCTAAAAAAAGTGTTCCGTTGTTAGCAGATTCAAACTTACCTAATCTATCTTTAACAGCAGATGTAAAAGCCCCTTTAATGTGACCGAAAAGTTCGCTTTCAATAAGCTCTGATGGAATTGCAGCACAATTAACCTCAATAAATGGAGCTTTAGATCTTTTACTTTTTTGATGTAAGTTGTGAGCCACCAATTCTTTTCCAGTTCCATTTTCTCCAGTAATAAGAACTCTTGCGTCTGTTGGTGAAACTTTATCTATTAAATCATGAATAACTTTAATCGCTTTTGATTCTCCAATTATTTGGTATTTTTTCGCAACCTGCTTTTTTAATATAATATTCTCAGTTACCAAGGTGTTTTTTTCCAATGCATGTCTTACAGAATTTAACAATCTATTTAGATCTGGAGGCTTAGAAATAAAGTCATATGCGCCAAGCTTCATAGCCTCTACAGCGGTTGAAATATTACCATGACCAGTGAGCATAATAAAAGGCAAATTTTTATTTGAAAATTTTACACTTTCAAGAACTTCTATTCCGTCTAATTTGGGCATTTTTATATCACATAACACAAGATCATAGTTGTTGTTATTAATTTTTTCAAGACCTTCTTTTCCATCAGGAGCTTCATCTACTTCATATGAAGAGTCTTCTTCGGTTAATATTCGACGCAAAACCCTTCTAATAGGCTCTTCGTCTTCAATAATTAAAATTTTTACCATACTTAATTTTTACTTGAATTTATAATACTTACCGTGCGTTGAGGAAAAGGAATTTCAATATTGTTTTCTCTAAAAAATTTATTCATTGAAAATCGTAAATCACTCTTTACTTTATACAAATCAAAACTATTTGACATAGAAAAAACTATTGAAAATTTTAATGCATTATCTCCAAAATCTTCAAATAAAACAAAGGGCTTATTTTCCTTATGAATTAATGGATGATTTAAAGCTAATTCAACTAGTTTTTTTTGCAAAAACACTGTGTCAGTATCATATGCAACTCCAACTGAAACAGATTCTCTTATTAAAGTTCCGTTTTCAGTCCAATTATATAATATTTTAGTTAAAAACATATGATTGGGAATTATTAAAACTTTATTATCCCTTGTTACTGCCCTAGTTGTTCTTAATTTAATATTTTCAACTTTACCAATTTGTCCATCTATTTGAATTATGTCTCCAACATGAACTGCTTGATCTGCAATAATAAAAATACCAGAAATAATATCCTGAATAAAAGTTTGAAGAGCTAATCCAATACCAACCAACAAAGCTGCTGATGCAGCAAAATAACCTGTCAAATCAATACCTATAGTATCAATTGTAACTAAAGTAACAACGATATATATGAAATAGTTGAAAAAAGAAAAGATACTTTTGAATTTAATTTTAGCTTCTTCTGATAATGTTCTATGTACAATTTTTTTTATAGTTTTAAGAACAAGCCAAGTAATAAAAAAGGCTATTAAAATAATCAATATAGATCTTGGAGTAATAATTATAGTATTCCCTAATGGAATTTCTTTATTTAAAAATCTAATTAATGGATTTTGCATAAAATTCATCTTCTAATATACTACAAAAAACAAAACTCAACTTTTAATTAAATGATGAATAATTAAATTTAAAGAAGATTATTATGAGAAAATTTAAATAAAACTAGGTTTAGAATACTAAGCAAACATATCTTTAACCTTCTCAAAAAATGATTTATCAGATTTATCAGGTCTAGGCTCAAAATTATCATCATCTATCATACTCTGAAAGAATTTCTTTTGATCCCTATTTAATACTTTTGGCGTCCAAACATTGATGTGAACTAACAAGTCTCCACTTGAATAACCATTAATGTCAGGAAGGCCTTTACTTCTTAGCCTTAAATTTTTTCCAGACTGAATTCCCGGATCAAGTTTTATCCTGACTTTTCCATTTAACAATTGGATGTCTTTCGAGACTCCAAGAACTGCCTCTGAAATACTTATATAAACATCTAAATGAAGGTTTTGACCTTCCCTAATAAATGATTCATGAGGCTTTTCCTCGATTAATACTAATAAATCACCAGAAATACCATTAGCTAATGCAGCATTACCTTTTCCAGAGACCTTCAATTGCATTCCTTCCTCTACTCCTGCTGGAATTTTAACAGATACTGTTTCTTCCTCATTTACCATACCTTGCGAGTCTGAACCTGATGGACGATTTTCAATTGATTGTCCAACTCCACCACATGAATGACAAGGGGCAGAAGTTTGCATTCTACCCAAAATAGTATTTGTAATTTTATTTACTTGACCTGAACCATTGCATCTATTGCATCTATTGTAACTCAATCCAGGCGATTGAACTTTTCTTTTAACTTTGACTTTTTTCTCAACACCTAAAAGTATCTCTTCAAGAGATAATGAAACTCTTATTCTAAGATTACTACCTCTCCTTTGAGTTGAGCTTTGTTGGCCGAAACCTCCTCCAAAACCACCAAAAGCACCACCAAATATATCTCCAAATTGACTAAAAATGTCATCCATATTCATTCCTCCACCAGAACCAAAACCCCCATTTTCAAAAGCTGCATGACCAAATTGATCATACTTAGATTTTTTGTCTGGATCACCTAAAACCTCATAAGCTTGGGCTGCCTTTTTAAAATTAGCCTCAGCTTTATCATTTCCTGGGTTTTTATCAGGATGAAATTCAATCGCTTTTTTTCTATAGGCTTTTTTAATTTCTTCAGCAGAAGCTCCCTTTGAAATTCCTAAAACATCATAATAATCTTCTTTCATAAATTATATTTATTGACCAACAACAACTTTAGGAAACCTGATTATCTTTTCACCTAATTGATAACCTTTTTCTACTATATCCATAATTTTTCCTTTTTGACTTTCTTTTGAAGCATGAATTTGAGTTATAGCTTCATGAATTTCTGAATCAAAAGTATCTCCAACTGAAATTTCAACTTCAGAAAGTCCATTAGATTTCAAAATTTCATTCATTTTGTTAAAAATTAGCAAAAGGCCTTTTATTTCTTCATTTGAATTTTTATTATTAATTTGAGATTTTGCTCTGTCATAATCGTCAATAACTGGAATTAAAACTGTCATTACTTCTTTATTAGCAGTTTTAAATAACTCTATACGTTCCCTTGCTGTTCTTTTTTTAAAATTTTCAAATTCAGCAAAAAGACGTAAATATTTTTCTTTTTCATTTTGCAAGTTTTCCTTTAAGTTAGCTACAGAACTACTTTTCTTTGTGTTAACCGTTTTCTTATTAATCTTAGCAGTTGTAGATTTAGACTCAACTTTATCCTTTTTATCTTTAGCCTTAGACATACTTTTTATATTTTCTAGTGAAGCAAGTGCAAAGGTATTGCCATTTTTTTAAAAATGTCAAAATGTCACCTAATTAAGCTTAAGACTTCTAATTGCTTGATCAAATTTCTTGTAATTAAACCTAAATCCAGCTTTTAAAATTTTATCAGAGCTTATTTTTTGACTATCTAAGATTAATTTACTTCTATTCCCTATTGTAGTTTTTAATATAAACTTTGGAATGTTTGGTAAAACGATAGATCTATTAAGTCTTTTGCCTAAACTTTTTATAAGCTCATTTTGAGTTATAGGGTTTGGAGCTACAGCATTATATACACCATTAAAATTGTTTTCAATGCTATATAAAATCAAATTTGAAAGATCATCAATATGTATCCATGATTGCCACTGATTACCCGATCCGAAAGCTGAACCTAAACCAATTTTAATTGGAAGTAAAAGTTTTGATAAAAAACCTCCCTTATCAGACAACACAAGTCCAATTCTAAGTTTTGAAAGATATTTTGAGTGCGTTTCTAATTCATCTATTGAATTTTCCCACTTTTCTACAACTTCTTGAAGAAAGCTTTCTGAATTAAAGGTGTCAGATTCATTGTATAATTTATCCAAGCAACTAGGGTAATATCCAATTGCAGAAGCTGAAACAATTCCATCAAGCCTATGATTGAGGTCTATTAATGAGTTATGTAGTATCTGAGATGAAAGAACCCTACTTTTAATAATTTTTCTTTTATGTTTACTCGTCCATGGTTTGGATATAGATTCGCCTGCAAGATTAATAAGATGAGAAACACCTTCAAAAGATTTTAAATCAATCTCACCCCTATAAGGATTCCAATAAAACCCTTTACATCCCTTAATAGAATCAATTTCTTTCTTTTGAGTTGTGAGAAAATTAACTGAAAAACCCTTATCAAAGGCTTTATTTATTAAATTCTTTCCAACTAATCCTGTAGATCCAGTAATAAGTATTTTCATATATAAACACAAAAATAATAGATTAGTTTTTTATAGCACGCAACATTTCTCTTTTTCCTGGCGGACCAGGAATACGTTGAACTAAAAGTCCAAGTCTTTGTATAATTCTTCTAACTTCTCCTTTAGCGCAATAACTAACCCAAACTCCATTTTTTTTTAAAAGATCTATTGAAATTCTCAATGCATTTTCACTCCACATAATTGGTTGAGCATGATATGCAAAAGCATCATAAAATATTATATCAAAAGAATGCTTATAAGTCACATTAAAAAAATCATCATGTATTTTGTGAATTTTAAAAAATGGGCTTATCTGCAAAACTTCATTCCATGAAGTATTAAATATTTGATCTTCATTTTCAGAAAGATCTTTAGGTTTTACCTTTTTGATCTCCTTAAAACTTAGAGGGGATTTTTCAATACTAGAATAAATTACTTTTATTTTATTTGTTTCTGAAAATCTTTTTGATAAAACTGCATTTAAACCAGTTCCAAATCCCATTTCAAAAATTTTACATGATTCTGAAATAGGGTTTTCTTTTATCCAATAATCTAGACCTTCAGATATATAAACATGTAATGATTCAGTTAAAGCTCCTTTTTTAGAATGGTATGTCTCGTTTAAATTAGAATCATACAATGAATAACTTCCATCCTGAGTTATAATTTTTTTCAACATCTCCTAAAGGAAGTGTTTTTTTATTATTTTGTCATTTTTAAGTTGAATTTTTACGAGAAAAAATGATGCACATGATTTAAAATAAATTAATTTTAAATTTTAAATTATCTCAAAAAAACATAAATGTGGAAATAGAAAGAAATATAAAAACTAGTATTGAACAAGTTGACTTCAAAAATTTATCTTTTGGAGAAATATTTTCTGATCATATGTTTGTTTGTAATTATCTAAATGGTAAATGGAATACACCTAAAATCATTCCTTATCAACCCATCTCTCTTGATCCTTCTACAAGCGCTCTACACTATGGGCAAGCTGTTTTTGAAGGAATGAAAGCATACAAAGATAATAATGGAAAAGTATGGATGTTTAGACCAAAAGAAAATTGGTTGCGTCTAAACAAGTCCTGCGAGCGCATGAAGATTCCTGGATTTCCTGAAAATTATTTTATGAAAGGATTAAAAAAATTACTTTCTATGGATTCTGAATGGGTTCAATCGGGAGTTGGAAACTCTCTTTATATAAGGCCATTTGTTTTTGCTAGCCAACCTTCTATCCAAGCAGCTCCATCAAAAGAGTACAAATTCATTATAATTTGTTCACCTGCTAAATCTTATTATAACGACTCTGAGTTTAATGTTTTAATAGCAGAAAAATTTAGTAGAGCCGCTGACGGTGGAGTTGGATATGCTAAAGCAGCTGGAAATTATGGTGCTCAATTTTATCCCACTTCAATTGCTCAACAAAAAGGATATCAACAAGTTGTTTGGACTGATGCAAATGAGCATAAGTATATTGAAGAGGCTGGCACAATGAATATTTTTGTAAGAATAGGTGATAAACTAATCACAGCACCCGCTAATGATAGAATACTCGATGGTATAACAAGAAAGAGTGCTATACAATTAGCCAAAGATATGGGAATAAATGTTGAAGTTCGATCAATTACTATCAATGAAGTTGTTAACGCAATAAATGATGGCTCTTTAAAAGAAATTTTCGGGGCTGGCACTGCTGTCGTGATAATTCCAATTACTGGCTTTGGGTATCAAAACATAGATTATAAACTTCCATCTATTAAAGATTCTTATGCTAAAAGATTAAAAAAAGCAATCACAGAAATACAATATAATATTTCGGACGACCCATACCAGTGGAGAGTAGGAATTTAATGATCTTATTTAAAAAAACTTTTTAATATTAGGTTTGAAATATTTTGGACCCTTTAAAACTTTTCCATCATCTCGATATATTGGTTTTCCATTTTCACCAAGCTTACTCATATTACTTTCTTGAATTGCATCAAAAACCTCTTCAATTTTATTTTCCATACCATGAGTTAAAATAGTACCACATAATATATATAGCATATCACCAAGCGCATCGGCAACTTCAACTATATCTTTATTTTTAGCTGCAAATAAATACTCTTCATTTTCTTCCTGCATAAGTCTAAATCTTAATTGTATTTTCTCTAAAGTTAAATCAACCCTAGGAGAGTTAGCAACATCAATATTAAATGCTTCATGAAATTTTTTAACAGAATCAAGTGGTTTTTGGATCATAATTTTTTTTTTGCAAAATAATACAAAACATTAAAATCTATCATCATTTCATAGGCTTTCATTACTTTAGTGAAAAAATAATTTATGTTTAGTTCAGGACAATTAATTTTTGCTGCTTTTTTTGTTGTTGCATTTACTTTAATAATTGTCTATTCATATAGAAAAGACCGAAAAGATCAAGAAGAATATTTTAAAGGAAGTTTTAAAATTATTTTATTCATGATGGGTTTACTCTTTTCTCTTTTTTTAATTAAAGTTTATACTCAAAAGTGATTAAAAATTTAAACAATAACTTAGGTGAAGTTGTTATAATAATTTTCATTGTTGCTTTTATTCTTTTTATTGCAATAAACCCATCAAAATTTAAAAGTATCGATAACTTTAAGGGAAAGCAGCTTCATAAAGGAGGTTATTATATTGGTAAAATTTTGTCAACTTCAAAAAAATATTTTGATTATACTCAGCAATTAGAATTTAAATATCTTAATCAATTCATAAAGGATAATAAATTGTCCAAAAATGGTTTTCCATTTATAATTTACACCTCACGCTCTGAAGAATCAATACAATATATAATTGCTATTCCTATAGACAATTGTCCAGAAATTAATCTACCATTAAAATTTGTCTGCAACTATTTTCCTAAACAGGATGTATTAACTGTGATTCATGAAGGATATCTGCATGATAGATATAAAGCATGGATAATACTGGATAAAGAATTATCAAAAGAAAACAAAAAAATATTTAACGCTCCTTTTGAAGTTTTTTGGAAAGGTGCTGAACAAAGCAAAGATTCAACAGCCTGGTTAACAGGTCTATATTATCCAATAAAATGAAATTATTTAAAGAAATAATCTTAGTTTTTCTAGGTGGTGGAATAGGGTGTAGTATTCGCTTTATAATTAGTAAAATAACTCCAGTGAATTCAAATGGATTTCCATTGGGTACATTTTTATCAAATTTATTAGGTTGTTTCCTTCTTGGAATATTCATGAGTTGGGCTATTAAAAATTTTAGATCAGACTGGATAATATTTTTAACTATTGGCGTTTGTGGTGGTCTTACTACTTTTTCTGCGTTCAGTCACGAATCTTTTTTTATGTTAAAAAATGGAAATCGGATAATGTTTTTTATATATGTAATATCCAGTTTTATTATAGGTTTATTAATGATTCGACTAGGATATGGGTTATTAAACGCAATTAATTAATCTAAAAACCACCACCACCACCTTTTTTTACCTATATATTAAAAATTATTGTATATAAATTATTTATACCCTAAAAAAATAGGGTTAAAATTTAAATATTAATAAAAATTAACAACTATACCCCTTTTTTATGGGGGGTGTTGTCAATAATATAATACTTTTGAAAAATTAAAAAAATCATATAACTATGAAAAAAATTGAAGCAATAATTAGAAAATCAAAATTCCACGATGTTAAAAAAGCTCTACATAATGTAGAGGTAAACTTTTTTAGCTATTGGGATGTTACTGGTGTAGGTAACGAAAAACAAGGTCACGTTTATCGTGGTATTTCATATAGTACTGCAGAGATTCAAAGAAGATTTTTATCGATTGTAGTAAATGATGATTTTGTCCAACCCACTATTGAAGCAATTATAGAATCTGGAGCAACTGATAAAGTTGGAGACGGAAAGATATTTATTCTGCCTGTTGAAGAAGCTTACAGAATTAGAACTGGGGAAAAAGGTGGAAACTCACTAAACTAAAACAATTATATATTAAAATTATTAAACAATGGAAACAACAATTTTAACTGTAAATAACGTATGGATGATGGTCTGTACTGCCTTAGTCTTTTTTATGCACTTAGGCTTTTCTTTTCTTGAAATAGGTCTGACTCAAAAAAAAAATACAGTAAACATACTATTTAAAAACTTTTTTGTTATCACAGCAGGCCTCCTAATGTACGCATTAGGCGGTTTCAACTTAATGTATCCAGGATTTGAAGAAGGATCCGCTGGAATTTTAAAATTTGCTGGATTTGGAATTACAGCTCCTGAAGGAGGAATGGGTTTTGGATATGCTGATGGTGGATACACATGGTGGACAGATTTCCTTTTTCAAGGAATGTTTGCTGCAACTGCTGCCACAATTGTGTCAGGTGCAGTAGCTGGTAGAATCAAATTAACATCATTCATGCTTTTTACTATACTCTATGTAGGCTTAGTCTATCCAATTGTAGGATCATGGAAATGGGGAGGTGGATTCCTAGACGCTATGGGCTTTTATGATTTTGCCGGATCAACATTAGTTCATTCTGTTGGCGGATGGGGAGCATTAGTAGGTATTTATCTACTTGGCGCCCGAATAGGGAAATTTGATGAAAACGGAAAACCAAGAGTTCTACCTGCTTCAAATATTCCACTTGCTGCTGCAGGAGTATTAATACTTTGGTTAGGTTGGTTTGGTTTTAATGGAGGTTCTGTTTTATCAGCCGACCCGACTCTAACATCCCTTACACTTGTAACCACATGTATCGCTGCTGCTGCAGGAGGAATATCATCTGCAATATTTGCTAACATTTTATATAAAAAATACGACCTAACCATGTATATGAATGGAATATTAGGAGGTTTAGTAGGAATTACTGCTGGTGCTGACCAAATGAGCCCAACAGATGCTGTATGGATTGGATTAATTGCAGGAATAATCATTGTACTTAGTGTAGCTTTTATTGATAAATTAAAACTAGATGATCCTGTTGGAGCTGTTTCTGTTCACTTGATTTGCGGAATCTGGGGAACACTTGCAGTTGGAATATTTGGTGAAATAGCAGGATTAGGGCAGTTTATGATTCAATTAAAATCTATATTAATTGTAGCTGTATTCTGTATAATATCTGCTTTCATAATCTTTTTTACAATTAAATTAACTATCGGTTTAAGGGTTGAAAAAGAAGAAGAAGCAAAAGGCCTAGATCTTTCAGAACACGGAATGCAAGCCTACGAATAATTAAAAAATATAAATTACAATTATGATAAATCTTAAAAATATAACTCAAATTTTATTAATATCAGCTATGTTTAACTATAGCTATGCTCAAGAGGTCGAGGAAGAAGAAACTCCTACATTTAGTGTTTCAGGTTCAGTTGACACATACATGCGCCACAATTTCTCAAATAATTTTGATGCAGCTCCAGGAACATCTTTTGCTAACCTCCCTGGATTTTCCCTAGGTATGGCAAATATTATTCTTGCATATGAAGGAGAAAAGTCTGGTTTTGTTGCAGATCTAGTATATGGTCCTAGAGGAACAGATGCTGTTTTTGGGTCTGTCGAAAATTCAAGCAGTATAATCAATCAAATGTATGCTTATTTAAATGTTGGTGAAAAAACAACAATTACTATGGGTAATTTTAATACTTTTTTAGGTTATGAGGTTATTTCACCTGCAGCGAATTTCAATTATTCTACTTCATATATGTTCTCTTATGGGCCATTTTCTCACACAGGTATTAAAGCAGATTTTACTCTATCAGAAAACAGCTCTTTAATGATAGGTGTTTTAAATCCTACAGATGCTACTGAAAGTAATCCAGATGACACATATATGCTAGGAGTTCAATTTAGTTTTAGTGGCCAATACATCAACTATCTAGGTGGTAAAGGATATAGCCAAATTGATTATACAGGTGGATTTAATTTATCGGAATCTTTCTTTTTTGGAATCAATGCTACTTCAGCATCCAATGACACTCCGGATGGAGGTTTTTCAGGAATAGCGCTATACCCTCAATTAACATTATCTGACTCATTCAGTCTTGGATTAAGAGGTGAAATATTCTCTGACGAAAAAGATTTTACAGGGGTTTTTGGAAATGCTTCAGGAGATGCTGATAACACTTCAATAACTCTAACCGGAAGTTATACATCTGGCAATATGATACTCAAGCCAGAAATACGAATTGATAGTGCATCTGAAAAAATATTTGCAGATAATTCAGGTGTATCTGATAATTTAGCCTCATTTGTTATAGCAGCCATTTATTCATTCTAGGTTTATATACGTAAAGATTAATCTATTTGGTTTTTGACCCTCAGTTTTTCTAACTGGGGGTTTTTTCTATCTTTAAAAGAAAAAATTAAAATGAAAAATCTTCTATTTCTTTTTTTATTAATCTTTAACACAACTCATTTATCATCTCAAAAATTATCAGAAGGTCCGTTTTCTCAACTAATCATTAGAGGAGCAATCCTTATCAATGGGAATGGAGCTCCACCTATAGGTCCAATAGATTTGGTTATTGAACAAGATAAAATTGTACAAATTAAAACTGTTGGTTATCCAGGAATAGAAATAAATCAGAGTAGACGTCCAAAGCTAAAAAAAAACGGTAAGGAAATTGATGCTTCAGGAATGTATCTATTACCTGGATTCATAGATATGCATGGGCATATTGGAGGTAAGTCCCAGGGAGCTGATTGGGACTACGTTTTTAAACTTTGGCTAGCTCATGGAATAACTACAGTTAGAGAACCCAGTGGAAGAGGTATCGATTACACGCTGGATTTAAAAACAAGAGCCAAAAAAAATGAAATAATTGCTCCAAGAATAGTTACATATACATCTTTTGGTCAAGGAAGTATAAATGGCATTAATTCTCCGGAGGAGGCAATTAGTTGGGTTCAACAAAATAAAAAAAATGGTGCTGATGGAATTAAATTTTTTGGAGCAGATCCAAAAATCATGAAAGCGGCATTAAATGAAAATAAAAAACTAGGTTTAGGCTCTGCATGTCATCATTCACAAATGAGCGTTGCAAGATGGAATGTTCTTCATTCTGCAAGAGCTGGCTTAACTTCAATGGAACATTGGTATGGATTACCAGAAGCATTATTTGAGGATAGAACAATTCAAAACTATCCTTTAGATTATAATTACCAAAATGAACAACATAGATTTGAAGAAGCAGGAAAACTATGGGAACAAGCTGCCCCACCCTACTCAGATCACTGGAATTCTGTTATGAATGAATTAATAAATTTAGATTTTACTCTAGACCCTACTTTTAATATATACGAGGCTAGCAGAGATTTACATCGAGCAAGAAGAGCGGAATGGCATGAAAAATACACTCTTCCTTCATTATGGAAATTTTATGAGCCAAGTAAAATTTCTCATGGGTCATATTGGCATTTCTGGGGAACTGAACAGGAAGTTACATGGAAAAATAACTTTCAATTATGGATGACTTTTGTAAATGAATATAAAAATCGAGGAGGAAGAGTAACTACAGGTTCAGATTCAGGATTTATTTATCAACTATATGGATTTGCATATGTTAGGGAGCTAGAGCTGCTTCGCGAAGCAGGCTTTCATCCTCTTGAAGTTATTAGATCCGCAACTCTAAATGGGGCTGAAGCTTTAGGAATGGATCAAAAAATAGGATCCATAGAAATTGGAAAACAAGCAGATTTAATTCTTATTGAAGAAAATCCATTAAAAAACCTAAAGGTTTTATACGGTACAGGAGCTATAAAACTTAACGAAGATAATAAAATAGTTAGGGTTGGAGGAGTTAAATACACAATTAGCAATGGTGTTATCTATGATTCTAAACAACTCTTAAAAGAAGTTGAAAAAAGTGTTAGTGATGCTAAAGAAAAAGAAGGGTACATTATAAAACAACCAGGTAATTAATTTTAAATTACTAGCCTTTCTGAATAAATGACAACATGCCTTTGTTAAATAATTCTGGTCGTTCAACATTAACTAAATGACCGCATTCTGGTAAAACAATTAGATTTGAATGATTATGCTGAGAAACCAGTTTCCTGACTGGGGTAAGAAACAAATAGTCTTGGGCACCCATTATGTATAAAGTAGGAATTTTCACTTCAACTTGTCTAAAAATTTTCAATAGAGGTATAATTTCTGTTGTCAATTTATACCATCTTAAAAATTCTTTTTTATAGAGCTTTCTTGCTTCTCTAACGAATAATAGACGTGACTCTTTATGATTAGAATTAGGCATCACAATCCAAGCAAAGATCTTATATATTAACATATAAGGTAAAAATGATTTTGTCCAATTTCCAAAATACATCATTGCTCTTGATCGGAAATTCAATTTTATAATTGCCCCAGCCATTATCATTGTTAAAATTCTTTCAGGTGAGATTTCGGCTAGTTTTCTTATAAGTATTGTTCCTAATGAAATTCCAACAAAATGAGCTTTTTTTATTTTTTCATTATTTAATACTTCAATTATATCTTCAGTAATAACCTTGAAAGTATACTTAGGTTGAAAAGGATTTACAATTAAACTTTTAGAATTACCATGACCCCTTAAATCAATTAGTAATAAGTTAAAATATTTTGAAAAAAATCGAATTTGTTTGAACCAAATAGAAGAACTCCCCCCTGCTCCATGAATAAATGTTATCCAAGGAGAATTTATTTTATTATTCCTATGTGTTTTATAATGGAGCATTTAAAGAATTCCCTTTTTTATTAATTCATCCTCCATAATCTTTTGAAGTTTTTTTGCTTCATTTTTGGCTGATATATCAAAACCTAATCCCTTATTTGCATATAAAATTTGACGTGACGAATTAACAATTAAACCACATTTATCATTCATACCAGTAAAAGCTACTTCTCTTAGACTCCCTCCTTGAGCTCCTACACCAGGAATTAAAAGAAATGAATCAGGTATAATTTTTCTTATTTTCTTTAAATAATTTACTTTAGTAGCTCCAACTACATACATAATTCTTTCAGAGTTCTTCCATGTTTTAGAAACCTGAATAACCCTTTCGTATAAAGGTGTTTCAGGACTTCCAAAAAACTGAAAATCTTCAGCGCCTTCATTAGATGTTAACGCTAATAAGATTGCATATTTATTTTTAAAATTTAAAAATGGCTCAATAGTATCTTTACCCATATATGGAGAAAGTGTTATTGAGTCAAAAGAAAGATTTTCAAAAAAAGCCTTAGCATAGTGTGATGCAGTGTTACCTATATCTGCTCTTTTAGCATCCGCAATAGTAAAAATATTAGGGTAATTTGATGATAAATAATTAGAAACTCTTTCTAGAGATTTCCATCCTTTTGATCCGTAAGATTCAAAAAAAGCAATATTTGGCTTATAAGCTATTGCGTAACTTTCAGTGGAATCAATAATTGCTTTGCAAAAAGAAAAAATAGGATCAGCGTCAGACAATAAGTGTTTTGGTATTTTATCTAAATCAACATCCAAGCCAACGCACAAAAAAGAACGCTTTTCTTTAATTTGTTCAAAAATTACTTCTTGGTTCATATAAGTTCTGCAGAGGCTTTTAATTTTTGAGTGTTCTGATGAAGTTGCAACTCATTAATGAGTTTTGAAATATCACCATTAATTATATTTTGAAGATCGTATAATGTCAGTCCTATTCGATGATCAGTTACTCTACCTTGTGGGTAGTTATATGTTCTTATTTTAGCTGATCTATCTCCCGAAGAAACTAAACTACTTCTTTTTTCAGAATCTGCTTCTAGTTTTTTTCTTAATTCCAACTCATAAAGTCTTGATCTTAATACTTTTAAAGCCTTGTCTTTATTTTTATGTTGAGATTTTTGATCTTGGCATTGAGCTACAATACCTGTTGGCTCATGAGTTAATCGGACAGCCGAATATGTAGTATTTACAGACTGACCTCCAGGCCCCGATGAACAGAAATAATCAATTCTAACTTCATTCATATCAATCTCAACATCAAACTCTTCAGCTTCTGGCAAAACCATAACTGTTGAGGCAGATGTGTGAACTCTTCCCTGGGTTTCAGTTTGTGGAACTCGCTGAACTCTATGTACTCCAGATTCATATTTTAAAGTTCCATAAACCTCTTCTCCTAATACTTCAAAAATAATTTCTTTAAAACCACCGGCAGTTCCTTCACTTGAATCAACTAAACTAGTTTTCCATCCTTGATCTTGACAATATTTCAAATACATTCGGTATAAATCCCCTGCAAAAATACTAGCTTCATCTCCTCCAGTTCCTGCTCGAATTTCTACAACCGCGTTCTTTGAATCCTCTGGATCTTTAGGTATTAATAAAAATTTAATTTTTTCTTCTAATTCAGGAAGTTGAATTTTGGCTTCTTCAATTTGAATTTTGGCCATTTCTATCATTTCAGAATCAGCCTCTTCTTCTAAGATTTTTTCTGCTTCATCTATATTAGCAATTAAAGACATATAAATATCTCCCTGATCCATAATTATCTTAAGATCTTTATATTCTTTATTTATTTGAATATATTTCTTCTGATCTAAGATAATATCGGGTTGAATTATTAGATCTGAGATCTCATCAAATCGCTGTTTAATAATATTTAATTTATCTATCATTCTGGTTACTATTATAGCGAAATTACGATATAATTAATAGATAAAAATACCTTGAGGTGTTTTAAGAGTAAGTTTTTTAGATTGAGCAGACTCTACTCTTCCAATAACCTGAGCTGCTACATTAAATTTTTTAGATATGGATATAATTTCTTCTGCAATCGAGTTGTCTACATAAAACTCCAATCTATGTCCCATATTAAAAACCTGGTACATTTCTTTTCCAGAAGTTCCAGATTCACTTTGAATTATCTCAAATAATGGAGGTACTGGGAAAAAATTATCTTTAATAACATGTAGCTTATCAATAAATTGGAGGATTTTAGTTTGAGCTCCTCCACTGCAATGAACCATTCCATGAATATTCTTTCTTCCAACTTCTTCAAAAACCTGCTGAACAATCGGGGCATAAGTTCTTGTTGGAGATAAAACTAATTTTCCTATATCTAAATCAAGACCTTCAACAAAATCAGTTAATTTTTTATTTCCAGAATATATCAAAGACGAAGGAACACTGCTGTCAAAGCTTTCAGGGTATTTATCAGCTAAATATTTTGCAAAGACATCGTGCCTAGCAGAAGTTAAACCATTACTTCCCATTCCACCATTATAAGTGTTTTCGTATGTAGCTAAACCGTATGACTCTAAGCCTATAATAACATCTCCAGAACGGATATTAGAATTTTCAATCACGTCTTCTCTTTTCATTCGTGCAGTAATGGTTGAATCAACTATAATAGTTTTAACTAAATCTCCAACATCAGCCGTTTCTCCACCAGTTGAAAAAATATTAATATTATATTTTCTGAGGTCTTCAATAAGTTCTTGAGTTCCATTTATAATTACTGAAATGACCTCCCCAGGAATTCTGTTTTTGTTTCTTCCTATAGTTGAAGAAAGTAAAATATTATCGGTTGCACCAACACACAAAAGATCATCAATATTCATTATTAGCGAATCTTGGGCGATTCCTTTCCAAACAGATAAATCACCTGTTTCCTTCCAATATAAATAAGCTAAAGAAGATTTTGTGCCAGCTCCATCGGCATGCATTACAATACAATGATCTTTACTACCTGATAAGTAATCAGGTATAATTTTACAAAAAGCATTAGGGAATAATCCTTTATCTATATTTTTAATAGCATTGTGGACATCCTCTTTTTGAGCTGAAACACCACGAAGTTTATATCTGTTACTTGACATAAAAGCTAAAATTATAACAAAAATACTTTAAGTATTGAAAATGACCCCATATTATATGGTCTATTTTTAACTTAAAAGAATTTGATTACTTATTCAACAGCTAAATAATAACTCCCTATACTTTGCTAATGGCCAAAGGGTATTATCTACTAATAATTCAAGTTTATCACAATGATATCTAATAGGATCCATTTTAGTTAGAACTTTCTTGCAATATTCAATAGCTTTTTTGTGATGATCATTAATTTTATTCGCTTTCTTTCTTGAAGATATCATAGAATTTACTCCAGAATTAATAGCAGCCACATGTCCAGATATTCTTTCAATTATAGATATTTGTTCTATCGCATATTTTTTAAAATCATTTCCATAAATTTCTTTGAGACCTTTAACATTTTCAATTAATGTATTTTGATAATTTATTGCAGTTGGTATAATATGATTCCGAGAAATATCTCCAAGCGTTCTAGCTTCAATCTGAATTCGCATAGTATACTCTTGAAGATCCACTATATATCTAGCTTCAATTTCTCTTTGTGATAAAATATCTAATGAAGAAAAAAGATTAATACTCTTTTTAAAAAGATATGCAGATAAGGCCTCTGGAGTAGATTTGTTATGACTAAGCTTTCTCTTTTTTGCTTCCTTAATCCAAGTATTTGAGTAACCATCTCCTTCAAATAAAATTGGCTTTATTTCCTTTATCTGATCTCTTAAAACATTAAAAATGGCATCATCTTTCTTCATTTTTTTATTAGCCACAAGACTATCTACTTTACCCTTAAATGAAATTAATTTTTCTGCCACCATAGCATTTAAAAATGTCATAGGTTTAGCACAATTTGCTTTAGAGCCCACGGCTCTAAATTCAAATTTATTTCCAGTAAAAGCAAATGGTGACGTTCTATTTCTATCAGTATTATCTAATAAAATTTCAGGAATTTTTCCGATAACATTTAGTTTAAGATCTGTTTTTTCTTCTGGAGAAAGCTTTCCTTTAGAAACATTTTCCAAATCTTCTATCACTTTGGTTAATTGGTCACCTATGAAAACAGATATAATAGCTGGAGGAGCCTCATTTGCGCCCAACCTCAAATCATTGCTAGCACTTGCAATTGCAGCCGTTAAAAGTTCTTCATGTTCTAAAACAGCAGAAATAGTATTGATAAAAAATGTTAAAAATTGCAAATTACTCATAGGGGTT
>Ga0114996_10001985_pt1 | contig 26918 bp, 20 predicted proteins | sample ArcticOcean_MG_C_4_FD_87039 | JGI IMG/M metagenome (GOLD analysis project Ga0114996, IMG submission 87039) | Marine microbial communities from western Arctic Ocean - ArcticOcean_MG_CB4_134 | ecosystem: Environmental > Aquatic > Marine > Oceanic | place: Arctic Ocean: Canada Basin | collected... | reverse complement strand
AATAAGGGCTTGCGCATGCCGGGCCATCGAACGCCGATTCCGCGCGGCGTCTTCTTTAAGCCGATGGTGTACCTCGTCGGGCACTTTCTTGATCAGTATATCTGGCATATTTTATTATCGGGATAGCGTTTTGCTATAAAAATACTATCCGACGGGACGAGATGCAAGGTTCTTATGTAGACCAAGTTCATTTTATAGGATCTAAATTAATATGATGACTGGTTTAGCCCAGAAACCGTTCAAGATAATACCGTCCCCTGCTTCCAGAACGTCTCTACCGCCTGACCGACTTGTGCAGAACTGCGCGTCTGTTGCGCCGCCTGCCAGCCGGGAGGAAATAAACGCTGGTAGCGACTTTGTCCAAAGCGCTGGTCGATGAGCAAAATGACGCCGCGGTCCTCGGCCGAGCGGATGACGCGCCCGGCTGCTTGCAGTACGCGGTTCATGCCCGGGAAGGTATAGGAATAGTTGAAGCCATCGATTTCCTGCGCGTCAAAGTAGGCGCGAATCAAATTGCGCTCCAAACAGATCTGCGGCAGGCCGACGCCGACGACCACGGCGCCCACCAGGCGCTCGCCGACTAGGTCGATGCCCTCGCCAAAAATCCCACCCATGACAGCAAAGCCCACCAGCGTTTCTTGGTTGTCGGACGCGAATCCCGCCAGGAAAGCTTCGCGCGCAGGCTCGGACATGCGCGTTTCTTGCACCAGGATTTGCACCTGGGGATAGGTGGCGATAAAACGCTCGGCCACTTCTTCCATATAGCGATAGGACGGGAAGAACGCCAGGTAATTGCCCGGCCGCTGGCTGGTGGCTGCGGCGATGGCTGCGGCCACTTCGTCGTAGGTGTGCTCGCGTTGTTTGAAAGTAGTGCCGATGTGATCTGCCACCAGCAATTGCAGATTGTCGCGCGGGAAGGGTGATTCGAGCACCAGCAGTTTATCGCCTTGCTCGCCGCCCAGAATGTCGCGGAAATAGTCTAACGGCGTCAGCGTTGCCGAAAAGAAGGTGGCCGAAGTGCCGCGCTTGAGCGCCTGGCGGATCTGTTCGGAGGGATCGATACAAAACAGTTTGAGGCGCACGTCCTTGCCGATTTTTTCGGCGTAGGTGGTGTAGTGAGCGTCAAAGAGTTCGGCGATGCGCAAAAAGCCCAGCACTTCAAAGTAGAACTCGATCAGGTCCTGGAAGTAGGGCGAGGGCAGGTTGCGCTTGAGTACATCCTCGGCCTCGCGGGTGAGTTTCTCCAGCGGCGAGAGCAGTTCGCGGGGCAATTCTTGGTCGACCCAGGACTCGCCCTCTCCGTCGCACAGTTTGCGCACTTTATTAAAGTATTTATTGACCTCGCCCAGCCGCTTGCCCAGTTTGGGGTGATCCTTGGCGACGGCGCGCCGCAGCCCCTGGACCTGCGTTTTATAGAGCTCGGCCGAGAACATTTCCCGCGCCCGGTCCACCAGATTGTGCGCTTCGTCGATGAGGAAGGCGTAATTGCCGGCATTGTCCTGAAAAAAACGCTTGAGGTAGGCTCTGGGGTCGAAAACGTAATTGTAATCGCAGATAACGGCATCGACCCACAGCGATAGATCGAGCGAGAATTCAAAAGGGCAGACCCGGTGCTGCATGGCCTTTTCCTCAATGGTAGTGCGCGTCAAGGCGTCTTCCTGGAAGATGTCCTCCAGCGCATCGTTGACGCGATCGAAATAACCGATGGCAAATTCGCACTGCTCCGGGTCGCAAGAATCCCCGCCGTCGGGTTTAAAACAAATCTTGTCGCGCGCTGTCAGCGTCAAGCTCTTGAATTTGAGTCCAGCAGCGCGCAGGTCATCCAGCGCCTTCTCGGCCACTGTGCGCCCCACAGTTTTGGCTGTCAGGTAGAAGATTTTCTCGACGTGCCCCTGTCCCATAGCTTTGACGGCCGGAAAGAGGGCCGAGATGGTCTTGCCGATGCCGGTGGGCGCCTGGGCAAAGAGCCGCCCTTGATTTTCGACGGCGCGATAAGTAGCCACCGCCAACGGCCGCTGGCCCGGCCGGTATTCGGAATAGGGAAATTCCAGCGCTGCAATTGAGGCATCGCGCGCCACCCCCCACTCATGGTAGGCCTGGGCCCAGCGCAGGTAGCGCGCCACCAGGTCGTCAAAAAAGCGGGCTAGTTCCTCGAGGTCAAAGGTGCGGCGATCTTCCTGCAACTCCCAGCTGTCCAATTGCACGTAGGTGAGTTGCACGTCTATCGACTCTAGGTCGTTTTGGGCGGCGACGATGTAGGCGTAGGTTTTGGCCTGGGCCCAGTGCATCGGATTGTCGGGCCGCTCGGGGTCGAGTTCGCCGTAGGTAGTTTTGATTTCCTCGATCAGCACGCCGCTATCATCGGCTAGCACTCCATCGATGCGGCCGCTGATTTCTAGGGCGAGGTCCTCGGTCTCGACTAGGTAGGAAACGGCTACTTCCATCTGGTATTCGGGCGGCCGTGTTTGCTGTACTTTCTGGTGGCCTCGGGTGCCTTCAACGAGGCGGTCACTGGAGGTAAAGGCACCGCCGCCAAGGTTGCCGGAACGCAGTACATAACCGACGAGGTGGCCCACGGAAGCTTTGATTAAGGTGGTCGACATGGTGTGTTGGTTGGGTAGAGGATATGGTGTATCTTATGCGGCGTTCTATTTTTTTTGGGTTCAACAACTGGAACAATTCTGCTAAAGCTACAGAAAAAGCCAAACATTGGAAATGTCCGGTTTTTTTTACTGAGAAGGGGATTTTCTCTTTTGGCCCGTAAATGCCAAACATCCAACCCAATGATAAAAACAAGAGGACTCCTATGAATGAACAATCCACAAAACCCGTACGCCTCGGCGTTTTAGGAGGTTCGGGAGTATACCAGATGGAAGGAGTCGACCTCGTTGCCGAACACGACCTCGACACTCCCTTTGGTAAACCTTCCGATCTCATCGTCGAAGCGCACGTCAACAATCGGCCCATTTTTTTCTTGCCGCGTCACGGTCGTGGCCACCGACTATTGCCTACCGAAGTGAATGCCCGTGCCAATATCCACGCCCTCAAACAACTGCAGGTGACCCACCTAATGGCCGTAAGCGCCGTCGGCATCATGCAAGAGCATATCCGGCCCGGCGATATGGTAGTGCCGAACCAGATCTTTGATCGCACCAAGGGCAATCGGCCCGCTACTTTTTTTGGTGACGGCATCGTTGGCCACGTTGCTTTTGCCGATCCCTTCTGCGACGAGTTGAGCCAGGTCGTTATTGCAGCGGCCAAAAACAAAGGGGCCACCGTGCACCAGGGGGGCACTTACGTTTGTATGGAAGGGCCGCAGTTTTCGACCCGCGCTGAATCCCACTTCTATCGCCGCGAAGTCGAGGCCACTGTCATCGGCATGACCGCCCTACCCGAAGCCAAGCTGGCGCGCGAGGCCGAGATGTGTTACGCCATGTTGGCCATGGGCACGGACTACGATTGCTGGCATGAGGACGAGGAAGACGTCGACATCGAATCGGTGCTGAAAATTCTTAAGAGCAATGCCGCATTAGCCAATAGTGTGGTGCAGGAAGTGGCGGCGCTGCTGCACGAGGAATCGGATTGCGCTTGTTTGGCGGCGGCTCGCTACGCCATTATTACGGCGCCTGAATACATCTCTGACGAAGTGAGGCAAAGACTCGACGTGCTCTACGGTCATTACCTGGGAGGGAAGGCGTGAGCGCCGTGCTTAAATTGGCTGCGGTCGGCGTCGGGCGCATCGGTGTCTACCACGCGCGTTATATCCAGGAGTTAGCTCGTGAAAATGGCGATTGTGTCTTGGCCGCTGTGGTCGACCCGCATCGGGATACGGCCGCGCGTGTGGCGCAGCAATTGGGCACTGGCCAGGACGAAGAGATCGTCGCTTTCCAGCAGGTGGAGGAGTTAATTGCGGCGGCGGGGGTGGACGGTGCGGTGATCGCTTCGCGCACCGCCAATCACCACAGTGATGCCAGGGCTTTGATCGACGCCGGTTGTCGGGTATTGCTAGAAAAGCCGCTGACCGAGACGCTGGAGACGGCGCGAGAATTTGCTGCGTATCTCAATGCCGATGAGCGCCGCCGCCACAGTTTGATGCAGGCTTTCATGCGCCGCTTTGACGAGCCGCTGCGACACGCTAAGAGTTTGCTGGACCAGGGCGTCATCGGCGTCCCCTTTAAGATTGTCTCGGTGCTCGAAGACCCGGTGCCACCGCCCGACGGTTATAGCAGCGCTGGCCTGCTGCCCGATATGGCGGTGCACAATGTCGACGAGGTGCGCTGGCTGGTGGGCGCCGAGGCGCAGAGCGTTAGTGGCACAGCTTCGCGCCTTTACAACCAGAATATCACTACGGTGCGCGAGGATTTTGACGATGTTTTCTTGCATATGTGGTGCGCCGAGGAATTGGTGGCGCAGATACAAGTGAGTCGCAACCATGTGGCCGGTTATCGCAATGAGACTTGGATATATGGGCAAGAGGGACTGATCCATGTGGGGGGGTTCCAGCAGGATCCGCTCAAGGTGGCGCTGGAAGCTTATAGTCGCGATGGCGTCATTGATCAACGCGTCTTTGAATTGCGCCACCAGGGCGAGTCCGTGCCGGTTTTTATTGATCGTTTTGGCCCGGCCTACAAGGCCGAAATCGCCCATTATGTCGAGCAATGTATCAACGGCCAAGCTTTTGCTGTCGATCACAACGACGGGTTATATGCTCTGGAGATTGTCGATGCTGGGAACCGTTCGTTGCAAACTCGGGAGAGTGGCCAGCGGGTGGAGATTTGATCTGGGTGCATTCGACGCCTGCGGCCGAGACGACCGCAGGCGTCGACGACGTTTTATTTTCTTGTTTTGCTTTTCTTTGCTGTCTTCTCTAGGCGCCGCACGGTATGCCCGTTTTGCACTGCCGCGTGTAATTCTTTAAAGACCTTGCTGCCGTCGTCCTTAACCGGATCCAATGTCGAACCTGCCTCGCAAACCGGCATGGCGGCGCCGGGATAGGTGCTGTGTAGATCCTGCTTTGAAGAGCCAAAGTAGGTCACCTCGCCGCTGGCGCGGGCGTAGCGGTAGACGTGCCGGGGGGTGTCGATCCAGCTGTAGTCGACCTTGTATTTCTTGATGGCCTTGTGGTCGATTTCGAGGCCGAGGCCAGGTTTTTCTGGGACGCGGTAAAATCCTCCGCGCAATTCGATATCTTCTTTGAGCAATTGGCTGTGCCATATGTTCATGCAGGTGATAGCCGGCCATTTGGCCTGGCTGGACACTGCTCCCAGATGTGCCGCCCAGGTCGTGGTGATGCCGGTTCCCACCAGCTGCAACCAGAATGGTTTATTGGCCATCTCACAGACTGCCGCCTGCCGGGTGATATTGTAGGCCCCGGCGCATACCACAAAACCGTCGGTTACGTCTTCTTCCAGGGTGGTGGGTATGGGCGGTGAGCCGTAGTGCATGGCTAGGGGCCGGTTGACGCGGGCGCGAATGTGTTTATTGCCGGCCACGTCTCCCTGCGGAATCGGCGTTTCGATCATCGCCACCTGATTGTACTGCTCCAAGCTTTTGAGGAATTCGACCGCATTGGCCGCATTGGCCAGCGTGCCGTTGAAATCGAGGTCGAGTTTGAATTGCTCGGGCACTACTTTGATGATAGCGCGAATGCTTGCGTGCAGGTCGTACCAGGTTCGCGCTTTGAGTTTGGCCGTCATATACCCTTGCTTGACTGCGTCGGTGCATTGTCGCGCCCAGTCCTGTGGTGGCATATCCATGCCCCACCACGAAATGGGGCACCACTCCCGCACCTTGGTGCCCAATAGGGAGTAGGCCGGTACGTTTAATGTCTTGCCCACTGCGTCAAAGAGCGCCATCTGTACCCCTGCCCCCAGGTGGTCTTGCCACAGCAAGTCTGCGGCTTCTTTGCCGACAATCTGTTTTTCGATGTTCTCCGGCACTTTCGCCCAGGTATAATTGGGAATGGTCTCTCCCCATCCTACAACCCCATTGCTCAGGGTTATTTTGCACAGCTGCACGATGCGCCAATGCGGCAGCCAGTATTGCATGTGCTGGTTGGTGTGGGCGGTAAGAGGCACGTCGAGAAAGGTGAGTTCAACGTCAGTGATCTTCATAGTTTAACCTTTGGGTATAAGGGAGGACGAATTTCATGGATAAGTAAACCAGAAAGGCTTCTCTGTCAATGATTGCCGCTTGTTTGTCGCCTTGGCAAAAGTATTATACTTAATATATTCGCCATCCCTAACATGTTTCTAAGCTCCTATTACTGACGTTGTTCCCGATTATGGAAATCCGCCGTTTTGCTGAACAAATTCTCTTAGGTACCACCTGGGACGAAAAACTAATCAAACTCGATCGCTTTGAGGATACCTGTCCCGGTACTTCTTTTGACACTCCGCCCGCCCCGGGCCGTCCGCCCGGCCTTGAACTCGAGACTTGGGGGCAGCGCGACAAACTGCGTTTTGCTGCTGTGCGCCAATTGCACAGCGAGAAAGAGCGCGGCCTCGTCTTGCACTTCTTTGCCAATCACGAGCTCCTCGCTCTCGAACTCATGGCCCTGGCCTTGCTCAAATTTCCCCAGGCGCCCGAGAAGTTTCGCCGCGGCCTGGTGCAGACCTTACTCGACGAACAGGAACACGTGCGTCTCTATCGTCGGCGCATGGCTGAGATAGGGGTAGAATTTGGCGAGATTCCGGTGAGTGATTTCTTCTGGAAAACCATTGCTCCAATGCAACACCCTGCCGATTTTGTCACTCGGCTCAGCCTGACGCTCGAACAAGCCAACCTCGACTACGCCGTGCACTACGCTGCCACCTACCGCCAATTGGACGACCAGGATACCGCCGCCATCCTCGAACGCGTCTACAAAGACGAGATCGGCCACGTCAAGCACGGTCTGGTGTGGTTTAACCGCTGGCGCGACCAGGAATTGTCCGAGTGGGAAGCGTATAAAAATGCGCTGGAAATGCCCTTGAGCCCGAGCCGAGCCAAGGGCATCGGCTTTAACCGCGAGGCCCGGCTCCAGGCCGGTTTTTCGGAGCAATTCATCGATGAATTGGAAATTTATTCGCACTCCAAGGGGCGCTGCCCAGCGGTACATTGGTTTAATCCGGTGTGTGAAGGGCAAGTAGCGCTGGGTCAGGCCGGGCGTTTTACTGCGGCTCGGTTGCCGCAGCTGCTGACGAGCGATTTTACTGCTCTGCCCATGTTTCTGTGCGCCCAGGACGATGTCGTGCTAGTGCAAGAGCGGCCCTCTTCTGCCTTTTTGCGCACATTGCAGCGCCACGGTTTTTCCATTCCCGAATTTGTTGAGTACGGCCAAGAGCAGGCCGATCTGGCCAAATTGGATATTGCCGAACGCAAGCTCGGTGATCTGTGTCCCTGGGGCTGGAGTCCGGATGCCGTGCGCTTTCTTGGACCGCTGTTCTCCGCCTTGCCACCCAATGGGCGCGCCCCAGCTACTGTGTGGCACGAGCAGACACGGCAGTGGTATTCCAAAGCCTGGGGTGTTGAGCAATTGCGCACTTTCCTCGATATGCGCAGCGACGACGGCGATTGGCTCTGTGGTAAGGAGGTGGTGGGTCGGGCATGTGCTAGCGTCGAAGAGGTAGATCGGCAGGTGGCCGATTGGCGCGCCGCCGGTTTCGACCAATTGGTGGTTAAAGCGGCATTTGGTTCTTCGGGGCAAAATCAGATTAGGCTCTTTGGCGCGGCAGAGCGCGAGGGGCAGCGCAATTGGTTAGCTAATATTCTGGCGCAGCAGGGCTGTGTTGTGGTCGAGCCCTGGTTGGACAAGGTGGTGGACTTGTCGCTGCAATTGCAGGTCGATGGCGACGGCGTTAGGGTAGCGGGATGGACGCGTTTTTTCACTGATGCTAGAGGGCAGTACCGCGGCTCTTTTGTCAGCCGTAGGGTCGACGGACTCGACTCGGAGGTGCGTCGCTGCCTCTACGGCAATGGCCGTCAGCGCCAGCGCTTGCACAAGCTCTTTGACGCTCTGGCCCAGCATGTGGGTGGACCCATGGGGGCGCGCGGTTATGTGGGACCGGTGGGTATCGACCTGTTCATTTATCGCCAGGAGGGGCAGCTGCGCTTAAAACCGATTGTCGAAGTTAATCCGCGCCGCACTATGGGACAGATCGCCTTGCACCTGGCTCAACGAGTGAATTCGGCGCGCACGGCCCTGTGGCTGGTGCTCAGTGCCAGGGATATCGCCGCCGCCAGTTTTGCCGATATAGCGGCTTTTGCCCGGCACATGGAAGAGCGTTACCCACCTGTTTTAGCCTCTGATGGTCTGCAATTGGGCGGTGGGGTGCTTTGCACTACGGATCCGTCCCAGGCCCAGGCCTTTGCCAGTTTCTTGCTAGTGGCCGAGCAGGTGGACCAGTGCAAGGCGTACTTTCGCCATTTGCCCGAGCCGCTCAATGCCTGGACGGCCTTTTGTTGAGCGTTTATTTCACTTTTAAGTAGGTGAATACTTCACAGAAACAATGTCGGACGAGTTTATCTTTATGTTTTATACTATAGATTTTATAGGCTCCGATTCTATGCCGAAAGTTTTGGGAGGCTTTTCATGCGCAAAGTGATTCCGTTTCTGGCCTTGCTGACGCTGCTCGTCTTTATTGCTTGCGGCGACGACTCCGGTTCGCCGGTGGCCTCGCCAGAATCTACCTCCGCCAATGTCGATAACGAGGTGATAAAAGACGGTCGGGGCAATCAGGATACACCGGTGCAGGATGAGCCCGCCGTTGATTCTGGTGTAGTGGATTCGGTGACCCCGCCGGCGGATGTTCCGATTGTTGAGGAACCTGAAGAGGTTGTCGATCCAGTCGATGTGGAGGAACCGAGCGAGGGGCTGGACCCGGTCGATGTGGATGTGTCGGGCGCAGAAGAGACCGCCAACGGAGAACTAGAATCGCCCGTCGAGGCAGAAACTCCAGGGTCTATTGAAGACGATGGCCGCGGCGAATCGTCGGCCGATTTGGACGAAGTGGATCTGCGGCCGGCCAACTTGCCTTCTCCCACCGGAGTAAACCCGCCGCTGCAGGGCACTTTTCTCGACATTGCAAGTTTTCCCAGGCAATATCTCTTTTCTGGTGCTGCCAAAGACGCCATCCCCGCCTTGACCAATCCAATTTTCGTGCGACCGTCGGAAGTGAGCTATTTACTGGAAGACGATCTGGTGTTGGGCGTGGTGGTGGATGGGGTGGCCCGGGCTTATCCGGAGAATATCGGCTGGTGGCACGAGATCGTTAATGACCGGATTGGTTCGCGCTCTATTGCCGTTACTTTCTGTCCGCTTACCGGCACCGGCCTGGTGTTCAAAGCCGAGGACGAATCTGGCCAACAATTCGAGTTGGGTGTGTCGGGCCTGCTTTTTAATAGCAATCTGGTCATGTACGATCGCCGCAACGACAGCCTCTACCCGCAATTGCTGTTCACCAGCATTTTTGGGTCTACTCTAGGCGATGCATTGGAACTGCTGCCGGTGGTAGAGACGACCTGGCGCACCTGGAAGCGGCTTTACCCGACCACCGAGGTCATTGCCGCTACCACCGGTTGGAACCGCAGTTATACCAGCTACCCCTACGCCGACTATCGCACCGACGACGGCGATACCTTTGCCGAGCTCAATCCATCCCTGGGTTTTAATGACAATCCCCATGCCCTGCGCTACGGCGCTAAGGATAAGATCCTGGGTGTGCGTCTCAACGGCGATGTGCGGGCTTACCTTTTTGAGACGCTGGGCGACCGCCTGGTGCTCAACGACGTGGTCGGCGAGGTCGACATTGTCGTAGTTTTTGATTATGAAAGCCATCTGGCTATTCCCTACGCCCGGCAGATCGGCGATTTGTTCCTCAACTTCGATATCGTCGAAGACCAGGGATTTCCCTTCAATATGATGGATGAGCAGACCGGCTCTATCTGGAATATCAAGGGACAGGCCATCGAAGGTCCGCTCAAGGGCGCCCAGCTCACCCAGGTGCCGGCGCACACGGGTTTTTGGTTTGCCTGGGTGACCTTCTGGCAAAACACCAGAGTTTGGTCGCTGTAGAGTGGGTATTGCTTGCGTTTAGGTGTCTGGGAAGTCTAGGGCGGTTAGGAGGGCTTGGGGCAGGTTTGGGCGGCCGTTGATTAGGCCGGTGCCGCGTTTCTCTGCTTGGCGATTTTTAATCTTACCAACCGCAAAAATAAGTTAGGCTGAATCCGAGGGGGTAAGATATTGTCACCAAGATAATACTTGCGATAAAAAGCGTCATATACTTTGACCCGATTTCTAGTTGCGGTATAAGCGTGCCACATAAAATTAGCAGGGCAGCGGGGGCGATATAGGCCAGCCAGAAAATGGCGGCAGATGGGGCTCCTGCGGTGAGAGCAGTGAAGGAAACGCCGACCAGGCCAATGAGGACGGCTAGACTAGCTGCTTTTTTCATACCGAAGACCGCGGCTAGTGTATTTTTGCGCGCTAGGGAATCGGCTTGTTGATCGGGCAGGGAGGTGGCGATGGAACTAATGAAATAGAAAGCGAAGAGCGGGAATAGCAACTCCCAGCGCATGCCCTCCCATTCCACTGCCTGGGCGTAATAGCCCGTCAGTGGCAGCACTATGCCGCACCCCAACCCTTGTAAGACTTCTCCCCCTCCCCGATAGTTGAGCTGGACCGGTGGCATACTGTAGAGCCATAGCAATGCCGCTCCGACAAGTGCCAGTGCAGGCATATAAATTCGTCCTAGGTGCCAGAATATTGCAGCGCTGACCAGCAGCAGAACGAGATTTGCCCAGCCGGCCAGCCACAGCGAGCGCGGCGATAAAGCGCCGTCTGGCAAGACCCGCGATCCGCCTGAGAAAATTGTGTGATCTCGATTGAGCAGATCTGCCTTGTGGTCGGCCCAATCATTCCAGAATACGATGTACATTTCTGCAAACCATCCGTAGAACAGGATCAGAGCAAACACCGTCCAGTCAAACTTGCCCTTGGCACCTAAAGCCAGTGCCTGCCCAAAAATTAAGGGCACGGTCAGATTGGTATTTGCCGCTGGCCGCGAGGCCCGTATCCAGGTCCTTAGTTTAGATTGCATCATGCAATTCCCTTGTCGTTCCTTCTCTTCTTACCTATTTTGTGCCGTGATTTATGCAAGCGCCAGTATATACGAAAACGAAAGGAAAGATATGTTCAGAATATCGATGTGGCACGGCGACCTCTCCGAGTCCTATCTGCGTTATGTTACGCAATTGGGCGTCGACTGCCTTGACTTTGGCGGCGGCGACTATTTTCCTGGCGTTAAAGAACAGGGTTATCCCGATCTCGATGAACTGCTGAAAATTAAAAAGAAGATCCACTCTTGGGGCCTGGGCATCAACCGCGTCACCCTGCCCGATATCACCGATAAATTTATGCTCGACCAGGAAGGCGGCGAAGTTGAGTTGGAGAACTCGGCCAATGCCCTGAAAGTTTTTGTCGAAGCCGGCGTGCCCATCGCCCGTCAGCGCTTTCACGGCGACACCTTTCCCTGGATGACCCACCGTTACCCGGCCGCCCGCCGCGGCGGTTATACTTACCGCGGTGAGAGCCGCGCCCTTGCCGCAGACGATAAGGGACCGCCCAGTGCCGCAGAGCTGGATTCCTGGTGGGCGCACTTCTGTACTGTCTACGAGCGCCTGGTGCCCATCGCCGATGAGGGCGATATCAAATTGGCCATCCACCCTTCGGACACGCCCAACCCGGACACGCCTCTGGGCGGGCTGGGTTTTCACCGCGTCATCGACGCTTTTCCGCACCGCTGCGTCGGGTACCTCTACTGCTGCGGTACCCGCTGTCAGGCCGGCGGCCTGCCCCTGGTGCTGGACGAAATCCACAATTACGGCCGCAAGGGCCGCATCTTCACGCTGCATTTGCGCAATGTGCGCGGCAGCCTGGCCACGGCCGGCGGTTTTGAGGAAGTGCTGCTGGATGACGGCGACATGAATGTGTTTAAGATCCTGCTGGAACTCAAGCGCGTCGGTTTTGACGGCTGCATCAGCCCCGACCACATTCCCAGCCTGGAGGGCGACGGCCCCAATATACATCAGGGGCTGGCCTATTCGGTGGGATACCTCAAGGCGCTCTTTGCCGCTCTGGCGGTAGTTTAAACGGGAGAGAGAAAAAATGGGCGAACGCAAAAAGATAGCGGCTATTATCACCGAGTATCGGCCTGGTTCCCACGCCGCTGTCATCGTCAACAAATACCTCATGGGTTTCCCTACGGACGAGGGGTTTTTTGAACCCAGAGTTGATGTGGTCTCTATGTATATTGACCTATTTCCCGATGCCGATGTCGGCCGCTCGCTTGCCGCCGAGCACGACGTGCCCATTTATAAGAGCATTGTCGAGGCGCTGACCTTGGGCGGCAAGGAATTGGCTGTGGATGGCGTGCTGCTGATTGGCGAGCACGGCGACTACGCCTGGAACGAAAAAGATCAGCAACTCTTTCCGCGGCGCTATTTCATGGAGCAGATTGCCGGCGTCATGGCTACTTCTGGTCGCGCTGCGCCGGTGTTCAACGACAAACACCTCTCCTACAATTGGCGCGACGCCAAGTGGATGTACGATCGGGCGCAGGAATTGGGCATTGCTTTCATGTCCGGCTCGTCCATACCGGTGACCTGGCGCAGTCCCTGGCTCGAACACGAACTCGAAACGCCCATTGAGGAAGCCATCGCCATCGGTTTTTCCGGCCTCGACATCTATGGTTTCCATACTCTCGAGGCGTTGCAGTGCATGGTAGAGCGCCGGCGCGGTGGCGAGACCGGCGTGGTTGCCGTCACCTGCCTGGAGGGCGAGGCGGTATGGCAAGCCGCCAAAGACGGTTTATGGTCCTACGAATTGGCCGAGGCCGCCTGCGCTTGCATTGAGAACAAACCCGAGGGCCGCATGGAGGACCACTGCGCCAACCCCGCCCTCTTCCTGGTAGAATACCGCGATGGTCTCAAGGGTGCTATACTCATGCTCAATGGTTATGTGCACGACCTGGCTTACGCCGCTCGCACCGATGGGCGGATTGAGGCCTGTGAATATTTTTGCCAGGGCCATGGCGGTCCCGAGGGTGCGTACGCCCATTTCAGCTATCTAGCGCTCAATATTGAGGAGATGTTCCTTAGTGGTCGCGCCACTTATCCGGTCGAACGGACTTTGCTGACTAGCGGCGTATTAGAAGCGGCTTTGACTTCGCGCCACGAAGGTTATCGCCGTTTGCAAACGCCCTGGCTCGATGTCGAATACCAATCGTACGATTCTCTGCCCTGGAGGCCCACCGGGAGGCGTCCTACTGGCACTTGCCTAGATCCCTGGCCTCCGTTTAAATAAGCGACCTCATGGCCAATTTCTTGCTCAGTGGTTTTGCCGACGAGATAGCTCCGGACCGCCACCAGCAAATTGCTACCCTCAAAGAGACCGGTGTTGGTTATCTCGAACTACGGGGGATCGACGGCAAGGGCGTGCTCGATTTGAGCGCTGCTGAAATTGATGTCTTGCGCAGCGAATTGGATGAGGCCGGTATCAAGGTCTCGGCTATTGGTTCGCCGATTGGCAAGGTGGCGATTCGCTCCGATTTGGAGGAGCACTTTGAACGTTTTAAGGTTGCGGTGGAACGCGCCGTTCAATTTGATACGCCCAATATTCGCGTTTTCTCGTTCTATTATAAAGATGAAGAACCGGCTGCGTGCCGCGATGCCGTGCTTGCACAGTTTGAGCGCATGGTGTCTTATGCTGCCGATAATGGCTGTACTCTGCTGCACGAAAACGAGAAGGGTATCTATGGGGATGTTCCTGAGCGCTGTCTCGATTTGGTGCAGAGTGTCGATCATGCCAATCTGCGTTTGATTTTTGATCCGGCCAATTTTATTCAGTGTGGGGTGCGGGCTAAAGACGAGGCTTGGCCTTTATTGGCGTCTCACGTAGTCTATTTTCATATCAAGGATGTGGAAGCGGTTAGCGGTCGAGTGGTGCCTGCGGGTTGTGGGGATGCGGGGGTGGAGGAGATTTTGCGCCAGGCGGCGGGTGCTGGGTTTGTCGGGTTTCTTTCGCTTGAACCTCATCTTAAAGCTGATGATGTTGATTATGGGGGTAGTGGGGTGGAGCGGTTTGTTATTGCTGTTGGTGCGCTTAGGGGGGTTTTGGGGCGGCTTTAAGGAGTAGTACTTTATGTTTTACTGGTGTGGGGACGGTCAGGTAGAGGGCTGTCCCTCGCTCATTCTAGTCTTATTGGTCAAAATATGAACCCTAGTAGCGATGAAAATATGAAAGTTGGTGGCAAGGGTACCTGGCGTACGTTTGATGGGACCAATGGGCTGCCGGGGCCGGCGCTGGCTTTGCTGCAGGATCGCAATGGGTATTTGTGGATTGGTACCTGGGGGCAAGGGTTGTGTCGTTACGACGGGGAGGTGTTTCGGCCGTTGACTAGTGAAGACGGCATGGTGGGTGATACGGTGTGGGGGATTTGTGAGGATGGGCATGGTTTATTGTGGATAGCTACTGAAGATGGTGTGAGTCGTTATGACGGTGTGGACTTTGTCAATTTTACGGTTGAGAATGGGCTGGTGCACAATGAGGCGAATGCCTTGCTGCAGGATCGCCAGGGGCGCATGTGGTTTGCTACGTCGGGTGGGGTGAGTTGTTTGGAGGGTGTTGCTGGGGGTTTGGATCTGACGGAGGTGCGTTTTACCAACTACACTAGCGCCGATGGTTTGCTGGACGATCGCACTTATGCCTTGGCCGAGGATGGTGATGGGCATCTGTGGATTGGCACGGAGACGGGGTTGAATCGTTACGACGGCGAGCGTTTTACCCATTTCACTACCGACGATGGGCTTGTTGACAATCGCGTTCAGAAACTGGTTGTGGACGGGACGGATTTGTGGATTGGTACTGAGGGTGGTGTTAGCCGGTGATTTCTGGTTTTCCACCTTTGTCGGATTAAATCAATACAGCCAGAATTTTGTCACCTTGACCATGGAAGACGGTCTGGTCAACAACGATCTGCGCTCGATTCTTCAGGACAGTCAGGGGCGGTTCTGGTTTTCTACTCTGGGCGGTGTGAGTTGCTACGACGGGGAGACTTTTACCAATTTCACCAGCGCCAATGGTTTGCTGCACGACCAGGTCTATAGGCTGCTCGAAGATGTCGACGGTTATATCTGGATGGGCACGGAGCGTGGGGCGAGTTGCTACGATGGGGAGACGTTTACCAATTATACCACCCGCGATGGCTTGCCCCACGATCGGGTCTACACTCTTTTTCAGGACAGTAGCGATATTCTGTGGTTTGGTACGACGGAGGGGGTAAGCCGCTACGACGGAGAGACGTTTACCAATTATACCACCCGCGATGGCTTGCCTCACAACGATATCAATAATATTTTCGAAGATCGCCAGGGGCGCTTGTGGTTCGCCACCGAGGGCGGTACCTGTTATTACGACGGGGAGACGTTTACCAGTTACACCAGCGCCGATGGTTTAGTTAACGACAATGTTCACGGCTTGGCTCAGGATGGTCAGGATCGCCTGTGGTTTTCTACCTTGGGGGGTGTGAGTTGTTACGACGGGCAGACCTTTACCAATTATACTCAGGAGGACGGCCTGGCCAGTGACCAGGTCTTTCGCGTCTTTGAGGACAGTCTGGGGTATATGTGGTTTGCTACCTGGGCAGGGATCAACCGTTACGACGGCGAAGTTTTCCAAACGCTCAACCGCCACGATGGTTTGGCCGGCGGCAGCTTTCTGGCCTTTCTCGAAGACCGCCAGGGTCGCTTGTGGTTGGGCTCCGGCAGTGGTATCACCTGTTATTTTCCGGCGGCGCCCTCCCCACCACCCATCGTCATTCGCGCGGTAGTGGCCGACCGCCGCTACGAAGAGCTGACCGATATTCGTATTCCTGCCAGCAGTGGCTTGACCGCTTTTGAATTTTATGGCATTAACTTCAAGACGCGGCCCGGGGCTATGGTTTATCGCTACCGCCTGCGCGGCTGCGACGAGACCTGGCACACCACCCACGAGCGCCGCGTCGAGTACCAGGACCTGCCGCCGTGCGCCTACGCCTTTCAGGTCATCGCCGTCGACCGCGACATGAATTACTCCATGCCGGCCGAGGTCGCTATTGAGGTAGTAGCCGATGCGCGCGACGAGATGATCGACGAATTGGAGACGCGGGTGAGCGAGCGCACCCGGGAATTGCAGGAGAAGAATAGTGAATTAGAAGAAACGCTTGTGCAATTGCAGGAGACGCAGAATCAGCTGGTGGTGCAGGAGAAACTGGCCGCCCTGGGCAATCTGGTAGCCGGCATCGCCCACGAACTCAACAGTCCCCTGGGCGCCGTCAAGAGCACGGCCGATGTGCTGACGCGGGGCATTGGGAAAATTCGTGAGACCTTGGACCAGGGCACCGAATTGGCAGAGATTAAGACCAACCGGAGTTTTGATCAGGTGGTGCAATTATTAGACAATAGCATTGGCGCTACCACCACCGCCATCGACCGCATCAGCCAGATTGTCGACAGTCTCAAGAATTTTACTCGCCTGGACCAGGCCGACTACCAATTGGCCGATGTGCACGAAGGCATCGAGAGCACGCTGACGCTGCTGGAGCACCAGTTCAAGGGCCGCATCGAGGTCTCGCGCCACTATGGCGAGTTGCCGTCGATCTACTGCTATCCCGGCGAACTCAACCAGGTTTTCATGAATGTGCTAATGAACGCCGTCCAGGCCATTGTCGATGCGGGGTCTATCCGCGTCAAGACCTACGCCGACGCGGCCGACGTCTACGTGGAGGTTGCCGACAGCGGCCGGGGCATCCCCAAGGATCGTTTGCAGCACATCTTTGAACCCAACTTTGCCCAGAAAGATGCCCGGGTGGGATTGAGCCTGGGCCTGGCTACTAGTTATAATATCGTGCGCAAACACCAGGGATTTCTGCGCCTAGAAAGCGAAATTGACAAGGGTACGATTGTCACCATTGTTTTACCGATTAAATCAAACTAAAGGAGGAAAGTATGCGTCCATATCGCTATTTTACACTCGCACTCGTTCTATGTGCTGGTCTGGCAAGCGCTGCGGCTTTTGCCGAAAAACCCAGCGGCGATCCCAGCATTGTTTCACCTGATGCCAAATTGGAAGTGCTCTACGACGGGGCTTTCTTAAGCGAGGGGCCGGCCGTGGCGCCGGACGGTTCGGTTTATTTTAGCGACATTACTTTCACCAAATATTCGGGCATGCAGGCCGGCCACATCATGCGCTACGATCCCAAGAGCGGCAAAACTTCGGTTTTCCGCTCGCCCAGCGGCATGTCCAACGGCCTCAAATTTGACGCTATGGGTCGTCTCCTGGCCTGCGAAGGCGCCGATTTTGGCGGACGTCGTGTTACCCGTACCGACCTGAGCACCGGCAAGACCGATATTATCGCTGGCCTCTACGACGGCCGCCCCTTTAACGCGCCCAACGATCTCTCGCTCGACGAGAAAGGCCGCATCTATTTTAGCGATCCCAAGTATTTGGGCCACGAGCCCGTCGAGCAGCCGATCTACGGCGTTTACCGCATCGATCTAGACGGCTCGATCCACCGCATCATCACCGACGCCGGCAAACCCAACGGTGTGGCCGTGGCTCCCGACCAGAAATCGCTCTATGTGGTCAGCAACGACAACGGCCCGTTTGCCTTTGACCGCTTGCCCGCGGGTGCTCCTACGTACAAAGGTCGCATGGCGCTGCTGGCTTACGATTTGGCGGTAGACGGCAGCGCGACTTTCCGCGAAGTACTCGTCGACTATTCCCCTGAGGACGGTCCCGACGGTCTGGTGTGCGACGTCGAGGGCAACCTCTACGTGGCGGTGCGCGATACCACCCGCTTCGGCATCAATGTCTATTCCCCCCAGGGCAAAGAACTGGCCCGCATTCCCACGCCCACGGTGCCGACCAACGCCGCTTTCGGGCATGGCAAGGAGAGCAAGACCCTCTATGTCACTTACGGCGGTGGCGCGCCCGACAGTAAGGGCATCTTGGCAAAAATTAAGGTGGAGAAAGACGGTTACCATCTGCCGTCGGCCAAATAAGACGTCCGTGCGCGGCACAAAGACGGTTGTTGCGCCTTTGTGCCGCGCTGCGTATTTATAGCTCCAAACCCAGTAGCTGTATTCTATGACCACTATCGACTGGCTCATCGTCGGCTGCATTAACGGCGGCATCGTCCTCTATAGCCTCTTTGCCCACCGAGGGGAGCGCGACAGCTTCGATTGGTACCTGGCCGCCAAGTCCATGCCCTGGTGGATTATTGGCCTCTCCGCTTTTGGCACGGCCATCGACAGCGGCGACTATGTGGGCATTGTCGGCGGCGCCTACAAGCTTGGCCTATCGCAATTGACGCAGTGGTGGCTGGGCATCGCCGTCGGCTGGGGTGTGCTCAGTTTTTTTGTTATCGTGCCCATGTACCGCTCCGGCGTTTTTACCAACGCCGAGTGGCTGGAGTTTCGCTTTGGTCCCACGGCGCGGGTACTGGCCGTGCTGATCAACATTCAGTCGCGCACCAATGTGCTGGGCAATATCTACTTCTCACTCTTCCTCGTCCTCAGAGAGGTCGCCGACTTCAGCGCGGCGCAGAGTTGGATGTTGGTGGTGGGCATGGCCTCTCTGGCCGTGTTTTATCTGGTCCGCGGCGGTCTGCGCGCCGGTGTAGTTACCGACGCTTTGTAGAGTATCACCATGATTGTCGCTTCTTTTGTGCTGTGGTGTGTGGTGTGGTTTAAGGTAGGGGGCTGGAGTGGTCTCGAACGCAAACTGGCGGCACTAGACCAGGACCTGCCCGCCAAGCTGATGCACGTGGGCGGTTACGCGCCCGAAGGCGTGCCCGTTGTTCTGGTGGTGCTGGGTTTTATTGTGGTGCTGACCACCTATGCGGTGATCAATCAATATGAGGCGATCCGTTTCTTGGGTGCGCGTTCGGAGTGGGACTTCAAGATGGCCGTCATAGTGGCCAGTGTGGCGACGTCGGTATGTCTGTGGTTTAATGTCAGCATGGGCCCCATGGCGCGGGCCGACTTCCCCGAATTGGAAATGATGGATCGGGCCTACCCACTGCTGCTCAAGACCTATCTGCCGGCCGGTCTGCTCGGCCTAGTCCTGGCCGGTTTGATCGCGGCGGGTTTTTCCACCTTTGATTCGATCGGCATTGGCATCTCCAGCCTCTTGGTGCGCGATATCTACGCCCGCTTCATCGTCAAAAATGGTACAGATGCCCACTACACCCGCGTCGGTCGCATTTCGGTGCCCTTCGTCATTGCTTTAGGTTTCCTCTACGTGCCTTTCCTTGGCGCCAAAGGCATGTTGTTTTTCTACCTGCGCCTGGCCGGGGCCATTGCCGTGCCGCTGATGACGGTGATGCTCATGGGCATATTCACCAGGGTGCACCGCGTTACGGGTGCCGTGGGGCTTTGTGTCGGTCTGGCTTATGGTTTTTCGGCCATCTTCGCCGAGATCTATGAGTGGCCCCTGCCGCTGTGGTATTGGAATACTTGGTGGACGTATTTGTGGAATCTCGTCTTGCCGGCTCTGAGTATGGTAGTGGTCTCCAAAGTCATCGATTGGCGCCATGGTCGCGTTGCCGAGGACGAGCTCAAGGGATTGGTTTACGCGCGTCACGAAAAGGTGGAAGAGGTCGGCGTTTTGATGGGCCAGAGGTTGCGGGCCCTGGCAGGTACGTGGTTGCAGAAGACGCTGGTGGAAGCGCCGGTGCGGCCCGAGTATCCCTTTGCGCTGCCCCCAGGGGGGCTGCCCTGGTATAAACGGCCCGGTATACTGCTTAGTATTTACATCATCATAGTGTCGTATTTATTGTTCGTTTTCTTGTGGTAATTTGACCCTGTAGCAGCCAGGGCAATCCTTGCCTTTTCCCCTCTTTGTCGATACTTTCGATAGGACATCTATTATAGGCCAGGTGTGCTGTTCCCGGGAATATCCTACCCCCCTTGATGCAGTTCGTGTGGCCATTCATTTTATTCTACGGGAGCAAATTATGAAAGTTATGTACCTGGCGTTCGCCTTGCTGGCGGTCTCCACCTGGCTAGCTTGCGGCTCGAATTCCGACGTTAGAGTTGAGAGTGAGGACGACAAGACCATGTATGCTATTGGCCTGACTTTCGCTTCCCAGGGTCTTAAAGGTCTGTTTACCCAGGCGGAAGTTGAGGCCATACACCGCGGCCTGGTAGATGGCATAGCCGGCAACGAACCGGCCGTGCCATTGGAGGAATACGGGCCCAAAGTTCAGGCGTTTGTACAGGAGCGCACCGCCGATTCCACCAAGGTGGGACAGGGCGAAGATGCCGAGAATCTCTCCTATGCTGTAGGACTGATAATTGCCAGCCAATTGAAAGGCGTCGTCGAACCAGAGGAGGTCGGTGTTGTCCACCTGGGTTTGGCGGATGGCATAGCCGGCAACGAAGCGGTCGTGCAAGTGGAGGAATACCAGCCTAAATTCCAACAATTTGTACTGCAGCGCGCCAAAGATAAAGGGCAGGCCTTTATAACAAAAGCCGCCGCCGAGGACGGTGCTGTGCAAACCGCTTCTGGCCTGGTGTACCAGGAGATAAAAGCCGGTACTGGGGCTCAACCTAAAGCCACTGATAATGTCAATGTTCACTACCACGGCACGTTGACCGACGGCACGGTATTCGACAGTTCAGTGCAGCGTAACGAGCCGATTGATTTCGATGTGAAAGGGGTGATCGCGGGCTGGACCGAAGGGTTGCAACTAATGAAAGTTGGCGGCAAGGCCCGGTTAGTGATTCCCTCCGATCTGGCCTACGGCGACGCCGGTCGCCCGGGCATCCCCCCCGGGGCTACGCTAGTTTTCGAAGTGGAATTGTTGGGCATTAACTAACACTGAGACAGGGCGGGGCAGTGGCGCACTACTGCCCCGCTGCATCCAAGCGTTGGCGCATTTGCTCGACGAAGGAATTGCTCTCTAGATCGCCGCGCACCGCCTTGAAGTCGGCCTCGCGGTCGTCGTCGTTGCCATCGGCGCCGTAGCTGATGGTGGCCGTTTGGTCAAATTCCTTCTCCGCATCGGCCAGCACCTTCTTGATGCTGGTAGCTGCGGCCTTGTCGCGTTGAGCTTTTAGCTCGGTCAGCTCGGCCGCGGTCAAACCGTCCACCGACTGGCCCGTGCGGCTGTGGAAGATGTGGCGCACCCAGGTCCATTCGTCGGCTTCGTATTTTTCCCATACCTCCTGGAAAGCAATCTGGAAAGCGTCGGGTGTGGCGATCTCGCCGCTTTCGATTGCCGCACAGATGCCGTCTAGGCGCACCCGCCCGATCAGCAGGCCGGCTAGATCGGCCCATTCCTCGCTATAGATGCTGTCCTCCGGCTCGGCTAGGGCCTGGCGCAGGGCCTCGTCGCCTTCTTCCAGTGCCGCGGCCGTTCGTTTGACGATGCGGTCGCGCAGGTAGAGGTCGATGGCGTTGCGGTAGGCTTTGACGCCGGTGCGCAAGAGCAGGCGTTTGATGATCACGCCGTTGTAGCGCACCTGTTCTACCTCGCGGGATACAGAGTCGCTCAATTGCTGCAGGGCCGCCTCACCTTTGGCCATGCGGCCTACTAGGTAGGGACTGTAGACCTCAAAGCGGATTAGGTCGCGTTTGACTGCGGCGTGGCGGCGATCGCGCGTTGGCCATTTCTCGCCGTCGCGCACCGTGCCCACAGTGGACATATTCATCGCTGGGGTGAGGAAACTCTCGCCGCCTTCGTCGGTGATGTAGGAAAAAGGCAGATCGCCGCTATCGAAGTTGTTGAGGTGTTTGCCGATGACTACCGAAAAGGGCCCCAGCAAGCTGGGCCACAGCATATAGGAGAAGGACCCGGTCTTGCTGCCGCGCAAGACGCCGCCCTGGTGCACCGGACCGAGCTTGTACATGTGATTGCTCTGGTTGGTCCCCGAGCCGGCGTTGTAGAATGAATAGATGCCGGCGATGAGCAGGGTACTCTTGTGATGTGTTACGGTGTAGGGCCCGGCAAAAATGGAGCAGGCCTCGCCGTGGAAACCCTCGCAATTGGCGAAGAATAACGAGTTTTCTGCCGAGAATTGCTTGCCCAGCTGTACGCCCTGTCCGACAAAAACGCAACTGAGGAAAACTCCGTCTTCGACGCTGGAGCCCTCGCCAACGATGAAGTCTTCGGCCATCACCCCGGCGCCGATGCGCGCCGGCGCCCCCTGCTCGCTGAGGATGGTGCCGTTGTGCAAACGTGCGGCTCCCGAGATGGTTGCTTGTGCTCCAATGTTGACGTCGATAATTTCGCCGCTGTGTGAGATTGTTGCGCCCGCGTCTATGCGGCCCCGGTCGGATTGGGCCGCCGCGGTGTAGGCCTCGACTATGGCCTCCAGGCGTTCGATCAGCTTGGTGCGATAGCGGTGCATGCCGTAGAGATAGGCAAATTGACTCGACATCTCGGCAAAGATGCGCACCTCGCGTCCGCCGCCCTCGTTGATGGTCTCCAACTCCACTCCATTGCCAAAGGTCGCCCCCGGATTGGTCGCCAGTGTGCCCACGTCGGTGATTACCACCCCGTCGCCAATGTCGTAATTGGCCACATGGCTGCCGATGCGCACGATGCGCACATTGTCGCCGAGGGTGCAATTTATCAGCGTTGCATCGACAATTTCGGCCGCCATTTTGACGCCTCCTGCCATCTCAACTTCGCCCTCTAAGGCGCCGATGCGCACCTTTCCCCCAAAGTGCGCGTTGCGCACTCGCTGCGGATCAAATCCATTGCCTACTTCGACCTGTCCCCAGTCCTGGGCCGTACACCCTTTTTCTGTTAGGATGTTTATTTCTTCCGCCGCCAATGTGCGCCATTCACTCATCTATCTCTCCCTTGGTTAATTGGGTAAAAATACTGGCTTGTAAAAATTATTGTCAAGTATAGAAAAACAAATCTTTTGGCCAATGAGGTCGCAGCGGGCCGTCGCTAACCCTATATCGTCCTCCTTTACAACCCCCTCATATTTGCATACATTTTTTCTTTATCAATCAACAAATAAATAACAGATAAGGAACGCCAATGGCAGGAAATATCAAGTTAGTCGTCTGCGACGACGGCGCGGCTGTTGCCCCTAAGGCCGCTACCATTTTCGCCGATCTCATCCGCAGTAATCCAGCCGCTGTCATCGGTCTGGCCACCGGCTCTACCCCCGAACAAACCTACGCCGACCTGGCTCGCATCCACCAGAGCGAAAACCTCAGCTTTGCCCAAGTCACCTCTTTTAATCTCGATGAATATTGGGGCCTCGACGGCGACCACGAGCAGAGCTATCGCTATTTTATGAACGACCGGCTTTTCAATCACATCGACATCCGCCCCTGGAATACCCACGTGCTCAATGGCAAAGCCGTAAATTCCCAATTAGAATGTCGCGCTTTCGAGGATAAAATTCTCTCGGTGGGCGGCGTCGATTTGTGGATTTTGGGCATTGGCGGCAACGGCCATATCGCTTTTAACGAGCCCGGCAGCTCGGTGGACAGCCCCACCCGCCTGGTGCATCTGACGCAGGAAACCATCGATGCCAATAGCGACGGTCGTTTCTTCTCCGATCCGGCCGAAGTACCGCGCTGCGCCCTAACTGCTGGCATTGGCACCATTCGCCAAGCGCGCCAGATTGTACTGCTGGCCACCGGAGCTAAGAAGGCCGCGGCGATCGCTGCGGCTATCGACGGTCCTTTCGATCCCAATTGTCCGGCCAGCCTCTTACAGGATCACCCGGATTGCACCTTCATCGTCGACCGGGAAGCCGCGGCCGAACTGCAAAATACTTAAGGAGAAAACATGGAACGCGATGAGATCAAAGAGCGTGTCTACAAAATTATTACCCAGGTGCTCAAAATAGACGCCGAGCAGGTTCAAGAGGACCAGGGTTTCACCACCGACTTGGGCGCCGAGTCGGTGCAGTCCATCGAGTTGATGGCCGGTTTTGAAGAGGAATTCGACATCGAGATGGACGAGGACGATGCCCTGGCCGTGCAGACGGTGGGCGGCGCCATCGATTTTATTGGCACATACGTGGACTGAACGCGCAGGGACTCTGGCCCGGAAAGGACTATATCATGGCAAAAACTTACGAATTAACCGACGTCGAAGAACCCAATCTGCTCGAAGAACAATTCGACTACAGCCTACCGCCCAAGATCAAATTTGTCGACCCCATTTACGAGGAAATCGACGGCGAATTGATTAAATTCGATCCGCAGGAGGCGCTGCAGCGCGACCTGGTGATCACCGATACCACCTTTCGCGATGGCCAGCAGGCGCGGCCGCCCTACACGGTTGAGCAGCAGGTCAAGCTCTTCGATATGATGGCCAAATTGAGCGGCCCCAACGGCGTCATCCGCCAGACCGAATTTTTTCTCTATACCAAGAACGATCGTCAGGCCCTAGACGACTGCCGCGCCTTGGGGCACACCTATCCCGAGGTCACCTCGTGGATCCGCGCCGACAAGGGCGACTTTCGTTTGGTTAAAGAAGCCGGCGTCAAAGAGACGGGTATGCTGACCCCGTCTTCGGATTACCATATTTTTTACAAACTTAAGAAGAATCGCCGCCAGGCCTTTAACGACTACCTCGAAGTAGTCGAGGCCGCCTGGGAGGCTGGCATTCGGCCGCGCTGCCATCTCGAAGATGTGACCCGCGCCGATATCGAAGGGTACGTTATGCCCTTCGTCTCCGAATTGGTCAAGCGTTCCGAGCAGGTCGATCCCGACTTGCACGTCAAGATTCGTTTGTGCGACACTATGGGTTTTGGCGTGCCCTCGCCCGGCGCCGCCCTGCCGCGCTCGATTCCCAAGCTCATCCACCGCATGGTCAACGATTGCGGCGTGCCGCAGGACTGTCTCGAATGGCACGGCCACAACGATTTTCACAAGGTGCATATCAACGGTGCCACGGCCTGGCTCTATGGCTGCAACGCGGTCAATACGACGCTCTTTGGTTTTGGCGAACGCACTGGCAACCCGCCTCTAGAGGGCGCCATTATCGAGTATATCAGCTTGTACGGCGACCTCTGTGGCATCGAGCCGATGATGATCCAGGAGATGGCCGATTATATGCGTTCGATTGGCGTCGATATCGCGCCTAACTTTCCGTTTGTGGGTCGCGATTTTAATACTACGCGTGCGGGTATTCACGCCGGTGGTCTGCGCTCTGATGAACGTATCTACAATATTTTTGATACTACGGCGCTGTTTAATCGTCCGCCGCGTGTGGCTATTACTGATAAGACTGGGGTTGATGGGGTGGCTTTGTGGGTTAATAATTTTCTTGAGCTTAAGGGCGATGAGAAGCTCAGTAAGATTAAGGTGCACAAGATTGCTCGCTGGGTGACGGATCAGTATGAGGTGCATGCTCGTATGAGTGCTATTACGGATGAGGAGCTGGAAGAACAGGTTAAGACTCATCTGTCTGAGCATTATACTGTTTATCTTGAGAAGGTGAGTCGTAAGGCTAGTTAGTTTATTTGACGTTTTTTAGCGTAGGGACGGTCCGATAGGGAGACCGTCCCTACGCTCATGGCGCTCAATCCTTAGGATTGGCGTACCTTCGGTGCTCGCCCGGCTCCTGCCGGGCTCCGAGGTCAAAGCCCCTGTCCGCTGTCCTGCGGACAGGGGCTTTGAAACCCGCTTCGGGACAGTCCCCCTACCGGACCTTCGTGGGCGTAGAATTTTTTGCGTTGGAGTTATAGCGAATGTTTGGTTTGTCGGGTGTTTAATATGACCATTGCTACAGATTTTGTTGAGCGGGCTAAGGGGGATCCTAAGCGGATTGTTTTTCCTGAAGGGGGAGATGGGCGTATTGTTGCGGCTGCTTGTGAGTTGGCAGGTGGAGGGATAGCCTATCCTATCGTTTTGGGGGATCGGGATGCGGTTGCTGCAGGGGTTGGGGGTTTGTCGTTGGATGGGGTTGAAATTGTTGATCCGCGCCAGGCTGCGGGCTTGGAGGGTTATGTTGCCGAGTATGCGATGCGGCGTGGTGTCAACGAGGGCACCGCTCGGCGTCTTTTGTCTCGGCCTTTGTTTTTTGGGGCGGCCATGGTTAATGCGGGCGATGCGGATGCGGTGGTGGCCGGTGTTACTAAACCCACCGGACAGGTTATTTCTGCGGGTGTCCTGGGCATTGGGTTGGCTGCTGGTGTCAGTTTGGTCTCGAGTCTTTTTATTATGGTGTTGCCGGGGCCACCGGCGCGGGTGTTGGTTTACGCTGATGCGGGTGTGGCGGTAGAGCCCGATGCTGAGCAATTGGCTGAAATTGCTGTGGTCACGGCGCATAATGCGCGGGTCTTGCTTGGTATTGAGCCGCGCGTGGCGTTGCTTTCCTTTTCGACGAGGGGTAGCGCGGTCCATCCTCGGGTTGACAAGGTGCGCCAGGCGGTGCAGCGGGCGCGCCAGCTTGATCCGGATTTGCTGGTTGATGGGGAATTGCAGGCTGATGCGGCGCTCTCGCCTCAGGTGGCTGCGGCTAAATGTGCCGATTCACCGTTGGGGGGGGAGGCTAATGTGCTCGTTTTTCCCGATCTGGATGCGGGCAATATTGCTTATAAGTTGACCCAATATCTGGCCGGGGCCCAGGCTATTGGACCAATTATGCAGGGTTTTCGGCGGCCGATTAACGATTTGTCGCGCGGCGCCAGCGTCGAAGATATCGTCGATGTGGCCGCCATCTCGGCGATTCAGGCCCAGCATATCTGAGGGAATAATAGTGCGGCTTGTCGGGCGTTGGATTGAGTGAGGGTAATAACTTGACATTGTCAGATTAGAAATCGGTTTTCATCGCGCTGTTCATTTTGTTTTTTCAGATATGAATTTCGGGAGCGCCATCGATTGAGATGCTTTTGTCGAATCAATTCCACCACTTCTT
>Ga0114996_10001980_pt1 | contig 26957 bp, 28 predicted proteins | sample ArcticOcean_MG_C_4_FD_87039 | JGI IMG/M metagenome (GOLD analysis project Ga0114996, IMG submission 87039) | Marine microbial communities from western Arctic Ocean - ArcticOcean_MG_CB4_134 | ecosystem: Environmental > Aquatic > Marine > Oceanic | place: Arctic Ocean: Canada Basin | collected... | reverse complement strand
TGGAACGCTTTGATCGTTCTTACGAGACCCACATCCACTCCGACCCTCGCGAAGAGCTGATTCAGCTCCGTGCAGGCGAACGAATCAGTGACTACATCAAGAGGAACATTGACGAGGACCGCATCTACGTAGGTTGTGAAGGCAACGAGCCTTTCATCCCCGCTGCCGTACGGGCCGCGGGTGACAAATTCCTGTTCTTCTCCTCGGACTTCCCACACGAGGTCAACAACGAGATGTGCAAGCATGAGTTGCAAGAGGTGTTGGAACAGGAAGGGATCGACGATGCGGCGAAGGCAGGCATCCGCCACGCCAATGCGCAGACGTTCTACCGCCTGAACGGGGCCTAGTCTTCACAAGATTGCAGAGACGAACGTCCCGGAAGCCTTTGGCTTCCGGGACGTTCGCTATACTGGGCCTCCCTAGGGGGACCCCCACTGTCGGCAGGGCCTCGAGGCTCCAATACGGTTAGGAGGCGCTAAGGAATGATCTACGACCTTGCAATCATTGGCGGAGGAACAGCCGGACTAACGGCAGCTCTTTTCGCCGCCCGTCATGGGATGAAGACTGTGGTGCTTGAACGCATGATGCCAGGAGGCCAGATCGTCAACGCCGAGCATGTGGAGAACTTCCCCGGCCAACCGCAGGGTCTAGCCGGTTTTGATTTAGGCCCCATGCTCCAGGAGCAAGCCCTCAATGCTGGGGCCGAGTTCTCGATGGTTGATGTCGAGGCTTTGCGCTTGAAGGATCCCTACCTCGTGATGGAAACGGACGAAGAAATGGTGACTGCCAAGGCAGTTATCGTTGCTGGAGGGTCTTCGCTGCGGAAACTGGGCCTTCCCAAAGAAGAAGAGCTTCACGGCAACGGAGTCTCTTACTGTGCAAGCTGCGATGGGCCCTTCTTTTCCGGCCAGGACGTGGCCGTCGTTGGCGGTGGCGATTCTGCCCTTGACGAAGCCCTCACACTGACGGAATTTGCTACCCATGTGACCGTCCTCTGCCGCAGCGAAGGTTTGGAGGCCCAGCAGGTCCTGAAGGACCGAGTACTGGCTCACCCAAAGATTGAAGTGCGCCTCAATACGGAGGTGACGGAGATCATCGGCGAAGCAGGGTTGGAAGGAGCAGCGCTTCGGGATACCGTCACCGGAGAGACCACGAGGCTGGACTTGAGCGGGCTTTTCATCTTCGTAGGACTGGACCCCAATTCTGGGTATCTTCGAGATGTTCTTGCCTTGGATGGCGGTGGCCATGTGGAAGTAGATCTAAGCATGCGGACGCCGGTGCCCGGCGTTTTCGCCGCCGGCGACATTCGCCAGCAGTCGGTTGCTCAGCTAGCGGCAAGTGCTGGTGATGGCGCGACGGCGGCCATTTCGGCTTTTCGCTATGTCAGTGGCAGGCAGTGGCCTAGCTAGCGCCGGACCCACAGGAGGTGCTCGTGACACAGCTCTCATACATTCACGGAGCTTCTGATGTTTCCCTGCTTGGAGACACCATTGGCGGATACTTCGATGGTGTCGTAGAGGCATACCCGGACAATGAAGCTGTGGTCTCGCGCCATCAAGGCGTTCGCCTTACCTACAGGCAGCTTCAGGCAGAAGTTGACCGGCTAGCAAGAGCGCTCTTGGCCTTGGGCGTTGAGAAGGGCGACCGGGTGGGTATCTGGAGCCCCAACAACGTCGAATGGATCATCGTGCAATATGCGACGGCAAAGGTGGGGGCCATTCTGGTCAACATCAATCCCGCCTATCGCACCCACGAGTTAAGTTACGTACTGAACCAGTCGGGCGTATCTGTCCTTATAGCTACGGCAGGGTTCCGCCAGGCCAACTACGCTGCAATGGTGCAAGAGGTTTGGAGTGAGACTCCAGGCCTGAAGCAAGTTTTCATCATCGGGCCAGAAGCACCGGCCAAGATGGAAACGTGGGACGCTCTCTTAGAACGCGCGGGGCAAGTTTCCGGCGACGACTTGAAGGCCCGAGGGGCGTCACTTCAATTCGACGACCCCATCAACATTCAGTACACCTCCGGCACCACGGGCTTTCCCAAGGGCGCTACGTTATCCCACCACAACATTCTCAACAACGGCTACTTTGTCGCCCGGCGCTTGCGGCTGAGCGACAAAGACCGGCTGTGTGTGCCGATTCCCTTCTACCACTGCTTTGGAATGGTGTTGGGGAACCTGGGCTTTATGACCCACGGAGCCACTGTCGTCATACCCGGCGAGTCCTTCGATGCGCAGGCCTGTTTGGAGACCGTCCAAGCTGAGCGCTGCACCGCCCTTTACGGCGTCCCAACCATGTTCATTTCCATACTGGCCCACGCTGACTTCGACCAGTACGATCTCAGCAGCCTCCGAACGGGGGCCATGGGTGGATCGCCTTGCCCCGTGGAGGTCATGCGCCGGGTCATCGACCGGATGCACATGGAAGAAGTCACGATCTGTTACGGCATGACTGAGACCTCTCCCGTCTCCTTCCAGTCCAACACCGACGATGACCTCGATCGCAAAGTATCGACGGTTGGGTCGATTCATCCCCACGTAGAGTGCAAGATCGTTGACCCGGAGACAGGGCAGACGCTGCCACGCGGAGCCACGGGTGAGTTATGCAGCCGCGGCTACTTGGTGATGCTGTACTACTGGGAGAACCCAGAGGCGACCCACGAGTCCATCGACGAGGGGCGATGGATGCATACGGGCGACCTGGCAGAGATGCGCGAGGACGGCTACGTGAACATCGTTGGGCGCATCAAGGACATGATTATCAGGGGTGGTGAGAACGTCTACCCGCGCGAGATCGAAGAGTTTCTTTACACCCACCCCCAAGTTGCCGATGTGCAGGTGATCGGAGTTCCCGATATAAAGTACGGTGAGGAAGTCTGTGCATGGGTCAAGCTGAAAGATGGGGAAGCCCTCTCAGAGGATGAAGTTAAGGACTTCTGCCGGGGGAAGATAGCCACGTACAAGATTCCCCGCTACATCCGCTTCACTGAGCAATTCCCAATGACGGTTACGGGCAAGGTCCAGAAGTTCAAGATGCGAGAAGTTTCCGTTGAGGAGCTAGGCTTGACGCAAGCGGCGCAAGTGAAGACGGCGTAGCTGGCTTGCCATATTGGGGCTCACGCCTAGCCCTGCGCTTTGCCATTACAGGGTGGCGCGACTAGAATGAATAACTCTGGGCGTGCGTCTTGGGCATGGGGCTCACTACAATGTCCGGCACAAGTGGGAGGGCGGGATTCTAATGACAGATCAAGAGGGTATTCACGCAGTTCGCCGTTACGGCCGGCTCCTGGCAGGGGTGGGTCAGGCGGACTGCGTTCTCCTTTAGCCCCGAAGTTGCTTCGTGAAAGGCTGCAGACGAACGCGGCCCCAACCAACTGAGGGAGTAAGGAGAACAATCATGGACGAAGACCGAGTCATCTTTCTGGATACTACCCTGCGAGATGGTGAGCAGGCTGCGGGCGCCGGTATGTCTGGCGAAGAGAAACTGGAGATTGCCCGCCAGCTTGAGCGCTTGGGAATAGACATTATCGAGGCTGGCTTTCCTGCCAGTTCTCAGGGCGATTTCGAGGCAGTGCAGACCATTGCCCGCGAAATCCGCAAACCAACTATCTGCGCCTTGGCTCACGCCAACCCCAACGCGATCGACCGTGCTTGGGAGGCCATCAAGGATGCGCGGCAACCGCGCATCCACGTGTTCCTCTCCACCTCCGACATCCACATCATGCACCAGTTGCGTCGTGGCAAAGAAGAGGTCATGGATCAGGCAGTGGAGAACGTCCGGAGGGCCAAGGGCTACACCGACGACGTCGAATTCTCCCCAATGGACGCTACTCGCACCGAGCCAGGGTTTCTCTACGCCATGCTTGCTGCGGTCATTGAGGCAGGCGCCACAACCATTAACATTCCGGATACGGTGGGCTATGCAATCCCCGAGGAGTTCGGCAAGCTCATCGCGGGAATCCGCGAGAATGTCAAAGGCGCGGACAAGGTTCGGATCAGTGTCCACTGTCACGATGACCTAGGCATGGCCGTGGCCAACAGTTTGGCTGCTGTGAAGAACGGCGCCCGTCAGGTTGAGGGTTGCATCAACGGCATTGGAGAGCGAGCGGGCAACGCCGCCTTGGAAGAAGTCATCATGGGCCTGGAGACTCGGCGGGACTTCATGGGCGTTTCCACCAACATAGATACCAAGCAAATCTATCGCAGCAGCCGTATGGTCAGCGATATCACCGGCTTTCCGGTCCAGCCTAACAAGGCCGTGGTTGGGGCCAACGCCTTCCGCCACGCTTCAGGCATCCATCAAGACGGAGTGATCAAGGAAAGGTCCACCTACGAGATCATGGACCCTCAGGAAATAGGTCTTCCTAGCAACATGCTGGTGCTTGGGAAGTTAAGCGGCCGCGCAGGCCTGCGCTCAAGGCTGGAAGAGCTGGGATACCAATTGAGCACGGAGCAACTTGCTCAGGTATTTGAGCGCTTCAAGGGTTTGGCCGACAAGAAGCGGGAAGTGACTGACCGGGACCTCGACCTGCTGATGCGGGAAGAATACCGGGCCATTAAGGAAGCTGAGCCTTATAAGCTGGAGCATATCCAGTTCATTTCAAGTAGCACTGACATACCAACGGCAACGATCCGCATTATTGACCCGTCGGGCAGGACTATCAGTGAAGCCGCCACCGGCAACGGGCCGGTAGACGCTGTTTACAATGTCATCAACCGAGTTGTCGGGGTCCCCAACCAGCTGCTGGACTATCAGGTTCAGGCGGTGTCGGGTGGAATGGATGCTGTGGCAGAGGTCACGGTGAGGATCGAGAGTAACGGGGTTGTCTCGGTAGGCCGCGGCTCTGACACAGACACACTTTCGGCTAGCGCCAAAGCCTACATGAATGCCCTGAACAGGCTTATTGCCATGGGTGGAGGCCAACCGGCCACGACTGTAGCGACGCCTTAGCGTCGATCCCGCAACTGTTTTGATGGAGAGACCCCTAGGAATCCCCCAGCCGGGGGGTTTCACAGGGGTTTCTCCTAGAGTAGACTGCCTACCTGTCCAATGGAGGAGTGAAAGCAATGGGTATGACGATGGTGGAAAAGATATTGGCGGACCACAGCGGACGCAAGTCCGTCAGACCCGGCGATTTGGTCAACGCCAAAGTTGACGTGGTGATGTGCAACGACATCACTGCTCCTATCGCCATCAACGAATTTCGAAAGCTGGGAGTGAAGAAGGTCTTCGACCCCTCCCGAGTGATGATGGTGATGTCCCACTACGTTCCTGCGAAAGACATCGCCTCTGCAGAGCAAGCTCGTACGGCCAAAGTTTTCGCTGAAGAACAGGGCTGCGTTTTCTATGACGCCGGTAAGGGTGGCATTGAGCACATCCTATTGCCTCAAGAGGGCCAGGTCGTGCCCGGCGACATCGAGGTGGGCGCTGACTCCCACACCACCACGGTTGGCGCCCTTGGCGCCCTCGCATGTGGGTTCGGTAGCACTGACGCAGCCATTGCCATGGCCACGGGCGAGTTGTGGTTCCGGGTCCCTCGCACCATCCGTTTCATCTACCACGGGAAGCCTGCCAGCTGGGTGCGGTCTAAGGACATCATCCTCTACACCATAGGCAAGATCGGAACCGATCACGCCACATACGCTTGCATGCAGTTCGAGGGCGAGGCTCTGAGAGAGTTCTCGATGGACGCCCGCTTCACCATCACGAACATGGTGGCCGAGGCTGGCGGGAAGTGCGGCGTCATCCCGGTTGACGATGTAACGCTGAACTACGTAACGCCGAGGGCAAAACGCCCTTGGAAGGTGTACGACTCAGATTCCGACGCTCAATACTCGGAGACTTTTGAGTGGGACATCTCTAACTTGGGCCCACTCATAGCCAAGCCTTTCAGCCCAGACAATGTCGTTCCGGTGGATGAGGTGGTTGACGAGAAAGTTAAGATCGATCAAGTGTTCATTGGCTCTTGCACCAACGCGCGTTTGGAGGACTTGCAAGAGGCTGCGGCTGTGATGAGGGGCAACAAGGTTGCCGATCACGTTCGCTGCATCATCATCCCGGCGACCCAAGAGGTGTACAAGCAGGCGCTCCATGAAGGGCTTATTGATGTGTTCATGGAGGCCGGCGCCACTGTTGGCGCCGCTACTTGTGGCCCATGTCTTGGTGGCTATATGGGTGTGCTTGCTGAGGGTGAGAAGTGCGTTTCCACCAGCAATCGGAACTTCCCAGGACGGATGGGCCACGTCAGGTCTGAAACATACCTAAGCAACCCCTCAGTGGCGGCCGCTAGCGCTGTCCTCGGGCGGGTAGCTCATCCAGGAGAGATACTCTCCGTCGATCCGATAGCGGCAGGGAGCGTGTAGTCATGGGCGAAAGTATGTTCCAAGGCAACGTCCATAAATACGGCGCCAACATCGATACCGACCAGATCATTCCGGCTCGTTACCTCATAAGCACCGACGAAAGCTTTCTGGCAGCGCACGCTATGGAAGGGTCCACAGACACTGAATTTCTTAACCGCGTACAGCCGGGCGACATAGTGGTTGCGGATACGAACTTTGGGTGTGGCTCTTCCAGGGAACACGCTCCCATCGCTCTGAAAGGAGCAGGTATCTCCTGCATCGTGGCAAAGTCCTTCGCCCGCATCTTCTTCCGGAACTCGATCAACAGGGGGATTCCCGTTCTGGAGTGCCCGGAGGCGGTGGATGCCACCGACGCTGGTGACAAGCTCCAGGTCGATTTGGTTGCGGGCACTATTACCAATCTGACCAAAGAGCAGACCTTCCAGGCTAAGCCACTGGATCAGTTCATGCTGGATATCATTGATGCTGGCGGAGTCGTGGAATACACGAAGGCTCGCTTGCAGAGTCAGGGCGCTTAGCCTGGTATAGACAGGCCGCAGAGAGGGCTAGGGGGGCACTCTGCGGGACGGCGCTCGACTTCTTCTGTTTGTAGTTTCACCCCCTTTTGTGTCGTTGGACGAGTGTTCGACGCGCGAGTTGCTGCAGCGAGTTCGCTCGCGATGACTTGGTGCGCAAGATTGTTTGCATCGTAGCTTGCTATTAGGGGGAGGCCTTTATGGACATGGTGGTCGTTGTCCTGCCAGGCGATGGAATAGGGCCCGAAGTGGTCGCGCAGGGCGTCAAGGTTTTGGTGACGGTGGCCGAAAAGTTCGGTCATGCACTCAAGACTACTCAAGCCGACATTGGCGGGCTTGCTATCGACAAGCATGGAACTCCACTGCCTGAGACTACACTCAATCTGTGTCAGGGCAGTTCTGCGGTACTTCTGGGCGCAGTGGGTGGGCCCAAGTGGGACGACCCTTCTGCCCAGTTCCGGCCAGAGGACGGACTATTGCAGCTTCGGAAGGGCTTGGGGCTCTTTGCCAACCTTCGGCCGGTAAAGGTCTTTCCTGCAATGGCCGATTCCAGCACCCTCAAACCTGAAGTCCTTGATGGCGTAGACCTGATGGTAGTTCGTGAGTTAACCGGCGGCATCTATTTCGGGAAGCCGAAAAGGCGCTGGGAGACCAACAGGGGCCGTCGAGCCGTTGATACGCTCGCCTACACCGAACGCGAGATCGAACGCATCCTGCGGGTTGGGTTTGAACTCGCCAGGGGACGCCGCAAGCACCTGACCTCGGTGGACAAGGCTAATGTCCTGGAGACCTCCCGGCTCTGGCGTCAGATAGCCAACGAGTTGGCAGAGGAGTACACGGACGTAACGTTGGATCACCTATACGTGGATAACTGCGCTATGCAGCTCGTCCTGAGGCCTAGCCACTTTGACGTCCTTGTTTCCGAAAATATGTTTGGAGACATCCTCAGCGACGAGGCCGCGATTCTGTCTGGGTCCTTGGGTTTGCTCTCCTCAGCGAGCCTGGCTCGGATCCCCTCAACCGAGGGCCGGCGCAGGCGGCGCACGATGGGCCTTTACGAGCCAGTACATGGCTCAGCCCCTGACATTGCTGGAACCGGAAAAGCCAACCCAATAGCTACAATACTGAGCGTCGCCTTGATGCTGCGATACTCTTTCAATTTGCATAAGGAAGCAGGCCTTGTGGAACAGGCCGTGGCCAGCGTCATTGAGGCTGGTTACCGCACTGCTGACATCGCAGTTGACGGTCAGAAGCCCGTGAATACTACACAGATGGGACAAGCCATCCTCGAAGCTCTATAACTCGTACTATCGTCATTTTAGGAGAATCCATTGCCCCGTATAGACGGCCGGGCCAACGACGAGCCTAGGCCCACTACCATCACGCCTGGCTACTTTTCCTTTGCTGAGGGTTCAGCCCTTATCGAGGTGGGCAACACAAAGGTTGCCTGCGCAGCGAGCGTTGAAGACAGAGTTCCCGGGTTCCTACGGGGGTCGGGGCAAGGCTGGGTGACTGCCGAATACAGCATGTTGCCCCGGGCGACACTGACCCGGACTTCTAGAGAGGTCAACAAGGGAAAGGTGGGGGGCCGGACCCAGGAGATACAGCGCCTGATTGGCAGGTCGCTACGGGCCGCGGTTGACCTCAAAGCTCTTGGCGAGATCTCAATTACGGTGGACTGCGACGTTCTCCAAGCAGACGGCGGTACCCGAACTGCCTCTATAACTGGCGCTTACGTAGCTCTGTATCAAGCGATGGTGGCCCTGAAGGGCAGCGGGATGATCAAGACCATGCCACTGAAGTCGGGGATAGCCGCTATCAGTGCGGGGGTGGTCAAGGGCCACCATTTCTTGGACCTTTGCTACCAGGAAGACTTCGACGCAGACGTTGATTTCAATGTCGTGATGACTGATCAGGGCGCCTTGGTTGAGGTGCAGGGCACCGCTGAAGGAGACCCATTCTCCCGGCAGGCTCTAGACGCCCTTATCGATCTTGCCGACAAGGGCACCAGCTACCTATTCAAAGTGCAGCAGCAGGCCATCGCTACCTTCCAATAACCCGCTTTGCTAGGGTGCCTGGTAGTGCCAATCTTCGTTGATGGGCCCTACCCCCTGTGCTATCATCCGCGAGGGGCCTTGTCTATGTCCCGTGACGACATCTCTGTTCATTTTCTGCCTGAATTTCGCCGTCGTTTGTCCCGTCGCTGGTTGCGTTCTGTTGTTGAACAGACCTTAGAGCGAGAGGGACTACAGAACCCGGTGGAGGTTGGAGTAGTCATCGCCGATGATGAAACAGTTCAAGGACTTAACAACGACTATCGCGGCCTGGATGAAACAACGGACGTGCTGGCCTTCGCTTTCCAGACCTTCAGCGACCCAGGCACACTCGCTGAACCCAACGCAGAGCCGACTGATGGTTTCATTGAGCCGCCGCAACAGCCGCTCAACCTAGGGGAGGTCGTGGTCTCCTATCCGCAGGCCAAGCGACAGGCGGCCGCTCGGGGCGGGCGTATCGCCGAGGAAGCGGCTCTGCTGGTGGCTCATGGGGTTCTGCATCTCCTTGGCTACGACCACGCCGAGCCCTTGCAAGAGCGGGTCATGTGGAAAAAGCAAGACGCGGTTGTTGCCGCACTGTTCCCGAAAGGACACCAGTGAGCAATCAGGTTCTCTACAGGAAATGGCGACCCCAAGGCCTCGAAGATGTCGTTGGCCAGGAACCGGTCGTTCGAACCCTTCAACAAGCAGTAGCGCAGGGTAGGGTGGCCCATGCCTATCTATTCTGCGGCCCAAGAGGTACCGGCAAGACAAGCACCGCCCGAATTTTGGCAAAGGCTGTTAACTGTCTCAACTCCCAGGACGGCCAGCCCTGCAATACCTGTGCTCTGTGCACTTCTATAGCTGGCGGGGAGGCTATGGATCTCATTGAGATCGATGCGGCCAGCAACCGGGGCATCGACGACATCCGCAACCTTCGCGAGAAGGTCTACTACTCGCCTTCCCAGGCCCGCTACAAGGTCTACATCGTCGACGAAGTACACATGTTGACGGATCCGGCCTTCAACGCGTTGCTCAAGACGTTGGAGGAGCCACCTCCTCACGCTATTTTTGTGCTAGCTACAACTGAATCGCATAAGGTTCCACCTACGGTAATTTCTCGCTGCCAGCGGTTCGACTTCAGGCGCATCTCTCCCGTCGCTTCCGTAGAACGCCTTCGCGTTATTTGTGAGAGTGAGGGCATAACTGCCACGGATGACGCCCTTTGGGCTATCTCCAAGTCCGCTTCGGGCAGTTTGCGGGACGCCATCAACGTGTTGGACCAGATGATCGTCTCCTACGGTGGAGAGTTTGGCGCGGCCCAGGTGCAGGAACTGCTGGGCCTCGGGGATGAAGAAGGAGCGTTGAGGCTGATGGAGTGTGTCCTGGCCGGAGAGTTGGCCGAAGGACTAGGTGTTATACACTCCGTAGCCATGAACGGCGCTGATCTACGGCAATTTCACAAGCAGGTGGTCGAGTATCTGCGGGGCGCCCTTCTAGTCCGCTCGGGGGCAGAGGGAGGCCTTGACCATTCGGTCGAAGCTCTGGAGCGCCTCAAGCTGGCCGCGGCTGGTCCAGATATGAATGCACTCGTTCGAGCGGTCCGCCTGTTCAGCCAGGTTGACGTTCGGGCTGACGTATCCTCACCTTTGCCGCTGGAGTTGGCGTTGGTCGAAGCGTCTCTGCGGGCACCGTCCCCAGTGGCCCAAGCTGCTCCGGCAACTGCTCCGCCTACCCCGCAACCTCAACCGGCGTCGAAGCCGAAGGCCGCAGAAAGCACTCCGGTGGCCTCGGCCCGACCGGTTCCTGTCGCTCCTGCTCCTCCTGTCGAAAAAAAGGCTGAGCCGGCAATAGCAGAGACGTCGTTTTCAGAGGCTGCCGCACAGGAGGGAAGCGTTCAGGAGCCTGCACCGCCTTCCGTACCGGTTGTCCAACAATCGTCACCTGCGGCCGTCGAGCAAGGCATTGCAAAGGCGCCATCGGCTGCCTCTGTTGCTGGGGCTATCGACACCGAAGCCCTCGAAGGACGGTGGACTGAGCTTATCAGCGCCTTGCAGCGTAAGAAGGGACGCCGCTTTTACCTTGGTGGCCTGATGCGTGACAGCCGTTCGCACGATTTGGAGGATGGCGTACTCATCCTTCGCTTTGGGAGCCGCTCCAATATGGAACGCCTCAAAGAGGAACTTCAGACGCCCGAAGGTAGAAAGGCCATGGGTGAGGGGATGGAGGCTATTCTCGGCAGCCAGATGGAAGTTCGAGTGGAAATGGCCGAGAGTGTCTCAGAAGGGCCCGCCCAAGGCGGCCACTTGGTCAGGATGGCCTTGGCTAGGGGTGGACGTATAGTTCAAGAGTCGGAAGCAAAAACAGCGGAAGGGCAAGAAGACCAGCCCGACTAGCTCCAGGAGGGACGCGTTATGATGAAAGGAATGAATAACAAGAACTTGCTCAAGCAGGCCCAAGAGATGCAGCAGCGTATGAGCAAGATACAGGAAGAGTTGGACCAAACCTCGGTCGAAGGAAGCGCTGGCGGTGGGGTGGTCAAGGTGGTAGTCACGGGTAAGCTGAAGGTGCAATCCGTGGAGATCTCTCCGGACGCTGTTGACCCTGATGATGTGGAGTTGCTGCAAGATCTGGTTCAGGCAGCGGTCAACGAGGCGATGGACAAGGCCCAAACCTTGGCCCAAGACAAGATGGCCGCTGTTACGGGCGGTCTGAGCATTCCAGGGTTGATGTAGGCCTGCCGCCCAATTATGACAAGTGATTTTCTGCCCACCGCAGGTCCTGTCGCCAGGCTCATTGAGGAGTTCCATAAGCTTCCTGGCATAGGTCCCAAGAGCGCCCAGCGCCTGGCGTACTACTTCGTGCGTACGCCTACTGAGGACGCCCAGTCCTTGGCAGAGGCGATCATTGCGGTAAAAGAGCGCATCATTCTCTGCTCGGTTTGCCAGAACATTACCGAACAAGACCCTTGTTCTCTCTGCTTGGATCAGCGCCGTGAACGGAACCGCCTGTGCGTTGTTGAGGAGCCACTGGACATCTTGGCCCTGGAGCGCACCCGCGCCTATCAGGGGCTGTATCATGTCCTTCACGGCGCTATTTCGCCCATCAATGGTGTGGGCCCAGAACATCTGCGAATAAGCGAGCTTCTGCGCAGAATGGAAGGGGACGAGGTTGAGGAGGTAATCCTGGCCACGAACCCGAACATGGAGGGGGAAGCAACGGCGATGTATCTGCTTCGCCTTCTCCAGCCTCTTGTGCCTCGCATAACCCGGCTTGCACGAGGACTGCCTGCCGGAGGGGATCTCGAATTCGCTGACGACGTGACGCTGGCCAGGGCGCTTGAAGGCCGACAGGAATTCTAGGGGCATATGACAAGCCCCCGCTTCTACAAGACCGAAGCCATTGTCCTGCGTCATGTGCCCTGGGGTGAAGCGGACGTTATCCTGAGCCTTCTCACGCCGAACCTAGGCAAGCTGCGAGCCGTGGCCAGGGGCTCCCGCCGCACCAAGAGCAAGCTGGGGGGGCACGTTGAGCCCCTTACCAGGGTTTCCCTAAGCCTCACGACCGGAAAGGGCCTGGACATCGTCACGGGTGCGCAGGCTATCGATAGTCACCGGCGTCTGCGGGAGGACCTGGATCTCCTATCGGCTTCTCTTTACTGCACGGAGCTTTCCGATGCGCTTGTAGCTGACGAGCAGCTTGCTGGGTCTCAATACCACCTTTTGCGCAGGACCTTGGAATGGATGGAGCAATGGGCATCGCCCCAGCTGCTCATCAGCTACTTCGAGCTCAGGTTGGTGGATTTGTCTGGCTTTCTGCCGGAGTTGTACCACTGCGTGTCATGCCGCAGCGAGATTGTTCCCGATGCGCATGCCTTCAGCCCATCGTTGGGTGGAGTTCTCTGTCCCAATTGCTACAATGTTGAAGGTCGTGTGATTCCCTTGCCCGTGCGAGTTCTCAAGGTGCTTCGCTATTTTCTCCGTGAGACGCCGGAGAACGTGGCGAGATTGGGCCTGACCGAAGAGGTTTCCGGTCAAGTGGAGCAGATGCTTCGGAGGTACATAACCTTCATATTGGAGCGCGAACTCCACTCGACTCGCTTCCTCTACCGGCTGAAACAGCTTCGGGCGAGGATGGAGAACGCGATGCCGCAGACAGTCGTCCCGTCAGCCTGACCTGTACGCAAACACTGGTTATCAGATAGGTATGTTCGAGAAGCTGCTCATTGCCAACCGTGGTGAGATCGCCTGCCGCGTCATCCGCACATGCCGGAGGCTCGGGATATCCACCGTTGCCATTTACTCAGAAGCCGATGCGCTGGCTCCCCACGTCGCTCTGGCTGACGAGGCGTATTGCGTAGGTCCAGCGCCAGCCAAAGAAAGCTACCTCAACGCCGATGCCGTCCTGCAGATTGCTGTCGATACGGGAGCAGATGCCTTGCACCCCGGATATGGCTTTCTATCGGAGAACGCCGGATTCGCCAGGGCGTGTGCCGCTGTAGGCGTTACCTTAGTTGGTCCCTCCCCGGACGTTATCGATCGCATGGGGGATAAGGTGGGGGCTCGAGCCGCCGCTGTCGAGGCTGGCCTGACGCTTCTTCCGGGGAGCCAGGACGAGGTCTCTGATGAAGAGGCCCTTGCCGTTGCCGAGGGGATTGGTTTTCCTGTGATGGTCAAGGCGGCCGCTGGCGGCGGTGGTATTGGCATGCGGGTTGCCCGGTCAGGGAAGGAGCTTGGTGAGGTTCTGAAGGGGTCTCGCTCTCTTGCCGAGAACGCCTTTGGCAGCGGCAAGGTTTATCTGGAGCGCTTTGTTGAGAAGGCGGCCCATGTGGAGATCCAGATCTTCGGCGACTCCCAGGGGCACATTCTTCACCTGAATGAGCGGGACTGCTCAACACAGAGACGCCATCAAAAGGTGATTGAAGAGACGCCGTCTCCCCGTTTGACGGAGGACCTTCGAAGTAGAATGACTGAGGCAGCTCTTATGCTGGCCCGTCATATCGGCTATACCAACGCCGGAACTGTGGAATTTATCGTTGATGATGAGGGACGTTTCTACTTTCTTGAAGTCAACACTCGTCTTCAGGTGGAACACCCTGTCACGGAAATGGTCACTGGCTTAGATTTGGTGGAACTCCAGCTTGTTGTAGCTAGTGGGGAACCTCTGTCCATAGCGCAGGGGGACGTTCACAGTCAGGGGCACGCCATTGAGGCCCGAGTCTATTCTGAAGACCCCGACACGCTCTTCCCAACCACCGGCACTATCAGCGAGCTATTGGAGCCTGTGGGGCCACACATCAGGGTCGACAGCGGTATAGCTGTCGGCTACGAAATGTCGCCGTACTACGATCCAATGATGGCCAAGCTCATTGTTTGGGGAGAGAACCGAGGGGAGGCTGTTGCAAGGCTGGATCAGGCCCTGCGGCAGTATCGGCTGAGAGGCTTCAAGTGCAACATTCCCTTGATGTTGGACATCCTTGCACACCAAGACTTCATTGGGGGCAGCTATACTACGAGTGTTGTTGAAGCTGTTGCCGAGGAGCGGGCAAGCCGCGGCGGAGACGACAAGCAAACTGCTGCAGCCGTGGCAGTCTCGTTGGCTCTTGAACTTCGTCGGAGGGCCGCCGTCCAAAGAACTTCCAGCAGTGGTAGCAATTGGAAGCGAGAGGGCCTGCGCTCTCTGATGGCGAGCCGCCAGGCATGGAGTCGCTGATGAGTATCTTTAAAGTAACTGTGAATGACCGCCTCTACACTGTGGAGGTGGGCGACCTATCCACCTCACCGGTGGAGGTTCTTGTCGATGGTGAGCCTGTCCAGGTAGAGCTTGACGACGCTGACTCCGGCAATCGCCGTCAGGGACCCCGCCGGGCAACCCGCCGGACAGCCGGCATTACCGCGAAAGCGACGGAGACAGCCATTACGGCGCCCATGCCTGGGCGAATCGTCCGAGTGTCTGTCCAAGAAGGGGAAATTGCTGGTGCTGGTGTGGAAGTCTGTGTGTTGGAGACCATGAAGATGGAGCAAAGCATTCGGTCTTCCATTGCCGGAGTGATCAAGGAAGTTAAAGTTGAGGCCGGTGACAGCGTGGCGGCGGGGGATGTGCTGGTGGAGTTGGAGTAGGAAGCAACTGATTAATGAGGGAGGATTAGATGAGCACACTGGCTCAACAGGACCCGGCCGTTGCTGAGGCCGTTCAGAATGAGATCCAACGGCAGCGGCGCAATGTGGTTCTGATCGCTTCGGAAAACTACGCCAGCCGAGCTGTATTGGAAGCCACCGGTACGCCCTTGACCAATAAATACGCTGAAGGCTATCCAGGCAAGCGTTATTACGGGGGCTGCGAATACGTTGATGTGGTTGAGCAGTTGGCGATCGACCGCGCCAAAAAGTTGTTCGGCGCTGGTCATGCGAACGTGCAGTCCCACAGCGGGGCGACGGCGAACATGTCCGCCTACTTTGCCCTCCTTGAGCCCGGAGACACGGTTATGGGCATGAGGCTGGACATGGGTGGACACCTAACTCACGGGAGCAAGGTGAACTTCTCCGGCTCCCTGTATAACTTCGTTTCGTACGGTGTGTCTGAACAGACCGAGATGATTGACTACGACGAAGTGGCGCGGCTGGCCCGTGAGCACAAGCCCAAGGTCATCGTCTGCGGATACACGGCCTACCCCAGGCTTATCGACTTTCCTCGTTTTCGTCAGATCGCCGATGAAGTGGGGGCCAAACTCATGGCTGACCTTGCTCACATTGCGGGGTTGGTGGCCGCGGGGGTACACCCTTCATCGATCCCTTATGCCGACATATCGACAACCACAACCCATAAGACCCTTCGAGGTCCCCGGGGCGCCATGATCATGTGTGGTGAGGAACTGGCCCGTGAAGTTGACCGCAAGGTCTTTCCGTACACGCAGGGGGGGCCTCTCATGCATGCGGTAGCAGGCAAGGCAGTGGCGTTCGGAGAGGCGCTCCAGCCTGCTTTCGCAGAATACGGACAAAGCATCGTGGACAATGCTCGGGTTCTCGGGACCGAACTGACGGAGGGTGGGCTGCGTATCGTTTCGGGGGGTACCGACAACCACATGCTGCTGGTGGACTTGACCCCGCTGGACATCACTGGCAAAGATGCTGAAGAGGCGCTGGGGCGTGTCAATATTACTGTGAACAGAAACGCCATTCCCTATGACCCCAAGCCTCCCCGAGTGGCTAGCGGCCTTCGCCTGGGGACGCCGGCGATTACCACCCGCGGATTCGGAGAAGACGAGACACGCCAGGTGGCGCGCTGGATCGTTCAAGTGCTTTCCAACCTAGGGGACGAGGCTATGGAACGAACAGTGGCAGAAGAAGTCCAGCAGCTAACGAGCGGCTTCCCTGTACCAGGCATAGACTCCTAAGGGGAGCGTTGGCTATCCTCTCATAAACATGATAGGATAGATGGGCCGCTCTTGAAGGGCGGCAGGTTATTTTTATGTCCGGACGGTGAGCAGTGGCGGTACGCAAATACGAGCTCATTATGGTGATCAAGCCTTCTGCCGAAGATGATGCCGTAGCCGAACTTGTGGAGAAAACCAAGAAGTTCGTCAGCGACCACGGCGGAGAGGTTGAGGTCGAAGAGGTTTGGGGCCTGCGTCGCTTGGCGTACCCAATCCAGGGTTTTCGTGAGGGGACATACATCCTCACTCAGTTTGCCATGGATGGGGAGCACGCGCGTGAGTTGGAGTCCATGTTCAAGTTACAGGACGATCTGCTCAGGCACCTCTTGGTGAAGCGGGATACCAGAAAGAAGGCTGAAGCAAAGGTTGACGCCGTGGCTGAGGCCGTGGTTGAGGCGGTGGAACAGGTTGAGGCGGTGGAACAGTAGGTAAGGAGTCGGGCTATGGTGGGACTGAACAAGCTGATGGTGATCGGCAACGTAGGGACCGATCCCGAGATGCGCTACACCCCCGGCGGCAATCCGGTTACCTCCTTTCGCATAGCTGCCAGCCGCTCCTACACAGCCGCCGATGGAGAACGCAAGCAAGAGACCGAGTGGTTCACTGTTGTGGCCTGGAACCAACTGGCCGAACTATGCAACCAGTTTCTGGCAAAGGGACGCCGAGCCTATGTTGAGGGGCGGCTGAAGAGCCACTCCTGGGAAGGTCAGGACGGCCAAACGCGGTACCGCAACGAAATCGTCGCTAATCAGGTGCTGTTCTTGGATCGGGCCCCGAGCCCGGACTCCGCAGGGGGAGAACCACCAGCGGAAAGATATAGCGAAGAGGGTCCGCTTGAGGCTGACGATCTTCCCTTCTAGTCATTAACGAGAAAGGTGGGTTGAGGCTATGGTAGAGCGACGGCGCCGGGAAGGACGCCCCAGGTTTTTTACGCGACGCAAGGTTTGCAACTTTTGCGTCGACAAGATTAGGCAGGTCGATTACAAGGATGTGAATCGCCTCAGGCGGTATCTATCCGAGTGGTCCAAGATTGATTCGCGACGGAAGTCTGGCACTTGCTCTCGACACCAGCGCCAGCTTTCGGATGCTGTGAAGCGGGCGCGCCATTTGGCCCTGCTACCCTTCACGGCTGACCATATTCGCACGGCGAATTCCTAGGATCGATCAGGCCAATGGCGAGGCAGAGTCTCCGAGCAGAGGCTCAACTGCCATGCCGTTGCCCACTCGTCCCCACTAGAACCCCTCCGACCTCATCATAGGGTATGCGACAACAGCGATCGCCACGAGACCTCCCGACTGGTCGGCAACAGCAACCGAGCCGCTGGCGTTTTGACGACAGTCGGCAGCGGGTTGTCATTATCGTTGTCCTTGCTGCCATCTTGGTTGCAATCGCACTTCCCATCTACGGCTATTACCGCGAAAACATCTCATCTGCCCACGCGGCCGTTAGCACCGTGGGCGACACCGAGTTCGATCTTGGCTATCTTCTGAAGCTTTCTAAGTCTGAAGCCTTGGTTGCAGTTCAGGGTGGCGTGACCTCTGCGCAAGACATACAGAACATTCCCTTCCTTATCTTGGACCAGTTGGAAGGGTCGCAAGTTGTCAGGGCCAAGGCGCCTGAGCTTGGCGTTGAAGTGACGGATGCAGAAGTTGATGCGGCGCTTAGAGAGTTCATCTTAGGGCCGCCTCCAACCGAGGGCGAACAGCCATCGGAGGCAGACTTTCAACAAGCCCGGCTCAGTTACCTAGATGCCGTAGACATGTCGGCAGCGGACCTTCGCAAGCGCATTGAAGACGGCGTGCTGGTGGAGAAGGCGCAGGATGTCGTTGGACAGCAGGTGCCGGAAGTCCAGGAACAGATACATCTCTGGGCCATCTCTACCCAGACCGAAGAGCAGATGTTCGTCGTGCTGGCGAGGCTCAGATCCGGTGAGGAATTCATCGCACTGGCCAAAGAGTACAACACGCTAGCAGCGGACTTGGACTTGATCGGGCCCTCTCTGGATGCCACGTCCACCCCTGCGACCGAAGGAGACGCCACCTCTACGGACGCAACATCAACGCCGCCCGTTGAAGACCCTGAAGCAAATGAGCCGGGAGAACTCGGCTGGATTCCTAAGGGAGCCCTAACTGACCTTGGGGATATTCTGTTCGACCTTCCAGTTGGAGAGATATCGGAGCCGATTGAGGGCACGGCTATCTATTTGGTGGACGAGCGTGATCCCGCCCGGGCCGTTGATGAAACGTTCCTCAGCGTTCTAAGGCAAGACCACTTCGTTGACTGGTTCCAAGAGCAACGGGACGAAGTGGGTGTGGAGCGATGCTTTGAGGTGCCCTTTGCAGATGCCAACTCAGACTGTTCCTGGCAGTATGGGTGGTTGCTGGAGCGGTTGTTTTAGAGGTTCTCTCCATCACCTGGACTCCCTGGTAATGACTGCGGAGCCATTTCTGTAAGCGGGCCAGAGGAATGGAAGAAGCAACTTCTCACCAGGCCACCCAGCGAGCGTTCATGCCAAAGAATTCACAGGTCAACATCGGGCTACTGGGGCTTGGGGTCGTCGGAACCGCCGTTGCCCAGGTCCTACTAGACCCCTCAGGATTCCTCTCGGAACGGACAGGGAGCCCAATATTCCTGCGCCGGATTCTCGTGCGGGACATCACTAAGCCACGGTCTCTAGAAATTCCCTCTGAACTTCTGACAGCAGACCCGGACGCCATTTTGGCTGATCCGGAAATTGACGTTGTGGTTGAAGTGATGGGCGGGGAACATCCAGCCTTTGAAAACATTGAAGCCGCTCTGCGAGCGGGCAAGCACGTGGTCACCGCCAACAAGGAATTGATGGCTAAGAGGGGCCCGGAGTTGCTGAGCTTGGCGGTGGACTCCGGCGTGCAGTTGCTTTTCGAGGCCAGTGTAGGCGGCGGGATACCCATCGTTGGCCCATTGCGCAAAGACCTTCAGGCCAATGAGATTGAGGTCGTCTATGGGATTATCAATGGAACGACCAACTACATTCTGACTCGCATGGGGCAAGAAGGAGCGGACTTCCAGGACGCTTTAGCTGAGGCGCAAGCGAAAGGGTATGCCGAACCGGACCCCACCGCCGATATCGAAGGCATTGATGCGGCATTCAAATTGGCGATTCTGGCTTCCTTGGCATTCCATACCCGGGTCCGGGCAACGGACGTGTATCGGGAGGGAGTATCCAAGCTGAAGGCCAGGGACTTCCGCTACGCAGAGGAACTTGGCTATGCGATCAAGCTGCTGGCCATTGCTAAGAAGGGCCTTGATGGAGTTGAGGCCAGAGTCCACCCCACGCTCATCCCTAAGGATGTCCTTCTTGCCAAGGTCGATGGCGTTTTCAACGCTGTAGAAGTTACCGGCGACCTGACCGGTCCTGTCCTGTTTTATGGCCGAGGAGCTGGCCCGCAGCCAACATCCAGTGCAGTCTTAGCCAACGTTTTGGAGATTGCCCGCGGATTGGCGAGTGGAGACGGCTCTCCAGCCCCCCCTGTTGTTGACCGAGGATTTCCGGTCAAGCCAATGAGCGACCTGGTTACTCGCTATTATCTACGGATCACCGCAACTGATTCGGCTGGCGTTCTTGCTAAGATCAGCCATGTGCTGGGTGATGAGAACATCAGTGTTGCTTCGGTAATTCAGAAGGAGACAGACCCTGTTGAGGGGACCGCGGAGCTGGTGCTGACGACACACCCCTCCAGCGAAAAGGCTATGCAAAAGGCCCTGGAGGAACTGGAGCGATTGGACGTTGTGTGGGAGATTGGTAATCTGGTGCGCATCGAACAGATGGGGGACTAGGCTGGGACGGAATGCTCCAACCCGGCGCTAGTGGACGCCGGTTCAGCCTCGAACATCAAGACCTTGTCTCTGGCATCACAAGGCTGTTACCCAATCAACTGTGAGAATGATGGACGTTCATAGCACAAGGGTCTACTCATGACTATCCAGATACCAGGAATACAGTCCGAGAGAATAGAAGCTGCCATGCGCGAGATACTGGCGGCGCTGGGTGAGGACACGGATCGTGAGGGTATTGTCGGCACGCCAGCTCGCGTTGCTGAGATGTATCAGGAGCTATTCGCAGGCCTGCAACAAAACCCCAGCGACGTTCTCGCCACCGGCTTTGAGGAAGATCATGATGAAATGGTGGTCGTTAAGGATATCCAGTTTTTCTCTATGTGCGAGCACCACTTTCTTCCCTTCTATGGTCTGGCCTACGTCGGATATATCCCGCGGGGCAGGGTGGTAGGATTGAGCAAACTGGTCCGCGCTTTGGAAATTTTGGCTCGGCGTCCTCAACTTCAGGAGCGTCTGACCACACAATACGCTGAAGCTATCATGGAGAGTCTGGACCCCTGGGGGGTCGGAGTCGTTATAGAAGCAGAGCATCTGTGTATGGCAATGCGGGGCGTCAACAAGCCCGGGACAAAGGTCAGCACCTCTGCTACCAGAGGAACGTTCCGAAGCCAGGCCATGACCCGATCCGAATTCCTGTCTCTGTTGGGGAGGTAAGGTTTGACCTTAGTCGTAGCCTCAGAGAGCTTCGACGCTCTGGAATCTGGCTGGTCAAAACTTTTGGACAGTTCAGAATCCGACAAGGTTTTTCTGACCCCTCTGTGGCAGAGCCTCTGGTGGCGATGGATGGGACAAGATTCCTCACTGTTGCTGCTGAGCGCACGCAACTCCAATGGGCTCAAGGGGATTGCCCCCCTGGTTCAAAAAGACGGCACCCTGGCCTTTCTTGGCGGGACCGACCTCGTTGACTATCACGACTTCATTGTTGCGGACAATGACGCAGGCGAGTTCTTCGCGGCATTGGCCGAATATCTGGCAGCGCAAACCGAGTGGGAAGCCTTGCACTTTGGGTCGTTGCCGGAGGGCTCCTCGGCACTAGAGCAACTGCCAACGGCTCTCAGAGCCCACGGTCTGGACGTGGTTGTAGAACCAGAAGATGTTGCGCCGGGCATGCAGCTACCCGAGTCCTGGGATGAGTACCTGGCAGGGCTCAAGAAGAAGGACCGGCATGAGCTTCGCCGGAAGCTTCGCCGCCTGGAGGGGGCCGGCGCCCTTCGTTACTACGCCATTTCCAGCCCGGATGAACTCCCCGAAGCTATGAACTTCTTCCTGGGCCTTATGCGGGAGAGTCGGGACGACAAAGCAGAGTTTATGACGAGCGAACGCGAGGAGTTCTTCCGGGACATGGCCCGGGAACTTCTCGCCGCGGACGTACTCCGGCTTTTCTTCTTGGAACTCGATGGGGTGCGTGTTGCTGCTACCCTGTGCATGGACTACCGAGGGACGCGCTTTCTGTACAATAGTGGCTTCGACAGGGCCTACAACCACCTGTCCGTGGGGCTTCTGCTCAAGGTGCTCTGCTTGCGGGATGCAATTGAGTCGGGCATGTCTTACTACGACTTTCTCCGTGGAGATGAACGCTACAAATATGACCTGGGGGCGGTGGACGTGCAGATCTACACAATGACGGCCCGGAGGGCCTGAGCATGCCCTTCAGCCCTCTAGACCCACAACGACGAGTGGCCTTCATCAGCATGCATGGCTGTCCGGTCGCTCGTCTCGGTGAGCGAGAGACCGGGGGGATGAACGTCTTTCTCCTCCAGACTGCTAAGGAACTGGGCAAACGGGGCCTGAGCGTTGATGTCTACACTCGGTACCATGACCCCAGCGACCCACAGGTAATTGAGCTAGGGCCCAATTCGAGAGTCATTCATGTCAGGGCCGGGCCGTACTTCGAAGAGAAGGGAAGCCTCTACTGGTACCTTCCTCAGTTCATTCGAAATGTTATGTGCTACTCCAGCGCCGAACAGCTTGAGTACCAGCTCGTGCATAGTCACTACTGGCTGTCCGGCCGCGCTGGCATGTTTCTTGCGAAGCAATGGCAGGTGCCCCACGTAGCCAGCTTCCACACACTGGCTAGCCTTAAGCAGCAGGCCTATGTGGGGGCACCAGAGCCAGAGATGCGAGCAGGGGCTGAGCGGAAAATCATGGAGGCGGCTGAACTAGTACTGGCCTACAGCGATCACGAGCGAGATGCGATGGCCCGCCTGTATGACGTTGCTAGGCCCCGCATTGAGGTCCTGCCTGCAGGAGTAGACACCGACGTGTTCCGCCCGATGGATAGGGAAGCCTGCAAGCGGGAGCTTGGGCTTGAGGGCAAGAAGGTAGTTCTCTACGTAGGCCGCGTGGAGCCTATCAAAGGACTCGATCTGCTCCTCAACGCTGTCACATCGATCGAGGACCGGAGAGACCTGAAGTTGGTTATGGTCGGAGGGAAAGAGGGAGAGCCTGAAGTTGTCCGCCTGAAGGCCAGGATCCAAGAAATGGGCCTTGCTGAAATGGTGTGGTTCGTGGGGCCGGTAAAGCAAGAGCGCTTGCCGACGTTCTACAACGCCGCTGAAGCCTTGGTGTTGCCCTCTCACTACGAAAGCTTTGGGCTGGTGGCCTTGGAAGCTTTGGCTTGCGGTACGCCGGTAGTCGCTTCACGAGTAGGGGGGCTTCCCACCTTCTTGAAAGACGGGGAGACCGGCTATTTGGTACCGTGGCGCTCTCCAGATTCTTTTGCGGACCGCCTGGAAGTGCTGCTTACGCACGCTGCCTTGAGGGAGTCCATGGGGCGGGCCGGGCGTCAGAAAGCCCTCAGCCTTGGCTGGGACAGGCTGGCCGAACGTCTCGAAGGAAAATACTCGAGCTTGTTGTCCCCGCTGCTGCCTGCGGCAGCGGGAAGCTAGGCCGTTTGGTCCCGGATCCGCTTTTGGTACCACAGAATGGCGTGGATGTCCTCGAAACCCTCTGTGATATAGAGATGCCGGGCACTCCCGTTTTCTTCGTCCACTTCCAGTTCAATGTAGCGAACGTTTTGAGCCAGCATGTGTTGGAGGCCTGCTCGCAGGATGATCCGGCCAAGGCCCGTTCCTTGATGTGAAGGTTGGACGCCAGTCATCCAAACCGCCCCGGTGAGCCCTTCTTTCCCGTCTTCCACCCGCGTCCAGCAGTACGCCACGACCTCGCCGTCCTTTCTGGCTGCCACTACGTCTTCCGGGCTGGTGCCAGGCAAATGGAGCCTGTGCCTGATGTCGTCCGGATCGTTGGGGGAAAACCCGAAATGGGTAGCGAAAGAGGCGTTTTGCAGCACTGAGAGCACCTGGTGATCCCCTTCCTGGAGACGGGATAGCTCCACACCGGGCGCATTTGCAGGGTCGGCACTTGGCTGCGGTCCGCGGCGCATGCGTTGGTAGCGGCGAACGAACTTGAAACCCAGCGCCGTCAGAAAGCTCTGGGCGTCTTCGGCCGATTCTTGTACGGACACTTGAATAGTGCCCACGCCCAACTCAACACCACGATTGGAGGCCCGCTCTATAAGGAGTCGGCCGATTCCGCGGCGTCGATAGCCAGGGAGAACCCCGGCGTTGGCGACGATATTGTCTATGGGGACTTCAGGGAAAACTTGTAGGTAACCAGCGAGAGTTTCGCCGTCAAACGCTAGGAAGCAGTTCAATTCAGGCTGGACGGTGGGGATCTCAAGCCATAGACGCAGGTCTTGGGAAGAGATGGGATCGGAGTTGCCTCCAATTGCTGATTGGAGGCTTGCCAGGGCTTCGAGGTCGGCCCAGCGGAATGTTCTGATGGTGATGCTGATGCCGCACCTGCCGGTTGCTTGACGGGGTAGGGGCACTGTAGCACACTGGTGCCTGGCGAGCATAGCGCCCGCGGCCTAGGCGCGCGGGCGTCGTTGTATCTAAGGAGGGTCATTCCGAAGTATGACAGAGCCAACATTGATTGAAGAAGTCCCTTCCCGGGCAATGGTGATCATTCCCCACCCGGATGACGGCGAGATTTCGTGCGGTGGCACCGTCGCCAGGTGGGCCCAAGCAGGGTGTGAAGTGGTCTTCGTTTTGTGCACCAATGGCGACAAGGGGACCAACGACGAACTGACAACTTCCGCCCAGTTGATCCCGGTTCGAGAGGAAGAGCAGCGCAACGCAGCGAAGGTCTTGGGAGTGAAAGAAGTGGTATTCCTTGGGCACGCCGACGGGGAGCTTGAAGACGACCGGCAGTTCCGGGGCGAACTTGTTAGCGAGATTCGCCGCCATACTCCTGACGTGGTCTTTTGCTTCGACCCCTACCGCCGAAACCATGCTCACCGCGACCATCGAATTTCCGGGCAGGCGGCATTGGACGCCATCTTTCCCTACGCCAGAGACCGGCTCCATTTCCCCGAGATCCTACTGGAACTTGGACTGGAGCCACACAAGGTATTGACCATTTACCTCTGGGGCGCAGATGAACCAGACTCCTATGTGGACATTACAGGCCACTTGGACGCCAAGGTAAAGAGCCTCGAAGCGCACGTGAGCCAAGTGGGGCACCGTGATGTAGGCGAGTTCATAGAGGCCCGTGCTAAGACGGTGGGTGAAGCTGTTAACGTGTCCTACGCTGAAGCGTTCCGCCGCATCACAATGCGAGGCTAAACAAGGGCACCATGTTTGATATCCACAGCCACGTCTTGCCCTCTGTAGACGATGGCGCAAAGAGCTACAACGACTCGATGGCGATGGCCCGCCTCGCCCTTGCTGACGGCGCCACCACCATGGTGATGACGCCCCACAGAAAGGACATTCTGGAGTAAACGGAGGCGCGGGCCGTCAATCGCATGGTCGTAGAGTTACAACGTCTTTTCGAATCGGAGGGCATAGCACTCAAGCTTGTGCCTGGCATGGAGAACCGGCTGGAACTTGACCTGGCTGAGCGGGTCAAGGACGGTTCGGCGCTGACCATCAACAAAGGGCGCTACATCTTGGTGGAGTTGGACTTCCACGATATGCCCATGTACACAGAGCACGTTCTCTACCAGATGCAACTGCAGGGCCTCGTGCCCATCATTGCCCATCCAGAGCGGCAGATGAACATAGCCAAAGACCCCAGCATTCTTCGCCGGATGGTGGATGGCGGGGCTTTGGCCCAAATCACCGCCGGAAGCTTGATAGGCGCGTTCGGGCCGCAGACGAAGAAAGTCGCAGAGAGGCTGGTAGAGGGGCGCCTTGTGCAGATCATGGCTTCTGATACCCATCGGCCTGACGGCCCGCGGTCTCCAGGCCTGAGCGCTGGGGTAGAGCAAGCAGCCCGTCTCGTGGGTATGGACGAGGCTCATGCTATGGCGGTGGATACTCCCCAGGCGGTTGTGGAGGACAAGCCGGTGTTCTCTCCGTTGCCAACAGAAGAGAAGAGCAGGCCCTGGTGGCGGTTCTCGCGCTCGCGGTGAGCAGGACCCCTATCGTGCCATGGAACTGAAACAGGTCTTGGCCCAAGTTCCCGGTCTCAATCGCCGGTTTATCTATTATCTAGAGGCTCGGGGCTACATACGCCCAGCCCAGATCCAAAAGCGGCGCATTGCCCGGCGGGATTTCAGCAACGAAGATTTAGCGGCCATTCGTGACGTGTGGCGCTACTATCAGAGGGGCTACGCTCTCAAAGCGGCCTATGAACTAGCCACCACCACCCAAAGAGTCGTGACCTACGTTGGAGCACGAGTCGCTGAGCGAGGCATGGCAGTCCTGGCAGAGCGCTTGAAGGACTATCCTCAGATCCTTGAAGTTGCCGCCGTCCACGGCGCCGACATAGATATGTTGATCAAGGCGCAGACGCCAAACGCAGAGGAGGCCTACCATTTGCTGGTCCCCCTGATGGCTGAAACCGGCATTACGGGGCTTCCGCAGGTCTTGCTGGGGGAGGAATCTTTCCGCCGGAGCGCTGAACACAAGGGTAGGGAGGGGAAAACAGGAATGCTCGCCTACATACTCATGAAGGTGCCCGTCAAGAATGTGGCGGAGGTCATGGACCAACTTAAGGCCCTGGAGCCGGTCCAGGAAGCCAGTACGGTCTACGGAGAATCTGACATTGTTGCCAAGGTTGAGGTCAAAGATCAGGAGCACCTGGATACTTTGATCATGGAACAGGTACACGCCATCCCCGCCGTCGAATCGACCCGGACGTTTGTCGTGATTCGGAGACTTCACTGGAGTAGGTAAGGATGGCTTGGCACTAGAGACCGTGAAACAACTGGCGCGCACGTACGATCAACGTCCTCTCAGTTCCCCGCTCATTCTCCGCCTTCTCGAAGTTAACAGCACCGCTGGAAATCCCGCTCTCCCACCGACATAATGCCCCAGAAGCCCCCTTTTCTATTGAATAGGTGAAGACCATGCAGATCACTCGGCTCGAGGTGCAGGCGCTGGATGTGCCCTTGGAAATACCCAGGCATGAAAAGGGCGGCAGCCGCGCCTCCCATATCCCCCATATCCTCGTTCGGCTGTACACGGATGACGGCATCGAAGGCATAGGCTATGTCCTCAGCCTCTATCCCCGCTCTATTCCTCCAATCAAAAGCGCCATAGAACAGCTTGGCCCTGTTGTCGTTGGCATGGACCCGCTCATGCAGGAAGCAGTAAGCGCTGCCATGCATAGAGCCCTTGCCTGGATCGGACCGTTTGGCGCTGCGAGCATGGCCTACACCGCCATTGATCTTGCGTTGTGGGACATAGCAGGGAAAGCGGCGGGCCAGCCGCTGTGGAAGCTCTTGGGG
>Ga0114996_10001979_pt1 | contig 26958 bp, 29 predicted proteins | sample ArcticOcean_MG_C_4_FD_87039 | JGI IMG/M metagenome (GOLD analysis project Ga0114996, IMG submission 87039) | Marine microbial communities from western Arctic Ocean - ArcticOcean_MG_CB4_134 | ecosystem: Environmental > Aquatic > Marine > Oceanic | place: Arctic Ocean: Canada Basin | collected... | reverse complement strand
TCTGATCAGTTCCCATTGTTGATCTGATAACCAAAATAAACGCCTCATAATCTGAAACTCCCATTATTAAGTTCCAGACCATTGAATCAATTAATGGTTAATGAGTTCTGACCCTAGATCCTCTATCCGCTTATCAAGGTCTTCGTCAGGATTTGGCTCAGGTTTAGGATTTGGTTCAGGCTCGGGCTTAGGTGTCGGCCCGCCGGGATCGGTTGAGGTAAGGATCACCTTCGGACGCTGCCCAAGGCCAACCCGCTGGTTCGCATTGACCTTCCGCAAATTTATATTCATCACGCTCTCGGTTGGGCCGCGGGGGTTTATGCGGCCGTCAGATAAAAGGTTGTTGTCCTTTTGGAATTTTTTGATGCCGTCGAACAGGCGCTGATCCAGGTAAACGGTCATGCCATAGTCCGGTTCCTGGTAATAGCCGAAATCCTTTAGCAAATTCTTGGTGTTGATGGTGTCCGTGGGATCGGCGTTTGAATCGCCCGCCAGAGTCGCGTTGAGCTTCAATCGTCGCGCTATAAACATATATCTGAATCCTAAACTATTTGGTTAATATGGACATATTTATAGCATATAACGATATTAAAAGTCAATTTTATTATCTTTATAGGATAATTAATACCATTTTAACACCTAATTTCAATGCATAAAGACCCAATAGCTATCTGATCGAGGGTCCATTATGGCGTATTGGCTGGGTTAAAAATACTATATTACATTTATTATTGCCGATTTTACCCGTAACCGCGTTGCTATCTAATACTTTCAATTATTTTTCAATTTCTAAGACATAATTTTTATAAAATAAGATTTAAAATCGTATTCTTGGCATATTACTGGTTTGAACATCGTGAGAACCGGGCAAACGGTTGGGGCGGATCGCCACAGAAACGGTGGGACCATCAGAATTTTGCTATGACCTAGAGAGGCGCTTGTTCGTTGGGTCATCCCCAACAGCCGGGCCGCTTCGCTAGAGCACGCCTCTGGCATCGATGGGCCAGATATCCACCAGTTTGTCGCCGCGGACGCAGTGCAGATAGTTGTGCAGATTGACCGTCGGATCGCAGTGGGGCGTGATCAGGCTGACCGGCGCGCCCAGTTCCGGCGCCGAATTGCCCGGCCCCAGCACGATCTTGCCATGCTCGTCGCCGAAGCGGTCGTAGGTGGCGCCGCGTAATTCGGGATCGGCGAGCTCAGGCTTAGGGCCATCGGTGGCGAAGCTCTTGTAGCCGCCATTGATGGTCACGAACCCATCGGCATTGTTGCTGACCACACTGCACTGCATCAGCAGCGAGGTTTGAAACGGAATGTTGCCGGCGATGGGCATGCTGACTTGGTTATATTCCACATCCATGAAAATGTAGGAGCCGGTCTGGTGTTCGGTGAAGATGCCGGTCTCGATATCGATCACCAGCGAGCCGGTGCCGCCGCCGGTGACGATGGCCGGCGGCAGACGGTTGCCGCCAAGGGCTTCGATGACGGTTTTGAGGCGCGCCAGTTGTTCGCCGTAGACTTGGCGGCGCTCGGCTAAATCGTTGATATGCTGGACCCGGCCGGAATAGGCCTGCACGCCCCGGTAGGTGAGGTTGGGCGCCTCCGATATCATGCGGGCCAGGGCAACGGCGTCATCGGGCGTAGCGACCCCGGTGCGCTGCATACCGATATCGATATCCACTAGCACCTCCAAGGGCGCATCCAGGGACGCCGCCGCCTCCGTTATGGCGCGCAAATTGGCCGGATTGTCGGCGACCAGCTTGAAACGCCTGGCTTTGGCGGCCAGCTTTATCATGCGCCCGATGCGCGCCGCGCCGACCACCGGCGAGGTGATCAGCACCCCGTCGATACCGGCCGCGGCCATCACTTCGGCTTCGTGCAACGTCGCGCAGCAAACGCCGGCGGCGCCCGCCTCCACCTGGCGCTTGGCAATCTCGGAGCATTTGTGGGTCTTGGCGTGGGGGCGCATGCGAAGGCCCGTCTCGCCGCAGATGCGTTGATGGCGCAACAGGTTGGCTTCGAACTTATCCAGCTCGATTACCAAAGCCGGCGTCAACAGTGCCCGGCGCGATCCCGGCACATCGATCAGGCCTTCGTTGGGACCCCGATTAAACGCCGCCGGAGACATGGGCCTCCCAAAGATCGTTCAGGGCCGCCGGGTCCTCGGGCGCCGTTTCGAATTTCGGCAAACCGTCGTCGAAGGGGAACCAGTTTTGCGCGCTCCGGGTCCAGATATGGGCGACGGGGCGGAACCAATTGGGATCGTCAAGGCTGCCGCCTCGGATGACCACCAGCGGCCCGCCGGCGCCGCCGCCAAAGCGGGTGCCGCAGGTGGCGCAAAATAGGCCGGTCTTGACCCGGCCGCTGTCGGCGGTGCTATCGAATGTGGCGGGCTCGCCCTGGGTAATTTTGAAATCTTCGGCCTTGACCCGCACCGATATGCCGAAGGCGCTGGCCGAGACCTTTTGGCATTCGGTGCAATGGCAGGTATAGACGGTCGCCGGCTCGGACGTGAATTCATAACGGATAGCGCCGCACAAGCAGCCGCCGGTGTAGGGTGCAGACATCTTGGGCTCTCCAGTAGTTTTAAGCTGGCGCTAGTGTGCCCAATTCCGGGCCGCGTTCAAGGACGATACTGCCGCCGCCTAGCCGCCGAACATGGTGTTGGGCAGGAACAATGCAATTTGCGGGAAGGCGACGAGGAACACCAAGCACACGCCCATGGCTACCCAGAACGGCCAGATGCCCCGGAAAATGGTGCTCATGGGCACGTCCGGCGCGACGCTTTTGACAACGAATACATTGACCCCCACGGGCGGTGAGATCAGCCCCATCTCGTGGACAATAACGACGACAACGCCGAACCAGATCGGATCAAGGCCCATGGCGACAATCACCGGAAAGGTGATGTGCAAGGTCAAAACCAGCATGGCGAGGCCTTCCAGGAAGGTGCCGAGGACGATATAGGTCAACAGGATTATGGTCAAAACCCCGAGCTGACCCACATCGAGGCCGATCAGGAAGCCGACCAGATTGGACGGAATTTGGGTCAGCGCCATGAACGGGATAAAGACGAAGGCACCGATCAGGATCATGAACACGGTCGCCGTTGTCTGCAAGGTCTGCAACAGGACAAACTGCATTTTCGGCCAGGTCAATGTGCGCCGGTAGAAGGCCATCGCCAAAGTCAGGAAGGCGCCGACGCCGGCGGCCTCCACTGGTGTGAACACGCCGACATAGATACCGCCGATGGTCACCGCCACGATGGCGATGATATTGCCCGAGCGCCAGAGGGTCGCCATCTTGTGGGCGAAGTCCGCTTTCGGGCCCGGCGGGCCGGCTTCGGGGCGTCTCTTGGTCACCAGATAGATGGCAATCAGGAACAACCCGGTCAGCAGCAAGCCCGGAAGGACACCGGCCATGAACAATCGGCCGATGGATTGTTCGGTCAGGATCGCATAGATGATCATGCCGGTGGATGGCGGGATCAAAATGCCAAGCGTTCCGCCGGCGGCGACCGCCCCGGTGGCCAGGCTGTCATCGTAATTGTAGCGCTTCATTTCCGGTAAGGCGACGCGGCCCATGGTCACCGCCGAGGCGATGGAGGAGCCACTCATGGCGGCAAAACCGGCGCAGCCGCCGATGGTCGCAGAGGCCAGGCCGCCGCGCATGTGCCCGAGCCAGGCATAGGCGGCTTCATAGAGATCCTTGCTCATGCCCGATACGCCGGCGAGGTTGCCCATCAGCACGAACAGCGGCACCACGATCAGAGTACCGGTGGTCGTAATCTCGAAGGCTTCGCCGCCGAGGGTCGACAGCGCCGCCGTCAGGCCATTGATTGCAATGGTGCCAACAAAACCGACGACCAACATGGTCATGGCGACCGGCATGCGCAGCGCCAACAAGGCGAAAAGCACAATGATGCCGATCGTACCGATGGCAGTTTCCGACATTATTTCTAAGACCTTTTAAATATCGTCCATGGTGCCCACGTTATGACGCACTTCGCCGCCGCGCAGATGGACATAAATTTCAAACAGGAGGACAAATCCGTAAAGCGCAATTCCGAAGGCCAGAAGATACATGAACGGACCAAAGGGAATGATCAAGATGTTGGAAGTTTCGCCATAACTGGCGGCGCTAAACCCACCTTCTATTAATTTCAAGGTCAGGATGCCCATCATGATAGCGCCCAATATTTTGACGAAAATATCGGTCCAACGGGTTATTTTCGGACTGGTGACGGTGCCCAACAATTCGACCGCTACCTGACCTCCGGTGCGCCCGCTCTGGCCGATGGAAAAGGTGACGATGGTCAGCAGCAGGAGTTGGGCAATGTCGGAGACGCCAAAGATGGGCGAATTGAGCACATAGCGGAAGCCGACGGCGGTGACCGTCATCAAGCAAAGCGCGATAACGATAAATCCGCCTATATAAAGGGCCAGCGGGCGGACTACAGCATCGATCTTGCCGAGGATGCGGTCCGCCTCGCTAGCGCCTTCAGGCGCCTGTGGGGCATCAGTCATTCAGAGACTAACTGCCGCCCTTGGTGATGGCCGCATAGATGGCGCGCGCCGGAATGCCCTTCTTTTCGCTCTTGGCGAGGAAGGCTTCAACAGACCGATCAGTGGCGGCGTCGAACTTGGCTGCTTCCGCCTTGCTCAGCATATGATATTTGAGGCCAACATCGCCCTTTTTCGCCCGGGCCATGGCGACGATATCAGGCTTTGCCCAACCGATTGCGGTATCCATCGAGAATTGCTGGCCGGTCAGGCCATCGATCTTGGCCTTCGAATTCGCCGGCAATCCGTCCCACACCTTTTTGTTCATGGCCAGCCAGAAAATCGCCGAAGGCTTTTTCATGCCGTCGGTGATGAACTTTGAAGATTCCGAGAAACGCCACGGCCGGAAGAGGGCGTTGATGGCGGTAAAGGTGGCGTCGATGACACCCTTGTCCAATGCATCGTATGTGGCGCTAATGGGCATGAATATGCCGGATGCGCCCCAGGCATTCATTTGCGGAATATTTTCCGGCGCCAGGGCGCGCAATTTCATGCCCTTGACGTCGCCGATCTTGGTAACAAGTTTGGTACGCGAAATAATCACCGGCGGTGTATTGGCCCAGAGGCCCAAAACTTTGACCCGCTTGTATTCGGTTTTCAGGAACTTGTCATAGACGCTCCACAGCTTTTTGGTGATTTCGCCGGCCGTAGTGCCGACGCCCGGCTGCCCGACAACAGCCGTGCGCTGGAAGATGGTCGGGGTATAACCCTGAATGCCAAAGGAAATTTCGGCGACGTTGTCGATGACGCGCTTATATTGCTGCACCGGGCCCTTGCCCAATTGTCCGCTGGCGAAAAGCTTCGCGGTGGTTTCGCCGCCGGTTGCCTTACCGATGGCTTTAGCGAGATTGGTGAACACAACCCGGTTGAGGAAATGGGGCGGTCCCATGAAGGTAGCGATTTTCAGCTCCTTGGCGCCCGCCGGAGACAGCGGCGCGGTCATGGCAAACGTAAAGGCGGCAGCCAGGACAGCGGCAGAGGTCAACAGAGTGGTTTTCGTCGAAGGCATTAGTCATCTCCCATAATTTGATATTAAAACAAAATCTTTAACCGAAGATATTGTTGGACAATTTTTGTCAGGATTATTTTGTAAACTACCGTCCTCTAAGTTCCTTTCAATGTTCCTGTGGCCACAACATTGTGAAGTGGACCGGACTATTTGCCGCGCAAATAAATGATCCAATAAACCAGGGCGACAAAGACGCTGCCGCCGACGATATTGCCGAGGGTCACCGGCACAAGATTGCCGATAAATCCGCCGATTGTGACGCCGTCGGCGCCGGCCAGCCAGCCCGCCGGGATCAGATACATATTGGCGACGGAATGCTCGAAGCCGAGGGCGACAAAGGCTGAGATCGGAAAGATGATCGCCAATATCTTGCCGCTGACCGTGTGCGCAGCGAAGCACAGCCAGACCGCCATGCATACCAGCGCGTTGCAGAGCACGCCGCGAAAGAAGGCCTCGGCGAAGGGCAGCGCCACCTTGGCTTCGGCAATTGCAATGGCCGTCGTCGCCATCTGGCCATCGCCGGCGCTCATGATACCGGACAACGATACCATGACCGCCGCCGCCGCCGATCCGGCAAAATTGCCCACATAGACCAAGGCCCAGTTGCGCAGCAGCTTGGCGGTGGTCGTTTTCCTGCCGGCCCAGGCCATGGCGATCAGATTGTTGCCGGTGAACAATTCGGCGCCGGCGATCACCACCAGGATCAGACCGAGCGAGAAAGCCAGCCCGCCCAACGCCCTGGACGGCCCGAAGCCGAGGCCATGGCCGGTCATCACCATAGTGAAATACATGGCGCCGAAGGCGATAAAGGCGCCGGCCAGAACACTTAAAGCAATGGTCGGCAGGACCGCCATGTCCACCTTGGCGAGGCCGGCGCTTTCCACCCGCCGGGCGACCTCGGCGGGCGCATAGGCATCGACGTTGGTTTGATTACCGGCGGGATCGGATTGGCTCATGGCGGCTCCCCTTTAATGCGATTTGGACGCCAATATAGCCGAAATCCCTCAAATTGATTCCTATTTGTCCAGAATTGCTCTTGCCTGTTTGACCGCCAAGCGGGCGGGCTATACTGGGATTGCATGGCAACCAACGGCAATCGCAATCTGGCCGGTATCGGCTTTATGGTTCTTGGCATGCTCGGCATGGGCGGCGTCGACGCCTTTGGCAAATGGTTTGTCAGCGCTGATTATTCGCCGGTCCAGGTGATCGCCGTGCGCGGCTGGATGATTACCGTGATCATGCTGGTCTGGGCGCTGACCAGCGGCCGGGCCCACGAATTGACCACCCGGCGCCCCTTGGCCCATGGGGTGCGCATCTTGGTCAGCATGTGCGGGCCGCTGTTTATGTTTACCGCCCTCTCCTCTTTGCCCCTGGCCGACGTGACCGTGGTCATATTCGGATCGCCCTTCGTTGCCGCCGCCCTGGCAGTGCCCTTGTTCGGCGAGCGCGTCGGCCGCCACCGCTGGGCCGCCATCGCCGTAGGATTCGCCGGCGTCGCCATCGCCATGCGCCCGGGCAGCGAATTGTTCCGCCCGGAGATATTGTTTGCGGTGGCGGCGGGCATCTCCTTTGCCGCCATAAACCTGACCGCCCGCTGGTTGCGCGATACCGAAACCACCTTCCAGCTGGTGTTTTTCCTGATGGCCGGCATCGCCGTGATCGCCAGCTTAGGCCTGCCGTTTGTCTGGCGCCCGATGCCGCTTGCCGATTTGGTCCTGTTCGGAGGCATGGCGGCAGCAACCCTGTTCGGCTACATCTTCATGACCCGCGCCTTCGTCGTCGCGCCCGTCGGCGTGGTGGCGCCGTTCGAATATACGGTGCTGATATGGGCAGTGACCTGGGGGTTCGTGATCTGGGGCGAATTGCCGGGCGCGTTCGTCTGGACCGGCGCCGGGGTCATTGTCGCCAGCGGGCTCTATCTTCTACATCGGGAGGCAAAATCGGCGAAAATCGATCAGGCCGGCGCTTCGTGAAGCCAGCGGCGGATCACCATCAGCGATCTTTCCGGGTACCGGTCGATCAATATCGCCACCCGGCGCGCCAGCTTGGTTGCCAATTTTGCTTCGATTTGGGGAGCGGCGCTTGAAATTCGAATGCCGCGCATCGATGGCCGCATGGGCGCCGAATTTGCCGCCCGCGCTTTGCCCTGCGGTGATGGGCCGGGCGGCGGCGTTGCGCGGCCGTGCGGCGCCACCAAGGCCAGGCGCGGCAGGACGGGCAGCACCACGGCGCCGAAAAACACAGCGGTAACGATGGCGATGGCGGCGCTTTCGATCATCGGCCAATGATAACAGATATGAGGCCGCTCAGATACCGATGCTTTCGGCCGCCGCGATGGTCCGGTATAGCCGCTCGATCACCGGCGCCTCCAGAATCTCGCCATCGATAACCACGAAGGCCTGGTCCTGGGCCTCGAACTTGGCGATCAGGTCCCGCGCCCGGGCGGCTTCTTGCAGTGTCGGGCTGAAGGTCTCGTTGATGGCGGCGATCTGCCTCGGATGGATCGCGGTCTTGCCGGTAAATCCAAGTGTCTTGGCCCGGGCAGCCTCGGCGCGCAAACCGGCTTCGTCGTCCAGCCCGAAAAACGGCATGTCCAAAAGATCGATGCCGGCGCTGGCCGCCGCATGCACCAGACGCCCCCTGGCATAGAGAAGCGCCTCCCAGCCGGGCTCGACGCGCAAGTCCGCCGCCATATCGAAGCCGCCGAATACCATAGAGGTCACCCGCGCATGGGCGCGGCCGATCTCGATAGCATGTTCCAGCGCCCCGTTGGTCTCCATCTGGATATGGATTTGCAGGCCGGCGTGATGGCTGGTGGCGTCGATGGCGCGCAAAATTTCGCCCACGCCCCGCACCTTGGGCAGAAGCATACCGTCCGGCGGCTGATCGGTTGCGGCCACCGATTCCAGATCGGCGCGGCCATGATCGGTGGCCAGGGAATTGATGCGCAAAAGCCGCTCCGGTCCCCTTTCCGGCCCGGCAAACAGGGCGATGGCCTGATGCCGCGCGGCCTCCTTGGCGTCACCGGCGACGGCGTCTTCCAGATCCACGCAGACCATATCGGCGCCGCTCTCCATGGCCTTTGGAAAGCGGTCGGCTCTGGACGCCGGGACATAGAGAAAGCTGCGGCGCGGGCGTAAAGTCTCATCCGGCATGGTTCAAGCGGCCTTTATCATCTACTTATGGAACTTCAGTTGAATAAATACCCATTCGGGAGACATCGACAATGCCGAATATGTTGGACGGCCTAATGGTCGTCGCATTGGAACAGGCCGTGGCGGCGCCCTATTGCTCGTCGCGGCTCGCCGATGCCGGCGCCCGCGTCATTAAGATCGAACGCGCCGGCGGCGATTTCGCGCGGCGTTACGATGATGTGGTCAAGGGCCAGAGCGCCTATTTCGTTTGGCTCAACAGGGGCAAACAATCGATCGAGCTGGACATCAAGGATCCGGACGACGGGTTGCTGTTGGCCCGCATGATCGCCAACGCCGACATCTTCATCCAGAATTTGGCGCCGGGCGCAGCGGCGCGGGCCGGCTTCGGCGCCGCCGAATTGCGCGCCCGCCATCCAAGGCTGATCACCTGCGACATCACCGGTTACGCGGCTGACGGCCCGTCCCGGGACATGAAGGCCTACGATATGCTGGTGCAGGCGGAAACCGGACTTGCCTCGATCACCGGCTCTCGCCAAGAACCGGGCCGGGTCGGCGTATCGGTGTGCGATATCGCTGCCGGCATGCACGCCTATGAGGCCATCCTGCTGGCCCTCATTCAGCGCGGCGCAACCGGCGAGGGCGCATCCTTAAGCTGCTCGTTATTCGACGGCATGGCCGATTGGATGGCGGTGCCGTTGCTGCATCACGATTACGGCGATGGCGCGCCGGGGCGGGTCGGCCTCCGCCACCCGTCGATCGCGCCCTATGCGTCCTACGCCACCAGCGATGGCGGGCAGATCGTGATTTCCATCCAGAACGAACGGGAATGGGCGCGCTTTGCCGACAAGATATTGGGGCGCCCGGAATTCGCCGAAACCGGCCCGTTCAAGGACAACAAATCCCGGGTCGCCAATGTGGCTGAGTTGGACCGCCTGATCGGCGAGCAGTTTGCCGCGGCGGACACCGGCTCCATGGCCGCCAAGCTGCTCAGGACCGGCATCGCCTTTGGCCGGGTAAACAATGTTGCCGGGCTGTCCGCGCACGGGGATTTACGGCGCGCCGAGCTGCAAACCCCAGCCGGCACGATACAAATCCCGGCGCCGCCGGCCCGCTTTGCAGGTGATGACGTGGGCGCGCTCGGCCCGGTTCCGGGCGCCGGCGAGCATAACGATCTCCTCCGCCTGGAATTTGCATGACTTAGAAGAAACGGCCATGCGGACCGATCGGACCGCATGGCCGGAATATTTCGGCGGCGCCCCTTAGCGCTGGAAGGTAACCACCACCCGCCGGTTCAAGCGTTCGCGCTTGTTGTCGGCGGTGGAGACCTGGGTCCGCGCTTCACCGAAGCTGTCGACTTTGATCTTGGAGGTTGGAATACCGGTTTTGATGAGCGCCGCGGCAACCGTTTGGGCGCGATGGCGGGACAGGCTGTCATTATGATCCCTCGATCCGGCTCGATCGGTGTGACCGCCAAGCATAATCGCGCTGGGCTTCGCGCCCAAATGAGCCGCGGCGATATCGAGAATGGAATTTTGCGCCGCCGCATTGATGGTGAACTTGTTGAAATCGAAATTGAAGGTGAACGGTCCGGGCATTTTGGCAGGCGCCGGTTTCGGAGCCGGCATCGGTTTCGGCTTTGGGGCGGCCTTGGCCATCACCGGGATTTTCAATTTGGCCATCGCCGCATTAAATTCGGCGCGGCAGCGGATGATGTCGTCGGGCTGGAAATTTTCTTCCTGTTCCTGCATCCAGCAATCAAACATCGCTTGTGCCCGTGCCGCCGCTTTGGGCGCGCGGCCCCGGCCGCCTTGATCCAACGCCTTCATCAGGCGCGCCCGCGCGCCGCTCAGCGCACCGACTTTGTTGGCCGGCAAGGCGCGCGCCGATATCATCTGCGGGCCAAAGTTTTGCGCTTCGGCGGCCATCTTGCCGCGCTTGGCGAAGAAGGTCATATCGCCGATATCAGATTCGGCATATTCCGACTTGGACAGGTCCACATATTCCTTTTGCAAGGCGCTTTGGAAGGGCGTGCCCTTGGACGGCATTTTGGCAACCCGCTCAAAATCCACATTGCCGGCGCAGGCGCTTAGCACGAACAAGGCGCTGCCCATGGTAATATAAGATTTCTTGAAATTCATTTTGTCCTCCGTTGTCCAGCGATTTGATCGGGAAACAGACACGCAAGCGCTTGTTTCCGGCTAAACCCCTCAAAGCACATTTGATTTTGCTTTTTTTGACCGCGAATTCGCCGCGCTGTTTACATGAATTTACAATTTTTAAATGTCGCCGCAATTTCCGTGCAACACCGCCAAGATTATTGTTCACCATGACGCAGTGGGGAACAAGGGATTTCCGAGCCATGGGTTTGAAAATACCACAAGTGCTTTATGTCGAGGATGACCAGGTCAATCGCTTGTTGATGACCGAAATATTCACCCAAGCCGATGACCTGCGCCTTATGGTGGCAGAAAATGGCGGCGAGGCGCTGGACATGGCCGCCAACAACGATATCGACCTGGTCATTACCGATATCCGGATGCCCGGACCGGACGGCTATGAAATTCTGGAAGCGCTCAAATCTTCGCCGAAGACCCAAAGCGTTCCGGTCATCGCCTTGAGCCCAGCGGCCATGCGCAGCGATCTGGAGCGTGGCCGCCAAGCCGGCTTCGCCGCCTATATCACCAAGCCCATGGATATCGGTGCGATGATCGAAACCGTCCGCGAATATTGCGCTTTGGCCGCTTACCAGCCATCCCGCCAGGCGAGCGTTTCCAAAGTGCCACCGGTAGGCTCATATTCCGCCGCCACCCATTTATCGTAGCCCATCGCATCGAGCGCGCCGAACAGGGCGTCATGGTCGATGCTGCCGGTGCCCGGCTCGCCGCGCCCGGGCACATCGGCAATTTGAATATTCCCGATCAAATCCAGATGCGCCTCGATGGTCGCCGCCATGTCGCCGGCGGAGGCGCAACCTTCCGTGACGTAGCAATGGTAGGCGTCATATTCGATGCCCAGATTGGGATGGCCGATCTCGTCGATCACCGCCTTCACCTCAGCGGTGGTGTTCAACAGCGAGTTGGGCCGAATATCGGGATTGAGGGCTTCGATAAGCACCGGATTTCCAATGCCGGCCATCGCCTCGGCGGCGATTTCCATATTTTCGGTGAACACCGGCAGGGCTTCGGATTTTGTGACCCCATCCGGCGGCGTATAGGCGGGCACCACCAGACCGGTGGGACGCAATTCGCCGCAATAGCGTTTCGCCGCTTCCAGATTTTCCAGGAACGCCGCCCGCTTGCCCGGCGCCGCCGCCACCAGGGGCCCCATCTTCACACCCTCGCCGACGGCGATATTGACCACCGACATGGCGACGCCGGCGGCATGCATGGCGTTTCGAACAGCGCCCGGATCCAGATCATAGATAAAAATATACTCGACGGCGCCGAAGCCCGCATCGGCGGCATCGCCAATGCGCGCCACCGGATCATCGTTTTCAGTAAACATCATGGTCAGGTTGGCTGAAAATTTGGGCATATGCCGCTCCTTGTAATTCCTCCAAGGGCTTGCCGCGCCCCCCAGCCATCCGGTCTAGTATGTCCGGGACCGATTTCAAAGGGAAAAGGATGAGACCATGGAAAAACAAATTATCGACGTGCCCAGAAAAATAGTCGAAGGCCGCCCGCAAACGCCGCTATCGCTTGCCGTCAAGGCCGGTGACTTTGTCTTCGTATCGGGCCAGCCGCCCACCGATTTCGCCACCGGAGAATTTGTTCAGGGCGATATCGAGGCGCAGACCCGCCAGTGCCTGGAAAACGTCAAAACCGTATTGGAAGCGGCCGGATCGAGTATGGAGAAGGTGGTCAAGGTACAGGTCTTGTGCGCCAACGCCGCCCATTTCCAGCGGGTGAACGCCATCTACAGGCAATATTTCACCGAAGATTTTCCGGCGCGCACGTTCGTTACCGTCGGCTCCTGGCCGGGCGGCTTTGATATCGAGATTGAATGTATTGCGATAGCGTGATGGCTTAAGTGGGCTTAGAAATCGGCATCGACAGCGCGGCAGAGGAAACGCATCAGGGGTGAGGCTGCCTTGAAGGTGGCCTCGACCTCGTCCAGAAACTTGGCCGAGCCGGCGATCTTGGGTTTTTCGTGGCGCATGGCAAAAAAGCTTTTGCGCTTGATGTCCGCGATTTGCGGATGATCGCCGTCGAAGCCTCTGGGTGGCCGCTTCAGGCTATCGCCGGCAATGCTGCCGAAGGTCTCTTTCAGCTTTTTGTTGGCCGTCACCCGGCGCCAGCCCGCGCTATCCTTGGCGATCGCTTCGCGCACCGCTTTCAATTGCGGCGCTGGCGGCATCCACATGCCGCCGCCGAAGATCACCTCGTCCGGCGCCAGATGAATATAGAAACCCGGCGCGTGGGCATCGCGCCCCAAATTGTGGCGGAACTGGCAAGCGGCGTGTTCCTTGTAGGGCCGCTTGTCCTTGGCAAAGCGCACATCCCGGTAGATGCGGAACATGGAGCCGCCGTGCGGCCTGGGATCGGCGGTAAAATGCTTGGACATGCGTTCCAGGCGCGGCGCCATGGCGGCGATCAGCCGGGAAATGGGCGCCACCACCTCGGCCCGGTAGCGCTCTTTATTGGCGTTGAACCAGAGGCGCTCGTTGTTGCCGGACAGCTCGGCAAAAAAATCAAAAAAGCCGGCGGGAAAGCCTTCAAATTCTTGGCTCATTCCATCATTCCTTAAACCAGGCCCGCCGTTTCGGTCCCTTCCAGGGGCGCAAAGCGGACGGCCAGAATTTCCCGCGTGCTCAGTTTACCGTCCGCGGTTTTTTCGGCGACCATCAATTGCTGCGCCTCGCCAAGGCCGGCCGGCAACACCATACGCCCGCCGGCTTTGAGCTGGCCGATCAGCGGCGGCGGGATCAATTCGGGCGCGGCGGCGACGATGATGCGGTCGAACGGCGCGTGTTCGGGCCAGCCGTTGGTGCCGTTGCCGACTTTGTAGGCGACGTTGGCACAGCCGAATTCCCGCAAACGCCGCTCCGCCTCCTCGGCCAATTCCTCGACAATCTCGACCGTGTAGACCTGGTGCGCAAGCTGGCTCAACAGCGCCGTGTGGTAGCCGAGCCCGGTGCCGATCTCCAAGACGCTCATGCCCGCTTCCAGCTCCAACAGCTCGGTCATCAAGGCGGTGATAAAGGGCTGCGAGATGGTTTTGTCCCAGCCGATGGGCAGCGGGCCGTCCGAATGGGCATGGTCGCGGACCTCGGCGGGCACGAAATCCTGGCGCGGCACCGCTTGCATGGCGCCCAGGACGCGGCCTCTGATGGCCGCCAGACCGGTGAATTCCCGCGTCGCCTGGGCGTGCGCGGCAACGATCTGAACCATCATGGTGCGCAAGCGCGCGTAATGTTCTTCAGCCATGGCCCCATTGCCGTTTATTCGGGTTGATCTCGATGCAACCTTGCCCTTAAATCAAAGTAATATCTAGCCGCTACGCAACTTGTTGATTGCTCTTGTACGACGGAGGATCGAATGGCCAAGGAATTTCGGCGCATCACATTTAACAAATTGGAAATGCGCGGTGCGCTTGAAACCAGTGCGGCAAGCTCCGGAGCCAAGCTGCCCGCTGGTGATGTGGTCTCGGTCAAGGCGAGCCGCGTCGATAACGCCTTTTTCTACGAGCTCAGCCTGTTCGATTATACCAAGCAAAAAGAAGGCTCGGTCAATCTGCCCGAGGAACAGGCGTTGGAGGCCTTGCTCAGCCATTCCATCGAAGCCGGCATCCCCTTACCAAGAGCGGCGCGCAAGGAAGTCCGCGAAATCGACGGCGCCTTGTGTCTGGATATGTTTATCGAATAAAAGCGCCCGCCCGGCCAAACCGGGCGGGCGCGGCAGATTGCCGCTATCAGCCGCCGTAGAAGACGTTGTCGCCAAGTTCCTTCATCTCGAGGATTGCTTCATCGGCGCGGCCTTCGGGCGCTACCGCCAGGTTGGCTTCGGTCACTTCGCCGATGACGATGTGGTGATCGCCGCGGGCGACAATTTCGGCAACGCTGCATTCGACGCTGGCGGGCGCCGAGTCCAGGATCGGCGCGCCATTGGCGCCTGCGTGATAGGCCTCGCCGCTAATCGTATTGCCGTCATTTTCGGCCGGCTTGAAAAATCCGAAGGCGGCGCCCTGCTGACCCTTGCCGAGCATGTTGAGCGCAAAGGCGCCGGTTTTCTTGACCAGCTCGTAGGCGCCGGAATCGGCCTTCACGCCGATCACCACCAGCGGCGGATCGAACGAGGTTTGCGTAACCCAGTTCACGGTGGCGGCGGCGACGTTGCCGTCGCTGTCTTCGGCGGTCAAAACATAAATCCTATAAGGGATCATTCTCAGCGCGGTTTTTTTGGCGTCATCGTCCTTAATCAACTCCCTCGATGATTTTCCAAAATGATTCCAGATTGCAGATCATTGGCTAACTTGGCGCGCCCCCGGGGGGGGAGGGGGTCAACGGCTATTCGTCATAATCGATCAGGCTGGTGAACGGGATGTCTAGATTGTCGCGGCCATTCAGAAAATTCAGCTCCATAACGCAGGCGCCGCCGACAACCTCGGCGCCAACTTTTCGGAACAGGGCGACGGCCGCCGCCATGGTACCGCCGGTGGCCAGCAGATCATCCAACAGAACCACCTTCTGGCCCGGCTTGACCGCGTCTTCTTGAATTTCGATGACGTCGGTGCCGTATTCCAGCTCATATTCCAGCGAAATGGTCGGGCCGGGCAATTTGCCCTGTTTGCGCACCATGGTGAAGCCTAATCCCAGTTTCAGCGCCAGCGGCGCCGCCACCAGAAAGCCCCGGCTTTCGATACCGGCCAGGATATCGGGCTGATGGGCACTGACCGCCCTGGCCAGGCGGCCGGTGGTCACCTGCCAAGCATCGGCATCGGCCAGCAGGGGCGAGATGTCGTAAAACAATATCCCCTCGACCGGGAAATCGGGAATGCCGCGGATGTAATCCTTTAAGTCCATGAAATGCTCTCTAACCAATCATATCGATCGCACACAAGATGGCCGGCAACGCCTTCGCCGGCGGCCGGCCGTCTCAATTGCGCGCGCGCTTATTTGAGGGAGGCAAGATAGGCGATCACGTTTTCTCGGTCTTTCTTTTTCTTGAGCTTGAGGGACATGGACGTGCGCTTGCGGCCTTTGGCCTTCACATATTTTTTCGGATTGGTCAGGAATTTGGCAATCTCGGCTTCGTTCCAGGTCCAATCGGCGCCCTTCATGCCCTTATATTTTTTGTACCCGGCCGCGCTTCCGGCTTTGCGCCCAACGACCCCCAACAGGGACGGGCCGATTTTATGTTTACCGGCCTTCACGGTGTGGCAGGCCTTGCATTTATTGAAGACTTTTTTGCCCTTGGCCGCATCGCCGGCGGCGAGCGCCGAGCCGGCATACAGGCTGGTGGAAAGCACGAGGGCGGAAGCAAGCAGGTGCGCGATTTTCATGTTTTTCTCTCCGATGGTAAATTTTCTAACCAACCAAGCAGGCGCTGCGGCGCCGGTTGCCGCTTACTATAAATAGCGGCGCCGAAAACTCAAGTTATTGCCGCAATTTTGATGGCTTAAGGGGCGCCTGGCGAGGCGTGCTCAGCTCCCGCCAGATAGCCCGGTCTTCGGCAAACCCGTTCAGAGACTGGATCAGGCGGCGAAAGGTGGGATCGGCCTTGGCCAGCGACAGCGAAATTCGCTGCCAGGCGCCGCGCAATTTCAACACCAACGGGGCCGGCCAGCGCTCAACCCGCAATCCACCCCGGATCAGGGTTTTGAGGGCGGTGAATTGCAGATCTTCGATATCGGCAATGCCGGATTTCAGGTTTTCAGCGCAAACCGTTTCCAGTTGCGCCTTTGCCAGCCCATCAAGGGCATCCCAGCGTTTGCCATTGATCATCAGATCAACAAGCCCCGATTGCCGGCTCCAGCCCGGAAAATAGTAGAACTTCGCAACGCGGCCCAGGCCCAGCGCCAGATCATCCGCCGGGCCCGCGAACAGGGCGCCGGCAAGGGAATTATCGGCAAACCCGGCGGCAAGATCGGACGGCGCGGCGCGCTTGACGCTGGCGCCCAAGGCGCCGAGCACGCGGCCCGGCAATCCGGCGGCGGCCACGTTCCGGCCCAGCAGATCGCCGGCGGTTTGTACGGCATCGATGAACAATCCGCCGGTCGGGCCCTGGACGCCGCAGGCGATGGCATGAATGTTGAACGCCGCGTACAATTTTTCGTACTCAGCCCGCCCGCCGGCGTTTTCGAACCAGGCGAGGAAGGTCGCCAAATCAGGGCCGAACGGCACGCCGGCGAAAATCTCGAAGGAAGGCGATTTCCGGCCCCAATAGGCGGCGCTGGAATAGGCGGCATCGATGGTGCCGGACGCGACCGCATCGAAGGCATCCAGGGCTGCAACCAACTGCCCGGGCCCTTTAACCTGAATTTGAATACGGCCGCCGCTGATGCGCCCGATGGCCGCCACAATGGCGCCGGCGCCCAAATGGGGCAGATCCGCCGGATAGGCGCTGGCCAGACGCCAACGCACGTCTTCGGCGGGGCCGCCAGAGCCGGGCCTAAGCGCATCACTGGCCGCCCGCCGGTCCGATTGGGCCACCGCCAGCACCACGCCGGCCATCAGCCCGATGATCAATCCTAATACAAATCCGCGCATCCCGGTTTCCTCGGCGACGGCTACGCTGGCGGCGCCGCCGCGGCCCTATTCGGCGGCTGAACCGATGGTTTGGTCATCGGGCCCAAAGGCCGGCATAATTTTATCGGCGAAATTGCCAAGGGTTTCGGGCGTGCCGGTGGCCAGCATCAACACATATTCCACGCCGAATTCTCTCAGCTCCAAAAGCCGTTCGATCACCTGGTTGGGCTCGCCGATAATTGCCGCGTCATCAGGCGCCTGGCCGCTTTCGGCGTAGGATGCCGGCTGTTCGGGCAATCCCGGAAGGCGCCCGAAGCGGTCCATGGCGCCGACCCGATTGGCGCGGGCTTCCATGGCCTCGTCGGTTTCCCGCTTGGAACCGGTCATAACCACGGCGCGGGTCAGTCCCACCTGCATGGGATCGTAGGTGCGCCCGGCCGCTTCGCAAGCCGCGCGGAAATTCGCCACGCGCTCGCGGGTCAGATCGAAATCGCCATATTGATCCAGCAATAGATTGAAGCCGGCGCCCGCCACCCTGGCAATGGAGGCCGGCGTGCCGGCCCCGGTCCAGATCGGCGGATAGGGTTTTTGCACCGGTTCGGGCTCGACAATGATGTCCTCGAAATTCCAAAGATCGCTGTGATAGGAGAAACGCTCCTTGGATTGCCAGGCCTTGAACATGATCTCGAGGGCTTCTTCATAACGCGCCTGGGCGTCTTCCTTGGGGATGCAGAAACCCTTAAACTCGATATCCCGATAACCCTTGCCGACGCCGAAATCGAGGCGCCCGTCCGACAACAGATCCAGCGTCGCCACCTCCTCGGCGAGCAGCACCGGGTTGTGCCAGGGCAATACGGTGACGGCGGTGCCGAGCCGGATATTACTGGTCTTGGCGGCCAGATAGGTCAACAGGTTGAGCGACGCGGAAACCTGGCCGATGCCGGAAAAATGATGCTCGACAATAAAAATGCCGGCATAGCCAAAGCGGTCGGCGGCCTGCACATAGTCGATAAATTTGCCGTAGGACGCGCTGTCGGCGGTTTCGCCCCGGCGCACGGCGCCTCCGAACAAACCAAACTTCATGCCGGTAATCCCCCTAGAGCGCTTGTGGCGGGCAGTATTCCAAAGTGGACGGAACCTGTCCAACGGGAACTTGGCGTTCGGGCTGCAATTGGTTCAGGGCGTGCCGGCGAAATCTTCCTGGCGGAGATCAGTACGCGCGGCGATCATCTCCAGCAATCCGGCCCCGTCCTTGGCCTTGACCAGATCCCGGGACAGCTCCTTGTAGCGCCCGCGAAACTGGCCGCGGGCGTTGATCGGGCAGACCATCAGGCAAATCTTGCAGCCGAACAATTTGTGGAAATAAGGCTCGCAGGCGGGCGTATCCACATGCCAGCGGAGGACGCCGTTGACCTCTTTCTTGTCTGGCTTGATGGCATCGCCGGGACAAAAACGGGTGCACAACTGGCAATTGGCGCACACCTCGTCGAGGCCGAAATCACCGGGACCATCGGCTACCAGCGGCATATCAGTGGTCACGCATCCCAACCGGAATGACGAGCCCAGCTTCGGCGATATCATCGAGCCGTGCTTGCCCAACTCGCCGATACCGGCCAAATAGGCCAGCGCCGGCATCGGCACATCGCCTTCGTTGGGCTGCATACGAGCACTGTAACCAAACGACGCGATGCGGTGGGCGATGCGAATGCCAAGCTCGTCGAGAAGATGATAGACCCGGTGCACTTCGGCCTGGGAATTGGGGCCGATGTCGGCCATATAGTCATATTCCATGGTCATGCCGAAAACGATGGCGCGCGAATGGCCCAGATCGCCGGCCTGGGTGAAGACCATTTCCGCCGGCACCTCGGCGACGCCCACATCGTCGGCGCCCATTTCCTCCACCAGCTGCTTGAATTCCCGGCTCAATGTTTCGAAATCATCGATCTCGGCCCGGTTCGGATTGACCGGCGGTTCGCGGTCCGGCAACAGGATATTGTTGCGGATAAAGACGCTGCGCCGGGCCGATGGCGGCATGCGCTTGGAAAATTTCGCCGCCCGGTCCCGGTCGGTGCCGCCAACCCGGTTACGGGTCGGGCGCGTCGCGGAGGTGAGGTCCATGGTGCCCATATTATTCATACTCCTTCTATTGACGAGGAGCGTAGCCGATCAATAGCCCCCGTCAAGCCAGGAACAGGCTCACCGCGATGACCGCGCCGATGACGCCGGCCACGTCGGCCGAGAGGCCGGCGATCAGGGCATGGCGGATGCGGCGCACCTGGACGGCGCCAAAATAAACGGCGAGCACGTAAAATGTGGTCTCGGTGGAGCCTTGAAAAGTGCTCACCAGATAGCCGGCGTAACTGTCCGGCCCGATCGCCTGATCGTTGATGATCGAGGCCAGGATGCCATAGGCGCCGGACCCGGATAGCGGGCGCAGCAGCGCCATGGGCAAAGCCTCGGCGGGCAGCCCTAAGGGCTCGGTCAGGAGCGACAAGGGCCGGATCAGCATCTCCATGGCGCCCGACGCCCGGAACATGCCGACCGCCACCAGGATGGCGACCAGATAGGGAATGATGCGCAAAGCAACCTGGAAGCCGTCCTTGGCCCCCTCGACAAAAGATTCATAGACCCGCACCCGGCGCGCAAAACCAAAGCCGAGCAGGCAAACCAACAGCCCGGGTATGATCCACGGTGCAATTGGACGGCCGTAAATTACGGTCATCGGGATCAGCCCCAAAATGCCCGCCAGCACCAGATAGGACACCCAGGCCGGATAGGATTGATCGGCGCCTGCGGTGTCCAGATCGTCATTGGCGGCGGCGCCTGTATCCAAGTCATCGCCGGCAATGGCAGCCGCCGCCACATCCGCCGCCGGCGCGGCGTCTTCGGGGTTCGCCAGCCAGAAGCGCTGGCAGAGCTTGGCGACGATGATAGCAATGGCGGTGGAGCAGACGGTGGCAAACAGGGTGGTCGGGACAATGCCAGCCGGATCGGTTGATCCGGCGGCAGCCCGGAGCGCGATCACCCCGGTCGGCAACAAGGTGACCGACGAGGTGTTGATGGCCAGGAACAGAACCATGGCGTTGGTGGCGGTGCCCTTGACCGGGTTCAGCTTGTCCAGTTCCTGCATGGCGCGGATGCCGAACGGCGTCGCCGCGTTGCCGAGGCCAAGCACATTGGCCGACATGTTGAGGATCATGGCGCCCATGGCCGGATGGTCGGGCGGCACGTCGGGAAACAGGCGCTGCATCAAGGGGCGCACCAGCCGGGCGATGATGACCAGCAAGCCGCCTGCCTCGGCCACCTTCATCAGCCCCAGAAACAAGGCCATCACGCCGATCAGCCCCAAGGCCAACGTGACCGAGCTTTCCGCCGAATTGATGACGGCGGCAGCCAATATTTCCATGGGCGATTTGCCGTCGCCGGCCGGCAGCGCCCAATTGATCTGGCGCACCCCGGCGGTCACGAAGGCAATGGCGACGATGGCAAAGAAGATGATGTTCATGGCGCGCGCTCACCCAAAGACCGAATTCGTAAATCCGGTCTAGCGCGAGTCGCGCGCCGATGCTACCTCGGCTTTTAGTAGCGGCCCTTGGGCGCCGCCGGATCTTCCATCTTGAAGCCCATGGCGTCTTCGTAGGCTTCCTTGACCTCGTCCGGCTGGCCGAATTGGAACGGGAAGAACTTGGACGACACGCGCCTGGGGGCGCCCGATGGATCGGCTTCGGCCAATTCCTTTTCGGTAAAGCCGTTGATGAAATTCTCCTTGCCAACAATGGGCAGATCGATGCGTTTGTTGACCGCCTCGTCGCGAACAATGGCCTTGGGATCGGAATTGGCGTTCTTTTCGAGGGCGTCCATATCGTCGAAGAAGCGCTTGCGGATCATGGCGATGCCCTTGTCGCTGCGCCCCAAATGTTCCTCGGAGCGTTCGGCGAAGGTGCCCTGGCCGACCCAGGCGATGATATCCTGGTTCATGATATGGCTGGATATCCAGCGCCCGGTTTTCTCGTCCTTGATCGGGCTTACCCAATGGGGGATGCGCTTTTGCACGTAAGGTTCGCGCTCCTTCGGCACCCGGTTGAAGAACCAGCCGACGCTGAGTGTGTTCTCGTCATCGACCGGCACCCGCCATTCGAAGTGGCCGCCGGTGAACAAGGCATAGGGCCAAAGACAAACCCGCCCGACGGTCCACAGGGGATTGTTCTTATCGGCGCCTTCGCGCACTCGGTGGTAGGTGAAGCCATGCTCGAACTCGCCGAAATCCACCTCCAGATGTTTGGCCGATTTGGGCCCCAAGTCGCCTTTCAGGCGCTTGCCCCAATTGTCGTGCATCCATTCGAAATGGACCGGATCGATGGAATTTTCCTGGCACTGGAACCAATTGCAGTCGACATCGGAAAAGACGATCTGGGCAAAGCCGTGTTCCCAGTTGAAGGGTTCGTAATTAGGCAGCAACGGTGCCGGGTCGGGCCCCATATAAGCCCAGAGAAGCCCCGCCATGGCCTGCACCTTGTAGGCCTTGATTTTGACCTGCCCACGCAATTTGCTCTCGGGATCGATGGTATCTTCATAAGGCTGGTGAATGCAGTTGCCGTCTTGGTCCCACAGCCAGCCATGGTAATTGCAGCGCAGCCCGCATTCCTCGACATAACCGTAGGACAGATCGGCGCGGCGGTGCGGGCAGTGACGGTCGACGAGCCCGTAGGTGCCGCTCAAATCCTTGTAAAGGGTCAAATCCTCGCCCAAAAGCCGGATCGGCTTGGTACTCGTGTCTTCCAACTGGGTCTCGGCGGCGAACGGGTGCCAATAGCGGCGCAGCAATTCGCCCATGGGTTTTCCCGGGCCCACTTCCATTAATTTGCGGTTTCTGGCTTCTTCAAGCATTGGAGCTTCCTTCAGTTACGTCTCGGGCGCATTCCCCTGGCGGCGGAATATTTACCACACCAGACCCGCTCTATAGCAACCCAATTTTAAAATTGAAATTCCCGGCCAACTCTCAACCTTGACCAGGCTGGCCGGGACCGACAAGGTTCGCCGGCAATTAACATTTGGGACCTTATCCATGCGCTATCTGCAACGGGGTTTGATCGAGCACAACAAAGACAAGGCGGCGCAGGGCTACACCCTTTATGTTCCGCAGTTTCATCGCCACGCTTTGTTGATCGATATGGACGGCCAAGTGGTGCATCAATGGGACCTGCCGGGCCAGCCGGGCAATTACGGCTACCTGTTGGAGAACGGCAATCTTTTGGCCGCCACCTGGTCCGGTGGCGGCCCGGACGGATTTTCCGCCAAGGGCGGGCTGATCCAGGAATTCGATTGGGTCGGCAACGTGGTCTTCGAATACCGCGATGAATTTCAGCATCACGATTTCCGCCGTTGCCCGAACGGCAACACCGTCTATCTGGGCTGGGAAGTGTTGCCCGATGAAGCCGCCGCCGGCGTCAAGGGCGGCCAGCCGGGCACCGAGACCGAGGCCGGCATGTGGGGCGATTATGTCCGCGAAGTGGACGCCGACGGTAATACCGCGTGGCAATGGCACGCCTATGATCATTTGGATTTCGGCGTCTATCCGCTGCATCCGCAAAGCACCCGGCGCGAATACGCCCACGCCAATACGGTGCGGCCCTTGGAAGACGGCAACGTGCTGGTTTGTTACCGCCATATCAACGTTTTGGCGGTGATCGAGCGCGATACCGGCAAATATGCCTGGGAGCGTCACGACGCCGATTGGGGCGGCCCCCACGATGCGCAAATCCTGGACAACGGCAACATGATGGTCTTCGCCAACCGGGGCGGACGGGTTCCACGCGGCTCCAAAATCATCGAGTTCGATATGCAATCAGGCGACACGGTCTGGGAATATAAGGGCAATCCGACGCACAGTTTCGACAGCCACTATATCAGCGGCTGCCAGCGCCTGTGGAATGGCAATACGCTGATCTGCGAGGGACTGTGGGGGCGCATATTCGAAGTCACCGAAGCCGGCGAGCTGGTCTGGGAATTCATCAACCCGATTACCATTGCCCGCGAAATGGGGCCGACGGCGGGCGATGTGAGCACCGTATTCCGCGCCTACCGCTATGCCCCGGACGGCCCCGAAATTCAGGGCCGGCTGTCCTAGGGCATGCCCTAACCGTGCCGCTCTAATCCGGCGGCGGCGCGCCCGGCAATGGGCCGCGCCCAGAACCAGATCAAGACCGCCATTAGGGCGCCGGCGCCGAGGGTGATCTGCAAGCCGGTCTCCGATGCGATAAATCCCATCGCCAAGGCGCCCACCGAAGGCAGGCCGAACGACGCCGCCAGATACAGGCTCAGCACCCGCGCCCGGTATTCCGGCTCCACCACGTTCTGCACCAGGGCCTGGGAGGAGATGCCGCCGGCCAACAGGAAAAAACCGACCGCGACGATGGCGGCAACGCCGATCCAGAATATTTGGGTCGCCGCGAAAGCCAAAAGCGCGATGGCGGTCACCAGAAAGGCCCACACCGTCATCCGGGTTAGCCCGGCGGTTTCGCCGCGCCGGGCCAGCCACAGCCCCGAGATAGCGGCGCCGAAGCCCATGGACGACAACAGCGTCGACAATCCACCCGGCCCGCGCCCGAACACCTCCACCGCAAAGCCGGGCAACAGCTCGATCACCGGGCGGATCAGGAACGCCGTGCCTAAGATCATGATCATGATGATGCGGATGCCGGGATGGAAGGCCATGTAACGCAAGGCGTCCCAAATCTCGGCAAACATATGGCGGTGCACTTGCCCGGCCCTTGGATTGGGCACTTCGGGTATCCGAATGAGGACAAGAACAAAGATCGCGTAGCTGATCGCATTGAAGGCAATGGCGGTCGCCACGTTGGTCCATATAATCAGCCCGCCGGCGATGGCCGGGCCGATCAGGCGGGCCAGATTGAAGGTCGCGGTGTTGAGGGCGATGGCCGCCGAAAGATCCTCGCGCGGCACCAGATTGTTGATGATGGTGATGCGCGCCGGCCCCGAGCCCGCCTCCAAGGTGCCGATCAATGCCGACAGAACTATGATGACGATGATGTTGATTTGATCGATGACGATCAGCCCGGCAAACAAGGCCGCCGTGATGCCTGATACGAAGGCGGTGAAACGCATCAGCCGCACCAGACCGATACGATCGGCGAAGACGCCGGCGAAGATGGGGATGACCGCCGTCGGGAACAAATCGGCGAAGGCGACGACGCCAAGCCAGGCTTCCGATTCGGTCAGCTCCCAGGTGAGCCAGCCGACGGCGACCCGGTGCGCCCAGCGCCCGGCATTGGAAACGGCGTTGCCGGCCCAGAAATTCCGGTAGACCGGCGTGGCGAGCGCCCGGGCAATGCCGCCAAAAAGGAACGAAATATTCATCGGGTACAAACGCCAACTGGATACGGATCGCCCGAAATTTACCCCGCCGGCGGCGGTGCAACAAACTTTAAAACCCCGGGCGGCGGCGGGCTCCGGTTTTGATTGCCCCTGGCCTGTCATCGTGGCTTAATCGGGGCAACAAATACCATCATCTTCCATTTCAGGGGTAGGGATATCATCATGGATGCGAGCACAAAAACCGGCGAGACGGTCGCCGAAGCCTATCTTACCGCCCTCTATGATCAGGGCATTCGCCACGTCTTCGCCAACGGCGGCACCGACTTTGCGCCGATCATCGAAGCCTTGGTGCAATCCAGCGATGCCGGACGCCAGATACCCGACTTCATCACCGTGCCCCATGAAAATGTCGCCATGGGGATGGCGTCGGGCTACTACAACGTCACCGGAACGCCCGCCGCCGTCATGGTCCATGTGACCGTCGGCACCGCCAATGCGCTGTGCGGGATCATGAATTCCTACCGGGGCCGTATTCCCATCCTGCTGGCCGCCGGGCGCACGCCGCTGACCGAAACCGGCCATGCGGGGTCCCGCGATATCGGCATCCATTGGGCCCAGGAAACCTTCGACCAGGCCTCGATGATACGCGATTTCGTCAAATGGGATTACGAGCTGCGCGCCGGACAGCCGGTCGGCACCATCGTCGGGCGCGCCCTCGACATCGCCATGACCGAGCCCAAGGGGCCGGTGTATCTGACCCTGCCGCGCGAAGTTCTGGGCGGCGAAAACGTGGATGCGGGACCGAGGCGCCGGGACCGGGAATTGGGCGCAACGCCGCCGGCGCCGTCCATGGATGCCCTCGAGCGGGCCGCCGATATGATCGCCGCCGCGGAACGCCCGCTGATCGTCGGCGGCTATGCGGACGGCTCGCCCGATGCCTTTTTCGCCCTTGCCGAGCTGGCCGAAACCCACGCCATTCCGGTGGCGCCGGGCATGGGCTCGACTTTGCCGTCATCAAGCCCGATGAACCTCGGCATGGTCAGCGCCGCTTTGTTCGACTGGGCCGATTGCATCATCGTGCTGGATGCGCCGGTTCCGTGGATTCCCCATACGGCGGCGCCGAAGCCGGATGCCACGCAAATCCATATCGGCTCCGATCCCATGTTCTCCACCTATCCGTTCCGGGGCTTCGAGATGGATTTGTCCATTACCGGCACGGCGGCGGAAACCTTGCCGCTCTTGAACCAGGTGTTGACCGCCAAGCTGGCCAAGAAATCCGCCGCCATCGACAAAAGGCGAGCAGAAATTCTCCAGATGCGGCAAAAGGCGGTCGCGGGCCGCGCCAAAATCCTGGAACAGGCCATGAGCGCCACACCCATCCATCCCGCCTGGGTGGCCAAATGCATCAACGACGTCAAATCCGCCGACGCCATCATCGCCAACGAGTTGGGCGTGCCCGGCGGCTTTCTTGATATCGATCAGCCCGGCTGCCTGTTGGGCGGCGGCGGCAGCGCCGGCGGGCTCGGCTCTTCCATCGGCGCCGGGCTCGGCGCCAAGCTGGGCGCGCCGGAGCGCCAAGTGATCACCGCCGTTGGCGATGGCTCGTACATGTTCAACGTACCCTCGGCCTGCCATTTCGTGGCCCGCGCCGAGAACTTGGCGACCCTCACCATCATCAACAACAATTCCGAATGGTATGCGGTGCGCCGCGCGACCACCGCCATGTACCCCGATGGCCGCGCCGCCAAGTCCAACACCTTGCCGGTGGTCAATCTGACGCCGTCGCCGAATTACGAGAAGATCGTGGAATCGGTGGATGGTTATGGCGAAAAGGTGGAAGACCCGGCCAAACTGCCGGCCGCCATGGAACGGGCCTTGCAGGCGGTCGAAGACGGCAACCCGGCGGTCTTGAACGTGATGACCCAGGCGGGCGGGCGCTAAGACGCGCCCCTACTCCGCCGGCAGGTTCCTGCGGTCTGGATTCCCGATAATTCGAGATACGGAATTGTGTGATATTCGGTACCGGGCGATGTCCGCTTATATGAGGCACTTTCTGTCAAGGCGGTTTTAAATTGATTTTCATGACGGTCATTTCCGATGATCGGCCTTTTCGATATGTGCGGGTCTTGCGATGAGTTCTATGTTCCGAGCGAATGATCGCATCAACTTATATCCGGCAGCTCCGATCCGGCTTGCCACAATGCTGCATAC
>Ga0114996_10001978_pt1 | contig 26982 bp, 20 predicted proteins | sample ArcticOcean_MG_C_4_FD_87039 | JGI IMG/M metagenome (GOLD analysis project Ga0114996, IMG submission 87039) | Marine microbial communities from western Arctic Ocean - ArcticOcean_MG_CB4_134 | ecosystem: Environmental > Aquatic > Marine > Oceanic | place: Arctic Ocean: Canada Basin | collected... | reverse complement strand
GTCCACCGCCAAAACCGGCTGGTCGTCTTCCATGAGATGCACCACATTTTCACACCCCAGCGCCCGGATGTCTTCGGCTGTAACCCGAACAATGCCCGTCCAATCAAAGGAGGGATCAAAACGAATGGCCCGGATGCGACCGTGGGCGATGGACGACCGGATGGTTCGCCCGTAAAGCATGCCTTCCAGTGTGATGTCGTCGACATAGACGGCACGGCCAGTGACCTTGTCGTAGCCATCCACCCGATCGATGGTCCCACCAATGGTGCTCATGAAAGCACCCTATAGTCGCGGCTCGTCGGGTTCAAGAGTCATCACCGTCTTCGGGCGGTTCTTCCGGCTCGGGCACAGGCGGCAAGGGGGGAACGTTGTCATCCATATCACCGCGTTCCAACGCCCCCACATCCGGAGCTGCGCCCACATGGGAGTCGTTGAATCCCCGCAACAAGCGCCCTTTATCAATAGCGGGTGCTTTCGCCGCGAGGCGCAAATCACCTTCTTCCAACCCAATAAACAAGGGATCAGTTTGGGTGTAGAGCGTCCCATGCGCTTCGGCGTGGGTACCGCTTGTGGAACCCCCCGTGTTGAGCGACAGGGGAAAGAACTGCGCCCCCATGTTGTAGTCATACACATTGGTCGGTGGATCCGTGAAGTAATGGTTGTCCACCACCGCGACTTGGCCCGTCACCCAAATGTTGTTGTGGGCACGCAAATGCACGAACTGGTCACCACCACCACCCCATTGACTGGTGCCAACGACCGCGGTGGGCAAGGCCACTTTCCCGTCCGCAGAGGGCGCATACACGGTGTTGTGGTAGAGGTGCTGGGCACCCAATCCCACCGGTGGACTCCCGCCGGCACCACCTGCACGCAGGAAGGTGTCCGCCAGTCCGCGACGATCCCCCAAGTCGTGGGCAATGTTTCGAAACACATAACTGGGACCCAGCACAACGGGAACCGTCGAGACCGGCGCGTACGTGTGAATGAAACGATTGCGAAATGTCCGCTGGTTGGCTTGGCCCCCGCCCAAATCGACCGCGTTGTCATTGCAGTGCGAGATGGTGTTGAAATGCACGTCCGTGTCGTTGCCCGGCCCCCCGTGAAACTCGGATTTAGCGCCACCACCAATTCCGTCCACGAGCCAGTGTTCGTCCGAACCTTGAATCCGATTTCGTCGAAACACGTGATTGCCGCCGCCACCCTCCACGTAGATTCCATGAGGGCCATTGGGCGCACCAGAACCCCAATCCCCGGCGTTGCCCAGCGGCTCATCAATGACCGTATCTTGGACCACGATGGCATGAACCGGCACCTCTTCTGGGCCGCCGGCGCGAATCACGATGCCGTGACTGTTCTCTTGGGGGTTGCCGTCTTGTCCCCAGCCGGTGATGTGACAGTTCTCGAAACGAATGTGATGGCTGCGCGCGATGCTCACACCGTGCCGACCACCGCGAATGGTGAGGTTTTGAAAAATGACGTAGCTCAAATCCTCGAGCACCAACGCGGCATCGGCCTCGCCGCTGGTGGGCGCTTGAATGGTCGCCGATCCCGGTGCCAACGCTCGGACCACCGACCACCCATCGATCGTACCGCTCTGCACATTAATGATGCTCTGATCAAACTCTCCCGGCTGTAGGGTGTGAGGCGTATTGGTCGCCACCGTGTCCGCCCACGTGCTCACCGTCCCGCACAGTACTGGCGAGCCCTTCACACCATCCGCATCACTCAGGGACACACGAACTTCGTATTGCCGGTTTTGCGTCAGACCCACCAGGCTCCCACGAAACTCCGTGTGGGCTCGGTCGATTTGCATGGGATGTGCCCACTGCCAGGCTCCGGTGGGAAGCTCACGGTAAACCATCCGGGCGTCGCTGTTGTCGTTGTCGTCTTGGGAATAGGACACCGTCACCCCGATGTTTTCAAACGTAGACACCGACTCCAACCCTGCCGGGCTCCAGAGCATGTCCACGGTCAACAAACCCTCGAAGTCTTCGGCCGGAGCATCGCAATCAGGGATCTCATTGGTCGGAGTCTCGACCTGACCATCCGGTGGGTCTGTCGTGTCGCTGACCGTGTCGAAAACGGTACTCCCATCCGGTCCGCCGTCCACAGCGTCTTGCCCAAAATTGCAGAAACATTCGGCGGGACCGCCACCACCACAGGCCACCAACATCAGCATTCCAATGGCTGTTCCGACCGTTGAGAGCATGCGCATGAGGTCTACTCCTTAAACTCCAATCCCGTGTGCACGGTGGTAGACGAGGCACCGGATTGTGTCAACTCAATGGCCGCTAATTAAAGGGGTTGGTGCACTCTTGCTTGAAGAGGGTGGAACCGACCTTGCAATACTGCGCGCTGGATTGGCCGCTCCCGTTGGGATCCCAGTACAGGTTGGCGTCCAGATAGATGTCGTTGTTGGAAAGACCGGTTCCAAAGAAGGTCGGATCCGTCGCGCCCGGTTCAATGCCAAAGCCCCCGATCGGATCCACATCGGTGTACACCCACACCGTATTGAAATACGTGACCGACTTCATCTTCCCTTGGAAGGCGGAGGGATCGGGGCAAAAATAGTACCCTTTCGCTGTCACCTTCACCGTTTTATTCGTGGCCGGGTCCATGGCTTCCAAAACATCGACAAAATGATTGCCGCTAAAGGTGATGGTCTCCCGATACTCCGACGGGTTGGGTTGGGTCAGATTATCGTCTTCGTAGAGCCGATAGGTGCCTTCGATACCCGGTATCCCCCCCGGACACAGGGTACAATCAAAATTAAACGTCACACCGGATCGTTTTGGGGTGTTGGGTTTGACCGAGAGCGAGGAAAAGGGGCATCCCGTTCCCGTGGGTGCCGATGCGCCCTCACACAGTGACTCTTCGACGGCTTGATTGCAGAAGCCGGGAGGCAGGGTGCCTCCATCCGAAGACGTTCCCCCATCGAGCGGATTTGGACCGCCATTGTAGTGGGTCACCGTGGTCTTCGTACACCCACACATCCACACCACCAACAACCCCACAAGGACCTTCTGGTATGCATTGAATCGTCTCATCGTTGAATACTCTACCCCCGTCCACATGCCGGCTTCAAGGGCCTCCACCGAGTTTCGCTTGCCTCGCACCCCCGCTATGGGTAATTATTAGTGCGTTCAGCGCCGTTGCCGCCCCGGGGGGAATGTTCCGGGTGCAAACGGCTTTCCACACGCAAGGAGTTGTTTTGATGCGACTGTTCACCCTCATGCTCACGCTGATTGCTGCACTCTCTCTTTTCTCGTGTTCTGAAATCAATGCCCCCCTCGAACCCGGCCTTTCGTCCCCCAGTGAAGCGCCCATTGGGTCGTTGCGGGGAGACGACGGTACGAAACCCTTGCCCGCTTTCGCACTCCCAGGCGAACTGCAGGAAGGCGGAAAAGGAGACGCCGCCAGCGACTGGAAAGCGGCCCATCCCGAGTGGTACGCCATCACGGAGCCCCCCACCAAGACCAACTTCCGTCACATGAACGAATGGGAAGACATGCAGTCGATGCTGGTCGTCTACCCAGGCTGGATCGCCCAATCGGCCGATTTGACCCGCTCCTTCGTCGACATCATTCGCTACACGACCCCCGTCGCCAAAGTGTGGGTGGTGTTTTATACGGCCACCGCGAAGAAGAAGTTGACGCAAGAGTTGGAAAAAGCCGGCGTCGACATGGCCCAGGTGGAATGGTACTTCATCAAGAACGACTCGATCTGGACCATCGACTTCGGCCCGCTCCCCTTGGTGGACGAAGACAGCCAAACGGTCGCGTTGCTCGACTGGAAATACTACGCCAATCGGTACAATGACGACGCCATTTCGACGCAGATTGGCCAGGAAATTGGGGCCACCGTCTTCCGTGACGATCTCAACGTCGAAGGCGGGAACTTCCAAGGAGACGGCGAGGGGAATTGTTACATCACCAACCGTGGCCTGGCCAACTCCGGCGTCAGCCAAGAGGCCTTCGAACTCTCGTACAAAGAGTACGCCGCGTGCGACAAGATTCATTTCCTCAAAGACGTGAGCGACGATGGGACCGGCCACATCGACATGCTCTTCAAACTCTACGCAACCGATGGCGCCGTGCTGGGTTATTACCCCGATGAGTTGGGGGATCCGATCAACCAAAAACGCATGGATGACAACGAAGAGATCCTCAAAGCCGTCGCGCTGGCCGACGGCGAAACCATGGCGGTGTATCGACTGCCCATGCCCGGTTGGGGCAAAGACGACCAGGGCAAGTCAACGGGCACGCCCTTCACCTACATCAACTCCACGCTCATCAATGGCCGCAACCTGTGGCCGTACACCAACCTGGACAAATACCCTGAATGGAACGCTTCCTTTATGGAGGCCGCGGCGGTGTGGAGCGACGCCATGCCCGACTACGAACACATTGCCATTGAGACCGAGTCGCTCAACGCCATGTCCGGCGCCATCCACTGCATCACGCGCACCTTCCCGAATCTGCCCTTCGAAAAATGGATCCCCGACGGCACCTGCGACGACGGCACGTGCACACCGGCAGCGGGTTACGAGGACATCGCGTACGACGGCCAGTGCGTGGGCACTGCCAAAAACGAATGTTTCGGGCCCAAATGGACAAAGTCGGATCCCTTCGTGGATGCTTGCGAAGGCTACACCTACGAAGGCTGTAGTGACGGCGATGTCCTGACGTATTGTGAGGACAACGTGATCAAATCCGGCTCCTGCGATGCAGGCGAGTGTGGCTGGGCCAACGGCGGTTGGTACGACTGCAAGACCACTGGCGGCACCGATCCCTCCGACACCCATCCGCGCACCTGTGCCGAGCTGCTCAACACCTGCAAAGCTGAGTGTGGCGACCAGGTCTGTGGGGACGACGGTTGTGGAGGCAGCTGCGGCACATGCACGGAAGAACAGGACTGCACCGACACCGGCCAATGCGAGGACATCGCACCGCCGTGTACCGATGCGTGCACAATGGACACTATGGGTTGCACCGAAGACGAGGCGACACTCCCTTGGACGTGCACGCTGAATGAAACCAGCGGTTGCTACCAAGTAGTGACGTTGGAAGCGTGCGGAGAAGGATTCGTGTGCGCCACTGGTGCATGCGAAGAAACCACCACTGAACCGGTGACCGGTAGCTCTGGCGGCGGCTGCGCCGTCTCGCAGACGGGCAACGGGACTTTCTTGCCCTCATTGGTCCTGGGCTTCGCGTTGCTCATGCTGGTGTGCCGACGCCGATTCGGGCAAGAAGTCTAACGCCGAAAAGAATGCCTCTCACCATCCCGTATTTCCGCTTGCCCAGCCTGGGCTTTGTCGAGCCCTGGGGCCTAATGGTGGCCAGCGGCACCATCATCGGTGTGCTCATCGCCATCCGCCGAGCCCAAATCCTGGGCCTTGATGTGGACCGCCTCAAAGACCTGGCGAGCTGGGTCGTTGTGGGTGGGTTTGTCGGCGCACGCCTGGGTCACGTCTTCTTCTACCACTGGTAGTACTACCAAGATCATTTGAGTGAGATCCCCATGCTGTGGAAGGGAGGGATGTCTTCCATCGGCGGTTTCGCGGGCGCCGCGATCTTGGGTCTGTACGCCATCCGTCGCTACAAGATGGACGTGTGGCGCTACGGTGACGTGGCGATGTACAGCACGGTGCCGGGCTGGGCCATTGGACGAATCGGCTGCTTCCTCATCCACGACCACCCGGGCAAACTCTCGGATTTCTTCTTGGCGGTCGAGATGAACATGACCCCTCACTTGACCACCGAACTCATCGAGGCCCGCCACGACTTGGGCCTCTACGATTCGCTATTGTCGTTCGCAATCACCGGATTGTTCGTGTGGTGGAATCGAAAAAAACGCTTCGATGGCTTCTTCCTGGGCTGGACGTGTATTCTGTACTTCTTGCCCCGCTTCTTCTTGGACTTTTTGCGAGCCACTGATGTCGGTACATGGTCCGACACACGCTACCTGCAGTTGACCCCAGCCCAGTATGGATCCATCATGCTCGTGATTGTGGGCACATGGATACTTTGGACCCGACGAAACACCAGCAAAATCCACTCCGATTGACCGGCATCGCCGTCTTGGTGCTGACCTTTGCCCTGATAGGCTGCCCCCGTAAAATCACCGAGAAGATCCCCGTCCCGTGCGACCAACCGGGATCCGGGCCTCCCCCCTCCGTCCACGATCTCACCACAGTCGCCGTACTGGGTTCAGGGAATGAGCATCGCGCCATCGTAGTCACGCCCACCTTCGCGCAGATCGTCCGGTTGAATTCCAAAATTGGGTCTGAAGGGGCCGTGGTGGTTCGACTTGACGCCGACACGGTCACCGCCAAGCTCAATGGACGCAACGTGCGGATCCCCAACACCGCCAGCGCGTCCCCCCCGAGCGGTACAAGCGGTGGCGCGCGCACAGGCGTATCCCAACCGGCTGGGACCGTGGATCCACGCGCCCTGGGCGCATGGCGTCTGTCGGTAATGAACGCAGTCAAACAAGGGGCTGGCGTTCCGCATGACATGTTCATGGCCCTCTCGCTAGCGTTGGGTGATCCAGAACGTGGAGGGGTCGGGTCGGCCATGAAGGCGCTGGGGTGGAGTGCGGCTCCGGAGCTGTACCAGATCTACTTGTCACGGCTCCAGATGGATGGAGGCCGGGTTCGTATCGAAGGGGTGGCCCCCAGCGAAGCGGCCAGCCGTACTCTGGTCCGCCGACTCCAGAAAGCTGGACCCTATATTCGGCAAGTCACCGGCGGATCGGGTCGCCTCGTCACAGAGGGGTTTCAATTCGCCATCTCGTTCGTGACCCCCATGGTTAAGGCCACGGACATTGCGCTGAGCGGGAACGCAGCGGGGGCCCAAAAACCCGTCCCCCTCTCGCCGAAGGACCGGCAACGGTTGCAAACCGCCGCTCGGGACATCCCCAAGACGGCCCAAGCGTCCAAGGTCGAACAGTTAATTCGTGTGGCAGCTGACCGGGCCGGGTTTCAGGTCACGCAGGTCGCCAACCGCCCGCAAAAAACCGAGGAAGGGAGCCTAGGCTACGTCACCATGAACTTCACCGCCACGGGCGGCATGAAGGGTGTTCAGCCATTCCTGAAACTCCTCAAGAAGGCCAGCACCACATCACTGCCCGTTGTCATCGACCCCGTGACCATTGAAGCCTCGATGCTGCGGGCCTCCGTACTGATCGTGTACGCCGCGGGTGGCACCGACAGCCGCACACCCGCACCATCACCGATCCGGCCAGCTCCAACCGACCTGCCCAATTGGAGCCGAGCCCGCAAACTCAAGGTGGTCGACATCCGCGATCCCTTCAATCGTCGGTAGACTCCCCAGTCCACAATAGCCTCGACTCCTTCGTACCCCGCTAAACCGCACAAACACAGCCCATCGGCTCACTGAGCCCACACGCACCCATCTCTTTACCACAGAGCGTCCCATCGATACGCCCGAGCCAGCCCCAAATACCCGAGTAAATCACCGGGACAATTTGAAAAATATTTAAATAAAAACTTTACGATCTACTCTATGAATTCAAGTAGATCTATCTATACTCCAATTAAATTATGATTAAATTTCTTTCTTCTGAACGACTGGAAGCGCTTGTAGATGGCGCACCGGTTGGTGGCGACACCGCTTCATTGGAAGCGCACGCAGAAGACCTCTCCACAGACGGCGTCATGGCGCGCCTGGCGTTGGCACGCCTGGCGCTCACAGAAGTGGATTTCGAGCGCTGTCGAACCCAGTTGGCGCTCGCTCAACAAACGCTCGACTCCCTCCACCACAAAGACGACTCGGCGGATGCGATGACGCACGCCTTGGCTACCGTTCGTCTGGACACGATTCGTGCCTGGATGGCCTGGCTGCGAGGAACACAGGGCGACGCCACCGTGTATGTCGGTCAAGCGTTCAAGCGGCTCCAGGGCCTGTCCGCGGCCGGTCTCTTTCACGAAGCGCAGACCGCCATGGATCGGGCGCGGCTACCCATCGCACAGCTTCAAGCCCATCTGGCGTCCGCTCGAGGCGACTATCGAGACGCGGAAGGAACCCTGGTAGACGCATTGGAGCTGGCCATGCGGCTCCACAGCCATCTTGTGACCGCCTTTCACCAAGCCATGGGCGCCCTGCTCCTCCATCAAGGCCGCCCTATCGTCGCGGGGCACCACTTGCGCTTGGCTTTGGACCGGATGGTCCCGGGCATCCAGCCCTTGGAAGAGGTGACTCTATACCTCTTGCTGGCGGAGGCCTCCCTCATGCGGAGCAACCCGCTGGCGGCCCATGAATTTGCAGGCCATGCGCACACCCTACGTGAACACCACGTCTTGCCCGCATGGATTCGAGCACGCATCGCCATGCAACAAACCCGGACAAAAAACAGAATCGCAGGCCAATCCGGGGCCTATTGGAAAGAAGCGATCACAGAAAGTGAAGAGTCGGGGGCTGCCGCACTGATGGCCGAAGTCAGGCTACGGGCGGCTCTTAGTGCGGTGGCCCACCGTGCCATTCCCAAAGCCACCAACTTGGTCAAAGAAGCCAAATCGGTGATGGAAAGCGCCGGCGAACCGGGGGGAATGGTACGAGCCTTGTTGGAGACGGCGGACGCCATGATATCCCAGCACTGGAATCGTGCGCGCGAAGCCCGATCCCACTGGATGCGAGCACGCACGTGGTATGCCGAAGAGGATGCCTTCTACGACGTGGCTTGGGTGGACACGTACTTGGCACGGATCGGATTTCGCGAGGGGGACATCCCCGCCTTTCAGGCGCGGTGGGAGTTGGCCTGCCGCGCGGCCAACCGGGGTGGCTTTCAGCTGCCCATCGACTTGGACAGTCGAGTCCTCCATCAACTCTCAGTGGGGCTGCCGGAGGCGGCACGATACGGTCGGCGCCAACGAGGAGACCGAAGCTACACCGGTGCCGACATTCAGGTCGTACGCAGATCCGGAACACTCACGGTCTTTGGTGATCACTATGTTCTGGGGCCCCAATCGCAGCTCATTCGCCTGATATGTGCCTTGATCCGAAGCGGTCATGGCGGCCTGCCTCCGTCCATACTCTGCCGCAGGCTCTGGCGAAACGAGCGCTTCACGCCCCTAACCTTCAACCGCCTCAAGGTTCATGTTCACCGTTTGCGCGAGGTCATTGGGGGGCAACACGACGCCATCCTGACGGACCGTAGCCCGTCGGGAAAACGCCAGATCTTCTATCGGTGGAATCCATCCATCACCGCGCAGATTGCGTGACTCGATTCACCGCGCTCTCTGCCCGACAACTTTGCGGATTAAAAAGAAAACCCGAGCCGGTAAGCCGACTCGGGATCTCTCGGTGGTGAAAATGTGGCTTCCTTCCATGGAAGCCGGGTTTCCTCTAATAGAGGAATTCTAGTGACCAGGAGTCCAATGTCCCCTCGTCGTCGTATCCATCCGTATCGCGAACGATGAGCGTCCAGCGACCTTCGGTGTTCGCTCCGTTGAATTCCTCGACATCGTAGGTCTTGTCGATCGTGGTGTCCGATCCACCTTCCTCGTTGTGGAGGACCTTGGTGACCGCGCCGTTCTTGAGCTCGATGACCAAGGAGCCGATGTACGTATGCGTCAACTTGACGTGTACCTTCACACCCGTGATCGAGTGGTTCTCAGTCACCTGGATGTGAGATTGTGCACCGTCTTCATCGTTGTCAGGAATGCTGACGGCCCCATTGCTGGCCGCGTTGAGCGTGCCGGCATCGAGAGCGCTGTCTGCACCACCAACACCAATGCTGAGCTTCCACTTCGCGATACGGCCTACATCCGAGTTGGCGTGGTCACTCACAAAGAGTTCCCAGCTGCCTGCGGAGTTGATCCCGGCAAACTCGGTCACGGTGAAGGTCCGTTGGATGTTGTCCGCGCTACCGCCCGAACGGTCATGCAACACGACCTCGTGTCCACCAGCGATCAACACCACTTTCAAGTCACCGATGAAGGTGTGTTGAATGTCGACTTCCACTTTGATCGTGTTCACCGTGACGCTGTCCGACACATCGATGGTGCTACGAACACCATTGGGGTCGTTGTCCGGAATCTGAAACTCAAAGGGATTGTCGAAGGTCAACAAGTCGCTTGCTGCGCCAGGTACCGAGGTGTCGACCACGGGACCGCGGGATTTCTCCAAGAGCATACGTACTTTGTCGAGGCTGATGTCCGGGTTGCCACCGCCAGCGCCCGTGGGCAACCAGAGGAAGTCTGGGTGACTGGTCCGGGAGTTGCCGAGCCACTCACCACCGTTAATCTTGCCGTCTTCGTCAACCTCCAGAATGTAATCATAGTGGTCTTGACGCGTGTAGGTGCTGATGCTGTCCGTGTATGCCTCAGTCGACGCATGGGACTCCGTGATGTAATGCGACGTCGCTTTGACGCGGAACCACTTCTTGGCCAAGTCGTTGTAGGGGTACGAGGTCACATCCGGCCCCATGCCCAACTCGGTAAGGGCCTCTTGCTCCGTCAGCTCCTTCATTTCGTTGACTTTCCACTCAATGATGGGCTGATTCCACACCTCATAGTTGTAGGTGCGGTCTTCGGCGACGGACCGTTTCATGAGGCCCAAGAAGTTGGCCATGACAACGTGATAGCTGCCCGCGTTGGTGTCGCGACACTCTTCGTCGGAGATCCGACCCTGGTCGTCGCGGTCCACCTCACGCTCGTTGCAGCGCCCACCAATCATGTACGCATGCGACCGATTGTACTTTTCAATCAGCAACGCCTTGATGTCAGAAACCTCAAACTTCACACCATCATACTCGACGGCATGTTGCGGCTCCTCTTCCAACATCGCTGCGGGAACCCAGGCGTGGCACAGGCCCCACCAAGTCTCCACACCACCACGGTTGCATCGTTTCTTGCAGTAACCACGGTCGCTGTCTGACAGGCTCTCGTTGTCATCACATGCTTTGATGCAATCGCCGTCGTCTTTGGCGTTGCAGTTGTCTTTGAGTTTGCCAGCCACTGCGGCGTCACGGGTGCTCTTGTTGCCCTTGTTCCGCGACGTATACGAAGCGGCAGGCCCGAGGCTGTTGTAGTACTCTTCATCCCACTCTTCGGGATTGCATTTGCTCGAATTCAGCGGGCGCAACCCGTCAACAGCATCAGCATCCCAGTTGTTGAACGCCACATCGTATTTCTCTGCGGGGCTCAGGGTACCTTGACCCTGCCAACGGTCGTTGATGCCGTCTTTGTACGTGGGCCAGTAGGTGTCCGGCCATGGAATGTGTTCGCTGCGTCCCTCTTTGGGAAGCGCATTCAAATCATACTCCAAGTCGACGCGGAATCGGTCCGGGTTGTTCCTGTTGTTCCATTGGTCGGCTTTGCCCGCTTTGACCTTCGCGTCAGTATACGGACGATAGCCATCGTCAATAATCTCTGCAGCACACCCGGTCACCACCAGGGCCGTCGCCGCCAAGAATCCAATAATCATTCGTTTGATAGTCATTGTTTTCACCTTGTTCACCACCACTCTCATTTTCTCTATTACCGTTTTTCGAACATTATTCTTGTCAACCCAGGCTGTTTGCCTCGGCGCACGGCTGTAGAGCACGATTCATGCCAATCGCCCAACACGTTGTAATCACGCTTATTATTGACGCAATGGGGTCCAGAGACCCCTCAGGGGGAACGAGGGCTCAGAAAATTTTAGGGTGGTGCCTATAGACCCCGGAAGGAGGACACGGAAGCGCAAAATAGGTGAGTGGGGTTAAGCGGGCTGTTCGCCGAGATATCGAGCAACAAAACGTCCGAATGCGCTGCAATCAGTAGTTCATATTGTATTGAAGCAGCTTGCCGGTTTTGTCGAAAAGCCAGATGTGGGTTTCATCCACGGCGTACGCCCCCACATAATCCAATGTCGGTCCCTTGGGAACGACTTGCTCCGGCGGCCATTTCTCTCCCGTGAGTGTTTTCTTGGGGGTGGCCACATCCACGATCTGCCAGGTCGTGCCGTCGAACTGACGGACGTTGCCTTTGGCGCTCACCGCCAGGGCAAAGTTTGCTTGCCCGGCCCACACACCCTGGAAGGGCGTGGCATACCATTGTGCGTCTTGATAGGCCCAGACTCCCGCCGCATCGCGAAACGCCACTTTCCCCTGGTCCCCAACCGCCCAAACATGATCCGCATCGGAACCAGCCACGGCCCGTGCAGAGATGCCCATGTTGGCCTCAGGCGTGCCTGGTGGGTCCTCCGGCATGGTCTCAGACAGCCACTCCGTGCCGTTGTAGTGAAGCAAGAGCTTGTCGCCCACGGCGTACAGATTGTTTGCGCTGGTTCCCCAAACAGCCGACAGGGTCCCGGAGGTGTCAGGGATTGTTTGATTCTCCCAGTCGGCGCCGTCGTACCGGTAAATCGATCCCGCTACACCCACGACCGTAACGGAGGTGGCCGTGGTGATCCACACACCTCTCAGACCAGGGGACGTGTCAATGATGTCGTCCGACAACCAGTTGTCACTCCCCATCCAACTCCAAAACTTGCCGTCATCGCCCACAGCCACCATGAGATCATCCCCGACGGCATGACAGGCTTGGATGGTCGCGGAGCTGCTAATGTCTTGATCCAACCACTGTCCGTCCACAGCCACACGAAAAACGCCCCCGTCGCCACAGAAGTACAAACGACGCTGCCCGAAGGACTCATAGCCACTGAAGTAGCGCATGGTCTTGCCGGCCACCACCGACGGCACGGTGTTGTCGAGGGTCCACTGAGGCTCCTTGGTCGGAGGCGGTATGTCGATCGGTGGCAACCCTTCATCAATGGGAGGCGTGTCCGCCGCCACATCGGCCGCGTCTGTATCAGCGACGACATCCGAGGACGAACCACCGCCCGCACAGGACAAAGTGATTAGAATAGCGAAAGTAAGTGATAGAGATCGCATAGCTGAAATCCTATGGAGGGTATGGTGGCCTGTCAAATATGATGACCTATCCAAGTGCCCGGAGAGTCTCAATCGCGTTGGGATGTTGGAGGTGCACGCCCAACTCGTCCTGAATACGGTCCGCACGACATCGACGTGATTCACGAAGAAAGCCGCTCATGGGTGACGAACCCGGGACAGCTTCGGGGATGGGTTTTCCCGCCACCTCTACCGCCACGCTTGCCAACTCACTCCACAACACGGGTGATCCGTCCACTGCCGTGTACACCGATCCGGCCCTGCCTCGTTGAGCGGCCGCCCACAATATGGTCGCAAGATCGTCCACATGGATCAGATTCACGGGCCGCTCCAAGTCCGCATCACTGGGCAAGCGCAGTCGTCCCCCGCGATGTCGTTCCACGATGTTGCGTTTCGGTCCGTATATCCCACCCGGGCGCACGACAATTCCGCCACGGGCCCGAAACGCGTCCTCAAACGCCATACGCCGCCGCCCGCGCTCGGATCCGGGAACACAAGGGGTGTCTTCGTCTACCCAAGCGCCGTCGTGTTCGCCATACACAGACGTAGAACTGCAATACACCGCTCGCATTCCCGTGGGGAAAAGATTCGCAACCTCCACGGGATCTAGATCACCGGGCGCGAAGAGAACGAAGCCAGTGTTCGCATTCGTCTTTGGCAACACATTGGGCGCTTCCCATTGCACGGCCGACGCCCCCGCCTCGGTCAAAAGTGCCAGTCGATCGGCGTTTCTAGAGGTCGCCCACACAGGCAACGATGTCGATTGGATCTTGCGCAAAAGCACCATTCCGGTGTATCCGCAACCCAGGACGATCGATCCTTCAATGTTGTGAACTGTCATAACAGGAGGCAGAATACACTAATGGCGATGCAAAAACCCTTCTTGCCCAAAGACTTTCTCGACAAGGCCAATGAAACCTTGGCCAAGAAGTACGGCCCCTACCTACAGCCCGGGGAAGTCATCCGCATCGAAAGTGGCAAAGCAGAGAGCGACGCATGGACCATTAAGATTATCTTTGAGACGGCGGATCGCTCGGTCCACTTGCCTCTTGAAATGGCCGCACGGCGCATAGACATGCCAAACACCAAGTCGGATGAGGCCCGTGATCTCTTGTTGGATTTCGCCGGTCATTTTTACGACCGGTATTTCAAAGGCGGACGGACAGAGACCTTGCCCCTGGACTGGCAGCCGTTCACCATAGGCGACCACACCGTGTACGCCCGCGGCTGGGAACGGAACATGCGCCTGGAAGAAGCGGCGGATCGCTTCATCGCAGGTGAACAAATCGACGACCTGCTCACCCCGCAAGAGCAATCCAGACGCTCCGGCTAGCCGACGTCCGCGGTCAACGGGCGGGATGTCCTCCACCATTTTGTTGGCGCAGGTGACCCTTCGTCGAACTTCCTACTCCGATGTCGACGAACAGTGTCCATGTGTTATCCTGATGATACCCCGTCGGATGGAGGACTGGTTTTGAAACCCAAGGGTGCCAACCGCGAACGAATCATGGAGTTGCTCGACGAAGCGGGCGGTCTCACGCCGGAGCACGTTCGAAACGTCAGTCAACAGACAGGAATCCCGGAAGCGGATGTGTTCGGCGTCGCCACGTTTTATACCTTGCTCGCGCGCCCCAACCCCGGCATGCGGGTGTGTGGCGGCTTGAGTTGTCGAGTGGCCGGTGCCCAAGACGTGCTCGATGACCTGACGTCCAACAAGACACCCCATGAAATCGTCAGCTGCCTGGGCCAGTGCGATCGTGCCCCGGTGGCGTTGGACACCGAACGCAATCTTGTGGCCTACGCCCCGGATCGCGGCGGTATCACGCCGGCCAACGACGAGCTCCCCATGAATCTGGCGGGAGAAGACGACGCGTCGTATCGTGCGCTGGCCGCAGCCCGAGCCATGGGATCCGACAAGGTGGTTGCCGTGCTGCGCGCGTCGGGCCTCCAAGGACGCGGAGGTGCCGGATTTCCAGCGGCCATCAAGTGGGCTGCGCTCCTGGAGCAGGCTGAAACCGAACGCTACGTCGTATGCAACGCCGACGAAGGCGAACCGGGTACGTTCAAAGATCGAGAGATCATGCTGCGCCGACCCCATTTGATGCTAGAGGGGTTGGCCATCGCGGCGGCCACCATCCAGACGCCCACCATCCTCATTTACATCCGCGGCGAATTCAGCGCAGAACGCCAAGCGGTGGAGCGGGCCATCGCCGAAGCGAGCGAAGCCCTCCGCGACTTTGATTTTCAATTGGTGGACGGCCACGGCGCCTACATCTGCGGAGAAGAGACCGCGCTGCTGGAAGCGCTGGAAGGACGACGCGGGTTGCCCCGCTTGAAACCGCCCTACCCCACCGAAGCCGGCTATCGCGGTAAGCCCACGCTCATGAACAACGTGGAGACCCTGGCCTGCGTGCCGCCGATCCTGTTGCGGGGCGGCGATTGGTTCAAGGCCCAAGGGCGCACTGAACCCGGCTCCAAGCTCTATTGCGTCTCGGGCCACGTGAAGAAACCGGGCGTTTATGAGCTGCCGCTGGGCGTTGGACTCGATGAGCTGGTCGAGGCGTCGGGGGGATACCTCGGCACACCGAAAGCATTCAGCCCGGGCGGGGCCTCATCCGGTTTTTTGCCCATGTCTTTCCGAGAGGAACCCCTCGACTTTGGTCATTTGGCCAAAGCCGGTTCCATGCTCGGCAGCGCCGGTGTGGTGGTGCTCAACGACACGATTAACATGGCCTGGGCGGCCTTGGAACAAGCCATCTTCTTTGAGGAAGAGAGTTGCGGTCAGTGTGCCCCGTGTCGCATCGGTACCCGCGTGGTGCGGCGCGCGCTGGATCAGTACACCCAGTCCGGAAGCACCAAACACCTCGAGTATCTAAATGACGTGGCCTGGGAGATGGAAGCCGGATCCATTTGTGGGTTGGGTATGACCGCCGGTTTGCCCCTGCAATCCGCACGCAAGTATTTCCCAGAGGACTTTTCGGAAGGGGGCACTACATCGGGTGTCCATGGAGCGAGGTCGGTATGAGCGACTCTTTTAACGTGACGATCAACGGGCAGACCACCGTAGCCGTGGATGGGGAGACGGTCCTCACGGTAGCCGAGCGTTTGGGCATCGACATCCCGACGCTCTGCAACGACTCCCGGCTGGAGCCCGCCGGCATGTGCCGCACCTGCTTGGTGGCCATCGATGGACAACGTCGCCTGCAACCGGCCTGTGCCTGGAAAGTGACCCCCGACATGTCGGTCCAGACCGAAACGGAAGACGTTCAACGGCATCTCAAGGTGCTCCTCAGCCTCTACGCGGCGGATCATCGAACGGGCGAGGACGGTCTGCCCTACCAAAATGGTAAGCCCAACGAGCTTCGCGCCATGAGCGAAACCCACGGGCCTTTGCTGCAGTTGGCCCCGGTCGAAGCCCCCCGAGAGGGGCGTGACGATCCCAATCCTTACATTCAATACGAGCCGGATCTCTGCATCGCATGTGGCCGCTGTACCCGCTACTGCGATGAAGTGGAAGCGGTCAGCGCCATCACCTTGGCCGGACGCGGCGCGAGCACCACGGTGGCCACACCCAACGGCATCAGCCTCCTGGACGGCACCTGCGAGCTCTGTGGTGGGTGCATCGACACCTGCCCCACCGGCGCGTTATGGGAAAAGAAATCCCCGCCGCTCACCGACGCGGGTGTCAGCAAAGTACGGTCCACGTGCAACTTCTGTGGTGTGGGCTGCCAGCTCGACCTGAACGTTAAAGACAATCGGGTGGTCGCCGTGACCAGTCCACCGCCGGGCGAAACGCTCAACGACGGGAACCTGTGCGTCAAGGGTCGCTTTGCCTTCGACTTTGTCCATCACGACGATCGGTTGACGACACCATTGGTTCGCGGAGAAGACGGCCAATTGCATCCAGCGTCCTGGGACGAAGCCATCCAACGAACGGCCGATGGACTCAACCGCGTCCGGGAACAGCATGGAGCCGACGCCTTGGCGTTCATCTCCTCGAGTCGCTGCACGGGCGAAGAGAACTACCTCATGCAAAAGCTGGCCCGGGCCGCCTTTGGCACCAACAACTGCCATCAATGCGCGGCCACATGACACGCGCCAACGGTCGCCGGTCTGGTGACCATGTTCGGTGCGGGTGCCATGACGAACTCCATCTCGGAGATCCGGGATGCGGACATGCTCTTTGTGATCGGTTCCAACACGACCGAAGCCCATCCCATCATCGCCATGGAGATGAAACGCGCGGTCCGAAATGGCGCCAAGTTGGTGGTGGCCGATCCTCGAAAGATTTGGCTCTCGACCATCGCGGACGTGCACCTTCAGATGAATCCCGGCACCGATGTCTGGCTCCTCAACGCCATGGCCCACGTGATCATTCGAGACGGGCTGGTCGACGAAACCTTCATTAAGACCCACACCGAAGGCTACGAGGCGATGAAAAAGACCGTCGCCCAATACAATCCGGTGGAGGCCGAAAAAGTCACGGGGATCCCGGCGGCACAGATCGAACAAGTCGCCACATGGTACGCCACCACCCGGAAAGCGGGCGTGTACTACACCCTGGGGATCACCGAACACTCCCACGGCACGGACAACGTCTATTGCCTGGCCAACCTGGTGCTCATGACCGGGCATTTGGGTGTTCGCTCGGCGGGGATGAACCCGCTCCGGGGACAAAACAACGTGCAAGGCGCCAACGACGCCGGCGCGACGCCCATCTTTTATCCCGGCTACCAAAGCGTGACCGATTCGGCGGCCCAGGCCAAATTCGAAGAGGCTTGGGGCGTTCCCCTCAGTCCCAATGACGGCATGAACCTCAACGTCATGATGAAAAACCTGGGTGGTGACGGACTGCGGGGCTTGTACATCATGGGCGAAGACATTGTGTTGTCCGAACCCAACGTGTCCAAGGTGGAGAAGGCGCTCAATGACTGCGACTTCATCGTCGTCCAGGACATCTTCTTCAACGAGACCTGCCGCTTTGCCGATGTGGTGCTACCGGCCGCGTGTTACGCCGAAAAGGACGGGGTGTTCACCAACAGCGACCGGCGTGTCCAGCGTGTTCGCAAGGCGGTGGATCCGCCGGGTGAAGCCCGCCCGGACTGGGAAATCCTCTGCGACGTGGCCCGTGCCAGCGGCTACGCCATGCCCCACTACGACAAGCCCGCCGAGATCTATGCGGAGTTGGCCGAATTGTCGCCCAAATTTGCGGGGATCTCCCACGAACGCATCGAGGGAGAAGGCGGATTGCAATGGCCCTGCCCGGACGACACACACCCGGGCACACCGACCTTGCACATGGACGGCCCCCTGGTCGGAAGCGCCCCTTTCCAAGTGGTGGAATACCGCCCCAGCGAAGAGCTCGCGGACGACGAGTACCCGCTGGTGCTGTCCACCGGCCGCACGCTCTACCACTACAACGCCGCCACCCAGACCCGGCGGGAGCCGGGATCCAACATCAAAGATCCCGAGTGTTTTGTGGAGATGCATCGCCGCGACGCGGCCAAACTGGGTGTGGAGGACGGCGAGAAAGTCAACGTCGTCACCCGCCGCGGCAAGGTCGAAGGAGCCGTGCAGGTCAGCCGGCGCATGCGTCCGGGCTGTATCTGGATGCCCCTCCATTTCGCCGAGAGCCGGGTCAATCGCCTGACCAACGACGCGGGCGATCCCGTCACGGGCACCGCCGAATACAAGGTGTGCGCCGCCCGAGTCGAGCGTTTGTAAAACCGACCACGGTCGCCTGATTCGATTGCCCCCACCCCGGCTTCGGGCTACACTCGATCCATCCATGAAGTTGTATCGAATCATCGTGATTGTCGTGGCGCTGAGCCTGGGTCTTTTGTCGGTCGCGTACGCCCAGAACAAGCCCTTTGATTTTGAGCGGGATGTGGAGCAGGAGCTGCAGCGACCCAACGTGAAGCTCGTGGTGGTGATTCTGACCGCCGAGTGGTGCGAGCCCTGCAAGAAAGAGAAACCCATCTGGAAGCGTCTCCGCCGACTCTACGGCGGCCAGGGCGTACGCTTCGTTGTGATCCGCTTCAACGATGCGGACAACAAGATGAAGCTCTACCGCTGGGCTCATCGCGAATTCTGGGACGACGAGGGCCGCTGGGGCAAAGCCTTTGGAATCGGCGACACCATCCCGGCCGCGTTTCTGTGGAGCTGGCAGGGCAAACTGCTCCAAAAGAACGCCAAAGTCCTGGAGGTCAAGCAAGCGATCGAAGGCTTTTTGGGAGACAATCCCCGGGTCGTTGTGAAAGCCCGGGGCAAGCGCAAACAGCCCGATGCGGCCCTGCGCGATGCGGTGGAACGCGAGCTTTTACGCCAGGGCAAGTTCGACGTGCTCTCCAATGCACAAGACCGGGCCATGATGGAGAAGGAAGCCGAAGCATCGCACGGCCTGGAACGAGACGAAAAGCAGCGCTGCGCCCTGGGTCGAAAGATGTCTCCCAACATGATCCTCAAAGCGTCCTACCGGCAGGGGACACTCGACCTGCGATTGAAGAGTATTGAGACCCAATGCGATGTCCAATTTGGTCGGGCCGACATCAACAGCCGCAAACAGCTGCTGGGCGCGGTGAAGTACGCAGTGAAGGACCTCTTGGCCAATCTACGCGAACCGCGCATCGAGCTGCCGGTGGTCGTGACCTGGGACCGATCGCCCCCGATTCTCGAGGACCTGACATTCGATTTCCGACAAGGGCTCTGGGCCACACCCCAGAGCATTGTCCGGCGCTACAAGCAGGCCTGCCGGGCCGGGGACAGCCTGGCCTGCGAGTACGAGCGCTGGCATCGCGGCGCGGCCATCCCGGATTTTGGCCGCGCTCGACAAATCTTTGGCAAAGCCTGCAAGAAAGGCAATCTGACCGCGTGCGTGGTCCACGGCTGGGCCTTGAGCCAAAACGAGCAAAAGCCGGGCAAAGCGGACACAAAGGTGTCCACGGTGGGACAGGCCGTCGCCGCCTTTCACAAAGCCTGCGAGGGCGCACACCTCCGGGGCTGTGTGGAGCTCGGTCGTCTCTACCGTCGCGGGGTTGGTGTCGCCAAAGACGTGGACCGGGCGGTCGCCCTCTATCAAAAAGCCTGCAAAGGCGGGAACATGCGAGGCTGCTCGAGCCTGGGATTCATCCACGCAAAGGGCCATGGCGTCGGCAAAGACCAAAGAAAAGCCAATGAATACTACCAAAAGGCCTGCGATGGCGGGAATGAAAAGGGCTGCTACAACCTGGGTTACCGCCACAAGAAAGGCAATGGCGTCGCCAAAGACATGCAAAAAGCCAACCCGTTCTTCCAAAAGGCCTGCCAGGGCGGCCATATGAAGAGTTGCTTCTTTCTCGGCGCCAACTACCTTGACGGCAAAGGCGTCTCCCAAAACCAAAGAAAAGCCAAACAACTCTACCAAAAAGCCTGCACCGGGAAGTATCAGAAGGCGTGTGAGAGATTGAAGGCGTTGTAGGGGCGGGACGGGTTAGATAGGTTGTGCGCCGTCCAGCATGCCGCAGGCGGCTTCGATGTCTCGGCCTTTGGGCTCGCGGATGTTGGTCTGGATGCCCGCTTTGTGCAGCTTGTCGAGGAAGTAGGCTACCCGCTCTTCGGTGGGCGAGACGAAGCGGGATCCGGGATACGGATTGAACGGGATCAGGTTGATCTTGGCCCGAACGCCGTGGAGCAGCTGGGGCAATCGTTTGGCGTCTTCGTCGGTGTCGTTTACGCCGCCCAACATGACATATTCCACAAAGATGCGCCGTCGAGGCGCCATAGGAAAGTCGCGCAATGCCTGTAAAAGTTGGGCCAAGTTGTATTTCCGGTTGATGGGCATCAATTTGGAGCGCAGCTCGTCGGTGGTGGCGTTGAGGCTCACCGCCAAGTTGATGGGTACGCTCTCGGCCAACAAGGGGATCTTGGGCACCAATCCCACGGTGCTGACGGTGATGCAGCGCTGGCCAAAGGCGGCGCCTTTTTGATCCAACAAGACCCGGAGCGCAGGGATTACGTTGTCGAGATTGTCCAGGGGTTCGCCCATGCCCATGAACACCAGATTATTCACCTGCATGTCCTCTTCGGCCATCAAGGAACGTGCGTGGTAGATCTGGTCCACGATCTCCGAGGAGGTCAGATTCTTTCGAACGCTCATCTCGGCCGTGGCGCAGAAATCGCAGCCCATTTTGCAGCCAATTTGGCTCGACACACATTGCGTCCAACGGCCGGTACCCATGGGGATGATCACGCTCTCCAAACGATCGCCAGCGGCGGTGCGAAGAAGCATCTTTCGCGTACCGTCTTTGCTGCGCATCACATCATCCACCTGCAAACCACCCAGCGTGACCTGCTCCGGATCGCGCAAGTCTTTGGGCACGTTGGACATGGCCTCAAGGTCCCGGGCGCCGCGGGCATGCATCCACTCAAAGAGCTGGGTGGCGCGGTAGGGTTTATGACCCTTTTGGCCCACAAGCTCGGTCAACGTCTCGCGATCGAGGCCTTTGATGTCCACTGGAGTAATCGCACTCATGTGTGCGGGAATATCATGATTTCAAGCAATTGCAACGGAAATCCTGGGCCACGACATGCCGGGTGACGGTCAGAAAGGAGCTGAATTTGGCCCGGCGGCCGAATTCCAGTATTCTCACATCAACCGTCTGGGACGGGAGTACCCATGCACCGACGTAACGCACTGCTTATCCAAATTCGTGAAAAATCGGATCCCTCTGCGGTCCATGAGCAGCAGTGTCTCCAACGCCGCCTCAACGACCACCCCATCGATTGGGTCGTCCGCAACGCGCTGAGCGATAAACCGAGTGAGGATTGGCTGACCGGCATCGACCTGGTGGTCATCGGCGGCTCGGGCTACCACAGCATGGTAGAACACCGTCACGAACCGTGGGTCGCTCCACTACGCCACGTTCTCGATCACATTTTGAATCGGGGATTGCCGGGTATGGGTCTGTGTTTTGGCCATCAATTGATCGGCCATCATTTGGGAGCATCCGTGATTGACGATCCCCGCAGCGCGGAGATAGGCACGGTGAATCTGCAGCTCACGCCCACAGGCAGCCAAGACCCACTCTTCAAATCGCTTGGCGCTTCCTTTCGTGCCCAGTCGGGCCATTCGGATCACGTGGTCGACACCCCCGATGGTGTGGATCTGTTGGTGCAAAACGACCAAGTCGATAATCAAGCCTTTGTCATCCGAGGGACACGCTTTTACACCACGCAATTTCATCCTGAACTCACGGGTATCGAAGCGCGAGAGCGCTATGAAACGGTGCGCAAAGGACTGGCAAAAACAAACAACGAAGCCCTGCCCGAAGCGGTAACCCTGTTCAAGACAGACCAAGATGATACCATCGGCCTCATGGGAGAGTTGATCAAACTGCTCGCAACGGAGGAGTAGGATGAGTCGGTGGGTACGATGCATTCTTGGGCTCAGCCTTGCATTCTGCTTAGGATGTACAGGCAGTAGCCGCACCTTCGTCATCTACCACACCTCCGATGTGCATGGACACATCGCCAAACGCCCGGCCTCGTGGCACAAGCCCAACCCCAATCGTCTGGTGGGCGGCTACGCAGCCATGGCCCAATTGGTCGCCCAAGAGACGATGCCCGCCATCCTCTTGGACTCGGGCGACATCTTTCAAGGCACACCGGAGGGGACACTCACCCAAGGGGAAGCCTCCATCGCGCTGATGAATCAACTCGGCTATTCCGCCATGGCTGTCGGCAACCACGAATATGACCTGGGCGAAGCGGTGATTCGTACCCTGGCCACCCAAGCACAATTCCCCTTCTTGGCCGCCAACATCACTCGCAAAGTCGATGGGAAACCCGTGGAGTATGCCCAACCGACACACATGATGACCGTCAACGGAGTTCGGCTCGGCATCGTCGGTATGGCCACCCACGAAACAGCGGCAGCGACCATGCCAAAACACGTCGCTCATCTCCAGTTTATCGACGAAGTGCGCGCTGCTGAAAAATACGCTAAGAAGCTCCGTACCGACGGCGCCCAAGTGATCATTGCGCTCACGCACTGTGGTGCAGCCCCATCCTATGCGAGAAAGCGGATCTCTCCCGATGCGTTCAAGCCCAGCCCACGCGATCTTCAGTATGTAGGGGACATTTCCATCGCCCGGGGCGCGGATGTCGACTTGGTTCTCGGCGGGCATACCCACACCGGCCTGGAGCGACCGTGGGTCGATCCGGTCAGCGGCGTCCCTATTGCACAGAGTTACGAGAACCTTATCGCCGTCAATCGCATTGAGATCACGGTGGACACAAACACGAATGCTATCGAACAGATCAACGGCCAATTGATGACCTTGTGGATCGATCAGACCGGCGAATCCAAACCGGTCTTGACCACCGTCGCACGCTATCGAAAACAAGTCGACGCCATCGTGGGAAAAATGTTGGGCACCGCCACCGCAGACATCACTCGCGACTTCAGCGGCCACGACTCGACGTTGGGTAATTGGATGACGGACATCATGCGACAGGCGACCAATGCGGATGTGGCCATTCAAAACACCTTTGGGATCCGAGATGACTTGCGCGCCGGCTCGGTCACCTTACGCGATCTCTTTCGAATCATGCCCTTCGACAACACCCTGGTTGTGGTCACGGTCACCGGTGCAGAGTTGGCCCAACTCATACGTTCCAATTTCAACGTCACGCGTGCATTCATCCAACTGTCGGGGGTCCGTGTGACATTTCAAACAGACGCCAAGGGGGAGAAGGTCACTTCCTCCACCCTCTCTGTGAATGGCAACCCCATTGATCCGGCACGAAAGTACACCATCGCCACCAACAATTATCTCGCCTCTGGTGGTGGGGTCGGAGCCCTGCTCAAGGGCAAGCCTCAGCAGGACACAGGTCAACGCCTGCGCGAATTGGTGGCCGACTACGTGCAAAAGCACACGCCGGTATCACCACCGCCCGTGGGTCGGTTCCTAAAGAAATAACCGTCTATCGACGAACGAGGGGATTCGTTCTAGACCCGTTCAATACGGTTCTTTTCGGTGCCCGCAAAAAACCACCCAGTCTCAAACGCGGCCGTGTCGGTAGCATCCGAACCGTGCACGGTGTTCTCACCGATGTTGGTGGCAAAGTCGGCCCGGATGGTGCCAGGGGCCGCCTCCGAGGGGTTGGTAGCGCCCATGAGCTCGCGGTTGCGACTGATGGCGTTCTCCCCTTCCAAGATCATGAGTACAACGGGTCCGCTGGTCATGAACTCGGTCAACTCTCCGAAGAAAGGTCGCTCTCGATGGACCGTATAGAAACCCTCGGTCTCCGCCATACTCAAGGTCTTCATCTTCATGGCGATCACATTGAGTCCGGCGTTTTCGAATCGTTTGACAATCTCTCCCATAACGCCCTTTTTGACGCCATCGGGCTTGATAATGCTTAGTGTTTGTTCAATAGCCATAACTTCCACTCCTATCCATTTCGCTCGTTCAACACTCGCTGTAAGGTCTCACCCATATCGGCCGGGGTCGGTGCGACGGTAATTCCGTGCTGTTCCAACGCCTTCATCTTCTCGGCAGCTGTTCCTTTGCCACCCGCGATAATTGCACCCGCATGACCCATTCGACGCCCCGGGGGAGCCGTTGCACCTGCAATAAAACCCACCACAGGTTTGGTCACACGCTCGGCCACAAACGCTGCGGCTTGTTCTTCCGCCGACCCACCGATTTCGCCAATCATGATGATGGCGTCCGTATCGGGGTCGTTCTGAAACGCTTCCAAGGTGTCGATGAAGTTGGTGCCATTAACCGGATCACCGCCTATGCCCACACAGGTGGACTGACCGATTCCCAGGGCGCTCAACTGGCCCACGGCCTCATACGTCAACGTCCCCGAGCGACTGACAACACCCACACGACCTGGCTGATGAATGTGCCCCGGCATGATGCCGATTTTGCAGGCACCCGGCGTAATGATGCCCGGACAATTCGGACCAATCAGCCGCACATCACATCCTTGTAAATAGGTGGAAACACGCACCATATCCATGACGGGGATGCCTTCGGTGATGGCCACAATGAGCTTCACGCCGCTGTCTGCCGCCTCCATGATGGCGTCCGCCGCAAAAGGAGGTGGCACAAAAACAACCGAGGTGTTCGCCCCCGTCTCCTGGACAGCCTGCTCGACCGTGTTGAAGATGGGCACACCGTCGTCAAATGTCTCCCCAGCTTTACCGGGAGTGACGCCTGCCACCAAGTGGGTTCCGTACGCCATCATCTGCCGAGAATGAAAGGATCCCGCCGAGCCGGTGATTCCCTGACAGAGCAGTCGTGTATTGCTATCGACCCAGATTGCCATTATGCCCTCCCAACCGCTTGCGCCGCTAACTGAGCGCCGTCTTTCATGGACGCGGCGGGCGTGATGGCCAAGCCACTGGAAGCCAGAATCTCTCGCCCTTTTCCCACGTTTGTCCCTGCGAGGCGCACAATCAAGGGCACATTCAGCCCCACCTCGGCGGCAGCGCCCACAATGCCTTCGGCGATCACGTCGCACTTCATAATGCCCCCAAAGATGTTCACAAAGATGGCGGCGACTTGGTCTTCCACCAAAATCTTGAAGGCTTCCATCACCATCTCTTTGGTGGCCCCACCGCCGACATCGAGGAAGTTGGCTGGCTGCGCACCAAAAGTTTGAAGAATGTCCATGGTCGCCATGGCCAAACCAGCGCCGTTCACCATGCAACCCACGTTGCCATCGAGTTTGATGTAATTGAGGCCAAGGTCATTGGCGCGGACTTCCAAGGGATCCTCTTCGTCCAAATCGCGGTACGCCACGATGTCCGGGTGCCGAAACAAACCGTTCCCATCAAAAGTGAGCTTGGCGTCCAAGGCTACGACGCTCCCGTCACCGGTAATAACCAGTGGATTAATCTCCACCATACTGGCGTCTTTTTCCTCGTAGACCTTGCTGAGCGCGCTGAGCACCTTGCCAAAACTGCGCACGCTCTTACCGCTCAGGCCCAAGCTGAAGGCCAGACGACGTGATTGAAATCCTTGCAGGCCCACGCGGGGATCGATCCATTCCTTGTGAATGAGCTCAGGCGTCTCTGCCGCCACGGTTTCAATGTCCACGCCGCCCTCACTGGACGCCATGACGACCACCCTGGATTGCTCTCGGTCCAAGACCAAGCCCAGGTAGAGTTCGCGCGCGATGTCCACACCGGACTCCACGTACAGGCGTCGAACCTCTTGGCCATCGGGTCCGGTCTGATGGGTCACCAGTTTGGCGCCCAAAAGCCGATCGGCCACGGACCGAACGTCCTCAAGGTTTCGACAGAGCTTAACACCGCCGGCCTTGCCGCGACCACCTGCATGGATCTGCGCCTTCACAACCCACAGGTCCCCACCCAACTCCTGAGCTTTCTGGACCGCCTCGTCAGCACTGAACGCGGGGAACCCTTTGGGTGTAGGCACCCCATACGATGCCAACACTTCTTTGGCCTGGTACTCGTGTATTTTCATGCTGTCTCGCCTCCGAACCGAAGCGACCTTCATTCCAAAGTGACGCTTGGAGTCGACCGAATATACCCGTTGTGCCCTCGGGTGCAAGCGGTGTCTGTACAAACCCTCGGAAAGGACACAAAACAGTCCCCAACTATCACACAGAAGCCCAAATGGGTGGCAACCCTGATGGTGGCTTTGCAATATAATCCCTTAAGGAAGGTGAAATTTGGTTCGTAAACCTAACGGGGGTGTGTATCGTCAATCATGCCCCTAGAAAGAATGATGAAAATTGAACGAATTCATATCGTCCTTCTAGCCACACTCTGCATGGGCTGTGGGGGTGCATCGTCAACCAGTGACTCAACGGACACACTCGCTGACGTCGATGGCACCATCGGACAAGAAACTGTGGACGTTCCACTCCCCCTCACGGATGGGGAGACCGGACCGGATGCGGAACCTTGCGTTCCCGGGAGCGGATGCTTCCAGGAGATCTGCCAAGGAAACGGCGACTGTGAGTCCGGTTGGTGTGTTCCCCACCAAGGTGAGCGCCTATGCTCCAAGCTCTGCACGATCGACTGCCCAGATGGCTGGTCGTGTTCCC